>CAJDUT010000032.1_pt1 | contig 31849 bp, 28 predicted proteins | sample 7390981 | NCBI WGS metagenome assembly CAJDUT01 (sample SAMEA7055681, study PRJEB34461) | soil metagenome | biome: terrestrial ecosystem; feature: Peninsula; material: soil | place: Antarctica | collected 2016 | reverse complement strand
ATTGCGTCATTGCCGAAGAAGAGCAGCGGCCTTGATTCCAACGTCGAATTCCGAGGCGTCGGACCAATGGTGTGGGAATTGCGTTCGAACGTGAAGATCATTGCCGGGCGCAAATTCACACCGGGCCTGCGTGAGTTGGACGTGGGCAAAGGGGCCAGCAAACAGTTCGGCGGCGTGGATATTGGCGCGACGCTCACACTGAACAACCAGACTTGGACCGTTGTGGGCGTCTTCGATTCCGGCGATGCCTACGATTCGGAAATATGGGGTGATGCCGATATCGTCGCCTCGACCTACCGGCGCGGCAACAGCGTCACCGATGTGACGGTGAAATTGACCAGTGCGAGTGCATTTGATGCGTTCAAAGCGGCGCTGGCGAGCAATCCGCAACTGAAAGTGGATGCCAAAACCACACGCGAATATTTCAGCGCGCAATCCGAAGGCTTGTCCAAGTTCATCCGCATCATCGGCATGGTCATCGGGGTAATCATGGCGATTGGCGCCATCTTTGGTGCGCTCAACACCATGTATGCGGCGGTAGCAACGCGCTCTCGCGAAATTGCTACTCTGCGCGCGATAGGCTTCCGCGGTTTGCCGGTGGTCGTTTCAGTACTGTTGGAAACCATGCTGCTGGCGTTGCTTGGAGGACTGCTAGGTGCGTTGATCGCATGGGTTCTGTTCGACAACTACACAGTTTCTACGCTCGGGCAGAATTTCAGTCAGATCGTGTTCGCGTTCAAGGTATCGCCGGCGCTGGCATTGACTGGTCTCAAATGGGCGCTGGCCATCGGGTTGGTCGGCGGACTGTTCCCCGCCATGCGCGCAGCACGCTTGCCGGTGACGACTGCGTTGCGCGAGTCCTGAGCAAGTAGATTAGCGCTAGGCTTCGCTGTAGCGAAGCCTAGCGCGCAAGCTTGGATGCGCCGGTTCCCGGTACGGCGTTTTTTGCCAGACTTATTGCCACTACGCCGGCGAGAATCACCGCCATGCCGAGCAGGTCCAGCGCATGCACCGCCTCGCCACCGAGAGCCACGCCGAGCAACACGGCGATCGGCGGATTGATATACGCGTAACTGGTCGCCAGTGCCGGGCGCACATGATGCAGCAGGTAGATGTACGCGCTGAAGCCCAATAGCGATCCGGCCACGATCAGATAGCCCACTGCCAGCGTCGCATCCAGGTGCGGCACGCTGCTGATGCGTTCACCACTGAGCAATGCGAAGAAGCCCAGCGCCACGCTGCCGCACAACATTTGCGCGGCGGTGCTCATGATCGGATGCGGCATGTTGCGGCGACGACTCCACACGGAGCCAAACGCCCAGCAAGCCGCGGCACCCACGAGCGCCAACGCGCCAAGCGGTGATCCGCGCAGGTTGCCACCCAGGTTAAGCACGATGACGCCGGCGAAACCGATCAGAAGACCAAAGGTTTCGAGCCGGTTTGGCCATTGCCGGTACATGCCGGCAAACAACGCAGCGAACAGTGGCATGCTGGCGACAGCGACGGCGGCGACTCCCGACGGCACGCTTTGTTCGGCGAAGCAGACCAGCCCGTTACCACCGCCAAGCAGCAAGGTACCGGTAACGGCGCAATTGAACCATTGCTTGGCGTTGGGTATGGCGAATCCGCGCCAACGCAGGAAAGTGAAAAGCAACAAGCCAGCAATGAAGAATCGACACGCACCCATCAAAAACGGCGGGTAGCTGACCAAGGCAACGCGGATAGCCAGGTAGGTCGAGCCCCATAGCAGATACACCCCGATCAGGGCCAGCGGGATCAAGACGCGCGAGGTGTTTCTTGCGGCAGGTGGATTCGTGGCAATCGTGGCGTCGTTCATGGTGCGAAGAATATCCGTTGCACGCATGCGGCAATAGCGCCACTAGTCACCTCTTCGGGCAAGCCAATTCGGCTTCGCATGAAAGCAGCCGACGTTTGCGTTGAATGCCCCAGCGGTAACCTCCCAGGGAACCATCCGCGCGAATCACTCGATGGCAAGGCACCACGATAGCGAGCCGGTTGCGACCGCAAGCGTTGGCGACGGCGCGCACCGATTTGGGCGCGCCGATGGCGGACGCAATATCCGAATAGCTGCGCGTCTGGCCGGCCGGAATGCGCTGCAATGCCTGCCATACGCGCCACTGGAATGCAGTGGCATCAATATCCATGGGAGGAAGCCGACCAACAGGCTTTGCGTTGAAGCCGAGTTCGGTATTGACTCGCGCGATCATGGCGGCGAGCCACTCGTCGCGACCGTCGTCGACGCGCGTGATTTGCGCATCCGGAAATTCGGCGCGCAAATCGGCGAGCAAGGTCGCGTCACTGTTGCCCAACGTCACCGCGCAGATGCCACGCTCACTCGCTGCGACCAGCACGCGCCCGACCGGAATGTCTAGCGTGGTGTAGCGGATCGCCACACCCGCGCCACCGCGCTGATAGCGCGCCGGGGTCATGCCGAGCAGTTGTCCGGTCTTTTCATACACGCGACTGCCGGAACCGAACCCGGCGTCGAAAATCGCATCTGTCACGCGCGGTTGCGTGCGCAATGCCGATTTGAGTCGTTGCACGCGCAGCGCTTGTGCGTACTCGGAAGGGCTTACTCCGAAGCGCTTGCGGAATGCGCGCTGCAGATGAGTCGCGCTCAGGTCTACGCGCTGTGCCAGTTCAGCCAGTCGCAGTGGTGTGTCGCCTGCCGCGTCGAGAAGTCCGCGAGCCAATGTCAGTGGATCGCCGCTGTTGGTACCGGATTTGGCGCGCATTGGAATCTCCTTGCGCACAGATTACGTCGCGCGGTGGAGTGTCGCTATCCGTTTATTGCGGTTGCGCGAAGGAAGCCAAAAACTCAATGCTTCAAAGAATGAGCATCATGACGCACGACCACATATTCGCCTTCAATGACGCGCGAATCGGTGGCCCCATTTGCCGGACGCTGCGCACTGTTTGATGTCGCCATGTGTCCACGCGTGAATGCACGGATCAATGCGACAATGCCGCCGATGAACGCAAACGCGACCAACGCGAAGAAGCCGAGCATGAGTATCCCGACCAGTACCACAACACCGAGTACGCCGAGCAGCAAACTCAGCAGCGGATGTCGGGGACGATTGAACCAGCGCCAGTAAAGCATGGCGTCGTTGCTCCTGCGTGTCAGAATGATGGAAAGAATGGGGCCGGTAATATGCGGCCACAAGTGCCAAAGGTTGTAATAACGCGATGAGTGTTAGCAAAACGTTATGTCGGCTCGATGCCATCCCCGATGGCGGTGCGATTTCGGTGGACGTGGACTCCAGTACCGGCGGGTTTTCCCTGATCCTGTTGCGCCAGGGTACGCAGGTATTCGCTTATCACAACGAATGCCCGCACGCCGGACGTCGGCTGGAGTGGGCGCCCGGCAAGTTTCTGATCGACAGCGGCTTGCTGATCTGCGCGGCGCACGGAGCAAGTTTCTTCATCGAGTCCGGCCATTGCCATGGCGGCCCATGCCGCGGCGCTGGTTTGGCCACGCTGCACGTGGAAGTGATCGACGGAGAAGTGTGCTTGCCCTAACCCACACTATTCATGAATTGCACGCGCTGGCTTGATCCTTGAACTCACAGCAACTTTCGCTCAGTCGGCCATCGACACCGCTATGACCTTCTTCTCGAAAACCATTGTGAATCCAAGTCTCTACGCCGTCATCGCGCACCGTCATGAATAATGCGGGTTAGCCGGCCGCGAAACGTGCAGTTGCGGCAACCGGTCGCGGCGTTAACGCCGAACCATCGATTACTCTACCTGGGCGCGCACATCCAGCCGTGCAGTTTGTCCCGCGCCGCAGGCAAATCGCGGTGCGATACCGACAATCGAACGTACGGGGATGCGCGATCCAGTGACTACGGTTGGTGGACTGAGCAGATCGATCTGGTAACGCTGCCCGGATTCGTCCGCAACCAGGTCATCGAACGCGAATCCGGCATGCGCATCGGTTGCCAGGAAGCGGGTTGCGCTGGTGTGCCGATCCACCAAGCGCACGACGGACTGGAGCGGTTTGCCCGAGGTATCGTAGGCGGTGCCTGATACGCTGCAGAAATCGCCCGCCGCGAATGCCGCGACTGCCGGTACGAAAAGAATCAGCGAAATAAGAATTCGATACATGGCGTGCCTCCGGTGAACTGCATGGGATGCGTCCCTGCGGACCAGACTCCGCGGGTGATTCTACGCCTGTTGAACCTGACAAGTTGCGGAAAGCGCTCGTTTCCGCGTGGATCAAAACAACAGATTCACTGCCAGCAACATCACCACCAGCATCAACAGCGTCAATGGCAGACCTACGCGCAGGAAATCGCGACTGGTATAGCCGCCCGGACCGGCGACCACGAGCAGGACGGGACTCGCGCTCGGGATCAGGAAGGTGTTCGAGGTGGATACCGCCACGATCATTGCATACACGCCCGGATTGCCGCCGGATGCCAATGCGATGTTGATCGCCATCGGCACCATCATGACCGCCGCGCCGACATTGGACATGATCTGCGAAAACATGAGTGCCAGCAGTGCCACGCAGGCCTGCAATGCCCATTGCGGCAGCCCGTTGAGATAGCGCATGGCCTCTTGCGCGATCCAAGCGGCGGTGCCGGTGGTATCCATCGCCCAACCCAGCGGAATCAGGCAGGCCAGGGTGAAGATCGTTTTCCAGTTGACCGCGTTGTAGGCTTCTTCCATGTTCAGCACACCGGCCAGCAGCATGCCCACCGCGCCGGTCAGCATCGCCACCGACAGCTTCATGTTGGTAAACAATCCCAAGCCAAGGGCGAGGGCGAAGAAGAACAACGCGTGCCAGATCTTGCTGGGACGATGTTCTTCTTTCGGGTAATCGGTAACCACAACGAAGTTGCGATCTTCGGCAGCCAGGGTGAGATCGCGCCACAACCCATGCAGCACCAAAGTGTCGCCGGCGCGCACAGAAAGTTTGCGCACGTCTTCGCGGAATACCTCACCGCCGCGGTACACCGCCAGCACGCTCACGCCGAAACGCTTGCGCAGGCGCAACTCGCTGACCGTCTGTTTGATGAAACGCGAATTCGGCGGCACCACCGCTTCGGCGATGCCCGCGCGGTTGGGGTTGAACATGTCGCGGAAGTTGCGCAGCCGACTTTGCACGCGCAGCAGATTCAGGTTCGCGAAATCATTGACCTGTTCGCGCTTGCCCAATGCGCCGAGTATGGTGCCAACCCAGATCATGGTGTCGGCGGGTGGTGCGAGGCGGGTTTCGTCTCCGTTTTTTATCGCCAGGATCAGTGGCGCGTCGTGCAGTGCTTCGGCCTCGACGATGCTCATGCCAACCAGCGGACTTTCCGAGGTGACAGTCAGCTCGAAAACTTCACCGGCGATTCCATAAGTCTCGGCAAAATAGGTTTCAGTACGGCCCGGCGTGACGTTCTGGCTTTCCTTGTCCGCGGGCAGCAGGCGCCGCGAAAAAAACGCAAAGTAGGCAAGGCCGACCAGCAACAGCGGAATACCGATCGGCATGACCGCGAACAAAGAAAACGGTTCTATCGTTTGCGCGCCTGGCGGCAGGTTGCGATTGGCGCTGGCGATGAGGTCGTTGAGCAGGATCAACGGCGAGTTCGAGATCATCGTCATGTTGGTGCCGGCGAGAATGCAGAACGCCATTGGCATCAACAATCGCGACAACGGCACACCGGTGCGTGCGCTGACGCGGCTGGCGATCGGCAGGAACAACGCGGCCAACGCTTGCGACTGAATGATCGACGAAAGCATGCCGACCATCGTGTTGATTAACATGCCCAAGCGTGTTTCGACACCGCCGGCCATGCGCAGGATGAACGCCGCTGCCTTGCCCAATACGCCGGTCCGATCCAAACCGGCGCCCATGATCATCACTGCCAGCAACGAAATCACGGCGTTGCCGGCGAAACCCTCGAATAATTGTTCCACCGGAATCAACTGGGTGATGCCGATCACCACGACCACGAGCAACGCAATCAAATCGCCACGAATCCATTCCAGCACCAGCATGAGCACGGTGAAGCACAACAGCCCGAGCACGAGCATCATGTCATGGGTGAGGGTCAGGTCGGCGTTCATCGTGGCGTGAACTTCTTACTTGCCGTGTTGTTTAGCGTTCATGTGCGTTCATAAATCAGATCCCGAACTTCGTGGCCAAGACGCAGACCGCGTGTTTCGAAATGCGTGCGGATGCGCCATTCGGGTTGCGGGGAATAGTTTCCGCTGCCGGCACGGTTGCGCCAATCCGGTGCGGAATCGAGCACGTCAAGCATCTGCTGCGCGTATTCGACCCAGTCGGTGGCCAGGTGCAGCAGCCCACCGGACTTGACGCTACGCGCCAGCAACGCGACGAATTCCGGTTGGATCAAACGCCGCTTGTGCTGACGTTTCTTCGGCCACGGATCGGGAAAATAGATACGTACTTCATCCAGCGCATCGGGTGCGATGACCTGCTCGAGCAGGTCTACCACGTCGTGATTGTACAAACGCACATTGTCCACATTATGTGACGCCAGTGCGTTCATCAATCTTCCGACGCCGGGACGGTGTACTTCGACCCCGAGAAAATTCTTGTCCGGTTCATTTTGGCCCGAGCGCAACAGTTGCTCGCCGTTGCCGAAGCCGATCTCAAGTACCAGCGGTGCCTCACGGTCGAAAATTTTTGCCCAGTCCGGATACTGGTTTGCAGGATCCAGGCCGAAGCGCGACCAATGTTGCGTAAACGCGCGTTGTTGCGCAGGTGTGAAGCGACCCTGCCGCAGTACGAAACTGCGGATATGGCGCAAACGTGGATTGGCGCGGTCGTCCATTTCCTGCGCGGCCGGCATCGCGATCAGCCGATTGTGCCGTCGATGGGGCTCGACGCCGACGCATAACGTTTGCGCGGAATCCGCCCGGCCAGAAACGCACCGCGGCCGGCTTCGACCGCCTGCCGCATTGCCGCGGCCATGCGCACCGGATCGCGCGCGCCGGCAATGGCCGTGTTCATCAGCACGCCATCGCAGCCCAGTTCCATCGCGATGGCAGCGTCGGATGCGGTGCCCACACCGGCATCGATGATTACAGGCACCTTGGCGTTTTCGACGATTTCGAGAATGTTCCAGCGGTTCTGGATACCCAGTCCCGAACCGATCGGTGCGGCCAGTGGCATCACTGCGACGCAGCCGATTTCCTCAAGGCGTCGCGCGAGAATCGGGTCGTCGCTGGTGTACACCATCACCTCGAATTTCTCGGCAACCAGGCGTTCGGCAGCTTGCAGCGTCTGCACCACATCCGGGAACAGCGTCTTCTGATCACCCAGCACTTCGAGCTTCACCAGACTGCGGCCGTCGAGCAATTCGCGCGCCAGCCGGCAGGTGCGAATAGCGTCATCGGCGGTGTAGCACCCGGCCGTGTTCGGCAGGATCGTGTACTTGTCCAGCGGCAACACATCGAGCAGGTTCGGCGCGTTCTTGTCCTGGCCGATATTGGTTCGACGAATCGCCACGGTCACGATTTGTGTGCCGGCCGCTTCGGTGGCGCGCTGGGTTTCTTCGGCATCTTTGAACTTGCCGGTGCCGGTGAGCAGGCGCGAGTAGTAACAGCGTCCAGCAATCACCAGCGCGTCGGACGGTGTAGCGGATATGGATTGGGGCAAGGCATTCATGGGCTTTGAGTCAATGTTTGATATGTGGAGTTGATCCCTGGCATTTCGTTGCAGCAGCACCGCGGTTGTGAATCATCGAGCGCGCACGTGCCAGAATTTTGTCGATTCTGACGTTTCCCAATACCCATTCAACCGCCGCCGATTGCATGCACTACCTCAACGCGGTCGCCATCGTGCAACTGCCGCTTTGCGTGTTCGCTTTTCGGAACGATTTCGTGGTTGATCTCGACTGCCACGCGACGCTGCGCATAGCCATATTCAGCCAGCAGTTCACTCACGCTGAGCGTTTCGGCCAGTTCGTGCTGCACGCCATTCAAGGAAAATCGGAGCATATTGGTAGTGTAGCCCGATGCGCGACTGTCGCGTAGTCGTGGGCGTGAATCGTCCTGGAGCAGGATGCAAAAAAAACGCCCGGCAAGGCCGGGCGTTTGGAAGGTCATGAAATGTCGGGGACTCAGTTGCGATGGCGCTTATCATCGTCGTTGGCGTTGTCCGAATCTTTCTTTTGCTCCTGCCGGGGCTGCGCCTGATGCGGCACCTCGCGCACTGCCGGTGCACGCGTCACCGGCTGCGGACGCGGCTGCTCCTGCCGATATTCGGGACGCGGCGCCGCACGCTGAACGTCATTTTGGGGACGAGCCGCCGGATGGTTTTCCTGACGATACTCCTGGCGCGGTTGCTGTTGCGGCGCGATCGCCCGCTGCGGCTCGGCGTTTTGGCGATATTCCGGACGCGGCGTCGGCGCACGTGTCTCGCGTGGCTGACGCTGTTCCGGACGATATTCCTGGCGCGGTTGCGCTTGCGGCGCTTCGCGGGATGTCGGGCGTGACTGCTCGCGCTGCGGAGTAGGGCGTGGCGTTGCCCTGTTGATTTCAGGACGCGGTGTTGCCCGATTGGTTTCCTCGCGCGGCGCGACGTTCTCCGGACGCGTACGAATCGTACGGTCGGGTTGCGTCGCTGGAGTCGCCTGTGGATGCGCGAAACGCGAGGAATTCAATGCGCCTGGCCGCGCAGGCACTTCGCGTTGCGGTGTTTGCGTTGCATTCGGTTGGCGCGGCGCGACGTTGTTGTGTTGGCGCTCGATTGCCGGGCTCTGGCGTGCAGGTTGTACGCCGCGGTTGATGCCCGCTGCCGGCTTGCCGCGTTCGGTGGGCGCACCCGTAGCAGGCGTCGCACGACGTGTGTCTTGCGCGCGCACCGGCAAGCGTGGGGCGACCGTGCTTACCGGCGTGCCGTGTTGGGTCACGACGCGCAGGTTCGGGCGTGCCGACATGACGCCGGGTTTCGCCGTAACTGCTGTGCCGCCCGGGCGACGCAACGCTTGCGCAGCCAATGGGCGGCCCGGGTTATTCGCCATTTCCGCACGTCTGGTGGAGAACGCGGCAACCGGTGAAGGCGGGCGTGTTGCCGCCACCACTTGGCGATTCAACACTGCCGGAACCGGTCGCGCCCGGGCGCTTACGGACGAAGCAAGGCTGGCGCGGGTCGGCGCAAGTCGGGCAAAGCCGTGAACCTGGTCTTTGGCAAACGTCGTATTGGTGACGCGAATCGCCGCTTTGGAAACCGATCGCGCGTTGACAAACGCACTCGCAGGCACTGCCGTCATAGCGCCGGCGATGTTGCGGTTTGCGTAGCTGATTTTTGCGTAATCAAGCCGGCCGCGCGAATAGTTGCCGTAATAGTTGTTGATCACGGTGTGATTGATCACCGTATTGCTCACGTTGATGCGGGTGAAGTAGCGTTCGCTGGCGTGATAAGCGGGGAAATACACATCCTGACGGCCGAGTGGAAACCAGCCAATCGGACCGCTGGAAACGCTCAGGCCCACTCCACCGCCGCCGATGAAGGCCACGAGTGCCGGGGCATATACCGGACGCACGGCGCGCGGACCAGGGCACCAACCCCAGCGGTTGCCGACATAGGCCCAGCGACCATAATGGAACGGCGCAAATCCCCACGCCGCATCGTCCACCCAAGTCCAGCCGTACAAACCAACCCACGCCCAATGGCCTTGGCGATACGGGGCCCAGTCGGCACCGACGGAATTCGGATACCAGACGTTGCCGTATTCGGGCACGTCGCTCCATTGACCGTTGTCATCAAGGTCCTGATAGCCAATCACGTCCTCGGAAACATATTGGCGTGACGGCGAATCATCCCAGCGACGATCGCGTTGATTGGAGAAATCATCGAAAGCATCGGGCTGCGGCAGATCGTTCACCGTGTAATCGCGCAATTGCGGATCGCGAAACATCACGGATTGGCCTTCTTCGACGTGGAAGCGCGCATTGTTTTCGCCGTAGACGTCGCCTCCGCCACTTTTCACCGTGACAATGGTCGAATCGCCATTCGGCGCCACATCGATGCGAAACTCGCCGACGCGCGTGGCCACGAAGGCCAGCGTTGGCGTGTCGACTTCATAGCTTTGTCCGTCGTACAAGCGGCGCACGCGCAGATTCAACGTGCCCTGGGTCAACTCGATCTGCGCGTTGGTATCGTCGAGATTCAGGAAATCAAAGCTGGTGCTCGCGTCGATGCGCAGTGCCGAGTCGCCTAATTCCATCGTGGCGCGCGCATCGCGATCGGTGTACAGCTTGTCGCCACTGATCAAGGGCCGATTCAGTTGTGCCTCAACCCAGTCGTTTTCGCCGGCCGGCACGAAGCTTACTGCGCCGTGCAGATAGGAAAGCCGCGCCACGCGCGCGGGCGGATCGCTGGTATTACTGGTATCGCTGTTGCTTTGGGCAAACAGCGAAAAGGCCGAGCTCGCGCCAACGAGCAACACAGCAAGGCGAAAAAATTTGAACATGGCAAGCTCCTTGGCTTGACGATTGAACGGCCGGATTCTTCGCCCCCAGGCGATGGTCGATATGCGGACATCAAGTCCAATGTGGAATTCCAGCTGCCAGAATCCGGGCTTGCACTTCACTACGGTGCCAATATAAGCGCACTGAAGCTGAATGACGACTTTCCGTGTGCAGTGATTCGAATCTGCTCTTGCCTTGCGTTCAGCTTGGACACGACACCGCCCGACGCAAGGAGAGTCCGCCATTGCCCGGAACTGGGCGAACACGTAGAGTATCCGCCGCGCGCGGGCGTAGCTCAATGGCAGAGCTGTAGCTTCCCAAGCTACTGACGAGGGTTCGATTCCCTTCGCCCGCTCCAGCCTTCACCTCAAGGTTTCTGTCCGGTCAAACACAGCATGTACGATCATCGTGTTATCGGATGGCGCGAGCGGCTGGGGCTGCCGGCGATCAAGGCCAAGATCGATTCGGCTACACGTTCGCCGTCGTTGCGCTTGGCCTCATTAAAGGCCAATCGACGCGATGGGATCGTCTGGCTACAGTCCGCAGCAACGAAGCATTGCCGCAGCACGACGTTGGTTCAGTGTGATGCTCCGGCAGCAGACCGTCGTGAGGTTACCGATTCCGGCGGGCACGTCAGCCAGCGCTGGTTCGTGCATACGATGCTGGAGTTGGCGGGCACCCATTTCGAAATTGAAAACAATTTGACCAATCGCCGCAGCATGCTATTTCCCATGATGCTCGGCCGTGCGGCGTTGAGTGGGCGGTTTCGCGTAGATCCGGCACGGTCTTATGTGTTCGGCAATCGTCGCGAAGAAAATTTACAGAACGGGCGCACCCCATGAAAATTGCTATTTTGTCGCGTAATACAAAACTATACTCGACCCGGCGATTGGTCGAGGCGGCGCGGTTGCGCGGGCATCGTGTGCGTGTGCTCGATCCACTACGCTGCTACATGCGCATCGCGCCAAGCGATTTCGCGGTGCATTACCAAGGCCGTGCGCTTTCGGATTTCGATGCAGTAATTCCGCGCATCGGCGCGTCGGTCTCGTTTTACGGTACTGCGGTGTTGCGCCAATTGGAGATGATGGGCGTGTACACGCCCAACAGTTCCGATTCGATTTTGCGCGCACGCGACAAGTTGCGCAGCTTGCAATTGCTTGCGCGCGAAGGCATCGGCCTTCCGGCCACCGTATTCGGCGACAATCCCGACGACACGACTGATCTGCTGGCCATGCTCGGCGAACCGCCGCACGTGATCAAGCTCAACGAGGGGGCGCAGGGGCAGGGCGTGCTGCTCGCGGAAAAGCAATCTGCATCCCAGGGTGTGATCGAGGCTTTCCGTGGGCTGTATGCGAATTTTCTGGTGCAGGAATTCATCGGCGAAGCCAAAGGTGCGGATATCCGCTGCTTCGTGGTCGGCGGGCGCGTGGTTGCGGCCATGCGTCGGCAGGCGCGTGACGGTGAATTCCGCTCCAACCTGCATCGTGGTGGCAGCGCACATCTTGTTGAGTTGAGCACGGCGGAAACCGATACTGCCCTGCACGCTGCACGTGCGCTTGGCCTGAACCTGGCAGGTGTGGATTTGTTGCGGTCCAAACGTGGGCCGCTGATACTGGAAGTCAATTCGTCCCCGGGCCTTGAAGGCATCGAGGCGGCAACCGACGTAGACGTTGCCGGAGAAATCGTCGATTACCTGGGACGGCGCGTGCGCAAACGCCGCGCCGCCGGCCGCTGAGCGCAGCAGCAAACGATTTCGTTTAATCTACGAAATATTTCGTTGACACGTTGTTGGGCTTTATGTACGATCCGTGAAGTACGTTCCCAATTCCATTTATTCCAAGGATCATCCCATGAACCGAATACTCATTATCATTGCCGCGCTGTTGCTGTTCCCGGCGATGCAAGCCAGTGCACGTCCCCACTCAAACGTCGACGAGCATCCGATGTTGGTCAAGACCTTGGACGGCTTCCAGACCGACTCAGCAAGAATCCGCAAGGATATGGAAGCTGGCGGAAAATACGAAAGTATTTCTGCGCCGGACAAGGCGCGGGTCGACGCACGTCTGGGCGACATGCTCAAGCTGTTGCAGTCTGGTGTGGCGCAATCGGAAATGTCGCAGAACGACAAAATCGCGTTGGCGAACGCGCAGGAAGAAATCAACGGCATTCTCAGCCACAACGACAACAATCGCCTGATTTGCAAGCACGTAGCGCCGGTCGGATCGCATCTTCCCGTCACCACCTGCCAGACCTACGCTGAGATGTTGGCGCAGCGCCGGCAAACGCAGCACGATCTGACGCGTGAGCTCAAGTCGACCAACAATGCTGGAATTAAATAGTCGACCGGTTGTGCCGCCAAATTTGCAGGCTCATCGAAGTTTTCAATAATGACTCCTCAACAACGCAAGCTGAGTGGTTCTTGGCCCACGCCCGCGGAGCTGGATATTCTCCGCGTGCTGTGGGATCACGGCGATTGCACGGTGCGCGAAGTGCATGAAAAGCTCTATGGCAATGACGGTGCGGGGTATACCGCGGCGTTGAAATTGCTACAGATCATGCATGCCAAGGGCTTGGTGGAACGCGACGATTCGCAGCGCGCACATGTGTATCGCTCGGCGATCGACCAGCAGCGGACGCAGAACCACTACGTGAGTGATATGGCCCGACGCCTGTTCAATGGTTCGACCTCGCAACTGGTCTTGCAAGCCTTGGGAAGCCATCCGGATACCTCGCGCGAAGAGCTCAAGGAAATCCGCGCGTTGCTGCGTGAAATCGAAGCCAAGGGGGGCTGACGATGGCTATCGCCCAACTCTTTGCATCGCAGTGGTTCAGTGTCACGGTCGATCTGCTTGGGTCTGCGTTATTGCATTTTCTCTGGCAGGGCGCGATTGTCGGAGCGCTCTATGCATTGCTGCGACCTTTATGCGCCAGTGTCACTGCGCGCTATCGGTTGGGTCTGGGCGCGATGCTGGCACTCGCGCTATGCCCGGTGTTCACGTTAATCTGGCTGTGGCCGCATTCCGGTGACGCAACGGCGGCGATGGGTGGGCAACTGCGGCAGTTTGCCGGAACATTCTCCATTGTTGCTGCACAGGTGCCCGCTGGGTGGCATCTGCACAGTTGGCTGCCCTGGTTGGTGGCAATCTGGTTCGGCGGCGTTTTCACCATTGGCATGCGCTCGCTTTGGCAATGGCAGCATCTGCTGCGTATCGTCAAACAAGCCAATCCGGTGCCGGATTGGGAATCTCGCTTGAACAATCTGCGCGCGCGCTTTGGCCTGCGCCGCCCGGTGCGTCTGCTTGCGTCAGCGCGTGCGCTCACGCCGATGTTGATTGGCTGGTTCAAGCCGGTGATTTTGCTGCCGGCAAGCATGCTCACCGGATTTGCGCCGGATCAACTCGAATTGATCATCGCCCATGAACTTGGCCATGTCCGACGCTGGGACTATCTGGCCAACCTGATCCAGGTCGTCATCGAAACTGTGCTGTTCTACCATCCGGTCGTGCACTGGATATCGCGCGATGTGCGCAACCTGCGCGAAGAATGTTGTGACGATCTGGTCTTGCAGGTGGCGCGTGGAAATCCGCTGACCTATGCGCGCGCGCTTGCGGATCTCGAACAACTGCGGCAGGAGTTGGTCCTATTGCCTGCACTGGGGGCGGGCGGCGGCGTACTGCTCGATCGGGTGCGTCGTATCGTTGGCGCGACCGAAATGATCGAACCGCTGCCGCGCAATCACACCTGGCCCATGCTGGTCGCGGTCGTCGCCATGGCTTGCATGCTCTGGCACCCACATGCCGACACCGTTATCCCACAAGCAAGTCGCGTTCTGGCAGCCATTCCCACGCATGCATTGGCACTGACTAGCGGCAATGCTGCTCTGGTTGAGCCTGCTGCGGCTGCTGCGGCGAAAAGTCCAGTGCAACCCGCGCAGAATCTGCCAGTTACAAGCATCGACTCGAGAACCCGCATCACCGGCACGTCAGAAGTAGCGCCACCACCGTCGTCAATCGAGCAAGTGCGGATTGCGCATCCGCGGGTCAAAATCGCCCTGAGCAATCACATCGAAAACATCGGCGATCTTTCCCATTTCAGCAGCATGTCTGCACCGGCCACGTTGGCGCTGGGGAGTGACGAAACAGCTACGCTGGCGCCGCCCGTGGTGGCGCCCGTGCATGTGGTCGCACCGAGTTATCCGCCGCGCGCGATGCTGGCGGGAATTACCGGTAATGTCGATCTGGCTTACAGCGTCGACTCAAGCGGCAAGGTGCGCAACGTGCGCGTGTTGCATGCCATCCCTTCGGGCGTCTTTGACGCCACGGCCAAAGCCGCACTGAGCGAGTGGCGATTCCCGGCCTCGGCGGTTGGTGTGGAGCAAACGCAGAATTTCGCGTTTACCCTGCCTGGGCATGGAAACACCGACAAATGCCAGAAACTCACCGGCTCGCTGATTTGTCGCCAGCCCGGCGAGTGAAGCCAGTTCCCACAGGTGGGTTGCGGTCGCGAGCTCATTGCCAAATTATGCGATCGCGCACGGTTTAACGCTCGTCGACGCCTCGTTTAACGCCATTTTAATCGCCATGGCCCTAGCATCTGAGCCACTGTAAGTTCTGTCGACACTCCTAAGGTCAGGTCAGGTGACTGGCAGATTACGGTAATCGGGGCAGTAGCATTCGGCCCAAGGCAGGTGTGTTCCCCCAACAACACCTCCTTGGGCCTTTTTATTGATTGCGCCCCATCGCGCCATCATTGAACTTGCCGCTACGTGAACAATCAAGGAATGATCGTCGTCGGTAGCCTTCGCTTCCGGCCGCATTCGTCCCCAATGCGAGTATTCTGCGCCCATGCGTATTCTGGTCATTGAAGACAACAGCGACATCGCCGCCAACATCGGCGATTACCTCGAAGAAAAAGGTCACGTGGTGGATTTCGCCGGCGATGGCGTAACCGGTTTGCATCTGGCCGTCGTTCACGACTTCGATGCCATCGTGCTGGATCTGACCTTGCCGGGGATGGATGGTCTTGAGTTGTGCAAGAAATTGCGCCAGGACGCGCGCCGGCAAACGCCGGTGTTGATGCTCACCGCACGCGATGCGTTGGAACAAAAACTCACCGGTTTCGATTCCGGTGCAGACGATTACATGGTCAAGCCCTTCGCCTTGCAGGAACTCGAAGCGCGTCTGGCCGTGCTCGGTCGCCGCGGCAAAGGCGTACAGAGCCGCATACTGCAATTGGCAGACCTGAACTTCAACCTCGACACCTTGGTGGTGACGCGCGGCGGCAAGTCCATCCAGCTCAATCCGATTGGATTGAAGTTGCTGCAACATCTGATGGAATCCAGTCCGTCCGTGGTTACGCGCCAGGATCTGGAAACCCGCGTCTGGGGCGAGGAATTGCCGGATAGCGATTCGTTGCGTGTGCACATCCATGGGCTGCGCGCGGCCATCGACAAACCTTTCGACAAGCCGCTGATCCACACGCGGCACGGCATCGGCTACCGCATGGTAGACCCCGACGCGGCGATTGTCTGACTCCGGCATAGTCGCGGCGACAGATGGCCAGGGTCCATTACCGACGCAGGCTGCGCAGCCGCATCATCATTTCATTTGCTGTATTCGGCTTGGCTTTGACGGCGCTGTTCGCCGTTGCCACGATGTACATGCGTGCACGCCTTGAAGACCAACTGATCAACAATTCGCTGCAACGCGAGGTGAAGAACTTCGTCGACTTCAAACGCGCGCATCCGGAGCCTGATGCAATCTGGAACATAACCATCTATTTTGCCGATATCTACGGCGCCAGCAAGTTTGCCAATGTGCCATTCGCCTGGCAGAAGTACGACACCGGCGTATACGACATCGAGCAACTTGATGGCAATGGCAAGATGCGACCGTACAAACTGGCGGTATTCAAGAGTCCACAGTATTGGGCTTTTTTGCGCCTGGATCAGAGCGCGCAAAAGCTGGGCGAGCGCCAGTTGCTGATCGGCCTGAGCGGGGCTGTCCTGGCATTCGCGATCCTTTCGTTACTCATCGGACGTTGGTTATCAATGCGCGTCATGAGCCCGGTCACCAATCTGGCGGCGCGCGTCCAGGCGATGGGAAAGACCGGCAAAGCCGCGCCGCTGGCCGAGCATTTTGCCAACGACGAAGTCGGTCAATTGGCCTCTGCGCTGGACGATTACGCGCGTAAGCTGACCGCGTTGGTTGAGCGCGACCGCGAATTCAATGCCGACGTCAGCCATGAACTGCGCACGCCCTTGGCGGTAATCGCCAGCACCACGGAATTGCTGTTGTCCTCGGAAACCATATCGGACAAATTGCGCGAGCGCCTCATGCGCATCGATCGCGCGTCGCGTCAATCGACCGAATTGACCAATGCCTTGCTGCTGTTGTCGCGCAGTGAACGCTCGGCACCAATCGATGGCGAAACCACCGAAGTGGCCACCATCGCGCAGCAAGTCATCGACGTGTATCGCTCGCATTTGGGCAACAAGCCGGTCGATGTGAAACTCATCATCGAACAGCCGCTGGAAGTCGTCGCGCCGTCGTCAGTGATAGCGGTGGCACTGGGTAACCTGATCGGCAACGCATTCAAATACACGCCTCGCGGCGACGTGATCATTACGGTGGGCGCTGGACGCGGCAAGGTCACGGTAGAAGATTCCGGTCCCGGCATCAAAGTCGAGGATGCCGAAAAACTGTTCGAGCGCGGCGTGCGCGGTGAAGGCGCAACCGGCAAGGGTGCCGGTTTGGGTTTGGCCATCGTGCGTCGGCTCTGCGAGTTGTACGACTGGCGCGTGAGTCTTGCCCCGAGACCGCAAGGTGGCGCCACGGCGACCCTGGATTTTCGGTTGCGGGAGTGAGATGAAAAATCCTGGATCGTAAATCGGGAAAAGTTTAAATTCTCGTCATTCCCGCGAAGGCGGGAATCCAGTTCTTTCCTTTTCTATCGCCGGACTGGATGGCAAAAACTCGATGACCAGCCCTCCGGCTGTTGCGAAGCGCTTCCGGGTTCCACTTCGCGCCCCTCGAATGACGGTCTTTTGATTGTCCGCCTAACGGCTTCTCACACCAATTCCAACCACCCTCGCGAATCCGCCGTCTTGCCCTCGAACAAGCCGAAAAACAATTTCTGCATCCTGGCCGTGACCGGTCCGGGCTTGCCGGCGCCGACGGGCTTTCCGTCGACCGAACGGATCGGGGTGATTTCTGCGGCGGTGCCGCACATGAACAATTCGTCGCACAGGTAGAGATATTCGCGCGGCAGGTCGCGCTCGACGACTTCCATACCATCTTCACGGGCCAGCGTAATCAGCGTGTGCCGGGTGATACCGTTGAGCAACGCCGCACTGACGGGCGTCGTGTGCAGCGCGCCGTCGAAGACCAAAAACAGGTTCTCGCCAGCGCCTTCGCTGAGCAATCCCGTCGAGGCCAAGGCAATGCCCTCGCCGAAACCGAGTCGGCGTGCTTCGCGCGCGATCAACTGACCGGACAAATAATTACCGCCCGCTTTGGCCCCGGTCGGAATCGTGTTCGGTGCCATGCGTTGCCAACTCGACACGCAGGCATCGATACCGGCCTCAAGCACACCCGCGCCCAGATACGCACCCATGTTCCATGCGGCCACGGCCACATCGATCGGTGTCTCGGCCGATAAACCGAAACCGCCGAGTCCACGAAACGCGACTGGCCGCAGGTACGCGCGATCAAGCTTGTTCGCGCCGATCACCTCGCGCGATGCCTGTGCCAGCGCTTCGAGCGAATACGGAATCGTCATGTCGTATATTTTTGCGGAGTGATACAAACGCTTCAGGTGATCGGTCAGGCGGAATATCGCCTGACCCTTGGGCGTCGGATAACTGCGGATGCCCTCGAACACCGACGAACCATAGTGCAGCGCATGCGCCATGACATGCGTGGTTGCCTCGGCCCAAGGTTTGATTGCGCCGTTTTGCCAGATGAATTGTGGATATTGCTGGGCCATGGGTCGGTTCCTGTGTGGCGCGCGTTATTCGAGTACCACAGAATATGGCATGCCCGGCACCCGTGTCGAATAGCCCAGGTCGCAAAATCGAAAGTGCTAGCCCTCTCGCCCAACGCTGAGGCTGTTGGGGGAGAGGGAGCTCTGCCGTCACTCGACGACGGCTGCTATTCGCGAATCAGGATTTGAGGCGTTCGCACACCGCTAATGTCGCGCGCGCGCGATTGAGTGTGTAGAAGTGGATTCCCGGCGCACCGCCGTCGATCAACTGCCGACAAATCTGGGCAACAACATCGGCACCGAACTCTCGGATCGACGCGGCATCGTCACGATACGCTTCCAGGCGTTTGCCGATCCAGCGTGGGATCTCCGCGCCGCACATCTCCGAAAAGCGACGCAACTGTGAGTACTGCGAAATCGGCATGATGCCGGGAACGATCGGAATGGTCACGCCGGCAGCGCGGGCGTCGTCGACAAAACGAAAGTACGCGTCCGCATTGAAGAAGTATTGCGTGATCGCGCCATTCGCGCCGGCGTTGACCTTGGCTACGAAATTCTTCATGTCCGCGTGCGCATCACCGGCCTGTGGATGCATCTCGGGATAACACGCGACTTCGATATGAAAGAAGCCATCGTGTTCGCGCCGAATGAATTGCACCAGCTCGCTGGCATAACGAAAATCGCCGTGCGTCGCCATGCCCGATGGCAGGTCGCCGCGCAACGCCACGATACGCTTGCAGCCCATCGCCCGGTATTCTTCGAGCAAGGTACGAATCTCCGCCCGCGACCCACCCATGCACGAAACGTGCGGCGCCGTTTCCAGACCATGGTGCTGGCGCAGTCGCCGCACTGTCTCCGGGGTATAGCTCAAAGTCGAACCGCCTGCGCCAAATGTGACGCTGGCGTATTCGGGCTTGAGCGACTTCAACTTCGGCACGGTGGCTTCGAGGGTAGCCCTCTGTTCGTCGGTCTTCGGTGGAAAAAACTCGAAGCTGAATTTAGCCGAGGAATCCTTGCTCATGTAGGCGCTCCGCATAAATGTACGGCTGCAAAAAATGCGGCCAGTTTCGTCTCGTCGAGGCGTCCGTCCGTGCGCACGCCCGAACACAGGTCAACAGCAAACGGTTGCACCGCCGCTAGCGCCTCAACCACATTGTCTGCGCGCAGGCCGCCGGCGAGATATACCGGCTTGCCGCACTCTTGCACGATTCGCTGGCTCAGGGCCCAATCGTGCGTTCGCCCGGTCCCACCAAGTTGCTTGATTGGCAGTGTCGGATTGCCTGAATCGAGCAGCAAGGCGTCGACCTGCGGTGCGATCTCGCAAGCCATGCTTACAGATTCCGCATCCCGCACATGAATCACCTGCACGATTGAGATGCCGGGCAGGGCGCGACGCAACATTGCGTAAGTGCGCATCGGCACTGCGTCGACGAGCTGCAGCGTATTCGTGCCACAGCGGCGTTGCTGGTCGATGATCGCGTCGGCATCGCTCAGGCAGGTCAGCAGGAACGTGGCGATGGGTGGCGGCACCGATGCGGCGATGTCGGCAATGGTGTCTTCGTCAATCACACCGGGACCGCTCGGCATAGCGGACACCAGACCAAGCGCACTGGCGCCATGACGAATAGCCAGTTGGGCTTCCGTACGATCGCGGATGCAACAAATTTTTTTTCTTGGCGTCAGGCGCATGCTGGATGCCTATGCTGCGGCGAGCGCATGGCGCGCCCGCCGTCAGACGAAGTGCCAGAGCTCAGTAGCGGTAATGGTCCGGCTTGTACGGCCCATCCACCGGCACGCCGAGGTAGTCTGCTTGCGCCTTGGTGAGCTGGGTCAGCTTGACGCCGATCTGGGCCAGGTGCAGGCGTGCGACTTCTTCGTCGAGCTTCTTCGGCAGGCGATAGACGTTCTTGTCGTAGACATCCTTGTTTTTCCACAAGTCGATCTGCGCGAGCGTCTGGTTGGAGAAGCTATTTGACATGACGAACGCCGGATGACCATGCGCGCAGCCGAGGTTCACCAGACGGCCTTCGGCCAGCAGATAGATGCTGCGTCCGCTCGGGAACGTGTAACGATCAACCTGCGGCTTGATGTTTTCGTGACGTATGCCAGCCAGCGCCTTCATCGCGTCGACCTGGATCTCGTTGTCGAAGTGGCCGATGTTGCATACCAATGCGTTTTCCTTCATCGCCAGCATGTGCTCGATGGTGATGATGTCGCGGTTGCCGGTGGTGGTGACGTAGATGTCGGCTTCACCCAGGCTGTCTTCGACAGTGGTGACCTCGAAGCCTTCCATCGCCGCCTGCAGCGCACAGATCGGGTCGATTTCAGTTACCAGCACGCGGGCGCCGAAACTCTTCAGCGAATGCGCACAACCCTTGCCGACATCGCCGTACCCGCAGACCACGGCCACCTTGCCTGCGATCATCAGGTCGGTCGCACGCTTGATGCCGTCGGCGAGCGATTCGCGGCAGCCGTACAAGTTGTCGAATTTCGACTTGGTCACCGAATCATTGACGTTGATCGCCGGCACCAGCAACTTGCCGGCTTCCATCATCTGATACAGACGATGCACGCCGGTGGTGGTTTCTTCCGACACGCCTTTCCAGTCGGCAGCCACGGTTTTCCAGAAACCGGGACGTTCGGTTCGCGTGCGCTTGAGCAGATCCTTGATCACTTGCTCTTCATGATTGGCGCCGGGTTGATCGACCCAGTTGTCGCCTGATTCCATCTGTACGCCCTTGTGGATCAGCAGCGTGGCGTCACCGCCGTCGTCGACGATCAACTCAGGACCTTTCATACCGTCGTGGGTGAGCATGTCCAACGTGCAATCCCAGTATTCTTCCAGCGTCTCGCCTTTCCACGCGAACACGGGAACGCCGGAAGCAGCAATCGCCGCAGCCGCATCGTCCTGGGTCGAGAAAATATTGCATGACGCCCAACGCACGGATGCGCCAAGTGCGGCCAGCGTTTCGATCAGCACCGCGGTTTCCTTGGTCATGTGCAGCGAGCCGGACAGGCGCACGCCTTTCAACGGTTGTTGCGGCGCGTACTGCGCGCGGATCGACATCAAGCCGGGCATTTCCTGCTCGGCCATGCGAATGCGCTTGCGTCCCAGATCGGCCAGGGACATATCGCGGACTTTGTAATCCTGATTTTCGGATTGTTTGACAACAGCGTTCATTGTGGACTCCAGTGTCTAGAAGGGCAGTCATGGATGACCGCGCTAGCGAAAGCATTTGCAGGAGCAAACACATCGCACAAATAGGCGCCGTTTCGGTGATGGAACCCGAAAGCCCCGCCGAGCCTGATTCCGCAATCGCGGAAATGCAGCGCCCCTCGGCGAGTCAACGGGCAGCGATTATATCGCTTATTCGCGATGAAAGGATAAATGGCTGGGATGACGTACCGCTTGCGGCTGGCCGGAGCCGGAGTATAGCGAGAGGAGCCGCAAAGCGACGTATCCCGCCAGGTACGGCAAGACACAAAAGCCGGTATACGCTGCGCTGCTCCTGCCCTACGGAATGGTGCAGCCACCGATCTTTTTCAGGTCGATGCTGCCAGACAGGCCGACGAAGCTGTGGGTGATGGCGGTTTGGTCGAATTGGTATTGCAGCGTTGCTCGATCGCAACCGCGCATCGTCAGCACGGCGTGACCGATTTGCACGGTATTGCCGGTCGCTTTCTCGTCGAGCGCACCGCCGATGGTGCGCAGGATTGGCAAGGTCACGCTGCCGTTGGTGGCGGTCGATAGATCGTTGGACAACGTGAACCAGTGCTGTTGTGCAGGATCGTCGCCGCGGTTGGCCGGATCGTAGCTGAACCAGGCGATAAAGACGAAGCCGTTGAAATCGTTGCTGCGCGGAATGATGGAAATTTCCATGCCCTGTCCGGAAGTCGCCGGGTCGTACCAGGAACCACTTTGGCGGGCGTCGAAGCCCTGTGCTGGCGTATTACCGATCTGCGCGGGCGATGTCTGTCCGTTGGCCAGCACGCAGGGACTGGTCGATGGGGTCAGGCGACTCAGTGAAATCAAGCCATGCTGCCCCTGATTCACGTCGGCATCAAACTGGTAATCAAGCAGCGCCGAACTGCAGTCGATGAAACTCAAATGCGCACTACCAACCTGGCGTGCGGCAACAGTGCCCGCGTCGAAAGTACCCGGATCGGTGATGGCAATCGTCAGATCAACGCCAGTGGCACCTAGAACGGGGTTGCCCTGGAATGTGTACCACGCCAATCTGGCGGGATCGTTGAGATAAGAAGGTGCGAATACCGAGAATGGTGTATTGGGCGCGTAGGTGAACCACGGCATGAACAACACATTCGCGCTGGCGATGTAGTCGAGGGTGAATCCCTGGCCGGATTCGTAAGGCGCGTACCAGGCACCGTCGATGCCGGGTTGATCGACGCGAATCGATGCCGGCACCGCGGCCGCATCGTGCAAGGCGAACACTTCGGGGGTATTCGGGCTGACTTCGTTTGCGACGAACGCAGGGATGCGCAAGGTACCGTCGGCCGTCGTCGCTGCGGCCATCCACTCGCAACGGGTGTAGATTCCTTGCGAGCCGCTGGCGGGTATGTCCGCGGGGCAGCTTTCAAAATGCGAGCGTAATACCTGGCCGCTTTCGGCATCAACCGTGGTAATGCCGAGCTTGCGCGAACCTTGGCTGAGTATCAGCAAGCGATCGCTGGCGACATCCTGGATCGCACGAGTGTCGTAGAGGTCCGCTGTCACCGCATCGTTTTGCCAGACCAGCGAGCCGTCACTGGCCGAGCGCGCCTGAAGGCCGACGCGGTAGCTACGACTTGTGCTGTCACTTGCCGTTCGCAGCACGAAATAAATCGTGCCGCCACTTCCATAAAATCCGGAAACGGTTGAAGGCGTGCCGCCCGAATACAGTGGTTGCGCGGCCAGTAGCGCGACCAGCCAGTCTGTCGCGCCGTGCGGGTCGACAGACCAGGCGTAGGGCGTGGCGGTATTGTCCGAGTAGCTCGGGTTGTACAGCGTCAACAATGCCGATCCGTCAGCGTTGAGGGTGATAGCGGGCAGGGTGTAGTGGTCCGCAGAAACCAATTGCGCGGGCATGGCGATGCCGTAAATCTTGGCTCCATCGTGGTCGTAAACGTACAAGTGGGTGAAGTCGGCATCGACAAAAATAAGCGTGCCACGGGCGTTGATTTGCGCCGAAGCGCTGCGCGTGCGCAAGGTGGTTTGACGTACGGCAACGCGAGGCCGGAAGCGGAGTTCGACACGCTCACCGACCACGCGACGCTGCCATCGCTATCGGAGAAACAGGTCAGTACGCTGTTCGTGCTGCCATCATTGATCGATGCAGGCCCCAGCGCGCAAACCAGCCCAGAACCCGCCGCAATGAGATTGCCGATCGCGATCGTGGTATCGCTGTCGTTGCGCCAGACGCGTTGGCCATTCGCATCGATTTTGGACAAGACCATCCCCTGCGGGCCGTTGCCAAGCAGGTAACTGCTGCCATCGTCGTTCAACAACGACTGCGCGCTGTCGAAGCCGTGATCGATAACCCGATGCGTATTCGGTGCGCTTTGGAACTGGCCGCTGCGATCGATTTGCAAAAAGCTGAATGAGTCGCTAGCATCGCTGGTAACGCTCAGCAAGGCATCGCCGTTGCTGCGAGCCGTCAACGAGGCAACGCTGCCGGCGTCGATCTGCTTGGAAAAAAGCGCATTGCCGGCGCTGTCGTAACGATACGCACGCAGCGTGCCAGCGTCGATTAATGCGACCAGCGCATCGCCCTGTGCGCTGACGGCGAAAGCGCAATCGGGCAGGTAGCGGCCGCAATCGCTGTCTTGGCTGAGTACGTGACTCCATTGCACCGCCCCATCGCTGCCGATGCGCTGCAACGCGATGCTGGTCGACAGACCATTGCTGGACTTGATGGTGTCGAGTACGTAAACGGCACCGTCCGTTGTCGCGAGCAAACCGTTGACTTTCGCTATCTGCACATCGGCGTCGGTTTGGAGGAAACGCGGCGTGCCATCCGGGGCAACGCTGGCGATCACCAGATTGCCGTTGCCTGAACTGGCGATCTGACCTGCCGCATAGAGGTTGCCGTCGCGGCCCAAGGTCAACTTTTGCAAATAGTGCGAGTTGCTGGCGTCCGACCAGGTCCAGCGAATGCTGGCATTTTGATCCAGGGAAAAGATTCCCGGCGGGGACGTCGATAGCACGTAGGCTCCCGCGGCCGTCGTTTTCACCCAGGCAACGTCTGCCGCATCGACGCCGATGCGCTGGCAATACGAAAACGATGCAGGCAGCGTTATTCGCCAGCGCGAACTGCCCGTGGCGCTATACGCCATGACATGGCAAAACTCCGGAAACTCGGGAAAGCCGATCGTGGCATGCAGCGGATCGGCGAACAAGATTCCGCCATCGGACAAGGGTGCGCTCAATGCGCTATCGCGCCGGTCGCTATTGCGCGCGACATCAATGCTGCCATCGGCGCGATAGTGCAGCAGCCCCAGACCCCGTGCCCAGAAACCGTTGGCGTCTTCGGCCGAAACCGCGGCCGGTGAGGCATCGGCAAGAGGTGCGGGCAGGGCGTAAGTCCAATCCCAAGGCTGTGCGAAGCACATCCGGGAACCCATCAAAGCCATGCAGCCGATGAAAGCGGTGCGGACAATCGAACCAGCATTGCGACCTTGCATTGCTCTATCTCCTGATCGGCGCCCCCATATTGCTTTAACCCTAGATCAACTCGACGAGCAAGTAAACCTGACAAATCTGACAGCTTGTCGGTTGCGGCGATTCCGATTGCCGTGAATCAGTACACTAGCGCGCATGAACAAACCAATGGAAGAGTTGCGCCAGGTGGAATTCCTGGCCCACGACCAAGGCCTGCGCGACGACGTGAGGCGCTTGGGCGCACTGGTCGGCGAACTGCTGGTCGAGCAGGAAGGCGAGGTGTTTTTTCAGCGCGTCGAAAGCTTGCGTCGTGAGGCGATAGCACGGCGCGAATCCGCACACGCACTGGATCCGCTGGCCACCCAGCTCGCAGGGTTGGATCCGCGCACCGCGCACACGCTCTCGCGTGCGTTTTCCACGTATTTCCAGGTGGTCAACCTGGCCGAGCGCGTGCATCGCATTCGCCGTCATCGCGATTACCAGATCGCACAGGCTGGTGCGCAACCCGACGGTCTCGAGGACGTGTTTATCAAACTGCGCGAAGCAGGAGTCGATGCCGCACAGTTGACTGAGTGGTTGCAGCGCTTGGACGTGGAGCCGGTGTTCACTGCGCATCCAACCGAGGCTGTGCGGCGCTCGCTGCTGGTCAAGGAACAGGAGATGACGCGCAGCCTGATTGCTGATTTCGACGCCGCGCGTCCACCTGCCGAGCGCGCGACAGATCTTGGTCGCTTGCGCACGGCGCTGGCCGCGGGTTGGCAAACCAGCGAAGCCAGCGCGGTGCGCCCGACCGTGCAGGACGAACTTGAACACGTCGGCTTCTATTTGACCGGCCCGTTGTATCGGGTGTTGCCGGTGTTCTATGAAAGTCTCGCGCGTGCCTGGCAACAGGTCTATTCCGGAACCGCGCCGCAATCGCGCGTCTTGCGTTTCGCCTCGTGGGTCGGCGGCGACATGGATGGCAATCCCAACGTCGGCGCCGATACGATCCGCATGGCGCTTGCCGCACAACGCGCGCAGATTTTGCGGCGCTACGCCGCCGACGTGCGCAAACTCGCACGCCTGCTCAGCCAGACCGATGCGCGCATTGGGGTTGCGCCCGAGTTGCGGCTTCGCCTCGATGACTATTTGCGACGCTTGCCGAAAGCCGCAGAGTCGATTCGACAGCGTTATCGCGACATGCCGTATCGCTGCCTGCTGACGCTGATGCATGCGCGCATCGAAGCCACGCTGGATGATGCCAACGAAGGTTACGCAAACGTCGTCGAACTCGAATCGGATCTGCGCCTCATCATCGACAGCCTAGATCGCAACAAGGGCGCACATGCCGGAGCGTTCCCGGTGCAGCGCCTGCTTTGGCGCGTGCGCACGTTCGGGTTTCACCTGGCCCGGCTCGACGTGCGCCAGGATGCGCGAGTGCACGACGACGCGCTCACGCATTTGCTGGACGACGCGAATTGGGCGCAATGCGAGGCCGCATCGCGTGCGCAGCGCTTGCGTGAATTCGCCTCCGGCGAGAAAAAATTCGACGCGATGGACGCGGAAGAAGTTACGCGCTTGCGCGATGTATTTGCCGAATTGGCTGATGCGCGCTTACGCTACGGTAGCGATGCCACCGGGCCGTACATCATCAGCATGGCGCGCTCAGCGGCTGATGTTTTGGCCGTATTGGCGCTGGCGCGGCTGGGTGGTTTGATCGATGAGAACGGCCATGTACCGCTCGACATTGCGCCATTGTTTGAAACCGTTGACGATCTCGAACACGCAGCCGATACCTTGCGATCGCTGCTTGCCGATCCGGTTTATCGCGAGCATCTGCGTGCGCGCGACGATCGCCAATTGGTGATGCTCGGCTATTCGGACAGCAGCAAGGATGGCGGCATCGTCGCTTCGCGCTGGGTATTGCAGCGTGGGCAAACGCAACTTTTGCAAGCCGCTCACGAGTTTGATGTGCAATTGGCGTTTTTCCATGGCCGCGGCGGCAGCACCAGTCGCGGTGGCGGTTCGCTGGTGCATGCGTTGATGGCCTCGCCGTACGGCAGCGTTGCCGGACGCTTGCGCCTGACCGAACAGGGTGAGGTCATTCATCGCAAGTACGGTATCCGCGCGTTGGCGCTGCGCAGTCTCGAACAAATGGTTGGCGGCACCTTGCGCGCGAGTTTGCGTCCGCCGCGCCACGATTCGCGGATTTCGCGCTGGCAGGAAATCATGCACGTGCTGGCCGCCGACAGTCGCGATGCGTATCGCGCTTTTGTCGGCGCGGACGACTTCGTTGCCTATTTTCGCGCTGCGACGCCAATCGACGTAATCGAACGCATGGCTCTGGGTTCGCGACCGGCACGCCGCCGCGACATGCGCGGCGTGCAGGATCTGCGTGCGATTCCGTGGGTGTTTTCCTGGACCCAGTGTCGCAGCATCCTCACCGGCTGGTACGGATTGGGCAGCGCCATCGATCGTGGCATCGAACGATTTGGCGAAGACACGCTGGCCGAAATGGCGCGCGACTGGCCGTTCTTCCGCAGCTTGCTCGACGACGTGGAAATGGTGCTGGCGAAAACCGACATGGCCATCGCCGAACGATTTTCGCTGCTATCCGGCAAATTGCATGCGCCGTTCTTTACATCCGTGCAGCGCGAATTCAAGGCTTGCGTCGGCGGTATCCTGCGCCTGAAACGCAGCGACCACCTGCTCGCCGACGACCCGCGTCTGGCCTTGTCGATCCGCCTGCGCAACCCGTACATCGACCCGATGAGCCTTATCCAGGTCGACATGCTGCAACGCTGGCGCGAAGGCGGGCGCGAGGACGAGGCGTTGCTGCGCGCCCTGGTCGCCACTGTCAACGGCGTCGCGCGCGGATTGCAGAACACCGGTTGATGGGACTGTTGCGCTGTGCAGGCGAGGCGCTGGACATGATCGCGCGCAGCACGTTGAAACTCGACGAAGATGTTCGGGAGTTCCGACCCGCAACCCATCGCCGTGGAGCAATTCTCAATGTCGCTCAGCGCATGAAGAAATACGCGGTGAAATGGAAAAACATCGGTGCGGCGAAGCTGACCGAGTCCAGTCGGTCGAGCATGCCGCCGTGGCCTTCGATCATCGAGCCCCAATCCTTGGCGCCAAGGCTGCGCTTCACCGCGGACAAGGCCAGGCCGCCGAGGAAACCGGCCAGCACGATCACGCTGGCCATGCCGCAGGCCTGCAACGGTGAGAACGGCGTCACCCACCACAACGCCGTGCCGATGGCGACCGCGCTCGCGCCGCCGCCAATAAAACCCTCGACGGTTTTCGACGGGCTCACATTCGGCGCGATCTTGTGCCGCCCGAACAGTTTGCCGAATACGTATTGCAGCACATCGCTGATCTGCACCACGAGCAGCAAATACACCACCAGCAGCAGGTTCTGACCCTCGTAGCCCGGCACATTCAGCAGCAGCAGCGCGGGCGCATAGCTGATGCAGTAGATCGTGATCATCACACCCCACTGGATCTTGGTCACGCGCTCGATGAAACGTTCGGTATCGCCGGAGAGCGCAGTCAATACCGGCAGCAACAAGAATCCGTACACCGGCAGGAAGATCGCAAACAGGTTGTACCAGTTCGATGCGATCAACCAGTACTGCACCGGCAGCAGCACGTAGAAACAGGCGACCAGCGGCAGATGATCGCCGGGCTGCGTGGGCGTGAGCGTGATGAATTCGCGCAAGGCAAAACCCGATGCGATCGCAAACAGCACGACGGTAGCCGTATCGCCGAGCACGAAGCACGCGGCGAGCACAGCGGCCATCACCCACCAGGCGCGGATGCGGGCATTGAGGTTGTCGATCACGGCATTCTTGCCGCGCGCGCGTCGCAGCATCCAGCCGGCTACGGAAGCGATGACCAGCAATACGAGCACGCCGCCCATCAGCCAATAGAATTTTTCCTGCGTACTCATGCCAACTCCACGATTGCTTGCCGGGCACGTTCGAGAAACACATCCTTGGCTTCGTCGGTGCGACGTTGCAACGGCGCACCGAAGCGCACGGAGCAAGTCAACGGCACCGGCAGGAAGGCGCCCTTGGGCATGCTGCGATACAGGTTATCCAGATACACCGGAATCAGTTCGGCACTGGAGCAACGCGTCGCCAGATGGAACAGGCCGCTCTTGAACGGACTCGGCAGGGCTTGCTCGTGGCGTGTGCCTTCGGGAAAGATGATGAGCGATTCGCCGCGCGCAAGCGCATCGGTGAGCGGCGTCAACGGATCGCCTTCGCTGCGGTCGGCGCTGCGATCCACAAACAACGCGTTGAAGCCGTGCCGCGCGATGTAACCGCGAATGCCGCCGCCGCTCCAATAGTCTTTCGCTGCGACCGGCCGCGTCTTCGCACGTAACTGTGCGGGTAGCGCGCACCACAGAGCCAGCGTGTCCAGATGGCTGGAATGGTTCGCGTAGTAGATGCGCAATGTCGTCGTCGGAGTGCTGCCGATCCAGATGCCGCGCGCGCCGACCAGTACGCGCACGATCAAGGCGAGTAAATGCGAAAGCACCGTCAGGCCCGCGCGTGCAGTTTTGCGACAATCGCGCGCGTACGCGTCACGCAGGTGACGAACGATCCGAGTGCGATCAGAACCGCTGCGGCCAGCAACGCATAGCGTTGCACATGCCAGAACATTTCCGCCGCGCCGACAAGGCAGGCAACCGTCAGCACGGCCATGCGTTGCGCCTTGGCCAACGGCCCGCGAAAATCCTGGGCAAGACCGAGCGAGCCGCCAAAAATACGCACGTAGGCTGTCAACACCGCGAGCAGGGCGCACAACCAGCCAAGCCATGGCTGGCCGCAGGCGTAGCCGAGTGCGATCAGCAGAATCGAATCAGTTATTCGATCGGGAAATTCGTTGTACATGCTGCCCAGGGCCGAGCCCTTGCCGCCTTCAACAGCGACGAGACCATCGAGCAGATTGGCCAGCAGCCGCAGTTGCACGCAGATCGCGCAAACAACCAATCCGATCGGCGTTGGCCACCAGGCCAGTAAGGCCGCACCGATGCCTGCGAAGCCAATGCTCAAGATCGAAATCTGATTTGGCGTGATCGCCGTGCGTGCGAGCCATGTGGCCATGGCCTGGGCCCAGCCCGCATTTCGCGTTGCGATCGGGCGTCGATTCAGTTTGGATTCGTCCACGATTCCCCCATCACGATGATCATGCATGTAACACGAATTTACTGCCCCGGTAGAATTTGGGTAATAGTACAGCCCAACGAATCCGTTCGCTCAGAGCGTAGGCGCGCAGCGCCGAAGTCGAAGAAGCTCAGCCATCCAGTTCCTGCCAGCGGGCGTAGGCACGATCCAGTTCCGCCTGAATCTGCGCAAGCTCGGCGTTGGCGGCCAGAATTGCCCCGTTGTCTTGTTTGAAGTACGCGGGATTGTTCATGGCTTGGCTGCGCGCGGCGATATCGCTTTCCAGAGTCTCGATGCGTTTCGGCAATTGTTCCAGTTCGCGTGCCTGTTTGTAGCCAAGTTTGCGTTTTTCGGGTTGTTGAGGCGCAGCTTGCTCTTGCCCGTCATCCGCGCCCGCCCTGGAATCACGAACTGAGGCGGATGCCGAAACTGCCCCAGCCCGCTGCCGCAACCAATCCGCATAACCACCGACATATTCGCCAACGCGACCCTCACCTTCGAGCACCAGCGTACTGGTCACCACGTTATCGAGAAATTCGCGATCATGCGAAACCAGCAGCAGGGTGCCCTTGTAGGCGCCGAGCAATTCTTCGAGCAGCTCCAGCGTTTCGACATCCAGGTCATTGGTAGGCTCGTCCATCACCAACAGGTTGGATGGCTGTGCGAAAAGCTTCGCCAACAACAGTCGCTCCGGCGAAAAAAGAAAATCCTGCAAATAGCCAAGCACGTGTTTTCTGCCGCCGTTGATCTCGATGTATTCGAGCCCTTCGGCCACATTTTCCAGTGCGTTGAGATCGTCGCGCAAGGTAGTGCGATGCTGGTCGAAATACGCGATTTGCAAACTCGTTCCGCGCACAATTTCGCCGTGCTGCGGAAGCAGATCGCCGAGTAGCAGTTTCAAAAGTGTACTTTTGCCAGAGCCATTCGGGCCAATGATGCCGATGCGGTCGCCGCGCAGGATCGTCGTGGAAAAATCGTCCAGCATGATCTTGTCGCCGAACGCGAAGGAAACCGACTTGGCCTCGATCACTTTCTTGCCCGACGCCTGTCCGGTTGCTGCGGCCATCTTCACGTTGGCGGTCAATTCGCGTCGCTGGGCGCGTTCACGACGCAGCGCTTTCAGATCCCGCACGCGACCTTCGTTGCGCGTGCGCCGCGCCTTGATGCCTTGGCGAATCCACACTTCTTCTGCCGCGAGCTTCTTGTCGAACAAGGCATTGGCTTGCGCCTGCGCGTGCAGGCGTTCCTCGCGTCGGCGCAAATAATTTTCGTAATCGCCGGGCCATGAAGTGACTTCACCGCGATCGATCTCAATGATGCGCGTGGCCAGCGCACGCAGGAAGCTACGGTCGTGGGTGACGAACACCAGGCTCCCATTGAAGTTGCGCAGGAATTCTTCCAGCCACGCAATCGCTTCGATATCCAGATGATTCGTCGGCTCGTCCAGCAGCAACAAATCCGGCGCGTTCACCAAGGCTTGCGCCAGCAACACACGGCGCTTCATGCCGCCGGATAGCGCTGCGAAATCTGCTTCCTCCGGCAGATCCAGGCGCGTGAGTATTTGCTGCACGCGCCGATCCAGATCCCAGCCGTG
>CAJDUT010000046.1_pt1 | contig 32520 bp, 24 predicted proteins | sample 7390981 | NCBI WGS metagenome assembly CAJDUT01 (sample SAMEA7055681, study PRJEB34461) | soil metagenome | biome: terrestrial ecosystem; feature: Peninsula; material: soil | place: Antarctica | collected 2016 | reverse complement strand
GCGCGACATCGGCAGCGGCCTTTCCGACGCCAGCGTCGGCCTGCGTTTGCGTTACGAAATCCGAAGACGTTTCGCGCCTTATATCGGCGTAAGCTGGATACGCCGCCTTGGCACCAGTGCGGATTACGCCCGAGCCGACGGACATCCGGCACTCGATCGGCAGATACTTGCCGGCGTGCGCATCTGGTTCTAGAGCAGGAGAACAGCGATGAAAAAACAGATCAAACATCACAGCATTACCGTAGTCGTGGTTTTAGCCATACTTGCACTTGGCGCGGGAATTTTCGTCTACTCCGGCGTGTACAACATCGGTGCCGACGACCCGCATACCCGACCGGTGTTCGCACTGATGCAGGTCGTGCGCAACCGCTCCATCCACCTGCGTTCCAAGGACATCCAGGTGCCGAACCTGCAAGATCCGCAATTGATTCTCAAGGGTGCCGGGCAATATGCGGCGATGTGCACCGGCTGCCATTTACGCCCCGGCATGAAAAATTCCGAGATTCGACCGGGACTGTACCCGCAGCCACCCGACCTGGCGCAGACGCATGTCGATCCGAAGGTTGCGTTCTGGGTCATCAAACACGGCATCAAGATGAGCGCGATGCCTGCCTGGGGCTTCAGTCACGACGACGACACGATCTGGAGCATGGTCGCATTTCTGGAAAAACTACCCGGTATGACGCCGCAGGAATACCAGGCCATCGTCGCCAAGGCACCACCGGATGACGACATGGACTCTGGCGACGCGGAAAACCATGAGCATGGGCATCCGCCCACCAGCAAGCCAGTCAGCCCAGAACACATGCCGGGCATGGGCGGCAATCCCCACGGTCACGGACCCGCAGCTGGGCAACGCTGACCCGGAGATCGAATGCTTCGGCCCATCGAAATGACTCAAACCGTTGACTTGCTGGCGGCAGCACGCAGCCGTGGCATCTGCCGGGCGCGCACATCATCCAACAGGCCACGCATCCATTGGCGTCCATCGTCGAGCAACGTGTAGATGGTCGGCAACCAGAGCAGGCTTACCAGGGTCGAAAACACCAAGCCGCCAGCAATGGCTCGCGCCATCGGATAGTACGGCGGACCGTCGCCACCGATGCCGGCGTTGCTCAGGCACAGTGGAACCATGCCGAGGATGGCAGTACCCATCGTCATCAGGATGGGTCGCAGGCGTTCGCATGCACCATTGACCACGGCTTCACGCCGCAGGGCTCCGGCATGACGCAGCTGGTTGATATGCACGATCATCACGATGCCGTTATTCACCACCACGCCCATCAGGATCAACACGCCAATCGACGACATGATCGAGAACGTGGTTCCGGTAATCCAGAACAACCAGTAAACGCCGAAGATCGAAAACACGAACGTGGTGAGGATGGCGGCTGGATAAATCAACGATTCGAACATCGCGCACATGACTACGTAAACCAGCAGCAACGCAATCAGCGTATTGACCAGCATGCGCTGCCCCGCGTCGTTGGATCTGTCGAAACCGCGACCAAAACTCCACTGGTAGCCCGCTGGAAACTGCAACGCATTCAGGGCCGCTTCGATTTTCGGTTTGACCTCATCCAGGGTTGTGCCAGCGGCAAGGTTTGCATTGATTTGCAATGAAGTACGGCGATTTTCGCGCTCGATGTTGCTGGCGGAACTGCGATTGCTCAGCGATACCATCGAAAGCAGCGGAACGTCGGTTCCGTCAGCACGACGCAACTTGTAGTTGCTCAGGCTCTGCAGGGTTTGCGTATCGACTTGTCCGAAACGCAGCCACACCGGAATCTGCGTACCCTTATCGTGATATTCGCGTAATTGGCTGCCGCGCAACGCGATGGAAACGTATTGCGCGACCTGGCTTGCGGAAAAACCATATTCCTGGGCGCGGTCGCGATCGACGTGCACGGCGATTTCGCGATCATTGCCCTGCTTGTCCGTGCGCACGTCGCGCAAGCCGTTGATATGTTGCAACGCCTGAATCGTGGGCGTCGACAATTCCTGCAACATGGAACTGGAATCACCGCTGAGGAACACTTGGACGCCCTCATTATTATCCTGCGAATTACGATCGAAGACGATACGCCCGACCGGTATCTTCGGCGCGCCGTCGCGAATCTTTTCCATGATTGCCTGCGAATCTCCCGGGCTTTGCGCATCGTCGTTCAACAGCACGTTGGTCATCGCGTCGCCATGTTCATTGAAATAGCTGTAGATGTTCTTGATATGCAGTTGCTTGCGGCGTGCGTCGAGCCAGCGCTCGACAACATCGATGGATTTTTGCAGTTCCGGCAATCGGTACGTTGCATTCAGGTCGTACTGTAGAAACAATTGCGTGCGTTGTCCGGACGGGAACATATCGGTTTTGGTCAGCGCCATCGGCACGATACTTACGAGCAGCAACACCAGCAAGCCGAGCATGTTCATGCGTCGATGGCGCAAGGTCCATTCGATGACGATCCGATAACGGCTTTGCAGGCGCGAAATCAGCGTCTTGCGCCCGATGAAATGCGGGCGATGCAATTTGGACGAGAGCATCGGTACGAGGCTCACCGCGACCAGCCACGACGCCAGGTGCGCGATCGCCATCGCCACGGCCACCTGGGTGAGATAAATACTGATCTCGCTCTTCTTGTCGAGCACGTTCGGAAGAAACACGACGATGCTCGTGAACGTGCCCGCGGCGATTGCCATGCCTACCGACTGAGTTCCCTGCACCGCGCAATACCACGGTTTGTCGGGGAATTTTTCCCTGAATTGATAAATGCTTTCGACGACGACTACAGCGTTGTCGACCAGCATTCCGACCGCAAGCAGCAAGCCGAGCAAGGACAGGATATTGAGCGTCATGCCGAAGAAATACATGCAACCCAGCGTAATCACCATGCAGATGGGAATCGCCAGCGACACCATCAATGTCGACGGCCAGTCGCGCAGGAAAAAGTAGAGCAGGAAGATCGACAACACGATGCCGATGCCGCCGGCCTTTTCCAGTTCATGCAGGCTTGAGGTGATCGACTCGGCTTCGTTGCCGAGAAAATACAGGTTGATGCCGTTCATTGCAGGATCGCGCGAGATCGTCTCGATTTCGGCAAGCACGCGGCTGGCGACATCGACGAGATTGGCGCTGCGTTCGCGCGAGATATCCACGGCGATGGCCGGACGCAAGTCCAGATGACGACGATAGTCCAGGCGCGCGGGGCGCAGGCTCACGTCGGCCACGTCGGCCAGTTTCAAGCCTTTGTCGTTGAGTGGCGTCGATCGGATGTCGTCGAGACTGCGCCATTCGCCAATCGGCTCAACCCGGTAGCGCAGGTTGCCGTCCTTGATCAAGCCGGCAGATGAGGAGAAGTTTGCGTCGGACAGACGTTGATACAAATCATTCAGACTGATTCCGGCGGATGTCAGGCGATCCGAATCGATGTCGATCTGCACTTCTGGCGGCGCGACGCCTTCGATTTTCACCTGCGCGACTCCGGGCAGGCGTTCGAGTGGTCGTTTGAGCTTCTGGTCGAGCAATTCCCAGGAATTGGTCAGATCGCGTTTGCTCGAAATTCGCAATTGCAGCATCGGCTGATCGCTGGATGAAAACTTCATCACCTGATAGCGCTGCAAATCGCTGGGCAATTCGCCGCGAATGGCATCGATCTTTTCGCGCGCCTGTACGGCCTTGACTGCGGTGTCCTGGCCCCACTTGAGTTGCAGGAAGATCTGACTCGAATCCGCATTGGATACCGAGCGAATATGCTCGATGCCAGTCAATGTGGATAACGCTTCCTCGACCGGGCGCGTGATCGTGCGTTCGACTTCGGCCGGCGTGGAGCCGACGTACGGCAGGCTCACCATCATGAACGGAAACTGCACATCCGGCATGCCTTCCAAAGGCAGCCGGAATGCGGCAATCAGCCCGACCACAGTCAACGACACGAAGAACATGATCGTCGTGACTGGCCGCTTCAGGCTGATCTCGGCAAGATTCATGACAACGCGGCTTGATGGTCCAGAACGCTATCGCCGTCGGTCGTGGATTGCCGGCGCATTGCGCGCTCGCGATACACGCTGTCGGCACGTCGATCGAGCAAGTCGTATACGACGGGAATCACGATAAGCGTCAGCAAGGTGGAAACCGCCAATCCGCCGATCACGGTGATGGCCATCGGTGCGCGCACTTCTGATCCGTCGCCGAAACTTATGGCTAGCGGCAGGAATCCGATCAAGGTGCACAGCGTGGTCATCGTGATCGGGCGCAGTCGCGATTCGGCCGCTTGTGCGATGGCGGCGAGCTTCTCGACGCCCTCCTCGCGCAACTGGTTGATGCGATCGATCAACACGATCGCGTTTTTGACCACGATGCCTGCAAGCATGATCAGGCCGATGAACACCACAACCGACAACGGCGTGAACGTGATCTTCAGCGCCAGCACTGCGCCGACCAAGGCCAGCGGAATTGAAAACATGATGACGAACGGATGCAGCAGCGATTCGAATTGCGACGCCATCACCAGATAGACCAGGAACAGGGCCAGGGTCAACGCAAAAATCAAAGAGCGCAACGAGGCGTCAAGTTCTTCGCTTTGCCCGCCGATGTGCGCGTTGACGCCGGCCGCCAAGGGATGCTGTGCAATGATCTGGCGTACTTCGGCAACGGCACTGCCGAGATCGCCGTAATGCAAATTTGCCGACACGATCGCAACGCGCTGTTGGCCAATGCGATGGATTTCATTGGGCCCGTCCGTGACGGACACATTGGCCACGGCGGAGAGTCGCACGGGTTTGTCTGCACCTGGATTGACGATCAGGTTGCGAATGTCGGCGACCGAGGCACGTTCGTTTGGTCGTGCGCGCACCAGCACGTCGATTTTGCGATCCTGAAAATTGTATTGAGTGGCGACCGCGCCACGCACTTTGTTGACGATCTGATCCGAGATTTGCTTGGTCGTGAGACCCAACGCAGCGGCGCGGTCTTGATCGAAATGAATCTGGATTTCCGGAGAGCCGCCTTGCGCTGTGGACTTCACGTCGGCGAAGCGTGGCGATTCGCGCATCAACTCAGCGAGTTTCGTGCCGGCTTTGCCCAGCCCATCAAGGTCGTATCCGCGCAGTTCGATTTCCAGCGGCGAATCGAAACTGAAAAGCTTCGGGCGCGAAAATTTCACCTCGTTGCCCGGATGCGAGAGCATGCTGGCTCGCAAGACGTTCATGGCACGCTGCTCCCCCTTGTCGCCCGATCCGGGTTTGAGCACGATCGACAGGCGTGCAATGTTTTCGCCGGAATCGGTCGGGTTGGCATCAAGGCGCGTACCCGTCCCGCTGACTCCATAGATCATCGCGATATCCGGGTCCTTGGCGTTGTTCTTCTGCAGTTCACGCACCAGCGCATCGGTATCGGCCAGCGCTGTGCCGGGTGCGAGTTTCACTGTCATGTCGAAACGACCCTGGGCAAGTTGCGGGATCAAATCCATGCCCAGGGTTGGAATTAAAAGTACGCTGGCAACGAATGCTGCGCCGGCAAAACCGAGAACCCGCCACGGATGCGCCAATGCCTTGGGCAGGAAGCCGTGATAGGCCTTGGCGGCGCGGTTGTAGGGACCCAGTACGCCGTGTCCGACTACGCGCAGAATCCTGCCAATGGTGCTGCCGATAACGCGCGCGATGGAAAACACGCCCCAAAGCAGCATGCGTGGCAACCACGAAATCCAGCGTCCCGTCGGTGCTGTGGTGCGACGAATGAATCGACCGAAACGCGTGCGCGGTGCATATTTCTCCGGCTTTGGCTCATCGGCAAATGCGAGCGGCGCCCTGCCCTTCAACGACGCCAGCATGGGGATCAACGTCATTGCCACGATCAGCGAAATCAGCATTGCGAAGGTGATCGTCAACGCCTGATCGCGGAACAATTGTCCGGCGATACCTTGCACGAACACCAATGGGAAAAATACCGCGACTGTTGTCAGCGTCGAGGCAGTCACTGCCATCGACACTTCGCGCGCGCCCTGTATCGATGCTTGCAGTATGGTTGCGCCACGCTCGCGCAAGCGCGCAATGTTTTCCAGTACCACGATCGAATCGTCTACCACCATGCCGGTGGCCAGTGCCAGGCCGCCGAGCGACATTACGTTCAGACTCAGGCCCGCCTGGCCCATGAAGAAGAACGTCGTGATCAGCGACACCGGCAGCGACAGCGAGATGATGAACGTGCTCCATGAATCGGCAAGAAAGAAAAAGATGATCAGAATCGCCAGCACGCCGCCGATGATGGCGTCGTCGCGCACATCATTTAGTGAGCTTTGTATAAAAATGGACTGATCATCGATCGTCGTCAACTTCGCGCCGGACGGGAGCAGGCTCTTGAAGGTTTCGAGTTGCTTCTTCACGGCGGTGGCAACATTTACAGTATTGGCATCGCCTTCCTTGTAAACCGCCAGTTCGATCGCTTCGCGCCCGTCTACGCGCACGATGCCTTCGCGATCCTTGAAGCCCTGATGCACATGGGCCACGTCTTTCAGACGGATCGGTATACCCTTGTCGACCTTGATGAGCAGGTCGCTCATCTGTTCAACGCTGGTGAACTGGTTGATCGTGCGTACCAGATAGCGTTGTGAGCCATCGTCGACGCGACCGCCAGACACATTGACGTTTTCGTCGCCGAGGCGCTTGATTACATCGGCAATGCTGAGATTGAGCTGTTGCAGATGCTGTTGATCGATGTCGACGTCGATCTGGTCTTCCAGGCCGCCACCCACCTTGACGGCAGCAACACCGCTCGTGGGTTCGAGGCGCTTCTTCAGTTCGTTGTCGGCGAAACGACGCAATTGCTTCAGTTCTGCCTGGCTGGAACCTTGTGCGGCGCTACTGCTCAGTGCCAGGCGCATGATCGGATCGGTGGCTGGATCGAAACGCAACAGGACGGGCTTGTCGGCCTGCAACGGCAATTGCAGAAGATCGAGTTTGTCGCGCACGTCGAGGCTGGCCTGATCCATGTTCGTGCCCCAGGCGAACTCCAGAATCACGTCGGATTGGCCGGTTTGCGAAACCGAATGAATCTTGCGCACGTTCTTCACCACGCCCAACCCTTCTTCGACCGGCTGCGAAATCAACGTCTCGATTTCGCGCGGTGCGGCACCCTCATACGTGGTGCGCACGGTCAGTGTCGGATAGCTCAAACTGGGCAACAGATTGACCTTGAGATCGGACAAGGCAATCAATCCGAACAAAACCAGGGTCAACGTCACCATGCCGACGGTTACGCGTCGGCGAGTAGCAAGCTCAACGATGCTCATGCTTTAGGGTCCAGCACCAGGATTGCGGTACCGTCGCGCACCGCGTTGCGCCCCACGGTAATGACGCGCGTGCCGGCATTGATACCCGACAGCACCTCAACCTTGTTGCCGTCGCTGTAGCCGATCTTGATCGGCGTGTGATGGGCGATCAAGCCGTTCGTCTTTGTGGCAGGAACCGGTTTGGTTTGTGCGCTGGCGCCAGTTTTGTTGCCGGTCGTAGCCGGGGTTTCGGCGGGCGGTGCTTTCTCCACCACGAATACGGCCGTCTCGCCATCTTCTTCGATCAGTGCCGAACGCGGAATCGTCAGGGCATCCGAGCGCTGGTCATAGGTGATATCGATGCGTGCGAACATCCCAGGACGTAATGCGTCGTCCTTGTTCAGGAATTGGCAGGTGACGCGAAACGTGCCGCTGGCGGCATCCACTACTGGAGCAATGCGCAGGATATTGCCGGCGAATTTCTTGCCGGGTAATGCATCCACACTCAGTTGAACGGGCTGACCGGCCTTGAGGATGCCGAGTTGGTGTTCGGGTACGTTCAAGACCGCTTGCAGCGGGTCCATTCCGACAATGGTGAACATGGCCTGATTGTTCTGGATCATGTTGCCGATCTTGACCGAGCGTTGCGATATGACGCCACCGACCGGCGCAACGATACGTGTGTACGACAATTGCAATTTGGCACCCTCGTAGGCGGCACGTTGGGCAGCCAGGTCGTATTGGTCCTGTTCGTATTCGAATTGCGCAATCAGGTGTTTGGGAATCGCTGCTTTGGCGTGCGCAAACGTGGCTTCGGCCTTGTGCATCTGTGCTTCGGCCTGGAGTGCCTTGGCGCGCGTGTCGGCATCATCCAGTTCGGCCAGCAGTTGTCCGGCCTTTACGTGCATGCCTTCTTCAACGTACAGCTTCTTGAGCACCCCGCCGGTTTGCGCGACGACTTGCGCATCGTGATCGGCAACCAGTGCAGCGGTGCCGTTATAGGTGGCGGCAATCGGGTTGCGCTGAGCCAATGCCACTTCAACCGGTACAGCTTCAACGGCGGACGCCTTCATCTGTGCCGCAGAGCCATCGTGGTTACACGCGGACAAACCTGCGCAAGACACGAGAAACGTAACACAAAACAGATAGTTGGAGAATTTCATAGGTTTCATCAAGTCAAGGTGAAGGCGAGCTGAAGGGTATAAACATGGTGTGATACTAGACTATATCACCATCCTACTCAAGCAGTAGTTGCTCGCGGACGCCAGTTTTGCGGAAACAACCCAACGCGCGCCAGCGCCACTAGTCACGTTGGCACAACGCATATTGAAGGGATACGCGAAATCACGATTGGATGACGAAACGTACTGAATGGTTGCAAGCCGACAAAAGCAGTTCCGCGCGTCAGCCTGCAACCTGTTCGCGCTTTCAACTGGTTCGGCACAGGTGGTGTGGCGACGAACGCAAACTGCACGCTATAATTGAGTAGTTGTCGTCCCTGACTTTTGTAGCCGGATAATTACTCATGCCACGAATCGTGACCTATCGACGTATTGTTTTCGCCGGCGCAATGCTTTGCGCCTTGTGGCTTGGTTGTGCTTCTGCGTTCGCCGCGGACCAATCCAAGGGCGACCCACAAGCCGGTCGCAGCCTCGTATATACCTGCGGCGGATGCCATGGCGTAACCGGCTATTACAATGCGTATCCGAACTACCACGTGCCGCGCATTGGCGGGCAGAACTACCAATATATTGTCGATGCATTGACCGAGTACAAGAAAGGCGAACGTTCCCACCCCACCATGCGCGCGCAGGGTCGCAGTCTTTCCATCCAGGAAATCCACGACATCGCCGCTTATCTTTCCAGCCTGCGCAAGTAAGGACGCGTTCCCATGAAATCGGTCCACCTCATCGCCCTACTCGCTTGCACATTCGCTGCAAACGCATTCGCTGCATCGGCTACCGATGCTTCAAACAAACCCATTGATATCAAGGTTCTCGCCGTACCTTGTGAGGCGTGTCACGGCAAGGATGGAAATGCTATCGCCGATCAGTATCCGCGACTGGCCGGTCAGTATCATGATTACCTGGCGCAGGCTTTGCGTGAATACCGGTCCGGCGACCGGCAAAACCCCATCATGGGTGGCTTTGCAAAGCCCTTGAGCGATGCCGAAATCGATGCGCTCTCGCGTTATTTCGCGGCGATGCCTAGCAAACTGCACGATCTGTCGCACGACGAACAGGGCGATTGAGGCAACTAGTCGGTCGGCGCGCACTGCTGGCCGTTTGGTTTCGATTCGCTTCGCAGAGCAGCTTTCACCGCGAAGGACACAAAGTACTCGAAGGCAAAGCCATTGAAACTCTTTCCTTTGCGTACTTTGTGTCCTTCGTGGTAAATCGCCTGTTACCTATTGATCCAGCAGAAATTATCACTCTCGTCGCGGTTAGCCGACAGCGCTTGCGCCCGTCTTGTCCTTGAAATACGGATTCTCGCCGGTGCCGTGATCGGTTGCATCACGGACTTGCGTGATTTCCGGAAGTTGCGTGCGCAAGGTGCGTTCGATCCCCTGTTTCAAGGTCACGTCGGCCATGCCGCAACCATGGCAGCCGCCGCCGAACTTGAGCACGACGACATTGCCCGGTTCGATCTGCACCAGGCTGACTCGTCCGCCATGCGAGGCGATTTGCGGGTTGATTTCGCTATCGATCAGAAAGCGCACTTTCTCAGCCAGGTCAGCGCCGGCAGGCGGAGGGGTTCCCTTGAGTTTCGGCGCGCGCACGGTGAGCTGACCACCCGTCGCATCCACCTGGAAATCGACTTCAGCCCCTTCCAGATACGCCATGCTGGCGGCATCGACGTAAAGCATGAAGCCATCGCATTGCAACGCCCATTCATCGCCGGACAAATCGCTGATCTCGCAAAATTCCAGACGGCAATCGGCTTTCGACGTACCCGGCGAAATCGCCGTGACGCGCACGCCCAAGCCATCGATTTCCTGCTGTTTGATCAAACGGGCGAAATGGTTTTGCGCGTTCTCGGAAAGGTTGAGCATGAGTTGTTCTCCAAAACAGGACCATTTTAGTCCGAAATGACTTGTGCGTCACCTTGCATGCTCGATCGCTATACTTGGCGGCAAACTGAGGAACCAGGCAAATGACGATCAACGAATTGCGCACACAGCATTGCCGGCCATTGAAAGGCGACCAACATCTGCTTGAAGCAACGCAGGCGGGAAAGTTGCTCGATCTACTTCCCGGCTGGGAACCCGGCCCGGATCACAAGGACATTCGCAAAAAATTCACCTTCGACAATTTCATGCAGGCGCTCGCCTTCGTCAATGCACTGGGCTGGATTGCGGAACGCGAGAATCATCACCCGGATCTGGAACTGGGCTGGGGCCGCTGCCTGGTGTGTTTTTCGACCCACGATGTCGGTGGATTGTCGATGAACGATTTTATCTGCGCGGCCAAGGTACAGACGTTGTTCAACGACTGACCCATTACGCTGATGCGGCTGACAACAATGGCGCTGAAGGCAGTCGCCGGTACCGTCCTGATCGTGGCATCGGCATGGCTGCTCAACAGGTTTGCGCAATATCAGGTCACCCACTGGTTGAGCGAACATTCGGGCCACGCCTTGGTCATGGCTGCGACGGGCGATACGCCTTATCGCTGGAACCTTCGACGTCCGGCAGACATCGTTGCCGGCCGCGTGTTTGGTGCCAAAGACTTTTCGTTTTCTGACGATACCCTCAACATTCGTTCCAACGGCGAGCCGTTCGAAGTCGGCATGCCTTTGTTGCAGGCAGTCGATTTGCAACGCTTCCCACGTCTGCGGATAGACGCCGAATGCGATGTGCCGATCAGCGTGGGTGTTGTAGTACGACAGCGACTGGACTCGCCGCAATCCGATAGCGCGATGACGCTGGTCATGCCGGGGCGGCACACGAGCGCAATCGATTTGTCTGATTTGCGCTGGACAGGAAATCTCACGCCCGGTGCAGCACCACAGCGAGCCGCCATGTTGCGTTTGCGCGTGGAATTGCCGCGCGGGCATTGGTTGCACCTGCACATGGTAGCGTTGGAACGAATTGCTGGGTTCCAGCGATTGGCCCTTGCGGACGTACCGCACATCGTCGATTCCGAATTGCAGGCCAATGCCGATTCCATTGCGGTGTATCGGGTCCCGGAAGATCCTGGCGCACCTGCCTTACGGGCAATGGGTAATCGCAGCGACGTGCATGCCGCAATATTGCTGCTGCTTCCCCAATCCGGGCGCGTCGAGCAGCAATTGCAGCTGCGCGACTACATTCTCGATGCAGTGCCGGCTGCCATACCGATTCCACAGGGTGCGTTTTCCGCGACATTTACGCTGGCTCGCGCACAAAACCAGACGGAGCATTCCCTGCTTTCTGTATGGCCGTTGAGATGGATCGCTCTTGGCCTGTATGTGTTGTTGCTCATTGCTACACGACTGCGGCCGCCTTCTCAGCTACGAGCGCGCGCATTTCTTGAAGTAGCCCTTGCCCTGATCGGACCACTATGGCTGATCGCTGGCGATAATTTCACTGGATCGGGCGATATCTGGCAACACCTGCTGATTGGCGTCAGTATTGTTTACGCAATCAGTTTGTACCGGCCGCGCACGTGGCGCTGGAACGGCAGTGTAAAAGCGTGGCTTCTGGCTGCTGCCGTCGTGGTTGCTGCCGCTTGCATGGCTATGGCGATGCATCATTCCGGTGACGGATTGCGCGCCATCGATGCTGGCCACGTCGTTCGCTATCTGGCGTGGGCGGTAATACAACAATATTTGATCTGTGCGATCTGCACCGAGCGTTGGCGAATCGCAAGCGGAAATGCAGGTGTCGCCGTATACCTTGGCGCGTTGGGATTTGCCTTGTTGCACACGCCAAACGCAACCCTCATGTTGGCGACGTTCTGCGGTGGTCTTTGCTGGTGCGCTTTGTATTTGCGTGAACGCGCTTTGCTGCCGCTGGCAGCATCGCACGCTGCCAGCGCGCTTTTGCTGATCACGTTGCTGCCGCCTGATTTTTTTTCTTGATGCGTTGCCGCGGCATTGCGTTGAGGACACCAACCAGTTCGGCGGATAGTGGCGCGGAAAAACTGTGGGTCTTTTCGCCCAATGTGAATTCGAAACGCGCGGCATGCAGGAACAATCGTTTCAAGCCGAACTCACGCATATCGCGATTGACCTCGCGCTCGCCGTATTTTTCGTCGCCCGCTAGTGCGTGCCCGGAATGTTGCGCATGCACGCGGATCTGATGCGTGCGCCCGGTGTATAACGTCACTTCGGCCAAGCTTGCCGACGCAAACGTATCGATCACCCGAAACGCCGTCAGCGCCGGCTTGCCGCGTTCGTCCACGCGTACCATGCGCTCGCCGCCCTGCAATGATGATTTGCGCAGTGGCACGTTGACGTCGAACTTTGCGCGTTTCGGAATGCCACTGAGCAACGCCAGGTATTGCTTGGTGATTTGGCCATCCCGGATCAGTTCCTGCAATGCGAGCAATGCGGGGCGCCGACGCGACAGAACCAGCACGCCGGACGTATCGCGGTCGAGTCGATGGGCAAGTTCCAGGGTGTCACCGGGGCGTGCGGCTCGCAACAGTTCAATGGCGCCGAAACTGATGCCGCTGCCGCCGTGACTGGCAATTCCGGATGGCTTGTCCAGCACCAGGAAATCGCGGTCTTCGTGGATGATGGCCTGCTCAATACTGCGCAATTGCGCTTTTGGCGGTTCGCCGTTGGCTGCGGGCGGCGCGGTGCGAACCGGCGGAATCCGGATCGTATCGCCATCGTTGATACGTGCATCGGCCTTGGCGCGCTTGCCGTTGATGCGCACCTGACCGGTGCGCAACAAGCGGTAAATCAGGCTTTTTGGCACACCTTTGAGCTGGCCGCTCAGGAAATTGTCGATGCGCTGTCCATCGCGCTCCTCGGTTACCTGAACGAGGCGCACGCCCGTACCTGATTCGGGTTTTTCAAGATTCATCGAAGTTCGCGTCGCTATTGGAAAAATTCACATTAAATTGCTAGACTCGCGGCGCACAATGCGCCTTGAACCGACCGATTGTCGGGTTACAGCGCACTTGATCTTACGCCCGCATCATTTGGTTGCCATTCCGGGAGGAACCAATCAGATCGAATGCGGCTATCGTAACGGTTCGAGTCGAGGATTACCCATCGCCGTCAGGGCGGTTGGAATTTCGGTTGTGCACAGGGCACCGTATCAAGCCAGGCGCGAATGGTCGCGCCGGCAGCAAACAAGCGTTCCCGCGGCCGCGCACTGCGCCCACGGTTGTCGTAATCCGCGCCGCACCCGCAGGCGCAGATTGCGGCGCGACTCGCGGTGGGGCGCACGAGGATAGTAAAAATGAAGCGTATGCTGATCAACGCAACTCAGCGTGAAGAGTTGCGCGTGGCCATTGTCGATGGCCAAACCCTCTATGATCTCGATCTCGAGATTCCCTCCAGAGAACAAAAAAAGGCCAATATCTACAAAGGCCGCATCACCCGTGTCGAGGCTTCGCTGGAAGCCTGTTTCATCGACTATGGTGCCGACCGTCACGGCTTCCTGCCGATGAAGGAGATTTCCCGCGACTATTTTGTCGAGGGGGTTGATCACAACAAGGCCGGTATCCGCGACCTGCTCAAGGAAGGCCAGGAATTGCTGGTCCAGGTCGAGAAAGAAGAGCGTGGCAACAAGGGCGCGGCCCTGACCACGTTCATTTCGCTGGCCGGCCGCTATCTGGTTTTGATGCCAAACAACCCACGTGCCGGTGGTGTCTCCCGACGCATTGAAGGCGATGATCGCGCGACACTCAAGGAAGTGCTGGATCACCTCGATCTGCCCGAAGAAATGGGCGTGATCATCCGTACCGCCGGCATGGGCCGCGGCGCGGAAGAACTGCAATGGGATCTGGATTACCTGCTGCAGTTGTGGAAAGCAATTTCTGACGCCTCCACCACGCGTTCCGGACCGTTTCTCATCTATCAGGAATCGCGCCTCATCATTCGCGCATTGCGCGACTACCTGCGCAATGACATCGGCGAGATCCTCATCGACAGCGAGGAGCTTTACAACGATGCACGCGAATTCGTGCAACAGGTCATGCCGCAGAATCTGCGCAAGCTGAAGTTCTACAACGACAACGTTCCGCTGTTCTCGCGTTACCAGATCGAAACCCAAATCGAAAACGCCTACGAACGCAGTGTGCGCCTGCCCTCGGGCGGCTCCCTCGTAATCGATCAGACCGAAGCATTGACCGCTGTCGACATCAACTCGTCCAAAGCGACAAAAGGCTCGGATATCGAAGATACGGCGTTCAATACCAATATGGAGGCCGCGGTAGAAGTTGCGCGTCAGTTGCGCTTGCGAGATGCCGGCGGATTGATCGTCATCGACTTCATCGACATGGAAAACACGCGCCACCAGCGTGATGTCGAGGAAAAGCTCAAAGACGCACTACAACAGGATCGTGCACGCGTGCAGATCGGCCGCATTTCGCGTTTCGGCTTGCTCGAGATGTCGCGCCAACGCTTGCGCCCGAGTCTGGACGAATCGATCCAGACCGTGTGCCCGCGTTGCGAGGGACATGGTCGCGTGCGTGGTATTGAATCGCTGTCGCTGTCGGTATTGCGCCTGGTTGAAGAACAGGTGATGAAGGAAAACACCGGTCAGGTACTGGTGCAGGTACCGGCCACTGTCGCCAACTTCCTGCTCAACGAAAAGCGCAGCAGCGTTAACGAAATCGAGCTCCGCCACAAAGTGCCGATCATCATTGTTGCGGACTTCAAATTAGACACACCGCATTTCGCGATCGAGCGCATTCGCTCGGCCGATGCCGGCCACGACTTCAAACCCAGCTACGAGCGCATAACGCCCGTCGTGGCAGTGCCGCCACCGCAAGTTGCAAAGCCTGGCAGCGAACCGGAACAGCCGGCCGTCAGCCGCGTTGTTCCAGCCAGTCCGGCGCCGATGCGTGAAGTTGCGGAACCGGATGAAACGGCAGCGCCAAAACCCGGATTGCTCAGCCGCTTGTTCGGCTGGTTCAAGCCAGCGCCCGCACCCGAGCCCGTTGAACCGGCGCGACGCCCACAACCGTCACGAGCGCGCAAGAATGAGCGCCCCTCGGGCAGTTCCGGTCGCGGTGGTGAAAAGCGTTCAGGTGGCAACCCACGCAATCGGACGCGTAGCGATGCACGTTCGCCCAAGCCGCGAGCGACCAAAGAAGCAACCGCCGGCGACGATCAACGCAAACAAGCTAACGGTCAGCGCAAACCAGCATCCGCGCCGCCCAAACCGGCTGCCGATGTTTCAGCGACCGAAACGCAGCAACGTGCAACGTCCCCGCAAGCACGCGTCGCAGCCATGCCGCCAAGTGGCGCGGACGATAATGCAACGAAAATTGCGAGCGTACCAACCAACCCCAGCACCGATGAAGCCGATCAGTCCGCGACGCGCTCGCGTCGACGGGGCCGCAGAGGCGGTCGTCGGCGTCATCGCAACGAAGAAGATTCGACGGCTGAGACGACGACGTCTTCCGCCACCCCCATCGTCTTTGATTTCGACAATGAAGATAGCGGTGGTGCCAGGGCAAAACACGAGCAAACCCAGACAGCCGAGTCGGCTCGAGTTGGTTCTGCGGCGCCTTCTGGCGCAAACGTGCGGGAAACCTCGGCGCCTGCTTCGGCAGGCCCAACGACGCAACCGACTGCCGATGTGGTACGCAGCGAAGCGGCCACGCCAGTAGCCGTGCTACCCCAACAATCGTTTGTTGTGGCGACTGCGCCAAAGCCGGATCAGACGGGTTCTGAACCGGTCGCGGCAGACCACGTTGCTGCCAAGCCAGTGCCCACGCCACCATTGGCGCGTGAAGCAACACCGCAAGCTGCACCCAGCCCGGTAACGCCATCGCCTGCCCTATCGTCAGCGAGCATCAGCACGCCTACGCCAGACGTGCAGCCAGCTCCAACGCCAACGCCGGTGGCAAAGCCCGCGTTGGCGGTCACGCGGCAGATGCCGCTGCCAGCGGCTGCAATGGCTGCTTCGACCAGCGACCACGATCTGGCGGAAAAGCCAGTGACCGCTCCGACACCGCCGTCCGTTGCTGATGCTCGATTTTCACCTCAAGCGACCCCGGCTAGTATTGCTGCAACGCCAGTGGACAGCACGCCTGTAGCACGGCCCACGACACCGGTTGCGGCGAGTCCTGCGAAACCAGCGCCCGTGTTGATGTCGAGCTTGCCATTGCCGATCATGCCGCGATTCGCGCCCGCGCCCGTAGTTGTCACTCCGGGCCCCGCCAAACCCGGTCCGACACCGACGCCCAGCAAGCCGCACACGGAGTCGACGGATCGAGGGCAGTTGCCGCTGGACATGACGACGAAATCCGATAGCGAAGTGAACCAGCATCGAACTTCTACGCCTGCACCTGCGAGTACAGCATCAGCACCGGCACCGGTGGCAGCCGCGCCAAAACCGGCGGCCCCTGAAGCAACTCCGAGTGCTGCGAGTCACGCGTCATCGCACGGTGGTTTTGATTCCAGCGCCTCGACTCACCCGAGCCACGCTAATCACTCTGCCGTGCACCCGGCAGCACCCGCCGGGACGACGACGAGTACGGACAATGCAGGAAATCTGGCGGCTGGCGAAAGCTGATTTACCCTAGGTGGGTTGCGACGCCGGCAATAGCGTGCCGGCGTCAAGCAACCCATGCAGGTTGCCCAAGTGTGCGAGCGCGACCACGTTGTCGATAGCGAGCTTTTCGTAGATTCGATATTTGTAGGTGGCCACGGTTTTGGCGCTCAAGTTCAAATGTGCGGCGATTTTCTTCGCCGCGTGGCCCTGTGCCAACATCATGGCTACTTCAAGTTCGCGCATTGAAAGCTCAGCGAAAGGTGAATCGCTGCCGTTCATCGTCGCCAGCGCCAGTTGTTGTGCCACTTCGCTGCCGATATAGCGCCTGCCGTCGGCTACGGTTCGAATCGCTTTGAACAGTTCGTCGGCTGGACAACCCTTGGTCAGATAACCACTTGCACCAGCTTCGAGCAGGCGTCGGGGGAATGGTGCGTCTCCGGCCATTGTCAGGATCACGATGCGTGTGGCCAGCTTGGCACGGCGCACCCGTTCGGTTACTTCAACGCCGCTGAACCCGGGCATGTGCACGTCGACCAGGGCAATATCCGGTTCAAGCTGCTTGATCAGGGCCAAACCCTGTTCGCCGTCCTGAGCTTCGCCGAGCACGTCGATATCCGCCTGCTGTTCCAGAATCATGCGCAGTCCAGTGCGTACCAGGGCGTGGTCGTCGATGAGCACAATCCGGATCATTTCCCCTGCTCCCTTGATTTGCGGCCTTCAAGGTACTGCGCCCGGACGTTCGAAACAACCCAAGGCCCAACATCCGGACTTGTGTGACATCAGCGCAACGTCGCAAGGAAATTTGGCGGAAGCGGTGAGATTCGAACTCACGAGAGGCTCACACCTCTGCCGGTTTTCAAGACCGGTGCCTTAAACCGCTCGGCCACGCTTCCGAAAAAACTTCGCGCTATTGTATGCGTTCGACGTTGCCCATGTATGGCTGCAACGCTGCAGGCACGCTGATCGAACCGTCGGCGTTCTGGTAGTTCTCCATCACCGCGATGAGTGCGCGACCCACCGCCACTCCGGATCCATTCAATGTGTGAACGAGCTCAATCTTGCCTGATTCCGGATTGCGCCAGCGCGCGCCCATGCGCCGCGATTGAAAATCCGTGCAATTCGAGCATGACGAAATCTCGCGATATGTGTTTTGCGAGGGTAGCCAGACTTCCAGATCGTAGGTTTTAGCGGCAGAAAAGCCCATATCGCCGGTGCACAGCAACATGCGCCGGTACGGCAGATTGAGCTTTTCCAGCACGGCTTCAGCGCAGCGCGTCATGCGCTCGTGTTCGTCGCTGCTTTGCGCGGGCTTGGCTATCGTCACCAGTTCCACCTTCTCGAATTGGTGCTGGCGAATCATGCCGCGCGTGTCCTTGCCATGCGAGCCGGCCTCGGCACGGAAACACGGCGAATGAGCGGTCATGCGCAGCGGCAGTTTTTCTGCGTCGACGATTTCGTTGGCGACGACGTTGGTCAACGAAACTTCAGCGGTGGGAATCAGATAGCGTTTACTCTCTCCCACTTGGGTTGCAAACAGATCGTCTTCGAACTTCGGCAACTGCCCGGTGCCTTGCATTGCTTGCGCATTCACCAGCAACGGCACGTTGCATTCCAGATGGCCATGCTCGCGCGTGTGCAAATCGAGCATGAACTGCGCGAGCGCGCGATGAAGTCGCGCAAGGTCGCCACGCAACACGGTGAAACGCGCACCTGACATTTTCGCGGCCGTTTCGCCGTCGAGCCAGCCGTGGCGCGCGCCGAGTTCGACGTGGTCTTTCACCGCGAAATCAAATTTGCGCGGCGTGCCCCACTCGTGGATTTTCTGGTTCTGGGATTCGTCGCTACCAGGCGGCACCGACTCGTCGGCAAGATTCGGAATACCCAACGTGATCTGAGCCAGCTCGGCCTGTAGCTGGGCCAGCTTGTGCTCGTTGGCCTTGAGTTCGTCGCCAATGCCGGCGACTTCGGCCATCAGCGCGGACGTGTCCTCGCCCTTCGACTTGGCCATGCCAATCGCTTTTGAACGCGTATTGCGCAAGTTCTGCAATTCCTGTGTCTGCGTCTGCACCGTCTTGCGTTGCGTCTCGAGTCTCTCGATGGCGGTTATGTCGAGTTCGTACCCGCGCGCTTTCAAGCGCTGCGCAACGCTGTCGAGTTGTCCGCGCAGAAGTGCCGGATCGAGCATGGGAATTTCCTGAAAAGTAGGGTGAAGAGGCGAATTATCGCGGTTGCACGCTATCCGGCGCAAACCTTGTGGGCAAGACCCAAAGCCGCAGCAGCAAAGTCGCACTCGCGGCGCATCCTGCGCCAAAGGCAAACGCGACCAACGGCGTGGTTGCAGCCCACAACCACCCGAACACCAGCGACGCCGGCAGCAGCATGATGCCGGACACGAGATTGTACCAACCGTACGCGGTTCCGTGGTTTCCGGAATCGACCAGATCGGCAACGAGCGCCTTCTCCGTGCCTTCCAATGCGGCAGTGACAACCCCGTAGGCCGCGAACGCGAGCCACAGCGCCCAGTCGGCGGCGGGCAGCAAGCCGATTGCCAGATAAGCCAGCGCATACGCGCCCCAGGCGACACTGAGTACGCGAACGCGCCCGAGCCGGTCCGACAACGCCGAAAGCGGCGTGGAAAGCAATGCCGCGACCGCTGAAAACAAGGCCCACATCAAGACCACTCGTTCGGCTCCCGCGCCCAGCGATTCGGCACGCAACAACAAGAACATGTTGGATGAATTGCCCAACGTGAACAAACCCAGTGCCAACAGATAACGGCGCAATGCCGGGGGCTGGCCACGTAGCGTCCAGGATCGCGGCGCATGCGCGATCGCGACTGCCTGTTCGGGCTCGCGCAAACTCACGGTCAACACCAAGACCAGGATCGCAGGCACGATCGCCCACAGGAAAACATGCCGCAGTTCAACCCCAAAGGCCAGCAACGCCGCAGCCGCGAGCGGCCCGACAACCGCACCCAGATTATCCATCGCACGATGCAAACCGAATGCGAGGCCGCGCTGCGAAGCATCCACACTCTGCGCCAGCAATGCGTCGCGTGGTGCCGATCGCAAGCCTTTGCCGAGACGGTCGGCCAGGCGACACGCGAACACACCGAGCCACGAACTGGTTAGCCCGATCAATGGACGCGCGAATCCGCTGAAAGCGTAGCCGCCGATAACCCAGACGCGCACCTTGCGGCTACGATCGGCCATCACGCCGGCGGCCAGCTTGAGCAGGCTGCTCAGCGCTTCGGCCACGCCTTCGATCAAGCCCAGTGTCTTGGGTCCGGCCATCAGCACGGCCGTTAGATACAGCGGCACCAGCGGATATATCATGTCGCTCGCTGCGTCGTTGCACAGGCTGATAGCGCCGAGCAACCAGACCGTGCGTGGCAAAGCGCGAATGGCGCGCAGTATGTTCATGGGCTGGTCAAGCAGAGTGCGACGAAACCGCTCGCAACGCGCGCGGTCGGCGCGGAATCTCCATGGTGATGGGGTCGAATCGGCGTTGCAGCTATCATGCGCGCAGGGTTGAAGACTTGCGAAATGGCCGTCAGTATGACTGCATGCCCGACGTCGCATCAAATTAATTGCCAGAGGCGACTATCAGGCATCGTTGACGTAATGAAAACGGCGCCAGCACGGTCACTTGCGAGGCAATCGACGGGAAACAAGGAGAACTCAATGGGGTTGGCGACGACGGCTTTTTACAATATCGATGTGCGGCATCGAATGGGCGCGGCATGAACATACGCAAGTCGCTGCCGCGCCTGCTGGTGCTGCTCGCAATCGTTGCCGGGATCGCAGCTTTTTTTGCGTTTGGGCTTCAGCATCAGTTGAGTTTCGATGCGCTCAAGGCGCGTCAGGAGCAACTGGTGCACTGGCAATCGCTGCATCCGTGGTTGTTGGCGGGAACGTTTTTCGGCGTTTATGTTGTTGTGACGTCGTTGTCGTTACCGGGTGCCGCGATACTGACTTTGGCCAGTGGCGCGGTGTTCGGATTGATCGAGGGTACCCTGTTGGCATCGTTTGCCTCCACCATCGGGGCCACGATCGCCATGTTGGCCAGTCGCTTCATTCTTCGCGATTGGGTGCGCAACCGCTTCGCATCACGCATCAAGAGCGTGGATGAAGGTATCCGGCGCGACGGCGCGTTCTATCTTTTCAGCTTGCGCCTGGTACCGGTCTTTCCGTTTTTCGTGATCAATCTGGTGATGGGACTGACGTCCCTGTCAGCGCTGACGTTTTATTGGGTCAGCCAAATCGGCATGCTTGCCGGCACCGTAGTGTTCGTGAACGCAGGCACCCGACTGGCGAGCCTGAATTCGCTGTCGGGTCTGGTTTCGCCCGCGTTGATTGGATCGTTCCTGCTGCTGGCGCTGCTGCCGTGGCTGTCGCGCGGCATCATCAGTTGGATCAAGGCACGACGCCTCTACAAAGGCTGGCCCAAGCCGAAACGCTTCGACCGCAACCTGGTTGTCATCGGTGCGGGTGCAGCCGGGTTGGTCAGTGCGTATATTGCCGCGACCGTGCGCGCCAAGGTCACCCTCATCGAAGGCAACAAGATGGGCGGCGATTGCCTGAATTATGGCTGCGTACCGTCGAAGGCATTGATCCGCGTTGCGCGCATCGCACACGAGGCACGGCGCGGCAACGATTTCGGTGTCGGGCTGCCGGAACCGAAAATCAATTTTGCCGCGGTGATGAAAAGCGTGCATGCGTCGATTGCAGAAGTTGCGCCACACGACTCCGAGCAGCGCTACGGGAAACTCGGTGTCGACGTGCGACGCGGCAAGGCGAAAATCGTGTCGCCATGGTGCGTCGAAATCGATGGCAAACCGATTACCACACGCGCCATCGTGATTGCTGCCGGCGCCGAACCCTTCGTGCCGCCACTGCCAGGTCTCGCCGAATGCGGTTATCTGACCTCGGATACGTTGTGGAGCATCGACAGCTTGCCCAAGCGGCTGCTGATCCTCGGCGGCGGTCCAATCGGTTGCGAAATGGCGCAGGCCTTTGCGCGTCTTGGCAGCAACGTCGGGCAAGTGGAAAAACACGATCGACTGCTGATGCGAGAGGACGACGAAGTCTCGGAATTCGTTCGCGAACGCCTGCAAGCCGAAGGCGTCAACGTGCTGACCGGATACAATGCAATTGGCGTCGAAAAAATCGATGGCGACCATGTGCTCATTTGCGAACACGGCGATGAGAAGTTACGCCTGCCCTTTGACAAGATATTGGTCGCCGTCGGACGCAAGCCCCGCATTGCCGGCTACGGTCTCGAAGAATTGAATATTCCATTGGACGAACGCAAGAAAACCATCGAGACCGACGATTATCTGCGCACGCTGTATCCGAACATCTTCGCCTGTGGCGATGTCGCCGGCCCGTTCCAGTTTACTCACGCCAGCGCGCACCAGGCGTGGTATGCCGCGGTCAATGCCTTGTTCGGATCGTTCAAGAAATTCAAAGTGGATTACCGAGTGATGCCTGCCGTCACGTTTACCGACCCGGAAGTCGCACGCGTTGGTTTGAATGAACGCGAAGCGAAAGATCAGGGGATCGAATTCGAAGTCACCCACTACGACTTGAGCGAACTGGATCGCGCCATCGCCGAGCGCGACACCCACGGATTCGTCAAAGTGATTACCGCCAAGGGCAAGGACGCGATTCTAGGTGCAACCTGCGTCGGATCGCATGCCGGCGAATGGATGGCTGAATTCGTGTTGGCGATAAAATACAGGATCGGCCTGAACAAGATTCTCGGCACGATACACGCCTACCCGACCTGGGCCGAAGCGAACAAATACGCGGCCGGCGAATGGAAGCGCGCGCACGCACCCGAGCGCGTACTGAGCTGGCTGGAACGCTTGCATCGCTGGCGTCGCCACGACCGTCGCGACGCTGTGCCTGCACAGGAAAAAACCACATGAATGCCGTGCTTGCCGATCCCCGTATCCCGTTTGCCCGGATGTTGCGCAAATGCGGCGTCGCCTTGCCGCGTACGCCTTTGGAAATCCTCCAGATCAATGTCGGCAAACTGTGCGACTTGGCCTGCCATCATTGCCATGTCGAGGCTGGTCCGAAACGCACCGAAATGATGCAGGCCAAAACCGTAGAACGCATCCTCGAATTGCTCGCCGATGCGCCCAACGTGCATACCGTGGATCTCACCGGCGGCGCGCCGGAGATGAATCCGCATTTCCGCACGCTGGTGCGCGAATCGCGCAAGTTGGGAAAGGCCGTCATCGACCGGTGCAATCTGACCGTCTTGTATCTACCCGATCAGACAGATACCGCCCAATTTCTTGCCGGCCAAGGCGTCAAGGTTGTTGCCTCCCTGCCCTGCTACACCCAGGCCAACGTCGAAAAGCAGCGCGGTCGGCACGTGTTCGATCCGAGCATTCGCGCGCTGCGAGATCTGAATGCGCTCGGCTACGGCCAGCCCGGCACTGAACTTGAACTGGATCTGGTCTACAACCCGATTGGAGCGACGCTGCCGCCGCCGCAGGAGAAACTCGAAGTCGACTACAAGCGCGAATTGCACGAACACTTTGGCATCGTGTTCAATCGCCTGTTCACCATCACCAATATGCCCATCAAGCGCTTTTTGCATCTGCTCGAACGCGAAGGACAATACGACCGCTACATGCAAACCTTGCTCGATGCATTCAATCCACAAGCCGCGCTCGGAGTGATGTGCCGCAATCTGCTTTCAGTGGCCTGGGATGGGCAACTCTACGATTGCGATTTCAATCAGGCGCTGGAATTGCCACTGGCTGGAAAGCCGCGCACCTTGTGGGACATCCAATCGCTGGCCGAAATCGAGCACGGCGCTATTGCATTCGACGATCACTGTTATGGCTGCACGGCAGGTGCCGGCAGCTCTTGCCACGGAGCACTCGCATGACCAACGAAACCGCAATTGCCGCCGCCGACGTCCAGGCTGGCGTGCGCGAATACTATGGACAGACCCTGCAATCCAGCGCGGACTTGCGCACCAGCGCTTGTTGCAGCACTGATGCGATGCCCAAACATTTGCGCGCGATACTCGAACAATTGCACCCGCAGGTACGCGAGCGCTTTTATGGCTGCGGCTCGCCGATTCCGACGGCACTGGAAGGTGCGAAGGTACTTGATCTGGGTTGCGGCAGCGGCCGCGACGTTTACCTGTTGTCGAAATTGGTCGGTGAAACCGGACGTGTGATCGGCGTCGACATGACCGCTGAACAACTGGATGTCGCGGCAAGCCATCGCGACTTTCATGCGCATGCGTTTGGGCATGCGCGCTCGAACGTGGAGTTCAAATCAGGCGACCTTTCGGATCTCACCGCGCTGGGCATCGCCGATGCGTCGGTCGACGTTGTGATTTCCAATTGCGTACTGAATCTGGTCACCGACAAGGCGCGCGCATTTGCCGAAATTGTGCGCGTGCTCAAGCCCGGCGGCGAATTGTATTTTTCCGACGTGTTCGTCGATCGACGTTTGCCAGCAGAGCTTTGGGCTGACCCAGTGCTGGTCGGAGAATGCCTCGCCGGGGCGATGTACATCGAGGATTTTCGCCGTGTCCTGGAGCGCCTCGGCGTTGCCGACGCGCGGGTGTGTGCACGCAGCCCCATTGCGCTGACCGATCCACAGATTGACAAGCGCATCGGATTTGCCCACTTCGAATCGATCACCTGGCGCGCTTTCAAGCTCGGCCTGGAAGACCGCTGCGAAGACTTCGGCCAGACTGCCACCTACCTGGGTTCGATCGAACACGAACCGCATGCGTTCGTACTCGACGATCACCATCGTTTTGAGACCGGCCGCGCGCAACCCGTGTGCGGCAATACCGCGGACATGTTGAGCGCCAGCCGATACGGGGAACATTTCCGCATCGATGGCGACAAGCGCAAGCATTACGGATTGTTCGAATGTGCACCGGCAACGAAGCCTGCATCCGGTTCAAGTTGCTGCTGAGCGGCCAAGTCGTGGCTGCGATGGCCAGCTCAATCCAATCGGTAAGTTCAGCCGACGCGCGTAGGCCTCGGCTGTCGGTGATCGTGCCGCTGGCACATGGCGACGACGCCGAACTGCCCGCGTTGCTCGATCAATTCGCGGCCTTACCTGAATCTACCCAAGTCATTGTGTGCCGCACCGATGGGTCGCGTGTCCCGGTGACTCCGCCCGCCTGGCCACAGGGCTTATCGCTGATCGACTCACTCAGTCCGCCGGGGCGCGCACGCCAGATGAACGTCGGTGTCGCGCGCGCCAAAGGCACGTGGCTATGGTTCATTCACGCTGATTCGCGCCTGCGCCCGACCACGTTATTGGCGCTGAATACATTTCTCCAACGCGATGTCGATGTATTGGGATATTTTGATCTTGCCTTTCGCAACGACGGCCCGCGCTTGGTGGCAATCAATGCCTGGGGCGCGAATTTTCGTTCTCGCGCATTAGGCCTTCCATTTGGCGATCAAGGTTTGTTGCTGCGCGCGTCGCGCTTCGAGGCGCTCGCAGGCTTCGACGAAAGCGTCGCTTACGGCGAGGATCATCACCTGGTCTGGGCAGCGCGCCATGCCGGCGTGCCGCTACAGCGAATCGCGGCACCATTGGAAACCAGCGCGCGCAAATACGCGCAACGCGGCTGGCTGCGTACCACCATTCGACATTTGCATCTCACGTTCGCACAAGCCTGGCCAGCGTGGCGGCACCTTCGCCGCCGCGTGCGATGAGCACGGCACTGGCCATCTTCGTCAAGACGCCAGGCTTGTCGCCGATCAAGACGCGTCTGGCGGCGACGATCGGGGCGGCAGATGCCGAGCAATTCCATGCGCTCGCCGCGACCGCTGTCGCTGAAGTGGCTGGCGCTGCGAAACCGGAGATTCACGCTTGCTGGGCCGTTGCGGAAATTGCGGGGATGGAACATCCGCAATGGCAACAACTGCCGCGTGTCTGGCAAGGCGATGGCGGACTCGGCGTGCGTTTGCACCGCGTGTGTTCGCAGTTGCTGGCCGAGCATGACCGTGTGCTGCTAGTCGGTGCAGACGCGCCACAACTTAGCGTCGCGTTGCTGCGTCGCGGCGTAGCTGCACTCACCGATCCGGCCACACCATTCGTACTTGGCCGCGCCAACGACGGCGGATTCTGGTTGTTTGGCACGCGTGCGCCGGTACCAATCCAGGTATGGGAAACGCCGCAGTATTCGGTAGCGGCAACAGCAAATGATCTGATTCGTGCGCTATCGCCGCACGGCGATGTTGCGCAGTTGCCGATATTGAACGACCTCGACTACGCGGGCGATGCGGACGCAGTGATTGCAGAGCTGCGTGCGTTGCCGGCCGCGACGCCCGCGCAACACGTGTTGTGTGAATGGTTGCAAGCCAGATTCAGCCGCGCGATGCCGCGCGCATGACAACCGCCTTGTTGCTCATTGTTGTCCTGCTCGCCGCCAGCAACGGCGCCAACGACAATTTCAAAGGCGTGGCCGCCCTGCATGGCAGCGGTGTCGCCGGATACTGGACCAGTCTGGGCTGGGGCAGCGTGACGACATTGGCGGGTTCATTGTGTTCGGTTTTCCTCGCGCGCGCGTTGCTCAAGGCGTTTACTGGCGCGGGTCTGGTGCCCGCCGATATTGCTGGCGGAACAGGTTTCGCGTTGGCGGTCGCTGGCGGCGCCGCGCTGACCGTCGCACTTGGGAGCTGGCGCGGATTGCCGATATCAACCACGCATGCACTGGTTGGTGCCATGTGCGGCGCGGGCGTGATCGCCGCAGGTGCCGGCGTGCATTTTGCCTCGCTCGGCAAGACGTTCTTGCTGCCGCTACTGGCAAGTCCGGTCATCGCAATTGTTCCGGCCTGGCTGATCGCACCGTTGCTGCGCAAGTTCGCGCAGCGTGCAGCGGCGCAACCAGAGTGCATCTGCTCACCCAGCGTCGCGACTTCGCCAAATGGTGACGCAGTGATGATGCGAGCTGCTAGCCACACTATTCGCGCTACCAATTCCGAGTGCTCCGCGCACGGCTTGCGTCCGCGAAAGCTTCGCACAGATGCACGCGGTGGAATCAGCGTACTACTGTTTGTCGCATCCGGTGCGGTGAGCTTCGCCCGTGGCCTCAATGACACGCCAAAGATCGCTGCCTTGTTGCTGCCGATTGCGGCGCTCGACGCCAGCGGCGCGGTACTTGCTGTCGGCGTGGCGATGTTGCTCGGCGGCCTGATTGGCGCGCGCCGCGTGGCCCGCACCATGAGCGAGAAAATCACGCGTCTGGATATTGGTGCTGCGTTGGCGGCCAGCCTGACTACCGCACTGCTGGTCGGTACGGCCAGCGTCAATGGTTTGCCGGTGTCGACCACGCATGTCTCGGTCGGTGCCCTCGCCGGTGCCGGTGCCAGCGGCAAAGGCGATGGCGTTGATCGCAAGGTGATGTCGAATATCGCGTTGTCGTGGATATTCACTCTTCCGATCGGTGCAATCTTTGGTGCCGCATTGTTCTGGATGGTGGGCTGATGCCTAAGCAGCTGACGCTTGCAATCCGAGTTGCGGCAATCGGCTTGCTCGTACTGTTTGCAGGCTCTGCTTACGGTTCCCACGCAGGTACGACGCTGCGTTTCTCCGACGCGAACCCGGGAGCCACCTTGCCTTCGGGTTGGGCACCGTATCGGATGTCGCGACGGCATGCAATGGCGAAGATATCCATTGCTAGCGACGATTCGACCAACGTGCTGCACATCGACGCCGATCATGCCGCCGGTGCGATCGCGCACCCGCTCGACCTGCCTGCAGCAACGATCATCAGTTGGCGCTGGAAAGTCGACCACAGTGTTGCCCGTGCCGATTTGACGACGAAGGGCGGCGACGATTTTGCCGCGCGCGTGTACGTGTTCTTTGACCTGCCGCGCAGCGCCCTGAGTTTCGGCGCGCGCATGAAATTGCGCCTTGCACACATGGTATTTGGATTCGACTTGCCCACCGCCGCGTTGTGTTACGTTTGGGACAACGATCACCCGACCGGTACGATTGCGCCGAACGTGTTCTATTCCGGGGTAAATACCATCGTGCTGCAAAGCGGCGACACGCACACCGGCCAATGGCAAACGCAACGCCGCGACCTGGCCGCCGATTTCCGCACGGCGTTCGGTCGAACAGCGCCACGCGTCACCGGAATCGCGCTGGCATCAGATACCGACAACACCCGCGGCCACGTCAATGCCTGGTTTGGCGATGTGACGTTCGCGCCTGTCGCACCGACGAACGCTGCCACCCTGCCCGCCACTGGAAAGGAGTAACCCATGTACACGGCCGACCAACGCTTGCGCGCCTGTCTATTGATCCTGCGGGCTACCGTCGTGGTCGTCATGCTGGCGTGGACGTTCGACAAGTTCATTCGCCCGGAACACGCTGCGGGGATTCTGCAACACTTTTACGGCCTCGCTGGCGTTGCGATCAAGCCGGTTTACCTGATCGCTGTCGCAGAATTGATCCTGATCGCACTGTTCGCCGCCGGCGTGTTCAAGATATGGACCTATGGCTTGGTTGCGCTGCTGCATGCCGCCTCGACCCTATCTTCGTATCATCAATATCTACATCCGTTCGAGCACTCCAACCTGCTGTTCTTTGCCGCATGGCCAATGCTCGGCGCATGCCTTGTGCTGTTCATCCTGCGCGACGAGGATCTATTGCTGACGTTGGGTAGAGTCTGAATGCTGCGCAGCGGCAGGCTCCAACGGTTCGTTGCGTGCGACGTTGTTCTGCAGTCGCACGTCTTGGTGATGGGTTGATAGATGTTTGTCCGCGAATTTGAGTTGCCGGACTGAACGCATATTATTTCGCCTGAACGCAAATTTGTTGGAAGGGGGACTGACTTTCGGAGGAGTAAGTCATGAACTCAACGGGATGCATAGAATCGATTGAACACAACGGCATCGACGCAACAGCGGCGCTCCATCGCAGTTCGTACACGTGGCTGCTGTTGTTGGCGTTGAGCCTGTTTGCCATTGACGCGCTGGCCGTCAGCATCAGCGAGTTTCCGATCACCGACGTCCTGGGCCTTGCGCACGGTCCGGCGGGAATCACCAGCGGCGCAGACGGAAATTTGTGGTTTACCGACTCCAGCAGCGACCTGATCGGAAAAATCAGTACCAGCGGTACGCCAGCGTTGTTTCCGCTGCCTGGTCCGCCATTCCTGGGTATCTATGATCTTGGTTTGGCGATCACTTCCGCGGCAGATGGCAACACCTGGTTTACGTCGATCAATCAGGCCGGACAGATCGGTCGAATCACACCAGACGGCAACATCGCCCTGATTCCAATCGCACCTGACTTTGGTGGTGCGCAAAGCATAACGAATGGTCCTGATGGGAACGTCTGGTTCCTCTCGGGCGCAGGTAATAGTGTCGGCCGGATCACGCCGCAAGGCGTGGTTACCCAGTTCTCGATTCCCGCAATCGATCCAAATCCAAACATCGGTAGCTTTGCGCACGGCGGAATAACCACCGGAGCCGACGGAAATTTGTGGTTCGCAGGGACCGGTTTCAGCCAATGCAATGACAACCGTTGCCAAAACATCACGGGATATATCGGAAGGATCACGCCGACGGGCGCGGTCACGAATTTCGCATTGCCCGGCGCCAGTACTTCGCCCTACGCAGTCGCAAAAGGTGCCGATGGCAATGTATGGTTCACGCAGAACACGCTGACCTATGGGACCGACGGGCTCCAGCCAAGTGCCGGTTCGATCGGCGAGATATCGCCTAATGGCACGATCTCCGAATTCAGCCTGACGAATCCGAACTCCGGGCCATACGGCATCACTGCCGGTTCAGACGGAAATTTGTGGTTCACGGAAATTTATGCCAACAACATCGCCAGAATCACACCAGCCGGCGTGGTCACCGAATTTCCAATTCCAACCGCCGGCAGTGGCCCGGTCGGCATTGTCACAGGCGCGGACGGCAATCTGTGGTTTACAGAAACCTACGCCGGCAAAATCGGAAGGCTCATCATCGTAACCCCACCTGGTACGATCGACGGCTACATGAGCGGTAACTGGTATGACCCGACACAGAGTGGGCAAGGCTTCCAGCTTGAGATGGACAAAGGCAACATAATGGTTGCGACCTGGTATACGTTTACACCTGACGGAGACGGCCAGACCTGGGTGTACGCGCAAGGCAGCTACGACAACACGAAAAATACCGTCAGCCTGCCCGCCGTGCTCGTGACCGGAGCGAAATTTCCACCGAATTTCTTGCCCGGCGACGTCACAAAAACTCCGTGGGGCACGTTGACGTTTACTTTCAGCGACTGCAATCACGGAACTGCACGTTGGAACTCAACCTTGCCTGGCTACGCCAGCGGCAGCATGCCGATCACACGTTTGACGCAGATTCAAGGGACAAGTTGCCCGTAATGGGCTTGATGTGGTGAATGGTGAGCAGGTAGAGCCTGCAGGTTTGTCATTGCTGCCTACGCGGGAATGACCAATATTTTATGCTCTTCACCTCTCACGTCTCACGTCTCACTTTGTGCGTCTTACCCTTCACGTCGCCGCGACTTTGAGGGTCAACAAACGGCTGCACCAGCAACGCCGGGAAGCGTTGATCCGTCGGCGCGCGAAACACATCCAGCCCCAAGGTCAATTCGACTTGGCTCTGCCGCGCTTGATCGCGGTAACTGCCGAACAACCGATCCCACCAAGACGCATTGAAACCGAAGTTGCTGTCGTGTTCGTCGCGCAACACCGAATGATGGATGCGGTGCATGTCCGGGGTCACAACCAGCCAACGCAGCGCTCGATCCAATGGAACCGGTAGCGCAAGATTGGTATGCGTGAACAAGGAAAAACTGCTCAGTAGAATTTCGAAGGCGAGCACCGCAATCGGCGGCGCACCGAGCGCCAGCACTGCGCCGAGCTTGACCGCGAGTGAGAACAGAATCTCCAGCGGATGAAAGCGCACGCCCGACGTCACGTCGAGCGCGAGGTCGGTATGGTGCAAACGATGCATGCGCCACAACCAAGGCACAACATGCATCAAGCGGTGTTGCCAGTAGATCGTCATGTCGAGTAGCAGCAGGCTCAACGCGACGGCCAGCCATGTTGGTGCTTGGATCATGTTGAACATGCCGATGCCCAAGTCGCGCGCACGCAGTGCGATGGCAAAGGCCAGCCATGGCGTCAGCACCCGCAGGCACAGGGTGTTTAGCAGTCCGAAACCCAGATTTACCGGCCACCGTCGTGTGCGCACGGGCGCGGATCGATTGCGTGGCCAGCGCCATTCGCTGAGCATCAGCAGAGCCAGCAAGGCGAAGAAAAATCCCAATCGCAGCGTGGCTTCGCTCATGCTTTTGGCCCACGCCCGCGGGCAGCATTGCGCGCCACGCGCAGAGCGTCGAGCTTTTCCTTGATCTTCGATTCCAAACCACGATCGACTGGCTGGTAGAACGCACGTCCGGCCAACGCATCCGGCAGGCATTGTTGATCCAGCGCGACACCACCCTCACTATCGGGGTCGTACTGATAGCCGCGGCCGTAACCCAAACCTTTCATCAGTTTTGTCGGTGCATTGCGCAGATGCATCGGCACATCCAGCGTGCCCGTTTCCCGAATCGTTGCGCGCACCGCGTTAAATGCCGCATACGCAGCGTTGCTCTTGGCGGCAATCGCCAAATACATCGCCGCTGCGGCCAAGGCCAATTCACCCTCTGGCGAACCCAGTCGCTCGAATGTATCCCACGCTTCAAGCGCCAATTGCAACGCGCGCGGGTCAGCCAGACCGATATCCTCGGTTGCCATGCGGGTGAGTCGACGCGCCAAATACGCCGGGTCAACGCCGCCATCGAGCATGCGCATGCACCAGTACAAAGCAGCATCTGGATCGGAGCTGCGTACCGACTTGTGCAATGCTGAAATCTGGTCGTAGAACTGCTCACCGCCCTTGTCGAAACGACGGGTGCGATCTGCCAGCACCTGGGTCAGCGTGGCTTCGTCGATTTGTCCGTCGCCCGCCAATTCGGCCGCGATCTCGAGCAACGTCAGTGCGCGGCGCACGTCACCGTCGGCAGCGTGGGCAATCAGGCCAAGCGCCATGTCGTCGATGCGCAATCCGCGTCCACCCAAGCCGCGTTCTTCGCCCAGCGCATGTTGTAATGCGCTGACAATCGCTTCGCTGGAAACCGCGTCCATCACATGCACACGGCAGCGCGAAAGCAGCGCCGAGTTCAGCTCGAACGAAGGGTTTTCTGTCGTCGCACCGATGAATACGATGATGCCCTTTTCGATATGCGGCAGGAATGCATCCTGCTGCAGCTTGTTGAAACGGTGGACTTCATCCACGAACAACACCGTGCGCCGGCCACTGGCGAAATTCGCCTCGGCCTCGGCCAACGCCTTGCGCACTTCCGGCAGCCCGGACAACACCGCCGACACAGCGCGGAATTCGGCGTCGACGTAATGCGCAATCAACAACGCCAGCGTGGTTTTGCCGCAGCCCGGCGGCCCCCACAGCACCATCGAGTGCGCATGTCCGGATTCAATCGCGCGGCGCAACGGCGCGCTGGTACCAAGCAGTCGATCCTGCCCGACGATTTCGTCGAGTCGCTGAGGCCGCATGCGTTCGGC
>CAJDUT010000017.1_pt1 | contig 32650 bp, 26 predicted proteins | sample 7390981 | NCBI WGS metagenome assembly CAJDUT01 (sample SAMEA7055681, study PRJEB34461) | soil metagenome | biome: terrestrial ecosystem; feature: Peninsula; material: soil | place: Antarctica | collected 2016 | reverse complement strand
TCGCCCAAGCCCATGCCGGCGTGCGCCACACCCGTTGCTGAAGGCATGAAGATTTTTACGCGTTCGCAGCGCGCGTTGTCCGGGCAGCGCAACACCATGGAATTCCTGCTCATCAATCATCCGCTGGATTGTCCGATTTGCGACCAGGGCGGCGAGTGCGAATTGCAGGATCTATCGCTGGGTTTTGGACGCTCGGTATCGCGTTTCGCCGAGCGCAAACGTGTCGTCGCCGACGAGAACCTCGGCCCGCTGATTTCCACCGAGATGACGCGCTGCATCCATTGCACGCGTTGCATCCGGGTTTTGTCCGACGTTGCCGGCAGCTTTGAATTCGGCGGCATGGGGCGTGGCGAAAATCTCGAAATCGGCACCTACATTGGCAAGACTATCGACAGCGAACTCGGCGGCAACATCATCGATGTCTGCCCGGTCGGTGCGCTGACCAACAAGGTGTTCCGCTTCAAGGCGCGTGCGTGGGAATTGATTGCGCGTGAATCGATCGGCTATCACGATGCGCTGGGCTCGAACCTGTGGCTGCATACGCGTCGCGGCGAAGTGTTGCGCACGGTGCCACGCGACAACGAAGCGATCAACGAATGCTGGCTATCCGATCGCGATCGCTACAGCCATCAAGGCCTGTACGCAGACGATCGCGCAGAAAAGCCGATGATCCGTCGCGATGGTGAACTGGTTGAAGTGACCTGGGACGAGGCGATCGCGTTTGTTGCCGAAGGTTTGAAGAAGCATTCCGGCAACGACTTGGGCGCGCTGGTCGCGCCACTGACGTCGTGCGAGGAAGGCTGGCTGTTGGCGCAGATCCTGCGCGGCCTGGGCAGCGACAACATCGATCACCGCCTGCGCACGCTGGATTTCTCCGACGATCCGCATTCCTCGGCATTTGAAATGTCCGTTGAAGCCATCGAGAAAGCACGCGACATCGTCTTGATCGGCTGCAATCCGCGCCATGAAATGCCGCTGCTTGCGCATCGCATTCGCAAGGCCTGCAAGTCCGGCGCGAAAATCCACGCGATCAATCCGCTCGACTTCGATCTGAATTTCACTCTGGCCAGCAAGACCATTGCGACGCCTGCAGCGATGCTCGACGCGGTGATGAGCTTGGCCAAAGCTGCCAGCGATGCCGGACATGTGCCGCAAAGCGACGTCTTGGCGAAAGCGATCGCCGGGTTGACTGCTGGCGATGCCGGGCGCGCGCTGATCAAGGCGTTGACGGAATCAAGCGCTTCCGTGCTGGTGTTTGGCGAATCGGCCAGCCTGCATCCACACGCGGCGTGGTTGCGCCGTGCGGCACGCTTCATCGCCAAAGCAACGAATAGTGCATTCAACGAAATTCCATCCGGTGCCAATGCAATTGGGTTGGCGCGTGTCGGTGTGCAGCCGCATTCCGGTGGCGAGAGTGCGGCCGACATGCTCGCAAAGCCGCCACGCGGCCTGCTCGTCTATCACGCTGGTTCGCAGGATACGGCTTCATCCAGCGCATTCGATAACGCTCGCAGCAACGCGGAATTCTGCGTCTATATTGGTGCTTACGCCTGTAGCGGCGTGCGCCGAACCGCACATGCGATTTTGCCAGCAGGACTTTTGCCGGAGATTGACGGCACCTATGTGAATGTCGATGGCCATGTACAGACACTGCGCACCGGCGCAAATTTGCCCGGCGATGCCCGCCCCGGCTGGAAAGTATTGCGTGCGCTCGGCGCAAAGCTGGGCATACCCGGTTTCGATTTCGTCGAACTGAGCCAGGCTCGCGAGATGATGCAATCGAATATTTTCAGGTCTAACCCTCTCCCGTCGGGAGAGGGTGGCCGCAGGCCGGGAGAGGGTGCGAGTTCGACTCAAGATTCGAACGCGAATCCGAACCTCACTGCGATACCGACCCTCACCCCAACCCCTGTCCCGTCGGGAGAGGGGCTCGTCCGCATCGCGACCGTTCCAATCTACCGCACGGATGCCGTGCTGCGCCGATCGCCCGCACTACAGGCGCATCCGCTCAACGGCGAAGCCGGCGTGGGCCTGCATCCGGAGGATGCGATGGCGCTTGGCCTCGCGCACGGAGCCCAAGCCAAAGTCACCGGCCAAGGCGGCAAAGCGGTATTGCCGGTCGTGATCACGCGCGCTGTGCCGAAGGGTGCTGCGTGGATCGAATCGACCTGGCCGCAAACCCGCACGCTGCCTCCAACCGGGGCAGCGCTGACCATTACGAGGACTGACGCGTGATTTCCTGGCTGCATGATTTCCTGCTCGGATTTGGTGCGCCTGGCCTCGTCGTATGGCTGGTTGCGTGCATCCTCGCAATCGCTGTTCCGGTCATCATCGCGGTTGCGTTCTACGTCTGGTGGGAGCGAAAGGTACTCGGCTGGATGCATGTGCGCATCGGTCCGAACAGCATTGGTCCGGCTGGTCTGGCGCAAACCTTCGCCGATGTGTTCAAGCTATTGCTCAAGGAATACCTGGTACCGGCCAAGTCGAGCAAATTGCTGTTCGTGCTTGCGCCCCTGATTGCACTCGTGCCCGCGCTTGCTGCATGGGCGGTGATTCCGTTCGACGACAAACTCGTGCTCTCCGACGTCAACGCAGGCTTGTTGTATTTGCTGGCGATGACCTCGATAGGCGTCTACGGCATTATCCTCGCTGGCTGGGCGTCGAATTCCAAATATGCATTTCTTGGCGCGATGCGCTCGGCCGCGCAAGTGGTCAGCTATGAAATCTCTGCGGGTCTGGCTCTGGTAGGCGTATTGATTTGTGCGGGCAGCTTGAACATGTCCGATATCGTGCGTGCACAGTCCGGTGCGCATGGACTTCTCGATTGGTTCTGGCTGCCGTTGCTGCCGCTGTTCGTGATCTATTTCGTTTCCGGCGTGGCCGAAACCAATCGATTGCCGTTTGACATGGCTGAAGGCGAGTCTGAGATCGTCGCTGGTTTCCATGTCGAATATTCTGGTGCGCCGTTCGCGGTGTTCTTCCTCACCGAATACGCGAACATGATCCTGATTTCCTTCCTGGCGCCCACGCTGTTTCTTGGCGGCTGGTTGTCGCCGTTCCCCGCAAGCTGGGGTTGGCTGGGCATCGCCGGCTGGTGGTGGCTGTTTGCCAAGGCATTCGTGTTCGCGTTCTTCTTCCTGTGGTTCCGCGCCGCATTCCCGCGCTACCGCTACGACCAGATCATGCGCCTGGGCTGGAAAGTGTTCATACCTATCGCGCTGGTGTGGATCGGCGTGGCCGGTTGCCTGGTGTATTTCGGCGTGATCGGCCAGGGTGTAACCACCGCAATGGGAGTGACGTCATGAATCGCGTCGCACGCTACTTCAAGAGCCTGATGCTGATTGAGTTGTGCAAAGGCCTGGGTCTGACCATGAAGTACATGTGGAAGCCCAAATACACCGTGCGCTACCCGATGGAGAAGATTCCGCAATCGGTGCGCTTCCGCGGCCTGCACGCGTTGCGCCGCTACCCGAATGGCGAGGAACGCTGCATCGCATGCAAGCTGTGCGAAGCGGTATGCCCGGCTTTGGCCATCACCATCGATTCGCATATGCGCGAAGACGGAACCCGCCGTACCACGCGCTACGACATCGATCTGTTCAAATGCATCTACTGCGGCTTCTGCGAAGAAAGCTGCCCGGTCGATTCGATCGTGGAAACCAATATTCACGAGTACCACTTCGAAAAACGCGGCGAGAACATCATGACCAAGCAGAAATTGCTGGCCGTGGGCGACCGCTTCGAACAACTCATCGCCGAGGCGCGCATGCAGGATGCGCCGTATCGGTGATCGGTAAAGCCCTCTCCCCCGAGCAATCGGGGGAGAGGGTTGGGTGAGGGGGCAACGCCTCGGCAACGGAAGAGATCATGCGTTTAGACGACACGAAATCTGAAGCTCGCAAAGATACATCGCCGGTACTACAAGGCGGTATCGTGTGCATGACGCGCTGCCCCATCGCCTCAGCCCTCTCCCTCAACGGCTATGCCGTTGGGGGAGAGGGAGTCAATGCCGTGGGCGTTGAATATATTTCGTGGGATGGCGTATGAGTATTGAACTGATCCTGTTCTACGTTTTTGCCACCGTGCTCGTGATCACGGCGGTAGGCGTTATCGCCGTAAAAAACACGGTGCACGCCGCGTTGCTGCTGGTGCTGTGTTTTTTCACCACCGCGGCGCTGTGGTTGTTGATCGAAGTCGAGTTTCTTGGCGTGGCGCTGGTGCTGGTCTACGTCGGCGCCGTAATGGTGCTATTCCTGTTCGTGGTGATGATGCTGGATATCGACGAGGAATCCTTGCGCGAAGGCTTCGTTCGTCACCTGCCGATTGGTTTGCTCGTGGCCGTCGTCATGCTGGTGGAAATGATTGCGCTGATCGGGCTGCGCGCCATGGCGATCCCGGCACCGGCCGATCCTGCGGGCCACTCGAACACGGCGTGGCTCGGCCATGCGCTATTCACTCGTTACCTGTTGCCGTTCGAGATTGCGGCCGTGATCTTGACTGTTGCGGTCATTGCCGCCGTCATGCTCACGTTGCGCCAGCGCTCAAATGGGCGGCGTCAGTATCCGTCGCAGCAAGTCGCCGTCAAGGCGCGCGACCGGATTCGCATCGTCAAAATGCAAAGTGCCAGCAAGGAGACGCCGACCTCATGATTACGCTCGCCCATTACATCGCCCTCGGCGCGATCCTGTTCTGCATTTCGGTGGCGGGAATTTTCATCAACCGAAAAAACATCATTGTGTTGTTGATGGCCATCGAATTGATGCTGTTGGCGGTCAATATCAACTTCGTCGCATTTTCGCGCTTCATGGGTGACGCGGCCGGGCAGGTGTTCGTGTTTTTCATCCTGACCGTAGCCGCCGCCGAGTCCGCGATTGGATTGGCGATTCTCGTGGTGTTATTTCGTAATCGCGCGACGATCAATGTCGGTGAGATGGATGAGTTGAAGGGTTAGAAAAAAGCATTCTCCCGGCAGGATCGATGCCGCGACAGCGGCTGATGGGGGGCAGGGTGCAAGGATGCAGGTTTGGAACGTGAATTACAGTCCGCCATCCAGGGCTTCTGGATTCCGACACTTCCTGCCGGAATGATGGAATCTGTGGAGTAATGAAGTTGGTACGGCGGGAGCAGCCGCAAAGCGGCGCATCCCGCCTTTGGGTTAGACCTGTCAACAGCGGGATTCGCCTGCTCCTCGGCGGAATTCGCTGCGCTACTCCCGCCCTACATGCATTGCGGAAATGACGGTTTGAGAAAGGCAAATACATGAGTTTGAGTCCGACAATTTTGCTCATCGTCGCGCTGGCCCCACTGGTCGGTGCGCTTATCGCTGGCCTGTTGCGCAATCAGGTCGGGCGCGCGGGCGCCGCATCTGTGGCAATCGCCGGCGTCGCCGTCAGTTGTGTGCTGTCGTTCTACGTGTTCTACCAACTCGTTTGGGGTGGCGCGCAGGCATTCAATGAAAATGTGTATACCTGGTTCCAGGTTGGCGGTTTCTCCACGCACATCGGCTTCATGATCGATCGGCTCAGTGCGCTGATGATGGTGGTCGTCACGTTCGTGTCCTTGATGGTGCACATTTATACCATCGGTTATATGGCCGATGACGATGGCTTCCAACGCTTCTTCAGCTACATCGCGTTGTTCACGTTTTCAATGTTGTTGCTGGTGATGTCCAACAACTTTTTCCAGTTGTTTGTCGGCTGGGAATTGGTCGGTCTGGTTTCGTACCTGCTGATCGGTTTCTGGTTCAAGAAGCCGACCGCCATCTTCGCCAGTCTCAAGGCGTTCATGGTCAATCGCGTCGGTGATTTCGGTTTTATCCTCGGCATTGCCGGCGTGCTGTGTTTCTTCCACACGCTCGATTACGCCACTGTTTTCCACGCCGCACCGTCGATCCAGGGCCAAACCCTGGAATTGTTCGGCGGCCACGCGTGGTCGGCGATCACGGTCATTTGCCTGTGCCTGTTCGTCGGCGCGATGGGCAAGTCCGCGCAGGTGCCGCTGCATGTGTGGCTGCCCGATTCGATGGAAGGCCCGACGCCGATCTCCGCGCTGATTCATGCGGCAACGATGGTCACTGCGGGCATCTTCATGGTCGCGCGCATGTCGCCGCTGTTCGAGCTTTCCGAAACCGCGTTGAGCACGGTGTTGATCATCGGCGCGACGACGGCATTCTTCACCGGCCTGATCGGCATCGTGCAGAACGACATCAAGCGCGTCATTGCGTATTCCACGCTGTCGCAATTGGGTTACATGACGGTCGCGCTGGGCGTTTCAGCCTACGGCACCGGAATCTTCCACCTGATGACCCACGCGTTCTTCAAGGCGCTGCTGTTCCTCGGTGCGGGCTCGGTGATCATTGCCATGCATCACGAGCAGGACATGCGCTACATGGGCGGCCTGCGCAAATACATGCCGATCACCTACATCACCATGTGGATCGGCACCCTGGCGTTGGTGGCCATGCCGGGATTTTCCGGATTCTTCTCCAAGGATGCCATCATCGAAGCCGCGCAGGAATCATCGCGCTGGGGTTCTGGCTACGCCTACTGGTGTGTGCTGTTCGGTGCGTTCGTCACCGCGTTGTACAGTTTCCGTCTGTTGTATATGACCTTCCATGGCACTGAACGCTTCGTCGTCGATCACGATGCGGCTAGCCACCACGATGCTTCCCATCATCACGAACCTGGCCATCTGGCGCATGCGCCAAAAGAATCCCCGTGGGTAGTGACCGTGCCGTTGATCGCGTTGGCGATTCCGTCGCTGATGATCGGCTGGTTTTCCGTCGGCCCGATTTTGCATGGCGACTTTTTCGGTGCGTCGATCGTCAGCGCAGTCGCTGAACACGCGCACGCGGCCACTGGAATCATCGCGATGGTGCTCGAAGGTTTTGCCGGCTTGCCGTTCTGGTTCGCGTTTGCCGGATTCGCCGTCGCCACCTACGTGTATCTATACAACCCGAAGCTGGCCGATCGCGCCAAACAAGCGCTGCATCCGCTGTGGAGCCTGCTCGATCACAAATACTGGTTCGACGAAATCTACCAGGCCGTGTTTGTGCGCGGTGGCCAATTGCTGGGTCGCGGCCTGTGGAAGGGCGGTGACGTCGGCGTGATGGACAACATCGCCATCGACGGCACCTCGGCCGGTATCGGCCGTATTGCCGCGACCGTGCGTTGGGTGCAGTCTGGCTATTTGTATACCTATGCGTTCGCCATGATTCTCGGCCTGGTCGCTTTGCTGGGTGCGTTGTGGTGGGTGGTAACCCATTAAAAGGTGCGGCCATGGATGGCCGCTTCCTGATCTGCGCATTCAGGGATGAATGCATAAGCAACGACAAGTGCGGTTACGTAAACCGTACCGTTTGAAAGTGGCGGTCGCGAACGATCGCATGAACATCGGATAAGAAAATGAGTTCTAGCTGGCCCTTGTTAAGTCTTCTGATCTGGCTGCCGATACTCGGCGGCGGGCTGGTTGCGCTCGTCGGTCCACAGCGTGCAAATACGGCGCGCTGGCTGGCGTTGGCCATCACGCTGATTATTTTCTTCATCAGTATCCCGCTATGGACGGGCTACGATTCGGCCAGCGGCACGATGCAATTCCTCGAGCACAAGGTCTGGATTGGCGCGATCAACGCCAACTACAACCTCGGTGCTGACGGTATTTCGATTGCACTGATAGTGCTGACCACGCTGACCACCGTACTCGTCATCATCGGGGCCTGGGACGCGGTGCACGACAAGGTCAGCCAATACCTGGCGGCATTTCTGGTGCTCGAAGGTTTGATGATTGGCGTGTTCGCGGCGATGGATGCGCTGCTGTTCTACGTATTCTTCGAAGCGATGCTGATTCCGATGTTCATCATCATCGGTGTCTGGGGCGGGCCGCGACGCGTCTATGCCACGTTGAAATTCTTCCTTTACACGTTTTTCGGTTCGATCTTCATGCTGATCGGATTGATCTACCTGTACCTGCACGCGCACACCTGGGAATTGTCGAAACTCGCAGAATTTCATCTTTCCGCTACGGCGCAGGCATGGCTGTTTTTTGCCTTCCTCGCCGGTTTTGCGATCAAGGTACCGATGTGGCCAGTGCATACCTGGTTGCCGGATGCGCACGTCGAGGCGCCTACCGGCGGTTCGGTGATCCTGGCTGCGATCATGCTGAAGATCGGCGGATACGGTTTCATTCGTTTCTCGCTACCGATCGTGCCCGACGCAAGCCAGCAATTCGCCTGGCTTATGGTGGCGCTGTCGATCATCGCGATCATCTATATCGGCTACGTCGCACTCGTGCAGCCGGACTTGAAAAAACTGATCGCTTATTCATCGGTCGCACATATGGGCTTCGTAACGCTGGGTCTGTTCATCAGCCTGGCGCTGATCCGCGTCATCGGCAGCCCCGACGCGGCTTACCTGGGCGTCTCCGGCGCCGTGGTGCAGATGATTTCGCACGGTTTCATTTCCGGCGCGCTGTTCTCGTGTATCGGTGTACTCTACGAGCGTACCCACACGCGCAACATTGCCGACTACGGCGGGGTCGTTAACACGATGCCGTGGTTCGCCGCATTCTGGGTATTTTTCTCAATGGCCAATTGCGGCATGCCCGGTACCAGCGGTTTTGTCGGTGAATTCATGGTGATCCTGGCCAGCTTCCAGGTGAACTTCTGGATCGCGGCTGGTGCTGCATTCACACTCATCATCGGCGCGGGCTACACCTTGTGGTTGGTCAAGCGCCTTATATTCGGAGCCGTGACCAACGATCTCGTCGCCAAACTGCGCGACATAAATCCGCGTGAAGCATTGCTGCTCACCGCATTCGCGGCCGGCGTGCTGGTCATCGGCATCTGGCCCGCCCCACTTACGCACCTGATGGACGCCTCGATCAAACATATCGTCGATCAATTGTTGTTGACCAAGATCTGACGCAGGACCTGCAATGAATTTCAATCTCCACGATTTGATCCTGCTTCTGCCCGAGGACTTCCTCCTCGGTTCGACCTGCGTGATTTTGTTGATCGACCTGTTCGTCCGGCAGAAGCAGCGTGCGGTCACGCATTGGCTGTCGCTGGCGGCGCTCATCGGCACAATGGCGCTGATCCTCGTCGATAACGATCCGGCGCGCACCGCGTTCGGCGGCGCGTTTATTCACGACGGCGTAGCGGCCGTACTGAAAGTCTTTATTCTGGCCATAATGGCGACGGTACTCGTCTACTCGCGCGGGTACATGCGTGATCGCCGACTACAGATTGGCGAGTTCTATTTGCTGTGTCTTTTCGCCACGCTGGGCATGATGTTGCTGGTTTCGGCTGGCAGTCTGGTCATGGTGTACCTTGGGCTGCAACTGTTCGCGCTTTCCACGTATGCGCTGGTTGCGATCCATCGCGATTCCGGGCGCGCGTCGGAAGCGGCGATGAAATTATTCGTACTCAGCGCACTGGCTTCGGGCATGTTGCTGTTCGGCATGTCGATGATCTACGGTGCGACCGGTACGCTGGATCTGGCGCAGATTCATCAGGCGGTCGCCACAGCAATGGCGGCTGGGGGCACCCCTCAGCACCAGACCTTGCTCGCTTTCGGCATGGTGTTTTTAGTCGTAGGTATTGCTTTCGAGTTCGGCGTCGTGCCGTTCCACATGTGGTTGCCGGATGTTTACGAAGGCTCGCCAACGGCGGTGACCATCTTCATTAGTACGGCACCGAAGCTGGCTGCGTTCGGCATGGCATATCGCCTGCTCGATGCCGGGCTCGGTGGTCTGCATCCGGATTGGGGGCTGATGCTGGCGGTCCTGGCTGCGTTGTCGTTGATCCTCGGCAACGTGATCGCCATCGCGCAGACCAACATCAAGCGCATGCTGGCCTATTCGACAATTTCGCACATGGGCTTTCTGCTGCTGGGTTTGGCCAATGGCACGCCCAGCGGATTTGCCGCTGCGATGTTCTACGCCATTGCTTACGCGATCATGACGGCCGTCGCCTTCGGTGTGATCCTGCTGCTGGCGCGCAGCGGTTTCGAGGCCGAGGAAATCGATGACTTCAAGGGCCTGAACCAGCGCAATCCGTGGTATGCCTTCATCATGGGGCTGTCAATGTTCTCGCTCGCCGGCGTGCCGCCGCTGTTTGGATTCTTCTCCAAGTTGCTGGTGCTCAAGGCGGCGATCGATGCGGGCATGATGTGGTTGGCGATCATTGCAATCATTTTTGCCGTGGTTGGTTGCTACTATTATTTGCGCGTGGTCAAGGTGATGTACTTCGACGCGCCTGCGGACAAATCACCGCTGGAACTACCGAAGGACATGCCGCTGCGCTGGCTGCTGTCGATCAACGGCATCGCCCTGATCGTGCTCGGCGTCATGTGGGGTCCGTTGATTGCGTGGTGCTATCGGGCGTTTGGGTTGCCGGTTTGAGGCGTCCGTTCGTTGCGACGCATCCCCGCTTGAGGGCAGGGGATGCGCACGCAGCGCGTCTCTAGTGAGTCCGGCTCGGCAAGCCGGGAATCGGGAATCTTGGAATCGTACTCTTGTCATTCCCGCCTTTGTAGGAATGACGAAAGTTTTTACGCTTTCCTGAGCCCCAAGCACCAATACCCAGCCTTCACCCCACGGGTTTGGCCATCCGCAATAAATCAACGCCAAACCCGTGCTTCTCATAGAGCGCGCGCGCGCGTTCGTTGCCGGGGAATACGGAAAGGGTGACATGGCGGCAACGGTGCTCCCGGGCCCAGCGTTGCGAGTACTCGATCATGGCACTGCCAACGCCACGGCCATCCTGGCCAGGCGCGACGACGAGATCACTGATGTGGCAGTTGAGCGCGCCGGTGAAAAAATCCTTGTTCGTTTGCAAGTGCAGGAAGCCGAGGCGTTCGCCTTCGTCGTCTTCGGCTACGAACATATGCGAGCCTGCAGGTAATTCGCTCAGGTGGCGAAAAATATCCTCGCGAATGCCGCTCAACGTTTCGTTGCGTTTGCGCCATGGCGGCAGATCGAAGGCGACGAAGCGCTCGGCCAGCGCAAGAATGTATCCATCGTCGTCGGCGCGCGCGAGACGGATTTTTGGGCAGGCTGCGGCGTCAGTCATGGCGGCGATGCTACCGTTTCGTCGAGAATCTTCAACTCATCAAAATTGCGCATCCGGCATCGCCATCAGGCTGTCGGCGTTGGCACGAATGCTTGCCGCGTGAGCCAGCGTGCGTGGAAGGATGCGCGCGAAGTAGAAGCGCGCGGTTGCGCGTTTGGCCTGTTTGAATGCGTCGGATTGCGTGGAAGCGTCGGCCGCGACCACGCTGCGCGCCCAGAAATACGCCAGTGCCACGTAGCCGGAATAGAACAGATAATCCGCCGCCGCGATGCCGATTTCTTCCGGGTTGCCCATCGCGCGCTTGCCGATTTCCTGGGTCAGGTCGGCCCAGTCCTTGGTCGCCATCGCCAATGGTGCAATAAACTCGCCCATGTCGGCATTCTTCATGTGTGCCTGGCAGAACCCGCTGATTTCTTCGAGGAAATGCTTCAGGCCCACGCCCTGGCTTAGCATGATCTTGCGGCCGAGCAGGTCGAGCGCCTGGATCTGCGTGGTGCCTTCGTAAATCGTGGTGATGCGTGCATCGCGCGCGTATTGCTCGACCCCGGTCTCATGGATGTAGCCGTGCCCGCCGAAAATCTGCAGCGCGTAATTCGTACACTCCACCGCCACTTCGGTGAGTAGCCCCTTGACGATGGGGATGATGAAGCTGAGCAGCTCGTCAGCGCGTTTGCGCTCCGCCTCGTCGGGCGATCGTTCGACCAGATCGACCAGCGATGCGGCGTAGTAACCGAACGCGCGACAGCCTTCGGCAAAGGCTTTCTGTGTGAACAGCATGCGCCGGATATCCGGATGCACGATCAGTGGGTCGGCCGGTTTGTCGGGGAACTTCGCGCCGGAAAGCGCACGCATCTGCAAGCGTGTACGCGCGTACTCCAGCGCTGGCTGATAGGCGCGCTCGATCAGCGCCAGGCCCTGCAAGCCGACTGCCAGGCGCGCGGTATTCATCATCGTGAACATCGCCATCAGGCCACGGTTCGCCGGCCCGATCAGCCAGCCTTCGGCGCCGTCGAAATTCATCACGCAGGTCGATGAACCCTTGATGCCCATCTTGTGCTCAATTGCGCCACAGGCCAGCGAATTGCGCTCGCCCATCTTGCCATCCTTGCCAGTCTTGAACTTGGGCACGATGAACAGCGATATGCCCTTGGTGCCGGCGGGTGCGTCAGGCAGGCGCGCAAGTACGAGATGCACGATGTTCTCGGTGAAATCGTGTTCGCCCGCGCTGATGAAAATCTTCGTGCCCGTGACCGCGTAGGAACCATCCGGTTTGGGTTCGGCCCGAGTCTTGAGCAGCCCTAAGTCCGAACCGCAATGGGATTCGGTCAGGCACATCGTGCCGGTCCAGCGGCCTGCAATGATGGGCTTGAGGAATGCCTCGCGTTGCCATTCCTCGCCGTGCTGTTTCAGTGCTTCGGTCGCGCCATGCGACAGCAGTGGATACATGCCCCAGGCTAGATTCGCGGAATCCAGCATTTCCTTGAGCGGCGCGCCGATGGATTCAGGCAAATGCTGGCCACCGTATGCTTCCGGCGCGGTCAAACCGCCCCAGCCGCCGTCAATGTATTTCGCGTAGGCTTGCTTGAACCCTGTCGGTGTCGTCACATTGCCGGTTGCCTTGTCGAACGTGCAACCTTCGGAATCGCCGACCGCGTTGAGCGGCGCCAGAACCTGTTCGGAAAACTTTGCCGATTCATCGAGGATCGCATCCAGGATATCGCGCGTCGCCGTCTCGCCGCCGGGTAGTCGTGCGTATTGTTCCTGCACGCGCAACAAATCGAACATCACGAAACGCATATCGGTGAGGGGAGCTTTGTAGGTGGTCATGGCGGGCGCCGGTGGGTTGGAAGGTTGGGAAGGAGAGATCTGGGTGTTGATGGTCAATGGCAGCGGGCAGGGGGCTAAGTGTCGAGGGCAAAGGGTTGAAGGCTGGCAAAGTGGCTTGTGGCGGGAACGTCGATCTTGCCCTCAGCCATCCAGCCATCAGCCGTGCTCTCAAGTCATCGATACTGATTCGCAATCCCCGGGACCGGCAACAATCGGCTCTTGTGCTCGAACTTGAAATCCTTGCCGGCGGCCGGGATATTGATCGTGCCCTTGAGTTCGTAGGGCACACCGCCAGGCAACTTCACATCGCTGGCGAATGCCTTGCGCACATCGGCACCCGGATTCAGCGTGGTCGCCACGATGTCGGCATTCTCGCCGGGAATATCCAGTTGCGGGTTCAGCGAAATATCCCCGGCTGCCACGCCACCAACGCGCAGCGCTGCCTTGAACGTCGCATAGCGTACGGTGATGTCGCTGAAGTTTTCCAGCCGGATCTGCACCTTCCAGCTTCCATCCGGCAGCACATCGAGCTGCTGAATACTGGCGTTGGGTGGATTAATCGGATGGGTCGGCGCGCCGCAAGCGGCCAGTGCGCCCAGCGCAGTCGACAGTGCAAACAAGCGTAGCGAACGGATCATGGTGGCGAACTCTTTGCGGCGACAAGCTGCTACCTTAGCCAAAACAGTGGCGCGGCGGAAGCGGTAGCACGAATTTGCATGACCTCGCGCCGTTTATTCAAAACCGTTGGAAAAAATCGCGTCAGGGCGTTGCAACACGAAATTGACGATGCGTGGCTGCGTGTTGGTGTCGCTCAGGCCTACCGGTGTGGCGTTCGTGAGCGGGCACAGCCCAAAAAAGGCGGATCCCAATGGGCAGCTTATCCCCGAGTAGACTTGATCGACATAATTGCCGTCGGACTCGGTGGCGATGAAGTAAGACGAGTCGGTATAGCTCACCGCCGCGTAGTAGCCTTGGGAATTACTCGCAACGGTTGATCGATATTGGTGCGATGGGGCGTCGAACAGATCGATGAGAACACCGGAAAGTGGGCTGCCCGAAGCGTCGGTAATACGACCAACGATAGCGTCGTGGCGAGTCAGAAGAAAATCGATTCCGGTCGTCGTAGTAGCTTGTCCGACAACGACCGGCGTGCCGGTCGTTGGTGCGCAATAGCTTGGGCAGTCGATCATTTGCCACAATTGCGTCATGAATGAACCGTTATAGCTACCAGCAGCGACAACGTAGTATGCCCCGGGGGCAAGATCACTGACGACAAAATTGCCGAGTGCATCCGTTTGGGATCCCGCCACGACAATGCCTGCGCCGTTATAGACGCTTACGTCAACCTGAGCGGGCAAATCGGATCCCGACTCTGCGCGGGTCATGGCGTTGCCGCTGATAGCTGATGAGGCATGCAACGAAAAGTCGTAAGTTGAAGGGACTTGTCCCGGCGAAATAGTGAGCAACTGCGCACCCGTTACGTCGCAGATTGGGTAGTTGTAATTTGAGGAGATTTCTTCGCATGCGATCCCGGAATAGACCTGGTCGATATATTCGTCACTTTGTGCCCACAAATAATATTTGCCCGCAGGGGTGCCGGTGAGAGTGTAGTTACCATTGGCATCGGTCGTTGTAGCACTTGCTTGGTTGAAGTGTGATGGCGGGGCGACGCTGGCCTTGACGGTGACGTTGGCGATGGGCAATCCGCTGGCGGCATCCTGGATATGCCCATGAACTTGCGGCAGCGGCGTCAGGTGAAAATCCGCTACACCAACTTGACCTGTCTGAGCGATCACGAGGGGAGTTGCCGATGTCAGCCCGGAAATGCAGTCTTGGGGGCAATCGATTCCGTTGAATATCTGGGAAAAGTATTCCTCGGCGTCCACGTAGACATAGTAAGTACCGGCTGCCAGTGGTCCTGCTTTGTAGTGGCCGTCCGAGGCAACGGCAGTTTGTGCAACAAGACTACCAAATTCGTCAAGAACGACTACTTGGTTGTTGAAGTAACCGCTTGGCTGGAAATTCGGTCCGGTAACAATGCCCTGGATCGTTGCAAGTACGGGAAGGTTGAAATTCACGTTGGCGACGTTAGCATTCGAAACACGGATCGCTTCAGCCAGGCTGGTGTCGCATTGCGACTGAAGTGGGCCGCTACAGACGACATGATTGTACAACTGTGATCCGAATCCATTCGCCGTTGCGCCAATCTTGTAATCGTCGGCCGGAAGCGTGGTAAACACATACCGGCCGAAATCGTCCGAATATACATTGGTAAACGTATCCCCTGTGCTGTCGTACAGCGTCAGATAAGCATTGGGCACGGGTTGATTGTCGTTGTCGCGCACAGTGCCGGAGATGGACTTCCCGCTACCCAGCGCGATATCGATATTGACCACAGTCGCTGCGTTGGCGACGGCTACTGCCGTTGCCATGGATAGTGGGCAACCTTGAAGGTTATATATGTACGCGTTGTAAGCGCATTCGATATCTGGATACAGTTTTAGAACATGATGATCGGCGCTCGCGCCTACATAGTAGGTTCCGGGAGGTACCGAGACATCATAGTTGCCGAACTGGTCCGTATAACCGGAATTGCCGATGTAGCTGCCATCGCCGTCGTAGACGCCGACCCTTGCGGACTGTAACGGCTGTCCCGTATCGGCATCGGTAATCGTGCCACTGATTGTGCCGCTTGCATCGTTCACGCTCAGTACGACCGAGCCAGCGTTGCCTGAATTCGCCAGATGTACCAGCATCGGGCTTCGGTCTGGTGCCTGCGCTGATGCGGATGCGTCCAATCCGAAACTGTCGTCGTTTGCAGCGACGGAAACGGCGGCGGCGCCGCAGTCACCACGAAACACTTCAATGGCAGGATCGGGCCCACTGGAATCGGTCTTGAAGCGATAATGCCCGCTAACAGGCGGCTCGAATTGGAACCAGGCATTGCTTCCGGGATGACCCGCAGCGGCAAGGGCCAGTTGCACCGGCAACGCTTCGGACAACCCGAATGCTGCCTTGCAACTGTCGCCATGCGATTTCCTGATGGTTTCAATGTCCACGTGTGCGCGCGACTGGTTCTGCGCATGCGCGGCGAATCTCGATGCGTGGGCGATGTCGTACTTGAGCTTTCCGAACAATAGCGCGATGGTTTGGTATTTGCGTTGCAGCGGGATGGCACTCGTCGTCGATGCGCCACGTAGCCTTGCCAACGCGCGATCGAAATTGGAAACTTCTGCCGCGGTCGGTGGGTGGCCGTTGTCGGCTCGATCGACTGCAAGCTTGATCTGTACGCCGAGTTCCCGCAGTGGCTGGACATGCAGACTTGCTGTTTCCGTAGCCATTGCGCGGGGCGCGACAAGCGACACGAGTGCCGCAAAGATCAAGCATCCAAGATGCTGCATGCGATTGCCAGAAGCCATGACCAAACTCCCTGTGTGGTTAGCCGGAAAATTCTAGCAGGTTGCGGCGCGATCTCGCTGTATCCGGGTTTGCTACCATGCACGAATGACTTCAGCTGCTCTGGACATCCTGCGTCGCGTGTTTGGCTATGCCGCGTTTCGCGGCGATCAGGAGGCGGTCATCGCACAGGTCGCCGGGGGCGGCGATGCGCTGGTGCTGATGCCAACGGGTGCCGGCAAATCATTGTGCTATCAGATTCCGGCGTTAATGCGAGAAGGTACGGCGATCGTGGTGTCGCCGTTGATTGCGCTGATGCACGATCAGGTCGCGGCGTTACGGCAGGCGGGCGTGGAGGCGGAGTTTCTCAATTCGAGCCAGGATGCGGCGACCCAGCGTGAGGTCGAACGCCGGTTGAGTGCTGGAGAGCTGGATCTGCTGTATGTGGCCCCGGAGCGCCTGTTGTCTGAGCGTTGCCTACATCAATTGGCGCAGGTTCCGTTGGCGCTGTTTGCCATCGACGAGGCGCATTGCGTGTCGCAGTGGGGGCATGATTTTCGCCCCGAATACCGTCAACTGACGATCCTGCATGAGCGCTTTCCCGATGTGCCGCGCATTGCGCTCACAGCCACGGCCGATGCGCCAACGCGGCTGGAAATCGTCGAACGATTGCATCTGGAATCCGCGCGCCAGTTCGTTTCCAGCTTCGATCGACCGAATATACTTTATCGCGTTGTGGAAAAAGACAATGCGCGCCGCCAGCTCATGGATTTTCTCGGCGGCCATCAAGGTGAGTCCGGCATCGTCTACTGCATGTCGCGGCGCAAGGTCGAGGAAACCGCCGACTGGTTAAACGAGCACGACATCCGCGCGTTGCCATATCACGCAGGCATGGATGCGTCAGCACGCAGCACCAATCAACAACGTTTCCTGCGCGAAGACGGTATCGTCATGACCGCCACGATCGCATTCGGTATGGGCATCGACAAACCTGACGTGCGTTTTGTCGCGCACCTGGATCTACCGAAAAGCCTCGAAGGCTACTACCAGGAAACCGGTCGTGCTGGCCGAGACGGAATCCCGGCCGAAGCGTGGATGTGTTACGGCTTGGGCGATGTCGTGGCACTTGGGCGCTTCATCGCCCAGTCCGAATCCGGCGAGGAGCGCAAACGCGTCGAACGCAGCAAGTTGGATGCCTTGCTCGCTTACGCAGAAACCATTCGTTGCCGTCGACAACGCCTGCTTGCGTATTTCGGCGAAACGTTCGCGGCGCCATGCGGGCATTGCGACAATTGCCTGAAGCCGCCTGAATCCATCGACGGCAGTGTGCTCGCACAAAAAGCATTGTCGTGTGTGTTTCGCAGCGGGCAGCGTTATGGGGTCGGCCACCTGGTCAATATCCTGCGCGGCGAAGACGATGAGCGCGTACGCACGCTCGGACACGATAGCTTGAGTACGTTCGGCATCGGTGCAGAACTCGATGAGCGTCAATGGCGTGGCGTATTTCGCCAGCTCGTTGCAATGAATTTGCTTGCCACGGATGTCGATGGCTATGGCGTGTTGCGCCTCACCGACGCCAGTCGTGACGTGCTGCGCGGGGAGACTGCGGTCACATTGCGGCGTCCCGCGGATCGCAGTGAACGCCGCGCGCAACGGCGCTCGCAACGCGGCGAGCGCAAGAAGCAGAGCCTTGAAATTGCATCGCACGAAGAGGCGCTGTGGCATGCGCTGCGTGAGGCGCGTGCAGAACTGGCGCGCGAGCAGGGCGTGCCGGCTTACGTGATATTTCACGATGCGACGTTGTTGCAGATGCTGCGCGATCGTCCGCGCAATGCGGATGAATTTGCGCAAGTCAGCGGGGTTGGTGCGGCGAAGCTGACGCGCTATGGCGAGACGTTTTTGCGGGTGATTGCTGAAGTAGGAGCTGGTTCGGTTTTCGTTACCGAATCAGATGCGACTCCGAAAGACGTGTGACATGAGATGGGGGACATGAGAGGTAAGAGGTGAGACGCCTCACTCTTTGCTCGCCATTCCCGCGAAGGCGGGAATGACGGCGCCTTTTATGTTCTTTCCCGAGTCCCGAGTCCTAAATTCCGGCCCCAATTCAAACTCCGCCTGGCCCTGTAATCGACGGTGGCGTATGCACCGCTGCTTCTTCGGCATCGTCGCTGCCAAGCAGCAAGATGCCGCACACGATGACGAGTGATCCGAGCCATTGCATCATCCCGATGTGCTCACCGAAGATCAACCACGACGAAAGCATCACCGCGACGAATACCAGTGCGCTGGTGGAAAAAGCAGCGGATAGCGTCGATTCGCGCAAGATCGTCATCCAGGCAGCGAATGCGCCGACATAGCAAGCGATCGCAACCCACAACCACGGTGTGCTCAATGCGTGCGCGAAGGCACCCGCAGTGAAATCGAAAGCGCCGGTAATATTCCCGGCCATTTTTAGTGACACCTGACACAAGGTTTCCAGGCACAAAAGTATTGCCCATGCGACGCGCGCCCTGATGAGGATGTGTTGGCGCTTGCTCATCGCTGTTGCCCGCCAACAAGTGCGGCCAGATCCGGATCGTATCGGTCCAGGCGCGCCAGGCGTTCGAACAGGGCAAGAATCGTGTCCAGAATGCGGTTGCGATGCCGATACCACAACCAGTTGGCGCGCAGTGTGCTGCCGAGACGCAGCTTTTCGCGATGTAGTCCTTGTCCGCTTTGATATTCGGACAGATGGTGGTCGATGCAATAACGCACGTTTTCAATCCAACTGCAAAAGTAAATGTTGTACGAGCGTGCGAGGATGTTGTCCATTCCAAGAAACTTGTCGATCATGCGAGTGTCGTCGCGCAAGACCAGGTTGAACGCAACCAGGCGTTCATCCAGCCAATAGGTAGCGCACACTGCTTCCGAACCCAATTCGCGCAGCACGCCGCTGAAATAGTCTTCGGTCAGTTCTTCGAACGAATACTGTGCGTTGGCGAGCGTGGCGCGATACAAGCACATGACGTCGTCGCGAATATCATCGATTTGCGTGCGCCACTCCACGCGAAGCTTTGCCGACGTTTTGAGCTTGCGCCGCAAGTCGCGGCGCGTGGCGCGACTGAGCGAGCGCAAGTATTCGTCGACGCTGTCGAAGTCGATCTTGAGCGTTGCGGTTGGCAATCCAGGTTGCCGGCGCAGTCCGTGCGCGTGCGCGGCAGTAGTCCACAACGCATCCTGCGCCGCGCTTGCATCCTTGATTGCAAGCAAGCGTGCCTTGCATGCCCGGGCACGAACTTCGACTGCCGCAAGGATTGCGTCGAGTGCTTCGCACCGGCTTTGTGGATCGAGATCGCTTGCGAAGCCAAGGTGGCACACTTCCGCTACGGGTGAACCAAGCCCCAGCATGCGCACGCGCAAAAAGCGTGGGAACACCCGGGTAATCGCATTGGTGACGCGCCGCCAGAATCCACTCATCGTCGTGTCGAGCGCGTAGTCGCTGACGAAAGCCGGGACCACGGCGCACAGGCGATAGTCGTCGCGCACGCAAAAATACAGCCACTCGAATCCGGGCAGTCCGGATTTTTCCACGGCGCGATAGTAGTTCCAGTTTTCCAGTTCTCCGGGAAACAGTGCGTTCCATTCATCGCGATTGATGGCGTCGATAGATTCGACGACGGTCGCGCGCATTTCGAAGCGCTGGGCCGAGGTCTGGTTCATGGCCAGCACACCAACGCCACGCCAATCACTACCGTCAACGTCGCCAGCCAGCGTCTTGCCGTGACACGTTCGCCAAGTATGAATCGGCTGGCAACAACGACGCCGCAGTACGAAAGGGCCATGAACGGGTAGGCAAAACTCAGGCGCGTCAGGCTCAGCGCCGCGAACCACAAGGTAAATTCACCGACGTAGACGACGAGGCCGGCGATGATCCATCGCGATCGGAACAGGTTCAATAGAAAACGATGCGTGGCCGATGACGTTTCCTCGTGGACTTCATGGCCCACGCCAAGCTTGAAACAAATCTGCCCGCTAATGTCGCATAACACCGTGCCCAGCAACAGCGCGAAAGTCAGCATGCTCGCGCGGCCTGTTCGATGGTTGCCAGCAGGCGTTGATTGGTGCGTTCGTTGCGTTGCAGTAAGGTCGCGTCCGCCTCGTCGTGTTGCGGCTGATCGTTGCGCGCCTCGAAGCGCTTGAACCAGTTGCGGTGTTGGGGTGGCGAATATTCGCCGCAGATATCTGCACCAATGATGCGTCTGTATGCGCCGAGGTGAGCGATGACTTTCAACACGGCGTCGAGCGGCATCTGTCCCTGGTCCCAGTTGGTGATGGCGTCGGCTTCCGGCAGTACGTCCTTGTCGATGCTTAGCCAAACCGCTTGCGTCGGAATCTGGGCGAGGATGCCGTCCAGATTATTCACGATCCCCTCCTGCGCAAGATTGCGCCAATGCAAATAGCCATCCGCGTAGTGGTGTCCAAACCCGTCAGCAATGCGGTTCCAGACGCGCGACGGCGTGTGATTCCACGGCAGCATCACGATCCGGCCTGCGCCAAGCGCCGGCAGATTGCCACCTTTCAAATCCGGCCGTACGAGATCGTCGCTGCATACGCCCAGCGTAATGACCCGTTGCACCTGAGGCAGGCGCAACGCCTGATTGACCCAAGATCCGCAATGCCAGCGCGGCGCCAGCCGCACCCAGTCCGGATGATTGTCGATGTGGATCACGGTTATCGGTTCACGTGCCCGCTCGATCAAAAGCACCGCAAGATGATGGAAGTCGCCGGAACCCAACAGATGCAACGTGGGCGTGCTGATCGGGACTTGCGCGATGCGATCGCGTGCATCACGGATGGCGCTTGCGCGGCTCCACAAGCGCAAGCGTGGCGCCAGGTCGCGCAAATCAAGTGTATCCAGCGAGGTCCACGCCGCCACATCGGCTAGCGACGATTGCGTTGCCAGGGAATCATCCAGATTGAGAATCTGCAAGTGCATGCGTTAGCGCGTAGCGTCAATGCTTGGATGATGCCACGTCTGCGCAGGCGTTCGTCAGGCCGTGGCAAATCCGCAAGCCGACCTCATGCCTTGGTCTGCGTTGGATGACTGATCAGGCTGTACTGCGGTGGTTGCCGATCCAGGAACCCGAGTGCGTGACAATAGCCCATCACGTGTACGCCGCGGGCGGCCTGCTCGGCACGGATCGAATCGCGCAGATCAATCATTTTCGTCCAGTGTACTTTCGGCCGGTAGTGATGCTCGGCATGGAAGCCGTTGTACAGCCAGGTCCAATTGTAAATTTTGTTGTAGGTGCTCACACCCCATGCGATCGGATCGTCGGGATTGCCCTTGAAATGTTCGTAATAACCGTTGAGCGACGACAGCGAATGGCCGAGGTAGTAGAACGACACCAGCGCCAGGAACGCACGCCAGTCCCAAATGAGGCAAGCCAGATAGAGGCCGACGACGATGTAGATTTCGCGCCAGATCCAACGCGCCTTGTCGGGGAATTTTTTCTTCACGCGACGATACACATCACCGATGTCATCGCGGAAATAGCTGTAAAACGTGTAAGTCCACGGACTTTCCGGTTTGCCGTTCTTGCCGTAGCGCCAGATCGACAGCGGATCGATCGTGGTGCCGTCGGCACCGATGCGATCCATGTTGCCGACATGATGGCGCAAGTGCACGTGGTGGTAAAACTCCTGCGAAAAACCGTCGGTGACCGAAAGGATCACGCTGTAGATGCGGTTGAGCGCGGGCGAATTGAAGAATGGATTGTGGATGAAGTTGTGGCTGGTGGAGTTGATGCTCCATGAGATGCTGATCGAGTACACCAGCGCCAGAGGAATCCACGCCGCCCATGGAATCGCGTGGAAGCCGAAAAACAAGGTCGCCACGAACACCAGGTGCCCAAGCCCCATCAGCATCGGGATGACATCCCAACGGGTATATGCAAAAAAACCGCTTCGCTGCGACATGACCAAAGAGTCCGGAGTTGCGCCGCGTTATTGTGCCAGACTGCCACCCAGTTAGAGTTAATTTCGCCTGAAGGGTGTGATTGCGATTGGTGGGCGGGGTTCTGGAGCCGGCAATCGGGACTCGGGACTTGTAAAGTCAAATGCTCGTCATTCCTGCGCAGGCAGGAATCGGCTTCTTGATCGTGATTCAACGACGCGAAAGAGAAAAGAAAGAACTGGATGGCCAGTCCTGCGGCTGTTATGAAGGGCTTCCGCATTCCGCTTCGCGGCCGCGGAATGACGATCTCTTGATCTTCCCAATTTCCGCCCCAGCTAGGAATGTTGGCGGCAGAAATCTTCGGGTTGCAATTGCGCTCTCATCGATAGGCTACGCCCATCGTCCGGTTTACATAGAACCACTATGTGCCCCTCCGATAGACGTAGCCTATCGCGATAGTGCGATTTCGCTTTCCAAAGTTTCTGCCCCCCACGCTACTAGGCTTCCTTAACCCTTTCCTGCGACAATATCGCGGTTTTGCAACCCATCTGGAATCACCGTCTTGTCTGACTGGACCATTCTTTGCGATTTCGACGGCACCGTGACCGTCGAAGATACCGTTGATACGTTGCTCGAAAGCTTCGGGCGCGATGGCTGGCAGACCCTGGAAACCGATTGGCGGGCCGGGCGAATCAACTCGCACGACTGCATGGCCGGCCAGGTTGCACTGCTGGACATGGATCGTGCGCAGCTCGACGCGCACCTGGCCCAACGGGTCATTGATCCTGTGTTTCCTGAATTCATCCGGCGCATGCATGCCATGGGCATTCACGTCGAAATTTTGAGCGACGGCCTGGATTACGCGATCCGCACAATCCTGGCGCGCAATGGTCTGGACTGGTTGCCGGTGACGTCCAACCGTCTGCTACCGGTGACCAAGCGCGAATGGCGGCTGGAATTTCCCAATGCTAGTGCGACCTGCCGCGTTGCCAGCGGCACCTGCAAATGCTTGCGTGTCGAACACGCACAGGCACGGCGTCAGCAAACATTGCTCATCGGCGACGGCGCGTCGGATTTCTGCGTGGCCGAAGCAGCGGATTTCGTGTTCGCGAAAGGCAAGCTGATTGCGCATTGTGTTGCGAAGAACATTCCATATGCGGCCATCGACAACTTCGCTGATGCGCTCAAGCTGCTGCCGGACGTCATCTCCGGCAAGCTGGTCTCGGCTTCGAGCGCGATTGAGAAAATGTCGAACGTGGCATCGGCCTGATCTCGATTTCCGGACCCCATCGCGCATCGCAGACGCTGCGTTGCGCCACCCAACGAATCCTTGATTGAAAGGCAAAGTCATGACTGCAATTGATACCCCGCTGATAGCGGGAACCGACACCCGCGGCAGTGCCGATCTGTTCGAGGCCGCGTGCCGGGTCATTCCGGGCGGAGTCAACAGCACAGCGCGCGCGACCTGGTCGGGCTGGACACCCTATCCCTTGTTCGTGGAGAGCGGGCAGGGTTCACGCCTGCGCGATGTGGACGGCAACGAATACATCGATTACCTGCTTGGCCTCGGGCCGATGCTCCTCGGTCATCGTCCGGCGCGCGTGACCCAGGCCGTCGTCGATTTCATCCAGCAGCGCGGCACGGTGTTTGCGCTGCCAACAGCGGACGAAGCGCGGCTAGCGCAAAAGATCATCGACGCGGTACCGAGCGTGGATCAGGTACGCTTGTGCAACACCGGAACCGAAGCCGTGCTGTATGCCACACGCCTGGCACGTGCGTTTACCGGGCGCAGCAAGATCATTCGCTTTGAGGGCATGTATCACGGCTTCTCCGACGGTGTGTACTGGAGCAAACATCCGGCGATCGCCAAAGCTGGCCCGGACGATCATCCGAAGCCCGTGGCACAGGGCCCGGGCATGCCCAAGGGCGTGGAAGACAACCTGATCATCCTGCCGTGGAACGATGCGCAACTGCTCGAAGACACAATCCGGCGCGAGGGCAGCAACATTGCTGCCGTGCTGACCGAGCCGGTGATGTGCAATACCGGCTGCATATTGCCGCAGCCCGGTTATCTGCAAGCGATGCGGGCGATTACGCAAGAACATGGCGTCGTGCTGATCTTCGACGAAGTCATTACCGGGTTTCGCCTCGGTCTGGCCGGCGCGCAGGGACGTCTTGGCATCAAACCGGACCTGTCCGTGTTTGCCAAAGGCATCGGTGGTGGATTCCCGGTCGCAGCGATGGGTGGCCGCGCCGATATCATGGCGCTGGTCGCCAACGGCACGGTTTCAATGGCGGGTACCTACACCGCCAACGGTATCGCAGTGGCTGCGGCGAACGCGGCGCTGGATGAACTGGCGACGCCGGGTTTGTACCAGCGCCTGGATGCCGTCTCCGACGAGTTATGCCTGGGTCTCAGAAAAATCATGCGCGACGCCGGCCTGCCGGCTTACGTGGTTGGCATCGGGCCGCTGATGCAGGTGTGGTTCGCGCGCGAAGAAATCCACAATTATCGCGATGCCGAACGGCACGCCGATCAGAAAATGTTTCAGACCTGGTGGGAAGGCATGCTCGCACGCGGCGTGCTGTTCCATCCCGGCGCCTACGAAAACCTGTTCGTGTCCACGGCACATACGCAAGCCGACGTAGTGGCCACGCTCGATGCGGCAAAACAGGTCGCGGCAGAACTCGCGCGGTCCGTCTAAACCTGACGTAGTGTGGGTTAGTAATGTAGGGTGGGTTAGCGATACAGGCGCGTAACCCGCAATCGCGCAATCGCGCGGGCACGGTAAATCAAGGCACATTTCTTTGCGCGCCTTGCGAACTGATCCGGCAATTGGCGGGTTACGCCGCTACGCGGCTAACGCACATTGCACTTCATTCGAGTTATGTGCGGCAATTAACCGAAACTTGATACGCCGCATTGTGGAAAAAAATACAATCCTGCGCATTCTTGGCCCATGAGTCTGACGGATGCGGAAAGTTGTACTTGGTTTGCTGCTGATCGGATCGGCCTTGCATGCAGCGCAAGCGCAACCAGACGCTGCTCCAGCACCGAACAACCCAGCGCCGAACAACACAGTCCAACTCGATGCGATCGCCGTTACCGGAACGCAGCCCGGCCCCGGATTGTGGAAAGTCACCAAGGCCGACCATGTGTTGTGGATACTCGGCACCACGTCGCCCTTGCCCAAGAACATCCAGTGGAAGTCCGAGGAGGTGCAATCCCTCATCGCCAATTCACAGGAAGTGATGGATCGCGAACAAGTCAGCATGAGTGCGGATACCGGATTTTTCGGCACGTTGTTTCTGCTGCCCTCGTTGATCGGCGTGCGCAACAATCCCGATCACAAGAAGCTGGTAGATGTCGTCCCGCCCAACCTGTATGCGCAATGGTTAGTGCTCAAGCGCAAGTACATCGGGCACAGCAATCGTGTTGAGAAGTGGCGTCCGATTTTTGCCGCTCTGAAACTTTATGAAGCCGCGCTCGACAAGAATCGATTGACGGGTGCGGATTACGTGAGGAAAGCGGTGCTCAAGACGGCCCAACGCGCGCACGTCAAGGTGACGACGCCGAGGCTCAACCTGAAGATCGAAAAGCCGCGCGACGCGATCAGGCAATTCAAGACCGGTTCGATGAACGATATCGATTGTTTTCGCAAAACGCTGGAAAAAATTGATGCAGACGTGGCGACAATGACGGCACGCGCGAATGCGTGGGCCACGGGCGATATTCAGGCGCTGCGCAAACTGCCGGCATCCGATCAGATGCAAGCTTGCGTTGCCGCCGTTTCTGAACTGGCCGTTATGCGCGAGCATGGCCTGACCGATGTCGATGCGCGTGCTCGAAAGGCCTGGCTGGATGCGGCGCAGGGCGCACTCAAGCGCAACAAATCGACCGTTGCGATGGTGTCGATGGGTCGCCTGTTGGCCAAGGATGGTTTTTTGGCGCAACTCAAAGCGATGGGTTACACAGTCGAAGCACCGGATGACGATGCGGACAATACCGATAGCAGCGCGGTGCAGAATCCGGACGCCGTCGAGAAATAGGCGTTGTTTGCGTTGCTGCGCAAGTCAAGGCGCCATCGATGAAAGCAAGCAGGGTGGGTTAGCGTCGCAGGCGCGTAACCCGTCACCTGCGTTCAATCCGTTGGCACGATTGCATTCGCACCAGCGTTGTGTCGCCCGAGCCGAAGCGGATTCATTCGTCACAGATCAACCCTATTTCCCCGCGCATCTCGGCACATTTTCCGATTTGAAAAGGTCTTGCAACCCGGCCATTTGAGTGCAGAATGGCCATCCGCCATGGGCAGCTGGAGACGCGCCTGTGCAAAGCGAACGTTGGCTACGGATCGACGCGTTGTTTGCGCAGGCTTTGGCGTTGCCGCCAGCCACGCGCCATGCCTTTCTGGAGCGCCACTGCGCCGATGATCCAGGACTGCTCGATGAGTTGCAGCAGTTGCTGTGCGCGCATGATTCACCGGGAATCCTCGACCGCTCGTTCTACCCGCGCGGTTCGCCGCAACCCGAGTCCTCGTTGGGCACCGGCACGCGTCTGGGTCCGTGGCAAATCGAGGCGCTGATCGGGCGCGGCGGCATGGGGGAAGTGTATGCGGCCGATCGCGCTGACGGTGCGTTCGAGCAGCGTGTCGCGCTCAAGTTGCTGCGCCATGAAGCCAGCGGTCAATTGAACCGCTTTCACGCGGAACGACGCTTTCTGGCAAGGCTTGAACATCCCGGGATTGCGCGGCTTCTCGACGCCGGTACTACTTCGGACGGCCGCCCCTACACCGTGATGGAGTATGTCGAGGGCGAATCGCTCACCGCCTATTGCAGAAATAGGCGCTCTAACCTGCGCGAGCGCCTGGAGCTGTTCACGCAAGTCTGCGATGCGGTCGCCTTCGCGCATCGCAATCTTGTGATCCATCGCGACCTGAAGCCAGCCAATATCCTGGTCGCTAGCGACGGCGCGGTGAAGCTGCTCGATTTTGGCATTGCCAAACTCATCGACGCCGCGGCGCTGCCGCGCGACGCGGATATCACCATTGCGCCGTTTACGCCCGACTACGCGGCGCCCGAACAACTCAGCGGTGAAGCAATTACCACGGCGACGGATATTTATGCGCTCGGCGTGCTGTTGTTCGAACTGCTTACCGGCGAACGACCATTCCACCTGCATGGCCTGCCAACGGCGCGCGCGCTGATGCTGATGGACCGCGATGCGCCCCCAGTGAGCCGTGTCGCCCACGCCACACCGGATGCGCCACTGCCGCCACGTGTGCTGGTCGGCGACGTCGATGCGATCGTCGCCAAGTGCCTGCGCAAGGAACCCAGCCGTCGCTTTGAGACCGTCAACGGCCTCAAACTCGATGTCGAGCGTCACTTGCGCGGCGAACCCGTGTTGGCCCGCGAAGGTGTGCGCCTGTATGTGTTTGGGCGACAATTGCGCCGTTATCGCTGGGCCGTCGCCGCTGTGCTTGCCGTGATCGTCGCGCTTGCCGCCGGACTTGCCGGAACGATGTGGCAGGCACGCGTTGCACGAGCGCAGGCCGATCGAGCCGAACAACAAGCGGCGCGTGCCGAAGCCGTCCGCCAGTTCTTGAGCGGCGTGTTCAATCAAACAAATCCGGATGAAAACAGGGGCGCGCCCATTTCGGCGCACGAATTGCTCGACAAGGCAACCCAATTGCTGGCACAAAACAAAGACGATCAACCCGCAGTCAAGGCAGACCTCACCGAGTTCATCGCGAGTCTCTACATTGGAATCGGCGATCGCGACCGCGCCGAGAGCATGCTCAAAGATGGCATGAAAGGCCTGCGTGGAGTCGGCATCCCCGTAGACATCCAGGTGCGCAGCCTGCTCGACCTTGCTGCAATCGACGAGATACGCGGAGCGTTTCCGGCAGCACGTGAACAGCTCAGGTCGGCTCTCGAACTGGTTCATGGCGCAGTCAATGTCGATCCACTGCTCATCTCTACGATCCAGCAACGCCGCGCTTCAATTGAAGCCCAGGCGGATCCGAAGGCGGCAGAAGCCATCGTGCGCGATTCGCTTAGTTTCGACCTCGCGCATTTCGGGCCGGATAGCGCGCCTGTCGAGTCCGACCTTGAAACACTCGGCCGCGTGCTCAGCCGGCTGGGGCGTCAGGATGAGGCCATCACAGCCCTGAGCCAGGCCTTGTCGAAGGCACGCAAACTTTATGGTGACGAACACACCTTGATTGCACACGTACTCAATGCGCTTGGCAATGCGCTGCAACGCAATCGCGATTTTCCCGCCGCCGAACGCGCCTTGACTGAATCATTGGCGATCTCGATCAAACTGCTGGGCACCGATCATCCTGATACGCTGCAGATCGAATCAAATCTGCTCCTCGTACTCGAAAGCGAAGGTCGCTATCGGGAAACCCTGCCACGCCGGCTGGACAATCTGGCTCGAGCCAAAAAGGCCCTGGGCGATACGCATTCGGTTGTTGGCTGGGACTACAACAATATCGGACTGACGCAGCTCGAACTGGGCATGTTTGCCGATGCGCAAGTCTCGCAATCGCAGGCGCGCCGAATCTGGATTGCGATCGATGGCGCGGACAGCGCCGAACTGGCGACTGTTGTTCAAAACATCGGCCGGCGCTTGAGCGTTGAAGGACGATATCGCGAAGCGGCAACCGCCCTGCGCGAAGCGCTTCGAATCGCACACATGCACTTCCCGGAAAACTCTGCCGTCACCCGGCATTGCGTGATAAAACTGGCGCTCGCGTTGGTGGGCGAAGGGCACACGCAAGAAGCGATTCGCCTGGTCGAACCCCTGGTAGATGCATCGCAGCCTGCATCCGGCAATGACCGCTACTTGCTGATCCTCGCGCAAATGGCGCTTGGCGAAGCCTTGCTTGCCGAGCATCAGTCCGAAGCAGCGTCAGCCACGGCACACGCAGCGCTTGCGGGGGCACGTCAGCAGTTCCCACAAGGTCATTTCCTGCTTGGGGCACCGCTGCTGCTGGCGGGACGTACCGAAGCGGCGCTTGGCAACGGCGCGGCAGCAGAGTCGTTGTTGCGCGAAGCGGTCGCGGTGATGGGCGCGATGTACGGGCCTGAGGATCCGCGTCTGCTTTCGGCAAACGTCGCACTCGCGGAAGCATTGGCTATGCGACATCAGAACGACGCAGTACGGGCGCTGGTGTCGGAACTGGTGCCGCCACTGGCGAGCGCTACCCTGCCGTTTGCCATCGGACTGCGTGCGCGCATCGGCAAGCTGTAGCGATCGGCAATTCCACGCGAGGCTCGAATTCTGGTAGCGCGTTCAAGCGATGCTGGCGCTACCCTGTGCTCGCCAATTCCCGATGCAGCCAGGCCCGCGCCAGGGTCCAGTCGCGGCGCACCGTGCGCTCGGAAATATTCAGCGCGCGCGCCGTCTCGCTTTCGTCGTAACCACCAAAAAACCGGCATTCAACCACCTGCGCCAGGCGGGTCGAATCGCGCGCGAGCCGTCCGAGCGCTTCGTCCAATGCCAGCATGGAAGCATCATCTTCGACCGCGATATCGTTCGCTGCGGTCAATGACAGTGCGATAGCGCCATCGCCGCGTTTGTCCGCCAACCGGGCCATCGCATGGTTGACCAGGGCATGGCGCATGGCCAATGCCGCGGCACGCAGGAAATGTACATCCGAGTTCCAGCCGGCGCTGCCGCGCAGCTTCAGATAGGCCTCGTTGACCAGCGCCGTCGTCTGCAACGTCGCACCCGGACCGACGCGATTGCGTTCCCGGTGCGCCAGACGCTTGAGATCGTCATAAAACAATGGAAACAACTGGTTGGCGAGGGTACTGATTTCCGGCGCTAGTTGATCGTCCCAGCTGGCTGCCGGGCCGGCGGCAAACGACGTTTCCGCTTCGCTCATGGCTTGATCATAACATCCGGTCCCGTGACCAAAGGTCATGCGGGACAAGGGCATGGCCGGATTGAGCGCCAAATCCGGTACTGGAGGAAGTGGCCAGCGGAAATTCAGGCAATCCCGGCGCGACCGATGTCGCTCCAGTCGCCAGCGGGTATTTTCATTACGTGCGAGAAACAATCCATGAAGCGATATTTGTCAACGGCGCCAATGTTGTGCGCAGCTTTCATCCTGGCCAGCCTGATCCCGGCGTCGCCGGCCTGGGCGGTGCAGACGTTCACGGTCAACAGCACTCTGGATCAAGTCGACGACGATCTCAGCGACGGCCTCTGCCATACCGCCGCCAATCTCTGCACGCTGCGTGCAGCGGTGATGCAGGCCAACCGTTCGCCGAACACCGGCGCGACAATCATCTTGTCCGCAGATACTTACCTGCTCACGCGACAACCGGCTAGACACCGGCGACCTGAACTTCACCAAACCAGTTTCGGGCAACCCGCCAATCAAGATTGTTGGCGCGGGCAGCGATGCAACCTTTATCGATGCCGGTGGGATTGATCGCGTGATATCCATCGCGTCCGGACGTAGTCTGTCCATCTCGGACGTGACGATTCGCAATGGAGATACGTCCGCTCTTGGCGGCGGAATCTACTTGAAAGGTGTGCTTGATTTGACTCGCTGTGTTGTCAGTGGCAACCGGGCAGGTAGCGGCGGCGGGCTTTTCACTGAAACTGAAGCAACCGCGACCATAGTCAAAAGCCACTTTACGGGAAATGTCAGCAGCATGGGTGGTAACGGCGGGGGAATCTTTCAAGATGGGAACCTCACCCTGCACGAAAGTACGCTCGATGCAAACATTGCAGGCGAAGAAGGCGGCGGCATCTTCAATTCGCGCAATTTCGTCATGGTTGCCAGCACGGTCAGCGGCAATACCGCCGTGGGTGGCGTTGGCGGCGGCATCGTCAATTACGGGAATCTTCTCGCCAGCAACAGCACCATCAGCGACAATCGCGCCTACAGTGGGGGCGCTGGTATTGCAAACCTCACAGTCGCCAATGTCTATAACCTGACGATCGTTTTCAATCAATCCGATTACACGGGGCAGAATGGCGATGCGGGTGCTACGGGCGGCATCAATAACTACGATGTATACGGCGGAGTGTTCAATCTGCGCAATACGTTGGTGGCCGGCAACTTCGATGGCGGTTCGCCGGCACCCCACGATTGTGCAGGCACCCTGAATGCCTACGGCCGCAATCTGATTGGAGTGGCTGGTGATCGTCGTCAAATCGGGCAGCTGGACCAACCTTAATTCACTCAATTACCTCGGTACGCTGCGCAACAACGGCGGCGCCACGGCAACCCACGCGTTGCTGCCGGGCAGCAATGCCATCAATGGCGGTGACCCGGTGTTTGGTTGTACCGACCAGAGCGGGAATACGATTCCCTTCGACCAACGCGGCTACGCGCGCGCGATCGGCGTGTGCGATATCGGCGCATTCGAATTCGATCCCGGACGCATTTTCTTCAATGGCTTTGACTGACAGGCGAACCCGTCATGCGCTACTTCGTTGATTGTGCCCAGGTTGTCGTACTCACCCACGCGAGTGTTTCTCGCCGCCACGGTCGCCACGGGCATCGTCTACCTGTGAGCAGGATAGGCGCAATGCTCGGTAAATTCGCGTGGGTGCAAGTTGCGGCAGTCATCTTCATGATTGCCGCGACGGCCGTGCAGGCAACAACCTTCACGGTTACCAATACCTACGACAGTGGCGCCGGCTCGCTGCGCCAGGCGCTGCTCGATGCCAATGCGATGCAGGTCACGGATGGCATGGCCTGCGCGCCGCATACGATCCAATTTGCGATTGCCGGCGCCGGCGTGCACACAATCCAGCCAATATCGCCGCTGCCGCCGCTGCAGATCCCCGTGACACTGGACGGCTATTCCCAGCCGGGGACAAGCATGAATACGCTGTCCGAAGGTGACAACGCAAAGTTGGCAATCGAACTCGACGGTAGTCTTGCGGGCATGAGCGATGGCCTGGCCATTGCGCCGCATGGGTCGTTAGTCTGCGGTGGCAGCAGTTCGCTTATCCGCGGTCTGGTAATCAATCGTTTTGCCGGCGCGGCGATTGCTGCGGTGGGCGACTTCTGCCCCCTCAGCGGAGGCTGTGGAAGCGGCAACGTGAGTATTTATGGCAATTTCCTCGGCACCGATGCCAGCGGCATGCTGGCGCGTGGCAACGGCACAGGCGTGGTATTCGGGCAAAACACCACGCAGAACGTTGTCGGCGACCAGATCTACGGCTATGGCGGTTCGCAGTACGCAGTTGAGCAGACCCGCAACATCATTTCTGGCAATGTGCTCGATGGGATCTATCTGGCTTCCGCGAATCCCGACGCCATCACTTCGCTCAATCACCATATTCGCAACAATTACATCGGCGTGGACGCGACTGGCACGGTCGCGCTGCCGAATGGTCGCAACGGCGTGTTTGCCGATGCCGGCAGCACTGCAACTGTGGTCGAGGAAAACCT
>CAJDUT010000018.1_pt1 | contig 33074 bp, 32 predicted proteins | sample 7390981 | NCBI WGS metagenome assembly CAJDUT01 (sample SAMEA7055681, study PRJEB34461) | soil metagenome | biome: terrestrial ecosystem; feature: Peninsula; material: soil | place: Antarctica | collected 2016 | reverse complement strand
GGTGCTCGATGCGCGCACCGCCTCCGGCGAAATCGCCGCCGTCTGCACGGCCGTGCCCGTCACCCTGCCCCGCCTGGCCGAACCGATGTACTACTACCGTTGTTTCGTCGGCACGCCATGGCGCAAGACGCGCCTGGTGTACGACATGATGAATCGCGCGTTCGACGTGCTCGAAAATTATGCCCGCGAAAATACGTATCCGTGCATCGGCGTATTGCTCGAACTCGAGAACACGAAATTCGGCAAGGCACTGCGCAGACCAGTCTGGCCACATACCGGATTCATCTACATCGGCAAGAGTCCGCGCAAACTCGATCTGCGCGTACGCTACTTCCGTGGCGCGCATCTGCACGACAGCGCGAAAACCTGATCGCAGATTTCAAGCCCGTACTCATCATGAAAGCCTCCCGCCTGCGCCGACTATTCAATTTCTGGCCGCCGTTTCTGTTCTGCGGCATCCATGTCGAAGCGCTCGCCGACGACTGGCGCTACGCCCGCGTGCGATTGAAGCTGCGCTGGTACAACCGCAATTACGTGCGCACCCAATTCGGCGGCAACCTGTTCTCCATGATGTTCTCCATGACCGATCCGTTCTGGATGATCATGACGCTCGAAGCGCTCGGCCGCGATTACATCGTCTGGGACAAAGCCGGTGCCATCGACTTCGTTGCCCCCGGCCGCGATGATGTCTTCGCCGAGTTCAATCTTGAAGAATCCATCCTCGACGAAATCCGCGCCGCCACTGCCACCGGCGAAAAATATCTGCGCTGGTTCGAAGTGCCCATCAAAACCGCCGACGGGGAATTGATTGCACGCGTGCGCAAGCAGATTTATGTGAGGCGGAAGAAAGCGTAGTGTGCAGGTTGGGTTGAGGCACGAAGCCCAACATGCAACGTATCCGCAGGCGATGATGTTTGGGTTCGCGTTCGCTCACCTCAACCTACTTGCTTATCTCACTAGCCCGAATAATTAGCCCACTATGGATGCCAACGAACACGCTCGAAATATCGGTATCCTAATCTGCAACTTACAGACGCTAGAGTTTCAACTTCGATCCATCCTAGCGTGGGCGAACTTCCCAGCCCCTTCGGGAATGCCTATCCATCACAAGCTGGCTGATCTAAAGGAAGGAAACGAATACCGAGCAGGCGCATTGACAGACTATGACTCGCTCCGCGCGCTTGTCGTTAGATTCAATTCGATTGCCGCAGAAAGAGGGTTGAAACCGCTGGACTCAGCGATTGTTACTCTTCGAGATGCACTGGCTCATGGTCGTTGCGCCGCAGACCGCGGTGAACAATACTTCCGCCTCATCAAGTTCTCGCCCGTCAAAAATGGTCGTGTGACCGTAACCTACAATCAAGTTCTCGACGCACAGTGGCATGATCGCCAGAGGAAATTGCTATCCGACGCGCTATGGGTTCTCGATGCTGCGCGTCAACACCCTTAACTGGGTAGCACAAGAGCAGCGAAGCGAATCCTGCCTTGGTAATGTCACGCAGTACGAGGCTTCGCTCGCCCTACTCCACTTTTATACTTGTTTCATTCGAGGAGCCACATGAAATCGATTCGATGGTTGGTGACGTGGGGGTTGATGGTTTGCGCAGTTGGCGCGGTCGCAGCGCCTTCTTCGGTAAGCATGGATGCGAAGGGTAAGCATGGATGCGAAGGTCCTGGCGTCCGTGGCCCGAGATTTGTGTAGTGCCCACGTCGTCTTCCTTGGTGAACCGGGCGAACACGGAAGCGCGCAAGCCATCGCGTTCAAATCCACGCTGGTGGAGCGCCTGGTCGATCAATGTCACTTCGACACGATCATCTTTGAAAGCTCGATGTACGATTTCCTCGATTACAACCGCCGGCTTGCGATGGGCAAGCCTGTTTCCGGACAGATGCTGCTGGATAGCATTGGCGGACTCTGGTCGTGGGTTGCCCAGTTCCAACCACTCGGAACATTTCTTTTCGAGCATTCGAAGAATCGCCGATTGACGGTGTACGGGATGGACGATCAGCTTTCCGCCACGGGCGAATTCCAGCAAGGCCAATTGGCACCGGAACTAACCGGTTACCTTGCGGGGGAACAGGCCACGGACTGCAACAACATCCTGGAGAAACACATATTCTGGAAATACGATCAACAACATCCTTACAGCGTTGACGACAAGAAGCGCATTCTGGGATGCCTGCAAGCGATCCAGTCGAAACTGCCTGCCAGCGCGAAGATGCAGCGCGCAATGACGGCCAGCCTCGTGAGATTCATCTCGCGTGATTTCGAGTTCGACAATGATTGGACGGGCGGTTCAAGCGCCCGCGACCATTCGATGTTTCTCAACTTCCAATGGTTGATGTCGCGACTGAAGCCTGAAAACAAGGTGATTGTTTGGGCTGCGACCGTCCATTTGGCGAGGTCGCATGGGGTGAACTCAGTGACGCATCAGCCTTGGACTTCTTTCGGCTGGCAGGTCGCGCATGAAATGAAAATCAAGCCCGTCACGATCGGATTTTCCGCACTGAGCGGCACCTACGGACGACACAAGCCGCAGCATTCGCAAACACCAGCGCCGATATCGTTTACGAAAACAAAGCCAGCCTGAAACGCGCCGGCAAAATTGCTGCACGTGTTTTCGGCAGCGAATTCCAAACCGACGAATGGGACAACGTCATCGACGGCTTGGTGATCTTCCGGAACGATCAATCCGTCCAGTTGATCGGGAAGCATTAGCAACGAAACGGTAGGTTGGGTTGAGGAACAATACCCAACACACAACTCAACCGCATGCGACGATGTTGGGTTTCGCATGCGCTCACCCCAACCTACTAGCGGCACCGAGAGGATCGCCTGTGTATCGAATTTCCTTATGCGTGTTAGTCCTCTGCTGTTCGGTTGGCTGCCAGCCATCAACGGATGGAAGCAAGCTGCCGCCGCGACAACTGGTCGCGCAGAAGGCGTGCGATGCGATTGCTTCGCGTGTTGATTTGTATCCGTCGGCATCTGCCTTGTTTCTGAAAAGCTACGATGCGGATGATCAAGGCAATCAGGACCCCTCGCTGGAGACAGCAGCGTTTTCCTACGACAACGCGCTGGCTGTCATTGCCCTGATTGCATGCGACAAACTTCCGCAAGCGCAACGCGTCGGCGAGGCGTTGCGCAGGGCGGCCATGAGTGACACGCGCTTGAGAAAGGCGTATCGCGCTGGCGTGGTCAAAGATGGGGTACTGCCTAACGGTTGGTGGGATAAAGCCGAGAGCCGATGGGTGGAAGATCCGCATCAAATTGGCACGCCGACTGGCGACGTCGCCTGGGTTGGGTTGGCACTCATGGCGTTGGACAAGGCGACCGGCGAACCGCGCTGGCGCGAGGCGGCGGTACACTTGGCACAATGGATCGAGCACAACGCCGCGGGAAAAAACGGCAGCGCAGGTTTCACCGGCGGTGTCGATGGATTTGACGCCGATCCGAAGAAGCTCGACTGGAAATCCACGGAACACAATATTGATGTGTCGGCACTGTTCAACTGGATGGCGGACAAGGCGACGTCAGGTCCGTGGAAACAGCGCGCCGAAGACGCGTGGCGCTTTGTAGATACCCAGTGGGACGCGAAGACCGGCCATTTCTTTGTCGGGACGATGCCCGATGGTGCAGAGAATATCGACACTTCAGGCCTGGACGCCCAACTCTGGCCGCTGCTGCTACCCGACGCGCCACCCGAATGGCGGCGCGCGATTTCTTACGTCGAACAGAATCACGGCGTGGCCGGAGGTTTTGATTTCAATACTGATCGCGATGGCTTGTGGCTTGAAGGCACCGCGCAAGCTGCGCTTGTATATGAAGTGCTTGGGCGTGACTCCGAAGCCAACAAATTGTTCATGACGATCGCTAAGCAGTTCAGCGCAAGTGGCTACCTGTATGCTACGCGTGAGGCTCGCATCAGTACGGGCCTTGCACTCGGGCCGGAAAGCAAATCCGCGGATTTCTATTACTATCGTCGCCCGCACCTAGGCGCCACTGCATGGGCGGTGCTTGCTGCGCTTAAGTGGAACCCGTTCCGTGCCCATGGCAAATGACCGAAACGTGCCGGGAAGTAAACGGCAACGCCGCGCGAGCATGGACTTAGAGCTTCAACGTCGCAAGGCTGTTATGTAGGTTGGGGTGAGCAACGAACCCCAACACGCAGCGTATCCAGATGTAACAATGTTGGGGTTCGCATTCGCTCACCCCAACCTACAGATTTTTGGAATACTGTTGTGGCAATGAAGATTACATTCACGAAAGGTAGCGGAAAATACGATCGCATGCTGATCCAGCGTGGCGATGCGAATCAAGCGATCGATTGCCCAAAGCAGCGCATCATCCCGCACGACATGGTGCATTACGCCGTGGAACACACGCTGCAAAAGCGCGGGTTCCTGAGTCGCGTGCGTGATGGCGAGGCCGCAAATTTTCAAATGGGCGCAGAGTCGGAAAGCGATGGCGTCGAGCGTCTGGTCGAAGTGATTCAGGGCGACGCGTGGTCGGGCAGCGGCAGTGTGCCGGAGGACTTGCTCGATCTTTATCGCGTTACCTGCAGCGCACGCCAGTGCGCGCCTCTAGCAGTAACCGACGAGGATGTCTGCGCCATCCGTGGTTGTATCGCCGAGCTTGATTTGCAGTGGCAGACGTTACCTGTTGGGCAAACATTGACCTTGGAGTTGTAAGTTTTGAGGTGCGATCAGTCTTTCGGATTGCCAGGCCCGAATCGATTTGCCCGTTGGCATTTCTCCTTGAGTCGCAGGTCTGGCACGCGCCGGTTCAGCCCGAAGCATGATCCACCCCAAAGTGCGGCTGTTCGCGAATCGGGCGGATGGGTCGTATTTCGACACAACCCACTGTAGCCGGCGGAATTTTCGCGGCGAGCTGGATAGCCTCGTTCAAATCGCGCGCTTCGAGCAGGTAAAAGCCGGCGAGTGCTTCACGGGTTTCCGCGAATGGACCATCGCAAATCGACAGGCGGCCATTGCGCATACGCAGCGTCGTCGCCGTGGCCACCGGCTGCAACGCTTCGGAAGCCACGCAGTGACCGCTGGCGCGCAAGTCGGCATCGCAGGCAAGGCATTCGTGATCGTCCATTGCTGCAATTTTTTCTTCTTCGCCGTACACCAGACAAAGGTATTTCATTTCGATCTCCCGCTAGTCGTGCTACCAGGCGTAATGCTACGCGCCAGCCTGCGTATCGACACAGCCAAGCAGCACGTGTATTGCCCCTGGCTGTGTCATATAAATCCGCCGTCACATCGACTTGCGAATTGGAACGGTAACCATCCACTGCACGCCGAATCGGTCGGTCACCATGCCGAAACACGGCGACCAGAAGGTTTCTTCCATCGGCATGTCGATCTTGCCCTGTTCGGCAAGCGCGGCAAACACGCGGCGCGCTGCGGCCTCATCGGCTTGTGCGGAGGATAGCGCAAATCCCTTGAACGCCAATTCACCCGTGCCGCGGCCGTCGGACACCATGATCGTTGTGTCCCCAATCTGCACATCCGCATGCATGACCATGTTTTCCGCACCAGGCGGAAGTTGCTGCGGATGATCGGATGCGGGAATGTCTTTCAAGCGCGTCAGTGACGTGACCTGCGCACCGAATACCTTTTTGTAGAACTCGATGGCTGCGTTGCAATGCCCGTTGAAGAAAAGATAGGGTTGAATTTGCATGGTGTACTCCTTGGGTTTTGTGGTAGTCAGCGTGCTGATTGGTTCGACGTTGTTTGCAGTTCGCGGAATCGCTCCAGCTCCGCACTTGGCTCGAAATCGTCGAGTTCGAACATCTGGCGAACCTCGATTTCGCAGTCGCTACCATCCAGCGTGGGATTGGGAAAGCGTTGGGTCCATTCCTGCGCCTGCTCGCGCGAATCGGCTTTTATGATCGTGTAACCCGCAATGAGTTCGCGAGTTTCGGCAAACGGTCCGTTCACGATCGAGCGATTGGCTCCGGAATATTTGACCCGCCATCCCTTGCTGGTGGCCTGCAGGCCGGATGCATCAAGCAAGATGCCAGCAGCATCCAATTGCGCATGGAATTTTCCCATTTGCGCAAACAACGAATCCGACGGCATCACGCCTGCTTCGGAATCGGCGGTCGCTTTGACGATGATCATGAATCGCATCGCATTTCTCCGGTTTTGTTGTGAATCATGGTCTGGCGGTTGGTCGGGCTCTCGGATTTGCATGCCGCCTTCATGAAGTAGTCGAACGGGAAACCCAACAATCGACATTACTGGAAGAAATATTTTCCGAATCCAGTCGCCGAGCGTCGATGCGACGCGTGGTTAGTTGTCCAGCTCGGCGAGTCGCTTCTTCAAAAAACGCTGTTCGGCCTCCTGATGGGCGAGGACTAACGCGCGTTCATACGCATCGCGCGCTTCTCGCGTACGCCCGAGGCGCCGACAGAAATCAGCCCGCGCTGCATGGGCCAGGTGGTAATCGGTCAATGATCCTGCGGCCAGAATTGCATCGACTTCGACCAGACCAGCTTGCGGGCCATCCCGTCGGGATATGGCAACCGCGCGATTGAGGGCGACGATTGGCGACGGTTCGATTTTCAGCAGCGCATCGTAAAGACCGACGATCTCATTCCAGTCCGTAGCGGCCGCGTCTGTCGCCTGCGCATGCACAGCAGCAATCGCGGCCTGCAAGGTGTACGGACCGAACTGGCGCGAGGCGAATGCGCGTTCCACCTGCGCGGTGCCTTCGTCGATCTGTGCGCGATTCCATAATGATCGATCCTGATCGTCCAGCAACACGATTTCGCCATCCGCGTTCGTGCGCGTGCCACTGCGAGCATCGTGCAGCAGCATCAAAGCAAGCAACCCCGATACTTCAGGCTCCGGCAACAATTCATACAGCAAGCGGCCAAGGCGAATCGCTTCAGCGGAAAGGTGGTGGCGTGTGAGCGTGACTCCGGAACTGGCGGCATAACCTTCCGTGAAGACGAGGTAGATTACGCGCAACACCGCATCCAGGCGTTGCGGCAATTGCGAGGGTTCTGGTACTTCGTAGGGAATGCGCGCATCGCGAATCTTGGTTTTGGCGCGTACGATGCGCTGCGCCAGGGTCGGTGCGGGTGTCAAAAACGCAGCCGCGATTTCTTCGGTGGTCAGCCCACACACTTCGCGCAGGGTCAATGCCACCTGCGCATCCGGTGCCATCGCTGGATGACAGCACGTGAAGATCAGGCGCAGGCGATCGTCCGTCACGCTTTCGGCATCGATGATCGGTGCGTCCTCGATGGCGACATCGTGTATCTGCGGATCCAGCGCCACATGCCGCGATTGCCGGCGCAGGCCGTCGATCGCCTTGAAGCGCCCTGCCGAAACGAGCCATGCGCGCGGGTTCTCCGGCAGGCCATCGCTTTCCCATTTTTCCAGCGCTGCGCGGAATGCCTCGTGCAAGGCTTCTTCCGCAACGTCGAAATCGCCGAGCAAGCGGATCAATGTCGCCAGCACCGCACGCGATTCGCTGCGATAAATGGCATCGACGGTTGCACGGATGGGTTGTTGCAGTCGCGGACTCATGGAGCCGATGGTATAACTTGCGCGACCCGAAGGAACAACTCATCCTGACGGCACTTGCATTGCTTGCCCGAGTACGGGCCCATGGAAATCCACCGATGAACGATGTACCGAATGAACTGCCGCCCCCTCCAGCCGAACTGATCGTCCTGAATGCCATCGAAGCACGCGTGCTTGGCTGCCTGATCGAAAAGGCGGCAACCACGCCGGATGCGTATCCGCTCACCTTGAATTCGCTGCATCTGGCATGCAACCAGAAAACCAATCGCGATCCGGTGATGAATGTCGACCTGGGCGCGGTCGGCCATGCACTGCACACGCTGGAAGAAAAGAAGCTCGTGCGCGTGGAACGCGGCGCGCGTGCGCTGCGTTATGAACACACGGTCGATGCGCCGCTGGGCCTCACGGCGCGATCACGCGCGGTGATTGCCATGTTGATGCTGCGCGGGCCGCAGACGCAAGGCGAGTTGCAAATACGCTGCGAACGACTGGCCGATTTCCCCGACGCGGCGATGCTCGGCGATACCCTCGACCGCCTCATCACACGCGAACCGGGAATGGCCATCCGCATCCCGCGTAGCAGCGGCCAACGCGAGGATCGTTACATGCACCTGTTGTGCGGGCCAGTTTCAGTGGAAAACCTGCGTGCTGCGCATGCCGAATCCGGCGGAGCGCGATCGCGGTCGGCCGAACTGGAAGCGCGCGTGGAAGCGCTCGAGCGTAGTGTTGAGGAATTGCGCAGTAGACTCGACGGACGCAATCCGGACTAAAAGCTTCCCTTCAGCATTCTTCCAAGGTTTGCGCAGACGTGGACGATTCACCACGAATCGCCGCCACCGTTGCGATGGCAATCCGGCACATTTCCGCAGCGGGCAGAGTCGCATCGATGCGCAATGCCGAGGCCGGCGGTGGGTCGAATCGGACCAGGACATCGTTGACGATTTCCGGCGTGCGGTCGCGCGCCAGGTGTCGATCATGTTTGACGTCGCTGGCAATGCGCGCACGCGCGACATCGGGCGGGCATTCTAGGTAAATCGGAATCGGTCGAAATCCGTAGCGATGGATCGCGGCATCGACGCGCATCAGGTCGCGATTGCGCGTGAAGGTCACGCCATCGAGCACAGTGGATTCCCCGAGCAGGCAATTGATTTCAAGCGCCAGCAGCATGCTGCGGAATGCCGCACGTTTTTCGGCAAAACTGTACGCACATCGCGGAAACATGGCGTGCCGGATTGCATCACGGCAAACGCGGCGCAACCCGAGTTGGTCTTCCAGTGCACGTGCAACCATACTCTTGCCGGCACCGGGCAAGCCGATCAGCGCGACGACAACGGGCGTGAGGCTCGCGGGCGCGGTGATCGCAGTCTCCTTGAGTTCCAAATTGTGAGTCTCTTGCTCGATGGTCATCAGCTTGCTCTTCATTCATTGCAACCAGGTAACATTTGAAATCATTCCACCTTTCTATCCACTTGGCGACTGCCAAGATGTATTCGCCTCCCCCTGCGCAGCGGGGAAACATCGGCAGGTCGAATATCGCGACAGCAATATGAGGGATGTTTGCAGCGGATGCTGCCCGAAGGGTGAGCCACAGGGATGTGGCGAGTACAAGCTGTCCCGGCATTGATCAAATCTGGGACTGATGGGGGCGTTTTTTGAATTTTCCCATGCTAGATCAAGAGCACCCCCTTCCGCCTTCGGCACCTTCCCCCGCTTGCGGGGGAAGGGAAATCAAAATCGCACCCCGCTTGCGGGGGAAGGGAAATCAAAATCGCACCCCGCTTGCGGGGGAAGGGAAATCAAAATCGCACCCCGCTTGCGGGGGAAGGAAAATCAAAATCGCACCCCGCTTGCGGGGGAAGGAAAATCAAAATCGCTCCGCGCGCGCGGGAAGGAAATCAACACACGTCTGTCTCTGTCACCTTTGTGTCCTTTGTGTCCTTCGTGGTAAACCCACTCATACGTGCCCGCACCACACCGCGCTCAGGCTATCATGGCCGCCTCCTGCTCGCCTTCCCAACCTGACTTGGTCTCGATGCGCAAATTTCACATCCAACGTTATCTGATTACCGGCTTGCTCACCATTATTCCGCTTTGGCTGACCTGGCTGGTTTTCAGATTCATCTTCGGCCTGCTGTCGCACCTGGGCGAACCCATCGCGAGCGTGATGTTCAGCGCATTTTCTGCCCTGTCGCCGGCCAGTGCCGCGTGGCTGGGACAGGACTGGCTGAAATCGATCGTCGCGTTCATCGGCACCCTGCTCGCCCTGTATTTGCTGGGCCTGGCGTCATCGCGGGTGTTCGGCGCACGCCTGATCGCTGCGTTTGAAAGCCTGATCTCGCATATTCCGCTGGTGCACACGATTTATGGCGGCACCAAGAAACTGATGACGATGATGTCGACGAAGCCCGCCGGCACGCAGCGTGTAGTGTTGATCGACTTTCCCTCGCCGGAATTGAAAAGCATCGGCTTCGTCACTCGCGTATTCACCGACAGCGCCGGGCGCGAGCTGGCCGCCGTGTACGTGCCGACCACCCCAAATCCGACCGGCGGCTATCTGGAGATCGTGCCGACGGAAAAGCTCGTTGCCACGGACTGGAGCATGGATCAGGCGATGGCATTTCTGTTGTCCGGCGGTGCCATTGGTCCGGATACCCTGCCGGATGGCGCGCATCCACAAACGGTGCGATTGCCGCGCTGAATCGCAGCACGGTTACCTTCGACACATCGCGCGATTCCTTGCTCCGGCTAGACTTGCGCACCCTTCGGAGCACATGCCATGCGTCATTCCATCCTGAGCGCAATTGCCGCGAGCGCGCTGCTGACCAGTTGCATCGCTGCCGCGCACAGCAACGACCACGGTTTGGACGCGCGCAATTTCGACACGTCCACTCCCGCGTGCACTGATTTCTTCGAGCACGCCAACGGCGGGTGGCTGAAATCCAATCCGATTCCAGCGTCATACAGCACCTGGAGCCTGGACAACGAAATCGGCGAACGCAATTTGACGATCCTCAAGCGCATCCTTGATGACGCGGCCGCACATCCCGGCGCTGCTGGTAGCGCCACGCAGAAAATCGGCGACTTTTATGCCACCGCGATGGACGAGAAAGCCATCGACAAAGCCGGTATCACACCGCTGGATACAGACTTGAAAGCCATCGCCGCGTTGCGCACGCCCGCCGATATCGCAAAGCTCATCGTGGATTGGCAGGCGCATGGGCAACCTGTGTTGTTTGATTTCCAGGCGCAGCCGGATCTGAAAAATTCCGGCACCGACATCGCCTATGCCGGCCAGGGCGGCCTTGGCCTGCCGGATCGCGATTACTACCTGCGCGACGATGCGCAAACCAAACGCTTGCGCGCAGAGTACCGCAAGCATGTCGCCCGAATGCTGAAGCTGCTTGGCGATGCGGATTCAGAAAGCGAAGCCAATTGGGTGATGGACCTCGAAACGCAACTGGCGAAAGCATCGCTGGATCGGGTCGCCTTGCGTGAACCGGCGAATTCCTACCACATCTATTCGGTCGGCGACGCGGATGTGAGCACTCCACACTTTTCCTGGAAAGATTTTTTCCACGCCATCGGCCGCGCCGACGTTCACAATTTTTCCCTGGCTCAACCGGATTTTTTTGTTGCTGCCGACAAAGCACTGGCCAGCGTTCCGGTGAAACACTGGCAAGCGTATCTGCGTTGGCATCTGATCAATGCGGATGCGCGGTATCTCGACAAGCGCTTCGTCGATGCTGATTTTGACTTTCACGGCCGCACCCTGCGTGGCGCCAAACAGAACCTGCCGCGCTGGAAACGGGCGATCCGGAGTGCGGACAACGCCGTCGGCGAAATACTCGGTCAAGCCTATGTGGCGCAGGTTTTTCCACCGGAAGCCAAGCAACGCGCGATGGTTCTGGTCGACAATCTCAAAACCGCAATGCGAGCCAGAATCGGCAACTTGACCTGGATGAGCGCGAAAACGAAACAGGCCGCTTACGCCAAACTCGATACGCTGGTAGCCAAAGTCGGCTACCCGGATCATTGGCGCGATTATTCGGCGCTGACGATCACGCGCAATTCATGGCTTGCCAACGTACGTGCGGCCGAAGGGTTCGATGCGCGGCGTCAGTTCGCCAAGATCGATCATGCAGTGGATCGCACCGAATGGGACATGACGCCGCAAACGGTCAACGCCTACTACAACCCGATGGGCAACGAAATCGTGTTTCCGGCCGCCCAACTATTGCCGCCCTATTTCGATGACAAAGCCGACGATGCGCTCAATTACGGCGGCATCGGCGCCGTGATCGGTCACGAGATGACCCACGGCTTTGACGACGAGGGCAGTCGCTTCGACGCGAAAGGCAACCTGGTCGATTGGTGGACGCCCGCGGATCGCGCCGCGTTTGATGCCCGTACGGCAAAGCTGGTCGAGCAATTCAACAACTATGTGCCCATCGACAACCTGCACATCAACGGCAAACTCACGCTCGGTGAAAACATTGCCGATCTGGGCGGGCTGCTGGTCGCCTACGACGCATTCAAACTCACCGCGCAAGGCAAAGGCGAAACCAAGATCGATGGACTCACTCCCGACCAGCGTTTCTTTCTTTCCTTTGCGCAAACCTGGCGGACAGCGCAGCGGCCTGCGCAATTGCGCCTGCAACTGCAATCCAACGAACATGCTCCGGCCAAGTACCGCACCAACGGCCCGCTGAGCGATGTACCCGCGTTCGCCATTGCATTCGCCTGCAAACCCGGCGATGCGATGGCTCGCGCAGAGCGCGCTAGCGTTTCAATCTGGTAGCCGACCAGATCCCATTCTTCAACTGATCCTGATATCGACTAAATTACGGAGACTGCACATGACCCGATCATTTCTCAAACCGCTGGCGCTGGGTGTCGGCCTGACCATCGCAGCGGCCAGTACTGCATCGGCAACCGATGCGAGCCTGAATCCCGCGCAATTCGACTCGCAAACAAGTCCGTGCCAAAACCTGTTCGATTTCGTCAACGCGAACTGGATCAAGGCCAACCCGATTCCGGCCGACCGCAGTTCCTACGGCGTGTTCGCGATGCTCGATGAACAGTCGCTTGCCGCACAACGCGCGATTGTCGAGCAAACGGCAAAGTCCAAGCCGGCGAAGGGCACGATCGAGCAGAAGATCGGCGATCTTTATGCCACCGGCATGAAGGTGGCGGCAATCGACAAGGCCGGTTACGCACCGATGGCTGATGACCTCAAACGTATTGACGGACTCAACAGCCCGGATGAACTGGCCGGGTTCGTCAACGATTACGCCGCAAAAGGCATGCCGTTTCTGTTCGACTTTTCCGGTGAGCCCGACTTCCACGACTCACAACGCGTGATTGCCTATGCGTCGCAAGATGGCCTTGGCTTGCCCGAACGCGACTACTACTTCAAGGCCGATGCCACGTCGAAGAAGATCCGCGTTGCCTACGTCGCGCATATTGCGCGCGTGCTGAGCTTGGTTGGAGTGAAGAAAGCCGATGCATTGGAACAGGCCAAATCGGTGATGGCACTGGAAACCCAACTCGCCGATGCGTCGCTACCCATCGTTCAATTACGCGACCCGGCCAACCAGTACCACTACGTCGATTTTCCGGCAGCCGGACAGTCCACGCCGCATTTTTCCTGGGAAAAATTCTTTGCCTCGCAAAATATTTCCGGCGAAAAGGGATTTTCGTTGTCGCAGCCGAAATTTTTCGCCGAGATGGACAAACTGCTTGCCACCGCACCGGCTGCGCAATGGCGTGCGTACTTTCGCTTCCATCTGGTCGACGCCAATGCGGCGTACCTGAGCAAGCCTTTCGTCGACGAGAATTTCGATTTCTACTCGCGCATTCTTGAGGGCCAGTCGAAACCGCGTCCACGCTGGAAAGAAGTGCTCGACAGCGTCAACAATGAAATGGGCATGGCGCTCGGGCAATTGTACGTGGCGCAGAATTTTTCGCCCGAAGCCAAACAGCGCGCCAAAGTGCTGGTCGACAACCTGCGCGCTGCGCTCAAGCAGCGCATCGAGAATGTTGACTGGATGAGTGCCGAAACCAAGAAGAAGGCCATCGACAAATGGAATACGTTCGTGCCGAAGATCGGCTATCCGGATCACTGGCGCGATTGGAGCGGCCTGACCATCGGCACGACAAGTTACCTCGACAACATCCGCGCCGCGCGCAAATTCAATCACGACTGGCGCATGGCCAAGATCGGCAAAGCCGTCGATCGCAGTGAATGGGGCATGACACCGCAGACGATCAACGCCTATTACAACCCGATGCAGAACGAAATCGTGTTCCCCGCTGCGATCCTGCAACCGCCGTTTTTCGACGCCAAGGCCGACGATGCGCTCAACTACGGTGGCATCGGCGCCGGGATTGGACACGAAATGACCCATGGCTACGACGATGAAGGCTCGCAGTTCGACGCGCACGGCAATCTGAAGAACTGGTGGACGCCGGCCGACAAGAAGCAATTCGAGGCGCGCACCGAGAAACTCGTCAAGCAGTTCGATGCCTATGTGGCAATCGATGGCATGCACGTGCACGGCAAACAGACCCTGGGTGAAAACATCGCTGACCTGGGCGGCCTCAACGTGGCCTACGATGCGCTGCAGAAAGCACTGGCGGACAATCCGGCCGAAGCCAAGAAAAAGATCGATGGCTACACCCAGGACCAGCGCTTCTTCCTCAACTTCGCCCATGTCTGGGTTTCGGTAATGAAACCAGAAACGCAAAAGCTGCGCATCAACACCGATGTGCACGCGCCTGGACAATTCCGCGCGATCGCCGCACCTTCAAACATGCCGGCGTTCGCCAAGGCCTTCGCGTGCAAGGCCGGCGACCCGATGGTGCGCGCGGACAACGTGCGGGTGAAAATCTGGTAACCGATTTTCAAGCGCAATAAAAAGGGCGCGGATGATTCCGCGCCCTTTTGCGCTTGCAGTCGCGAAGTTACTTCACTTCAAACGACGCGGTATTTGCTACCTTGCCATCAACGCTGATTTCCAGCGTGTACTTGCCGGCCGGGAAGCCATCGGGCTTGCTGATATGGAAGCTGGTATGCGCCTGGCCATTTGTGGTGATGTTCTGCTGGCTGCTGTTCACGACCTGACCGTCCTGAAAGGCCCATTTGGCCGTAATCGTGGACGTCATGCTTCCGCTGGTACTGGTGCTCACGACCGCGTAGATCGTGTCCTTCGGCGTGAAACTGCTGCTTTGCGTGGCGACCATGCCATTGGCATCGAGCGCAGTACCCAACTGTACCGAGACGACTGAAGTTTCCGGTGTGGCAGGTGTAGGCATGGGTGCGGCTGGTGCTGGAGCCGGCGTTGTGGCCACTGGCGGCGCTGCGGCAGGCGGCGGCGCTTCTTTTTTGCCACATGCGCTGAGGGCAAACACGCTGGCGACAGTCGCCATGAATATGCTGCGTTTCAGAATTGTGTTCATGCTATTGCTCCTTAATCAATGTTTGTCGCCCGCATCTGCGGGAATTCTCAACACTTGGCCCACCTTGATCAGATCCGGATTGCTGATCCGGTCGCGGTTGGCCTCGAAAATCTCGCGCCACCGGTTGGCATGGCCATAGAATTTCTGCGCGATCTTCGACAGGCTGTCGCCGCTGACCACAATATAGGTTTTGTTTTCATCGACGGGTGGTGCCGATGTTTCGCTTCCAGCTTGTACATTGCTGAAGTCCGGCGCTGCGGGTGCACTGGTAGAAGAACCGCTTTGTACATTGGAAAAATCGGGTTTCCCGGGTTCATTTGGCATGTTGCCTCCTGGCTGTTGCAATGGATGAAATTCCAGCGCGACCACGGACGCGCCAGATTGACACCCAATCATCCTACGGCAACCGTTAGAATCGTGTAATGAGCTTCGCTCCCGGACAACGCTGGATCTCCACTGCCGAACCCGAATTGGGACTGGGCACCGTACTGCGCATCGAGGGCCGCACGGTACAACTGGCCTTCCCTGCAACCGGAACGGTGCGCCAGTACGCCGCCCATTCAGCACCGTTGTTGCGCGCCGAGTTCCGCGCCGGCGAGCGCATTCACGGAGGCGGCCAGGCATTCATCGTCGAACGCGTTGAGCACGAAACCGGCGCAATCCTGCGTTACTTCGGCGGCGGGCTCAGTCTGCACGAGGGTGAGCTCGATGATATCCAGAACGTATCTCAGGCTGATGCGCGGCTGAGCGCCGGACGCGTCGACCGCAACGATCAATTCGACTTGCGCCTGGCCGCGCTGACCCAGCGGGCACGGGCGCGCCGATCTCCGGCATGGGGCATGATGTCCGCGCGCGTGGATTTACTCGCCCATCAGTTGCGCGTGACCCAGACCGCCGTGTCGCGACGCCGGCCACGCGTGCTGCTCGCCGACGAAGTCGGTTTGGGCAAAACCATTGAGGCTGGCCTGATCATGGCGCGCTTGCTGGCCACCGGACGCGTCGCGCGCGTGCTGATCGTGCTGCCTGAAGCGCTGGTCTACCAGTGGTATGTCGAACTGCTGCGTCGTTTCAATTTGCCGTTCGCGATCTTCGACGAGGAACGCTGCGAAGCGATCGAGCAAGGCGGCGACGGACGCAACCCGTTCGAGGATGAACAACTTGTCATAACGGACCTCGCCTTTCTGCGCGATTGCGAAAAACGCGCCGAGCAAGCTCGCAGCGCCGGCTGGGACTTGCTCGTGCTCGACGAAGCGCACCATCTGGCCTGGAGCCCACAATCGGCCAGTCCAGAGTATCGCCTGATCGAAGATCTCGCTGCCACGACGCCGGGCTTGATCTTGCTGACGGCAACCCCCGAACAACTTGGTCGCAGCGGCCATTTCGCACGCTTGCGCCTGCTCGACCCAGCCCGTTATCCCGATCTGGACCAGTACCAGCGCGAAGCGGAAGGTTACGTAAACCTTTCGCACATCGTGGACAAACTACAGACGGCGCAGGCGCTTTCAGCCGACGATCGCAGGCAGCTCGCTGCACGCCTGCATGACGATGCGGACCTCGCCACCGCCGTTGCCGATCTGGATGCAATGGACAACGTCGCGACCGACCGCTTGCTGAGTGCCTTGATCGATCGCCATGGCACGGGACGCGTGATGTTTCGCAATCGACGCGTTGCCATCGGCGGCTTCCCGCGGCGCATTGCGAAATTCGTTGAGCTCGATGGGCGCGCGCTGGATGACGCTGCGCGCCAGCACCTGCTCGCCGAATTCCTGTCCGACGCACAAGCGCCGCCGGCACCGCTGCAACTCGATTACGCCGACGATCCGCGCCTGGCGTGGCTGCTCGACCTGATCGACGCCCATCCGCAGGACAAATTCTTCCTGGTCTGTCGCAGTCAGGCCAAGGTACTCGCGCTCGAAGAAGCGCTGCGCACGCGCAGTGGAATACGGGTCGCACGTTTTCACGAAGGCATGACGCTGGTGCAGCGTGATCGCAACGCGGCATTTTTCGCCGAGTCTGATGGTGCGCGCCTGCTGTTGTGCGCGGAGATTGGATCGGAAGGCCGCAATTTCCAGTTTGCGCATCACGTGGTGTTGTGGGATTTGCCGCACGACCCGGATTTGCTCGAACAACGCATTGGTCGTCTGGATCGAATCGGCCAGAAGCACGACATCCACGTGCACTGCGCCGCCTTCACCGGTACCGCACAGTTCGTGCTTGCGCGCTGGTATCGCGAAGCGCTCGACGCCTTGCGCAACAGTCCGGCCGATGCGCGCGAACTGGTTCGAACATTCGGGCAACGCCTGCACGCGCTTGCGGTCGAGCATGCCCACGGCGGTGAAGAACCCGACGTGGAAATCGATGCATTGATTGCCGAGACGCGCGCCGAGCACGCACGGCTTTCCGAGCAGCTGCAACATGGCCGCGATCGCCTGCTGGAACTGGCCAATCAACGCGAAGCCGGGGCCAAACAATTGCATGATGCGCTCGCACAGGCCGATGCCGACAACGATACCGATGAATTCGTGCTACGCCTGTTCGAGCAGTTCGGTGTGCACAGCGACGACGATGGAAACCGCACCTGGCTGCTCGATCCGGAGTATCTGAGCACGGACGGATTTCCCGGACTCAAGGACGGAGCGCAACGCATCACTTTCGATCGCGCCACCGCGCTGGTGCGTGAAGACGTCCCGTTACTGCGCCTTGATCATCCGATGGTTGCCGGCAGCATCGACTTGCTGCTGGACTCCGAACTGGGCAATACCGCATTCCTGATCGACGATGCATTGCCCGGCAAAAACGTGCTGCTGCAAGCCATATTCGTGCTCGATTGCGTCGCGGCGCCGGCATTGCATGCGCATCGCTTCCTGCCGCCGACACCATTGAGTGTCGTCGTGGACACCAAGCTCGTGGATCGCGGCGACTGGCAACCCAGTCCGACAGCTCGGGCGCGCGCCAGCGAGCGCCTGATCGATGCAACACGCTATCGCAAATACTTCGCCGCCCTGGTGCCGCCGATGCTCAAGCGCTGCGAAGCGCTGGCACGCGATCGCGCCGACGCACAAATTGCGCAGGCGATGGATGAGGTAGAACGCGAGCTCAATACCGAACATGCGCGCCTGGCGGCGTTGCGCCGGGTCAACCCGAGCGTGGATGCGCACGAACTCGATGCCATCGATATCGAACACCGCGCCTTGATCGATGCGTTGCCGCGTTCGCTGCTGCGCCTGGATGCGCTGCGCTTCGTGTGCAGCCCGGGGTTTATCGGCCAGGGTTGAACCAATCGTATTGCAGCGGAATAAGCCTTCCTCAGAACCGCCCGCGTTCACGCGCCTGCGCACGCCAAAACTGAATGAGGCCGAAGCCGACTACCGCACCGCCGAGATGGGCGAAATGCGCGACTCCCGCCTGGGTTCCGGTGATCCCCAGATATAGCTCAATGGCCATGTAGCCGACCACGGCAATGCGCGCCGGAATCGGCGCCGGAATGAAGAACAGGAACACTTTCGCGTGCGGATACAACATCGCAAACGCCAGCAGCAAGCCGAATACGCCGCCGGAGGCGCCCAACGTCGGGTAGAAGTTTTCCGGCTGGAAAAAGTGCAGCGTGGCCAACTGCGCGAATGCGGCGCCAAGCACACACGCAAAATAGTAGAACGTGTACTTGCGCGCGCCCAGCACATTTTCCACCGGCGCACCGAACATCCACAGCGCAAACATGTTGAACGCGATATGTGGAATGCCACCGTGCAAGAAACTGTAACTGATGAGCTGCCAGATCTCGAAGCCGCCCGAAACTACCGAGCCATCACTGAGCTGTATCAACTGATGCGGACCCAGCGGCCACAGCGCGAAATGCAACATCAATGTGTCGCCGGTAACCTGCTGTAGCAGGAAAATCACGATATTCGCGACGAGCAGTACGGCGGTAATCGGCGGAATCTTTGACATTTTCTATGCGTAGCTTCGTTGTTGATTGTCACTGGACGCGCGAGCGCCGCAATCGATGGCAAACGGCAAAATCGTTTCGGTATTCACGCAGACAGCTTACACGCGTTCAATCCATGCGCCACAGCTGTGCATCCAGATCACGCTGCCAGCCGAAGCGCACAAGGTCGACGCGACCTTTGACAACAACGACGCCTTCGACCACCAAACGCTCGCGTTGTTCGCGAAAACCTTTGCTGCCAACCGCAAAGGCAATGCGACCATCGGCCCGGAGCACTCGATGCCACGGCAGTTTCAAACGTGGATCGGCCCCACGCAAAACCCGGCCTACCAGCCGCGCACGTCGGGGCAAGCCGGCACGTTGCGCTATTTCGCCGTAACTGGCCACACGGCCAGACGGAATCGCCGCTATTGTCCGTACGATTGCGGCATGGTCAGGCTTGATATCGACGGGAACTGACTTCATCGTCGCGGCACGTTAGCATAGGCGCCAGTCGATTCGGGAGATACGCGCGTGCAATCCTTCGAAGAAATCCGCTCGCACATCAACTCCAAATACACTTTGCGCATCAATGACCCGTATCTGATCTGCTTCGACCTGTCGATCGACGGAGGCGGTCGTCAGCAGGGCCTTTATCTTGCTGAGCTCGAAGGCGACGACGATCGCAAGTATCTGCGCATTTCCACGCCCATCGGATCGCTTACCGGCATGGATGCGCAACGCTGCCTGCGCTTCAATTGGGAGCAGCGCGTTGGCTACCTTGCGGTCAACGACCTGGATGGATCGCCGTATCTGCACCTGTGCGAGAACCGGCCGTATGCGCTACTGACTGCGGACGAATTGAATCGATTGATCCAGGAAATCGGCCGGTTCGGCGATCGGCTGGAGCACGCGATATCGAGTGGGGGCGATGTGTTTTGATTTGGAGCCGGGATTTGGGATTCGTAAAATCAAGAGCCCGTCAGCCTGCGGCCGCGCAGCCGGATCGGGAATCGGAATCGGGTTCGGGCATCGGGGATCACATAAAAGACCCCGTCATTCCCCGGTAGGCGGGAATGACGAGGTGTGGGGTCCCCGACTCTCCATTTCACGTCTCACAGCTCCTCGATCACCAAATTATCGATCAAGCGCGCCCGGCCCAGTTTTGCCGCAATCAGGGCAACCAGATTGTTGCGGTGTCCTGAATCCGGAACGGATAAATCGTCCGCATCACGCAATACCGCGTAATCGGGTTGCAGGCCGGCTCGCTCGAGTGAATCCCGCGCGGTGGCTTCGATGGACGGGATTGCCTCGCCCGCCAGCAGGCCTTGCCGCATGACAACCAGCGTTCGGTGGATGACTCTGGCACGTTTGCGTTCGACCGGGGTGAGGTATTGATTGCGCGAGCTCATTGCCAAGCCCGTGGCTTCGCGCTTGATCGGTGCGCCGACAATGCCGATCGGCAGGCGCAAATCGGTGACCAGCCGCCGGATCACCAGCAATTGCTGATAGTCCTTTTGTCCAAATACCGCGACATTGGGCTGCACCAGGTTGAACAGCTTGGTCACGACCGTGGCGACGCCGGAAAAATGGCCGGGCCGCGATGCGCCATCGAGAATGTCGCTCAGGCCCGGCACGTCGACGCGCACGCCGGCGGTCGCGCCAAACGGGTACATCGCCTCGACGTCCGGAGCAAACAGCAGGTCGCAACCATTTGCCTGTAGCCCCGCCGCGTCTTCATCGGGTGTGCGCGGATACGTCGAAAAGTCTTCGTTGGGTCCGAATTGAGTGGGATTGACGAAGATGCTGGCGACGACGCGATCGCAATGCTGGCGGGCGATTTCGATCAGCGAATAATGACCCGCATGCAAGTTGCCCATCGTCGGCACGAAACCAATGCGCTCGCCATCGTGCCGCCACGCGGCAATTCGCGCGCGCAGGTCGTCGACCGTGACGATGCGTTGCATCAAAACGCGTGTTCGGCGGCGGGGAATTCGCCCCGGCGGACGGCATCGGCGTACGCGCACAGGGCCGCTTCGACCGAGCCATGATCGGCCAGGAAATCCTTGCTGAATCGCGGACGCTTGCCCGGCGTGATACCGAGCATGTCGTACAACACCAGCACTTGCCCATCGCAATCCACACCGGCGCCGATGCCGATAACGGGAATCGACAATTTTTCGGTGATGCGTTTGGCCAAGCTCGCCGGTACGCATTCGAGCACGAGCAAATCCGCTCCCGCCAGGGCCACGGCTTCGGCATCGGCCAACAATCGATCGGCCGCCGCACGCGTTTTACCCTGTACGCGATAGCCACCGAGTTTGTGTACCGATTGCGGGGTCAGGCCCAAATGTGCGCACACCGGGATGTTGTGGTCGGACAATGCCGCGATCACGTTGATTGCGTAGCCTGCGCCTTCGAGCTTGACCATCGCCGCGCTGCCTTCCGCCATCAATCGCGCCGATGAGCGCAATGCACAATCGGCATCGCGATACGTCATGAACGGCAGGTCTGCGATCAACAATGCCTGATCGAGTCCACGCGCCACCGCGGTGGTGTGATAAACCATGTCATCGAGGCTGACCGGCACGGTGCTGGCATGTCCCTGCACGACCATCCCCAGCGAATCGCCGACGAGTACGACGTCGATACCGGCGCGGTCACAAAGTACGGCGAAGCTGGCATCGTAGCTGGTGAGGGCGACAATCTTTTCGCCGCGGGATTTCATCTCGGCCAGACGCAGAGCAGTCATCGGCGTGGGTGACAGCGCGGATTTGGCTTCAGTGGGCATCGTCGATTCCGATGGGTGTGAAAACGGCACTATTCCGCACAGCTTGAGTTCGACTCAAGCGCGCAGCAACCTTCAATATCGATCCTTGCCAACAGACTTTCAATGTTGCCTTGACCGGGAATATGCAGGTTCGGCGCGATCTCCGCCAACGGCATCAACGCAAACGCACGTTCATGCAGGTGCGGATGCGGGATGCGCAAACCGGCGGCATCGATGCATTCATCCGCATAAACGAGAATATCCAGATCCAGCACGCGCGGCCCCCATCGAGCACCAATGCGCACCCGACCGGCTTCTCGTTCGATGCCAAGTAGCGCGTCGAGCAGTTCACGCGGCGTCAACGCGGTATCGAGTTCAGCCACGGCATTGACGAAGTCCGGTTGATCAGGCTGTCCCCACGGCGCGCTGCGGTACAAGCGCGACTGCCGCAACACGCGCGTTTGCGGCACTTGCCGCAATGCTTGCAGTGCAGTGCGGATTTTCGCGGGAGGATCAGCAAGATTGCTGCCGAGACCGATGTATGCCAGCGCCATGGTGCGTGCGATGGACTATTCCGCCGCAGCAATCGGCGGTTTGCGGCGGCGGCGATGGCGTTTGGCGGGCACATCGGTTTTTTCGGTGGCGGTGGGATTGGGTAATGGCGCACTCGCCAATTGTTCGGCGAGTGCCTCGGGTAGTTGTGCCTGCGCCTGGGTCCACCATTGGCCCAACTCCGCAATTTCCTCGCCTTCGACGGCACGCAACATCAGAAAATCGTAGGCCGCGCGAAACCGGGGATGCGCCAGCAGGCGAAACACGCGTTTCTTTGCGCGCTGCTCGAAGCGCGGCTGTAGCGTCCAGATTTCCTGCATGATCTGGGCAAAGCGACGCGGAATCGCGACTTGACGCGCCTGTTCGGCAATTACCTGGTGGCTTACGCGCAACCATGCCAGATTGGTCTCGACTCCCTTGTCGATTTCGCACTGCACCTGTGCGCGCACCGCGCCCCACAACATGACGGAAAACAAAAATGCTGGCGTGACCGACTTGTTTTCCGCGATGCGCGCATCGGTGCCGGCCATCCCGGCTTCGACCAACTTGCGAAACACATCGCCACCGCGAAACGCGAGCGCGCGTGCGGCCAATGGAAACACGTCGGTAATCAGGCCGGATTGTTCCAGCGCTCGGAAACTTTTGAGCCCATTGCCGGCCATGAACATCTTCAACGATTCGTCGAACAGGCGCGCTGGCGGCGCATCCACCAACAGCCGACCCAGCTCGGCGAAGGGTGCGCGCGCTTCCGGTGCAATCTCAAAATCCAGCTTTGCCGCCAGGCGTACGGCACGCAGCATGCGTACTGGATCTTCCTGATAGCGCTGTTCGGGATCGCCGATCAGGCGCATGACGCGCGCGTCAAGATCCGCAAAACCTCCAACGTAATCGCGTACGCTGAAATCGGCGATGTTGTAATACAGCGCGTTGACGGTGAAATCGCGCCGCACTGCGTCTTCCTCAATGCTGCCGTAAACGTTGTCGCGCACGATTCGCCCGTCGACAACATGGCGATCGCCGCTACCATCGTCGCTGCTGCCGCGGAACGTGGCAACCTCGACGATCTCGCGACCAAATACCACATGGGCGAGACGAAAACGCCGTCCGATCAACCGACAGTTTCGGAATAGATGCTTGACCTGTTCGGGAGTAGCGTCCGTGGCGATGTCAAAATCCTTGGGATGCCCGCCGAGCAACAGGTCGCGCACCGCGCCGCCGACGAGATAGGCGGCATAACCGGACTCGTGCAAGCGATACAGGACGCGTAATGCGCCGTTGGAAATATTCCGCCGCGACAACGTGTGCTGGTCGCGCGCTATGACGCGCAACTGCACCGGATTTGGCGGCGTATGCGTAGGTGACACTGACTGATTCATTCCGTAATTGTCGGCTACTGCGCGCGCCACTAAACCGTTATACTAGGCGCCGCTTGTGGTTTCCCCAAGCCGCGCTCCCTTCGTCTAGTGGCCCAGGACACCGCCCTCTCAAGGCGGGAACACGAGTTCGAGTCTCGTAGGGAGCGCCATGTGTATTTTGCGAACATCCGTGCTCGCTAGGGCAGAATAAAGCAATGCCATTCGTCGTCGTAGACAACTGCATCAAGTGCAAGTATACCGACTGCGTCGAAGTCTGTCCGGTCGATTGTTTCCACGCCGGTCCGAACTTCCTCGTGATCGACCCCGAAGAATGCATCGATTGCACGCTGTGCGAACCCGAATGCCCGGCCAACGCGATCTATCCGGAAGACGATGTCCCGGCCGGCCAGGAAAACTTCATCGCACTCAACGCCGACCTGTCCAAACTTTGGCCGGTGCTCACTGAACGCATCGACGCGCCCGACGATGCCAAGCAATGGGACGGCAAGCCGAACAAGTTACCTTTGCTGGAGCGTTGAACCCAATCGCCTCTCAGCTTCATTCGAAACCAGGAAGCAGAGGCATTGTAGGGCGGGCTGAATGCAACGATGCCCAACGTCGAGGATGCTGAATGGTAACGATGCTGGGGTTCGCGTTCGCTCCCCCCCGTCGCTCCCGATGATCGACCCGACTTCAGGCCTGACCGGGAATGTCGCGGCGTCTCAACCCATGCGGCTGCGCAACACCTGCAACACACGCTGCGCGGCTTCGGCGGAATCCGTGCCGGATGCGCCTTGCACATCCACGCGCGCACCATCGCCGTCGGCACTGACCGTGATCGACAGTGTTCCGCTCACCGGCTGCGAATTGTTGCTCGGTGCTTTATTACCCCCACCGAACGGGTGCAGGACGCGGCTGTACCAGTGATGCTCGGCCGCAGGCGGTGGTGTGGGTGCGGCGCGCAGGCCACTGACTGCAAGCGTGTAGCTGTGCGCAGTTTCATCACGCGCATCGATCTTGCCGATGTCGGCGCGTTCCAGGGCCAGGCCAACACGCTTCCACGTATTTTCAACTGTATCGGAAACGTGCAACTTGCCGTTGTCCAGCGTAGCCGCCGGCGGCGCGCTGCCAACGGTAGCGCCTGCAGATCCTGCCGTACCCGAATTACCGGCTTCCGGGACGATCAATGCATCGGTGGTCGACGGCGTATCCAGATCCGGCGGAACTTCCAGCGGCTGGGTCTCTTTGGCTTTCGAATAGTAATTGTCGCGATGATGAAACATGCTGCAGCCGCCAACAGCTACAGCGGCCAAAGCGATCAAGACGGTCGTGCGAACAGGAAAAATACGATTCACGGCGAATCCCGGTGATGTTGAGCGGTGAGAAGTTTCAGGCTGCGCTGCTGTGCCGCGGCTGAACCGCGACATGCAGATGCAACTCGTCCAGAACCTGTTGAGCCTGCGCATGATAGCGCGGGCTTAGTGACAACAACGGCAAACGCAACTCGGCAGTCCCTATCCCGAGCCTGTGCAGGCACCATTTTAGCGGAATCGGGTTCGGTTCGGTGCCGAGCAGATGATACAACCCTTGCAAACCGGCATCGCGTTGCAGCGTTACCGTGGCGTCACCGCCCAACGCGGCGTCGCACAGCGCACGCATGGCTGCTGGGGCGACATTGGCCGCGACTGAAACGATACCTTGCGCTCCGGCAAGAATCGCCGCTGCGCAACTGGGGTCGTCGCCACTTAGCACGCAAAAACCGTCATTTTTCAACGCTACCAGCGCAGCAACCCGCGCAGGCTCGCCCACGGCTTCCTTGATGCCAACGATAGCTTCGTGCGTGGCCAGTCTGGCCGTCGTCTCCGGAAGCATGTCACAACCCGTTCGCGACGGCACGTTGTAGAGCACGATCGGTAACCCGGCGTGGTCTGCGACTTCGCTGAAGTGACGAAACAGGCCTTGCTGGGTCGGACGCACGTAATACGGCGTCACCACCAACGCCGCGTCCGCGCCCAGCGTTTGCGCGCGGCGCGTCGCCGAGATGGTCTTGCGTGTGTTCGCTGTTCCGGTACCGGCGACAACGGGCACGCGCCCATCGACACGAGCCACTGCGAACTCAAGCAATCGGTCGAATTCGGCTTGATCCAGCGCATGGGCTTCGCCGGTGGAACCGGCCACCACCAGCGCTTGCGTACCTGCGGCAATCTGGTACTCGATGAGCGCGGCGAACGCACCCAGATCCAGCGCATCGCCGCAGAACGGCGTCGCCAGAGCACAGATGCTGCCGGAGATTTTTTTCAAGTCGAAACCCACTGTAGGCTTGGTCGAGCGATGTTACTTGCGGGTATTTGGCATGGCAAGTATTCTCATGCTTTGGAGTGATAGCAGACCTGCCAACGCCATGCTAGGGAAACGCACACCTTGACCGATACCGCACCGCGACCGCCGGCAGCAAACGAGAATTTCTTGCTGATCAACGCATTCGCCGCGCTGGAACGCTCGCCGCTGGTCGCCATCACCCGTCGCATCGCCGATTGCGGCTGCAACCTGGCTGAAACCCGCGTCGCCGCTGTCGGCAGCGACGTGTCGGTTTTGGTGCTTGCGGTCGGGCCGTGGGACGCCATCGCCAAACTCGAATCCGCGCTGGGACGCATGGAGCGCGAAGACAAGATTCGCCTGGTCCATTTTCGTACCGGCGTCAAGCAACCCCAAACCAACCTGCTGCCCTACATGGTCGAGGTCGTGGCCGCCGACAAATCCGGAATTCTTTTCCAGATCGCCGAATTTTTCCAGCGCCACGAAATCTGCATCGAACAGCTGCAATCCAGTCGCTATCGCGCGATGCAAACCGGTGCCGAGATGTTTTCCGCGCAGATCACCGTCGGCATCCCTGCATCCACGCACATTGCCGCGTTGCGCGATGACTTCCTGGAGTTCTGCGACGGGCTGAACCTCGACGCCATCATCGACCCGATGAAATATTGATGCTCAAAACCGGCAAGCTCGTACCTGATCTCAAGGCACAATCCACAGCCGGCGAAATTTGTTTGCGTGACTTGCGCAAGCATTTCGTCGTCGTGTATTTCTACCCAAAAGACAACACCAGCGGCTGCACTCGCGAAGCGCAAGACTTTCGCGATCTGACCACGAAATTCAACAAGCATAATGCTGTCATCCTCGGCGTCTCGCGCGATTCACTGAAATCGCACGAGAATTTCCGCGCCAAGCACGAGTTGGGGTTCGACCTTGTCGTCGACAGCGACGAAACCTGGTGCAAGGCATTCAATGTGATCCACGAAAAGAAACTGTATGGCAAAGCCTACGTCGGCATCGTGCGCAGTACGTTCCTGATCGGCCCGGATGGCAAGTTGCTGCACGAATGGCGCGGTGTGAAAGTGCCTGGCCATGCCGAACAGGTTCTCGCGACCCTTGCCACGGAGCGGGTGTGAGATTGGCGACGTTTCGACATAGGCCAAGCGCAGCGCTTGCGCCGTCTCCCCGCCTTCGTATTCCCCCGATTCTCCATCCCAATTCCCACACGGTGACCTTCGCATGACCCGAGGCAAACGCATTTACGCGCTCGACACCAATGTGTTGATGCACGATCCGACCGCCCTGTTTCGCTTCGAGGAACATGACGTGTTTCTGCCCATGACCGTGCTTGAAGAGCTCGATGCGGCCAAGAAAGGCATGTCCGAAGTATCGCGCAACGCGCGCCAGGTCAGCCGCTTCATCAATGAATTGATCGAAGGCCACGGCAAACAGGATATCGAACAAGGCCTGGAACTGAGACTTCCCAAGGGATTGCAGCTGGCCCGCAAGAAACAGGTTGGCCGTCTATACTTCCAGACAAAGAATATTGAATCCAACGGGTCTGCGGATGGTCGCAAGCGCAAGCTGCCCGACAACCTGATCCTGGCATCGATCCTGGCGCTGCGCGAGCTCAAGCCAGATGTGCCGGTGGTGCTGGTTTCCAAAGACATCAACCTGCGCATCAAGGCTTCGATCAACGGCGTCACTGCGGAAGATTACGAAAACGATCGCGCCCTGGACGATTTCAGCTTGCTGTACGCGGGTTACAACGAACTGGCAGCCAATTTCTGGGATCGCCACCCGGAACTGCGTTCGTGGTCCGAACACGGGCACACGCTTTACGAATTGAAACCGCGCAAGGATGAAAAGTGGCATCCGCACCAATTTGTCTACCTGCCCGGCGATAACGAAGTCGAACTGCGAGTTGTCAGGGTCGACGAGCGCAAGGTGACGTTGCAGATCATTGACGATTACAGGGGCGGATCGCATGGCGTATGGGGCATATCCGCGCGCAATCGTGAACAGAATTTCGCGCTTAATTCGTTGATGGATCCAGAAGTCGACTTTGTCACCCTGCTCGGTACGGCCGGCACCGGCAAGACGTTGCTCGCGCTGGCGGCAGGCCTGGCTCAAACCATGGACCAGCAGCGCTATCGCGAAATCATCATGACCCGGGCGACGGTTTCCGTGGGCGACGACATCGGCTTTCTGCCGGGTACGGAAGAAGAAAAAATGACGCCGTGGATGGGGGCGCTGACCGACAACCTGGAGGTCCTGGCCACACCCCAGGAAGGCGGCGGCTGGGGGCGTGCGGCAACCAACGACCTGCTCGCCTCGCGCATCAAGATTCGCTCGCTGAACTTCATGCGCGGGCGCACTTTCCTGAGTCGCTACGTGATTATCGATGAAGCACAGAACCTGTCGCCGAAGCAGATGAAAACTCTGCTCACCCGTGCCGGTCCGGGCAGCAAGATGATTTGCCTGGGCAATGTCGAGCAGATCGATACGCCCTACCTGACCGAGACCACGTCCGGCCTGACTTTCGCCGTGGATCGCTTCCAGAACTGGGGGCATTCGGCTCACGTCACCTTGCGTCGCGGCGAACGCTCGCGTCTGGCCGATTACGCGTCGGAGATGCTGTGACGCCTAGGCAGAAAGGCGAAGTCTAGATGATTTACCACCAATGACACAAAGGAAAGAAAACAGCTTGATGCAAGTGCTTGAACGCGCGAATAGGTCTACGCAGATCGCCATGGCTGATTGGGTGATTTCATGCAGCAAATACACAGCCAACATTGCACGTAAGCCCACCTGAATGGCCTTGCTCTACTTTGTGTCCTTGGTGTCCTTTGTGGTGAATTGCTCTGCTTCCACCGCGGGCCTGCACCCAAAAAAAACGGGAGCATCAAGCTCCCGTAAGTGTTATATCAGCCCTGTAAACTGATCAGAATCGGGTGGTCCACGATATTTCGTATTCGACCTGTCCGCCGCTGTCGCCATTGCGCAAACTGTTGCTCGTCGGCAAACCAAGCACGAGTTGCGCTGGCGCGTAGGTCGCGGCCAGACGCAGGCTGGAATGCTCGCCGATCGGCCGCGCGAAACGGAATTCGACGTCATGCGAGGCTAGATACGGTTCCAGCGCGTTTTGCAACAAGCGTGAAGTCGGCAACGGTTGTTCTCGCGTGCTGTAGTGCAACGACCACACGCCGTCGGCCGGATCTCGCCAGGTCCAACCGGCTGAATACACGCTCAAGTCGCGCCATTCAAACACCGGGCTGATCGAGCTGCCGAGCAGCACCAGAAAACGCGTTGGCAAGGCATCGCTGGTGAATGGTGCAATGCCGCTGTACATCACCCGCTCGACACCGATATCGACTTTTAAGGTCGACGTAAGCGCGTAGCCGAGGCCCAGGTTGGCACTGGCCGGAATATCGAAACTGCCCGGCTCGGAATACACGCCGCGATAATTGTTGAATGCATCCATATTGACGCGCGATTGATAACCGACTTGCCAGCTCACGCGGTTGCTCAAACCGCTGTTGAATTCGACACGCATGCCGGTTCCGTACGAACCGGGATTATTGCGATAAGCCGGTGGCAACTCGGAAAATTCGGTAGTGCCGCGTACCGCTACGGAATCCTGACCGAGGCCAAGCCCGGCGAAACGCTGATAAGCAAAAATTGCCGACAGGCTGAACGCACTGTTTTCGCCCCAACGCTGGGAGAACGACGGCGCGACGATATAGCGCTGTAGCCCGGGAACGAAATCCTGCATCAGATCCGAGGCCGTTGCAGGCACCAACGCTGGCGTGTCACCCACATTGGCCTTCATATAGGTGACGTGCAATAACGGCGGATCGATCACGGCCCCGGCAAAGTGCGACGCCGGTGGCGCGATGCGCGCATTGGCACGATCGAAAACCGAAGGAGCGAGCGGTTCCGGATTGCCGAGCTTCGCCCAGGAAAATCCGGAACTCAAATCGGCAAGCGCATAATCGCGCCAAGCCTCGAGTATACTTGTGCCGCGAGAAAGTTCGGCGAATGAAGAGCCACCAGCGCTCGACGTGGCGGCACTGGCAGTGGCCACGAAAGAAAGCGGGAGCGCGAGTAGTATCCCGATCGCTCCCGCCAAATTTTTCACTTTTGCTGTTGACCGACGCATAGCCCTGAATGCGTTAGGAGTGTGATTGACTCCGCGCCCAGTTTGGCAAAAATGCAACAGCGAGTCAAGCGGATTTTTGAAGGAAATCGGCTTTGGTACAAGCATTTGAAGATAATCCATTGGTTTGCCGTGCAACCATACAACAATTATGTCGCAAAAACACAACACACCGGAACTGGCATGCACCAACACAACCGCCAAGCCAGCGTACTGACCATTGCCGGCTCCGATTCCGGAGGCGGCGCCGGGATTCAGGCCGACGTGAAAACATTCACCGCTTTCGGCTTGCACGGGCTGAGCGCAGTCACGGCAATCACCGCGCAGAATACGCGCTGCATCATTGCTTCGCACTGCGTGCCGGCCCGAATCGTTGCTGCCCAGTTGCAGGCGTTGTTCGATGACTTCGATGTACGCGCAGTCAAGATTGGCATGCTCGGCTCGGCGACCAACGTGGGTGCCGTGGCCCGGGCCCTGCAAAATGTGAAGGCCCGCAATATCGTGCTTGATCCCGTTCTGGTGGCGAGCAGCGGCACGCCCCTGCTTTCAGCGCGCGGACTGGCAACGTTACGCAACCAACTGATACCGCTGGTGGATGTGTTGACGCCGAACCTGCCGGAAGCCATGGCGTTGCTCGGCCGGCGGTCGCTGACTGCTGCGGCGTTGCGTGGCGCCGCACACGAACTGCTCGGCGCTGGGCCGAAAGCGGTGTTGCTCAAGGGCGGGCATGCACGCGGCACCCAAATCAGCGATCATTTGGTCGACGCAAACGGCTATTGCGAATTCCGGCACGCGCGTTTGCCACTGAGAGCACACGGCACCGGTTGTGTGTTGTCGGCAGCCATCGCCGCCGGACTGGCGCTGGATCAGCCGCTGCGCCAAGCCGTGTCCAACGCGGAAAAATACCTGCACGGGGCGCTGCGCCACAGTTATCGCGCTGGTAAAAGTGCGACGCAGGTACTGGCGACATGGACGCGCGTTCACGACTGATCTACCAGACCACGCTATCATTGCCAACTCACCACTACCCGCTACACGGAATCTTCACCATGTTGAAAACTCTTTGCATCTGCATCGGCTTGGGTGCCGCTCCGCTGGCGCTGGCCGCCAGCCCGATGGTCGCGCACCCGCTGGCACCGTCGCCGCACGCGACATCCAAATCGGAGCTCGCCAAATCGGAGCTCGCCGCAGCCAAACCAGACGCGTTGAGGCGCCTGGCGCCGCCGACGATCAACGTCACCCGCGCCGTTCGCGGCGCCGATGGTCGGCTCGTGCTGCAATGCGTGCAACGCCCGAACCCGGCGGCCAAGGTGCCGCCGCAACGCACGGTCGTGCCGCACACGGGAGGCAACTGAACATGCGCGGTGCCAAATTCGCTTTTGTTTTGATCGCTGCGAGTGCTGGGCTATTGAGCTTGGCCAGCGTCAATGTTCACGCAGACAATGCGCTGCAATCCGGCGTGTCGGCCTCGTTGCCGGCACTCCCAACGAACAGCTTCATCACCAACGCCTATATCGACGTCGACAGCACCGCGCAGCAACTCAAGGTCAGCGTCAACGCCAGCGGCGGCGATGTCGACCTGTTCGTGCGCTTTGGTACGCCGTTTCCGGAAGCCGGCGGCAATCCGATCAGCTACGACACGCTTAGCCGCTACGCGCAATACCATTCGGTCAGCGGCACGTCGAATGAATCGATCGTGGTATTGCCTTCGAATCGGATCCCGCTGCAGGCGGGCCGCTGGTATGTTGCGTTGATCAATGGCGGCACCACGACCGCCAATGGGACCCTGACCGCCACGGCCACCAACAGTCTGGCACCGGTTGCGGACATCGTCCTGGATTTTGGTAATCCGAAGACGGCAACGGATCCGAAAAACGCCTGCGACGACAGCTTCTGGACCGACCCCACCCCAGTCGCTCCGGTAGGCGGCAACCCAGGTGCGACAAAGGGTGAACAACGCAAGAATGCGCTGCAGTACGCGACCAACGAATTGTCGAAACAACTATATATTCCCATCCCGATCACGTTGCACGCCTGCGGTGCGCATCTGGGCGGCGACAAGAATTCAGCAACCCTGGCCCAAGCCGGGCCGACCTCGTATTTCTACGATTCGCCGTCGTATCCAATCAATTCACTGCCGCACAAGTACACCTGGTATCCCGGCACGGTGGCGATGCGCCTGAACGGCACCAGCATGTGTGGCTTTGCCGGCGGTGCATGCGACACCGCCAGCAACGACGCAATCGAAGCGACATTCAACATGGATATCGGCAACGCCGATGTCATTGGCGGACAAGGTTTCTATTTCGGCTACGATCCGACGCAAAAGCCGGGCGCGGATACGGATTTCATCACCATCGCGATGCATGAAATCACGCACGGCCTGGGATTCCTCGGCCTGGTCAATACCGATGCGACCCAAGGCCCGCTCGGTGCCAAAGCCGGCGTCACGGTCGATGCCAAAGGCCAGGGCACGATCGATTACCAGGACGTGACCGAAGGCCCGTTCGACGATATCTATTCCGACAACGTCGCCATCGTCGATAGCGACAGCGGTGACTACTCGCCGTTCCTGACCTACGAAGTGAACGATGCGGGGGATTCTGCTCGCGCCGCGGCGTTGGTTTCCGGCGCTACGATAAACAGTCCGGGAAGTTATATCGCTGGACTCACTTGCCTGAATTACGTCGGCCCCTGCACCGGCTTGCGCTGGTTCGACGATGTGGCGGCGACCTCCAGCGTCAACGACAACGTCGGCAGACCCGCACCGAACGACTTCCCCAGCCTGTATGCACCGTGCGACAAATCAGCAACGCCGCGACCGGCCAACTGCGCCACGCAACCGTCGTCGACCCTGGCCCACACGACCCAGGCCGGCGACATGATGAACGCGTATTACTCCAATGAGAATTTGCGCGACATGGGCCTTGCCGTGCCGATGCTTGGGCCGGTCGGCTGGTCGAACGCGAAGGCGACAATGCCGCAATTCACGCAGCC
>CAJDUT010000024.1_pt1 | contig 33254 bp, 30 predicted proteins | sample 7390981 | NCBI WGS metagenome assembly CAJDUT01 (sample SAMEA7055681, study PRJEB34461) | soil metagenome | biome: terrestrial ecosystem; feature: Peninsula; material: soil | place: Antarctica | collected 2016 | reverse complement strand
GCAACGCCCGGGCCCGTGCGCGTCGCAGCAAGCCGTCAGCCAGGCGGGTTTCGTGATACCAGTTGCGCCAGGTATACAATTTTGCATCGTCGTCGAGGACGAATGGAGTGAACCCGCTGCCGTCACCGATCCAGGCATGCGCACGCAGTTGCGCGATGAGTGCGTCGTCGAATAAGGGATCAGAAGCAAGCGCCGCGCAAGCATGCCCCTGCCCTTCGGCCATACTCACCGCATACGCCGCCCGTGCCACCAGTTCGGAACCACTACGCTCGCGCACCCAGCGCGCAAGTGTTCGATCGATGCTGCGTTCCGGGATAACTTGCGAATTCATGCGGCAAACTCCCCAACACCGGCAAACCCATCATCCAGTGCAGCGATCAATGCCAATGGCCAGCGCCGACGACACACGCCAAGCCCCGGTTCCAGACCGACCCCACGCAGGAACAGATACCAACTTTCGCCAAGATGCAGTTCTGGTGTATAGCCGTGTAGACGCTGACGCAAATACCGGTGCAGCGCCACGCTGTACAGCAGCGCCTGCAAGTCGTAATGATGCTGCGCCATGGCCGCATCCAACCCCGCAGTACGATAATCGCTGCGCTGTATGCCAAGGCGATTGGTCTTGTAATCGAGCACGTGATATTGCCCAGCATGCACAAAGATCAAGTCGGCAAATCCGGTCAGCATGCCGTTGAGCGTCGCTGTCGACAGATGTTCGGGCACCAGGTGCGGATGACCGTGTTCAGCACAAACCGCGCGCAATTGCGCATTTGTCGTGTGTACAGGAAACTGAAACTCGAATTCGGCAATGCGCGAATCAGTATCCAGATCGATCAGACGCAGACCATCGCCCAAGTCGGCGTTGCGCACGCGATCAATCATGCGCGCGATGGGTTCAATTGCGTCAGCAAGTCGCGTTGCTGCGGCCAGATAGCGCCCGGCGCGGCAAGCTCAAGCACTTTATGCACGGCATTGCCAAAACGCCGGCCGCGCCAGTCGTCGATCACCAGCAACTCGGAATCTTGTGGTTCGGAAGCTGTTGCCGCAAGCACATCGGCAAATTCTTGCGCCGCCACATCGATCACTTCCGACTCATCGGCTGCCGCCGGCTCGGCAACGTCCTGCGTCGCCATACGCGTCAGGGCGCTGAAGCTGTGCAGCCACTGGAATGGTCGCAGTTGCGGTAGCGTCGGGCGATCGATACGTGTCGTGTCGGCGACAGACGCTGCAAGGTAGCGCTTGTGGTCGAGCGCTGCCGCGCCGATCACCTCGATGCCGCCAAGCGCCGTTGCAAGTGCATCCAGCGAGACTTCGCCGAATTCCAACCCAAGGTCTTCCTGCGCCTGTCGAATTACGACGTCGATCGAAGGCAATTCCCACAATTTGTCGTCGCTGTCTTTCGACACGTTTCGATCAGCCCAATACACATGCACGGCATGCTCGGCTCGGGTCAGCGCGACATACAACACGCGCAAGCGCTCCTGCAATTCTTCACGGAAGTGGCGACCGCGATTCACACTGAAATCTGCCGAGCCAAGATCGACGCGCGGTTGGTTCGCGTCATCGTGAAAATACAACGCCTTCGGCGCATGTTTCCCTGTGCGGTTTGATGTTCGCCAAACCAGGGGCAGAAAAACGATTGGAAACTCCAGCCCTTTGCTCAAGTGCAGGGTGAGCAACTGCACCCGAGCGCCATCGCTTTCAATACGCAATTGACGCGCGTCGGCGGCCTCGCGTTCGGCCGCGTCCGCATCGCGCCGAGTCGCGGCGAACCAGGCGTAGAGTCCATCCAGACCGTGCAGGAGCGCCTCGTGCTCAGCCAGCAATTCGCCAAGGTGGCGCAGGTCGGTCAGAGTGCGCTCGCCATCTTCTGATCCAAGCAAAATGGGCGCGCGCGCGTCGAGCAAGGCTTCGATAAACGCCATGATGCCGCGGCGCTGCGCTTGCTCGCGCCAGCCCGCAAAGGCTTCGAGTTGTGTGGCGAAGGCGCTCTCATCGACTTGCCATTCAAGCAGATTCGCAAGATTGGCACCGAGCAACCGTGTGCCCAGCGCGCCGCGCACGGCGCGGTCGTCGTCGGGATTGACCAGTGCGAACAGAATCAATTCAAGTTCACGCGCCACATCGGTTTCAAACACATTGCCGCGCCCGCCGCCGACGCAAGGCACGCCGCGCGCGACCAGCCGTTTGCGCAGCGCGCCAACTTGCTTGTTCGTCGACAATAGAACAGCGATATCGCCCGGACCGATGCGCTTGCCACCGATAGCCTGATCCGGATCGTTGAGTAGCTCGACAACGCGCTGCGCGCAATCGTCCAAGGCCTGATCTTCGAGCTTGCCCAATCTCATTTCAGTTGGGTCTGCTCGAAATCGATGAATCCGCAGCGGCGCAGCAATCGCCGCGCCAGCACGCGTATAAGGTTTGTCGTCGGCTTTCGGTGAAGGCCGCACGTGCCGATAGACGATCTGCTCGTTATCAAAACCACCATCGGTATGTTCGTACAACTGGTTCAAGCCAGTAATCAGCGCACTGCTGGAACGATAATTCACGTCAAGCGAAAAACGCTGTGTCACCTGCGCAATAGCGCGCTCGTAAGTTGCGATATCACCGCCACGAAACCCAAATATGGCCTGCTTCGGATCGCCAATCATCGTCAGCAGGCCGCGCGTGCGACCGCCAGCATCGCTATAAATACGATTGAAGATTTCAAACTGGCGTGCGTCGGTGTCCTGAAATTCGTCAATCAAGGCCACGGGGAACGCATCGAACAAGAAATCCGCCAGCGCAGCACCCTCTTCACCGGCCGGCAATCTTCTATGCACTTGATCGATCTGCATCGCGTAGGTTTGCGCATTGCGTTGGCGGGCGCGACGCGGCAGTTCGCTTCGGCAGAACTCCAATGCGGCCGCGAGGACGGTGCCGCGTGAGAAGGTTTTGCGATTCTTGAACAGATCGCGCAAGTGTTGGAGGCGAATGATCAACGAATTCGTGCGTAGATCAGTTTCGGGGCTTTCGGGTTGTTGCGCTGCGATTGTCTTGGACTCGAAATAGTCGTCGAGCAACCCAGCCAATGCGCTTTGAGGATCTTCACCTTCGAGCACATCGGCCACACTGCGCAAGCGGCTACTCAATGCGTGCTTTTTCCCAGCGTACAACGTCTTGTTGTCGGCCAGCCATCGTAGCTCCGCGATTGTCTCGCCATCCTTCAATGCGTCGACGCAGCGTTCAAGTTCAGCCATGCCATTGGCATCAACTGCCTTCGCGTTGTGCGTCATCAACGAGCGCAAGTCCGGCAACAAACCTTCCGGACCTTGCCCCAAAACCGCGTCGGCTTCGTCGATATCGATTGCGCCGGTCAAATAGCGCCTTCTCCAGAAATCCTCGACGCACTCCTGCAACAATTCCGATTCGTCGACCAAGGTGTCAGCCGCAAACCCGGTGCCGGTCTGCAACGGATAGTCACGTTGGATGCGCGCACACAAGGCGTGAATCGTGGCGATGGGTGCGCGGTCGATATCGGCGCGGGCCAATTGAACCTTGCGCAATGCCGCGTTGCGCTCGTCGTCATTTGGGCAAATGCGAACCAGATACCCTGCGAGTGAATCGCTTTCGTCACCATCGGCGGGCACTGCTATCGGCGTGCGCAACAATCGTTCAGCCTCGACGAGGCGCTTGCGCAAGCGATCACGCAATTCCTGCGCAGCAGCATTCGTAAACGTCGCCACCAGAATCTGCTCGACGCACAAGCCACGTTCCAGCAGCAGGCGTAGGTAGATCAGCCCGATCGTAAAGGTCTTGCCGGTGCCGGCGCTGGCTTCAATGAGCACGCGGCCATCCAGCGGCATACGCTGCCATTCGAGCGCAGTCATTGGCACATTCATGACTTGCGCACTCGTTTCTTCGGCGGCGACGCTGTCGGCTTTGGCGCTACGATGGATTCGTGCAGCAATACCCGATGTTCCGGATCGAGAACAGCGGCAACCAGCTCTATCGACGCTACGAAGCTTGCGTGCTCCGGCGAATTGGCGTCAAAAAGATCCATGTCGCGAGTGAGCAACGCGGCATAGCCCGGTGTGTAATCGCGTTCGCCGGTTGTCCTGTCGGCGCTTTCCCACGCGCTGCGCGCATCTGATTCGCGCTTGCCCTGCTTCGCATTCGCCCAGGCCCATGCCGTTTTCGGAAAGAACAATAGCGGTTGCGACAAGCTGTCTCGGCTCACTTGGATCAAGCTACTCAACCCTTCGCGTAATTGCGCAGGTGTTTGCGCGACAATGGCGTCGAGCAAGGCCGGTCGCTTCGGCGCAGAACCCGCCTTTTTCGCGCATTCAACAAACTCCAGTTTGATCTCGCGATCCAAGCCAAGCCGTAGTGCGGCGTAATCCAGATACAGCGCTATCAACTCGCTGAAGGTCGCAACATTGCCAGGCTTGGCGTCAAATACACACCACTTATCTTCGTTGATGCGGTAAGCGCGCTCGACAACTCCGCGCAAACGCAATCCTTCGGGCAGACTCAGGTCGATGCCTTGGCTCAAACGCATCGGCTGCGCGCCCAAGCGCTTGCGCGCCTCGATCAATACCGCGTCAGCACGTTCGCGCGCGGACTTCCAGACGTATTCGCCGAGCCCACCCGTTGGCAACATTCCCGAGTCCGCCATCCACGCCGGCGCGACGTTCGGCAGACTGGCCGCACTGTCGATGGCATCGAACAGCAAGCGGCGCTCGATGCGCTCGCGGCGATCCACATGCGCTTCCAGCGGTTCGCGATCGGGCCAGACATCTGCATCGAGCGCTTCGAGACTCAGACCGGCGCCATCGCGCAACTGCGCCCGTGCCGGATCGCGCCAAAAACGCTTGAGGGCAGACAGATCGACGTCGCTTGAAGTGGCGACTTCAACGGTCGCATCGCGCAAGTCAACAAACGCTCTCGTTGACGTCGATTGCGATTCAGGTATGTCGGCATACGCATTCGTGAACGAGAACAAGCGCGGATCATGGCGTGGAATTCCGTTTGCATCGCCATCGTTGTCGCGCAAAAAATAGCGCGCATCGAACGGCTGTAGCAGATGCCGGATAAACCATGGTCGCGCAGTCTTGCTATCAAACAGCACGCCATGGCGCTCATCAAGAAACTGCAGCAGTTCCCACTGCGCGGCCGCGCGAGCATGCGGTTGAGTCCCGCCGCGTTGTTCTGGCGCGGAAACTCGCCTTCGTTCATGCCCAGCACGCAGACCACGCGAAATGGAATCGAGCGTTGCGGCACCATTCCGCAAAACGTGACGCCGCCGAGCAGGAACGGCTGGCGCTGGGATTGTTCATCGAGCGCGCCACGCACGGCCTCGCGCATCACGCTCCATGGCAACACAGCTTCTGGCCCCGCCGATTCGGACTGCTCGCTCAACTGCGCAATCTCGCGCCGCAAGTTGTCGAGCGCAGTAATTTCGCGCTCGTCGTGCGTATCTGCCAGGAATACCGCGTCGATCAAGTTCAGGAGTGACTCGCACCAGGCGCCCAGCGAACGCGGTCGTGCGTACCCGGATCGCGCCCGTCGCAAGGTTGTGAGCATACGATCCAGACCACCGAGTGCTTCAACCGCAGCGCCGCCAATACCGGACACTGGAAAAATGTCATCGAGCAATTCGCCGGGCACGTCGCTTCCGGCAATCAATCCGGCGTAAAGCCTGTCGAAACCGAATTTCCATGAGTTCGCATCGATCGCTGCCGCGCCGCTGGCCGCTTTCATTGGCGCATCCAGTCCCCAGGCAACACGTGCGCGGTGCAGCCAGCGTTCGAGCGTTTCGCGGTCTTCGGTCTCAATGTCGAATCGGCGCGCCACCGCGGGAACATCGAGAAAATCCATGACGTCGCTGACTGCGAAACGGCTCTCCGGCAACTCAAGCAGCCGCGCAAATGCGCTCATCAATGGGTGCGTACGCGCCAATCCGACATCAGCCAGATGCCAGGGAATCCGCGACGGGTCGCGGCTGAAACGCGCCGGCTCGCCGAACACGGCAGCAAGATACGGCGCATAAGATTCGATGTTTGGCGCCATCACCACGATGTCGCGGTGCTGCAAGCTTGGATCGGCGGTGAGCCGCGCCAGCAACGCATCCTTGAGTACTTCGAGTTCGCGCAGGCGCGTGTGGCAGGCGTGGATGCGCAGGCTGGCGTCATCACGCATTCGCAGCAAAAGTTCCTGCCATATTCCCGCTGAACCAAGACTTTCGCGTAGAACGGCGCCGACCAGATCGGGCTCGCAATAGCGGATGCTCGATTGCAGTTGCGTCAGCAGATTGGCAGGTTCTTTTGGCGAATCGGCATCGTCGTCCGCGTTCGATTGATCAATTGCATCGTGATCTTCCAAGGCGAGGCAAAAATCCTGGGCCATGCGTCCCAGCCCTACGAGCAATGGATGTCCAACCTCGAAATGCAGCGCTTGCGGATCGTCATAGCGCTTCAGCAGATCGCGTTCGCCACGCAGGTAAGACCAATGCTCGTGGCAAGGATCGGGAAAATAAATGTGCACGGCGCGATGCAACGCGAGCGCACCGAGTGTAGCCAGAATATCCGGCGGCAAGTGACTGACGCCGAACACATGCAGCGGCATCGCTTCGCCATCGCCGCACTCGGCCAAGGCTTGCAACAGGGCATCGCGTCGCTCAGCGCGATGCGGCTGCACAATTTCACTGCGTACGAGCCGCCAGATATCGGCCTGCCAGTCGCCGGTAGACGAATCACGCTCCCAATCGGCAATCCAGTCCGGCCGATAGATCAGATACTGACTAAACACACCGGCGAGGTGTTCGGCCAGTTGAAATCGGCGGCGTTCGGTCTCCGCGGGACCAAGATCGCCATCGCGCAGGTACGCTTCGATCTGTGGGTCATGGATAGCCGGTAGCACGCGAAAGATACGCCAGCGCAGCATTTCGCGCTGGTATTCCCCGCCGATCAGCGCCACGTCCCCGAGCACGCGGCGCGCCACTTTTTCCAGCCATTGCCACGGCTGCAGCATGGTGAAATTCGCGGCGATACCGGGTGCGCCATTCGGACCCGGCCGCCGCGCGAATTCACCCAGCAGCCATCGCCGCAATCCCGGGTGCGCCACGACGATCGTCTGCGCCGCCAGCGGATTCGCCGGGCGCTGGGCATCGAGCGCATCCGCCAACTTCGCAGCCAAGAGCTCGGTACGGCTGGCGCGATGCACGAATAAAGCGGCCGTATCGCTGCTCATTGGTTCGCCGGCCGTTGCATGTAGAAATTCAAGTTCATTGACGAATGATAAGCGCTGAGAGTCTCAAGAAACGATACGTCGTTCTTTGCTCCCTCTCCTCCGACAACGTCGGGGGAGCGGGCTTCAACTACTCGCGCCAATACGGATGCCGGTCGATGCGTCCGCGTTCGATGATGCGTGGTGGTGCGTCGGGCGGGAAGCGTACGGCGACAAATCCGTTTGGAGCGGTATTGAGTAGGTTCACGCCATGCTCAGCATAGCGCGCAGCGATGACCGCGGCGGGATGGTGAAAGTGGTTGTGGTAGCCAGCCGACACCAGTGCCAACTGCGGATGCAAGGCGCTCAGGAATCCGTCGCTTGACGAGGTCTTGCTGCCGTGATGCGGGACTTGCAGCACGAGTTGCGGCGCCGTCGGCTGTAGCGCGGCGGCGACGGACTCTTCAACCGCTGCAGTGATATCACCGGTCAACACCAGTTCGTTGTCGCCGCTACGAATGTCGAGCACGCAACAACGGTCGTTGTCGACCGAAGACAACGGCAAGGTGGGATGCACGATGCGGAAACTCACACCATTCCAGTTCCACGTCTCACCGGCCACGCATTGCGTGGCCTTGATCTTCAAACGACCCGGCTCACCGGATTCCACCGGAACGCCGTGAAACGCATCCGCAACCGCCGCTGCGCCGCCAGCATGATCGTTGTCGCCGTGACTGATAATCATGCGGTCCAAACGATCGATGCCGAGCGCGTGCAGCGCCGGCACGACTGTCGCGTCGCCTAAATCGAATCCGGATGGATAGCGCGCGCCGGCATCGTAAACCAGGGCGTAATCGCGTGTGCGCACCAGGAACGACAGGCCCTGGCCGACATCGAGCATGTACGTCTCGAATTCGCCATCGGCCAAGGGTTGTCGCGCCGGCCACAACAACGGCAGCAACAACAGCAACCCCAGCGCGCGCGCGGGCACACCACGCGGCAACAACAACCAGATCGCACCGAGCAGCGCGAGCAGCAGCGCCCACACGCTCGGTTCCGGAAAATACCACAACGCACCCGGCCACGCGGCAATCTTTTCCAGCAATATCCATAACCATTGCATCGCCCAACCAGCGACGTGCAGCAACGGCGCGCCTAGTGCCGGCAGCCACAACAAAAGCAACGTGGCGACTACCGTGATTGGCAAGATGAAAAAACAGATGACCGGCACGGCGACCAGATTCGCCAACGGCCCGATCAGCGAGCTCTGGCCGAAAAACCAGATGCACAGCGGCAACAGGCCGAGACTGGCCACGCCTTGCGCCGTCACCAGTTCGTGCCCCCAGCGGCGGCGTTGCGTGCTGCCGCCGAGACAAAACATCAACCAGCCGACACCGACGAACGACAACCAGAATCCGGCACTGAGCACACACAATGGATCCCACGCCAGCAACGCGATCACGGCCAGCGCCAGGCCCTGCACCGGGGCACGCGCACGGCGCGCCAGATTGGCCACGAGCAAGGCCGCGATCATTACCAGCGCGCGTCGCGTCGGCAAGCCCAAGCCGGCGAGCGTGGCGTATGAGAACGCAAAAACAAGGCTCGCGACGGCTTCGATGAATGGCGCTGGCCATCGCAATGTAAGGCGCGGCGCGAGCTTCCACAGCAAGCGCACGAGCACAATGCCGAAACTGGCGAACAGGGCGATGTGCAGACCGGAGATCGCAATCAGGTGTGGAATGCCGGTGGCGCGAGCGACGGCCCATTCGTGATCGTCCATCGCTTGCTGATCGCCAAAGGCGAGTGCGCGCAACAAATCCGCGCTGACGCCAGGACCGAGTGTTGTCTCGATCGCGCTACCGATGCGCGCGCGCAGGCGATCCACGCAAATGGCATCGTTGCCGAGTACGCGGTTCCCGGCGTCGTCGCGCACGTAGCCAGTAGCGACGATGCCGCGTTCGAGTGCGAATCGCTCGAAATCGAATCCACCAGGATCGATCATGCCGCGCGGTCGCTTCAGGCGCAGACGCAGTTGCCACTGCTGGCACGGGTGCAGCACCGGTGAATCTTCGTACCAGCTCAGGCGTACCCGGCCATGCAGCGGAATCTCGCGACCCTCGTATTGGGCCGCAGCAATATCGAACTCAAATCGGCTGTCGCGATCCTGCGCGCGCGGCAAACCGCGAATGGCGCCGGTGGCGACGACGTCTTGCCCTTCGAGTGCGTACGGCAGACGCTGCGACATAGCGAAGTCTGCACGCAGCAAGGTCCAGCCTGCGGCGAGCAATACGAACCCAATCCAGCGCCAGCGGCTGCGCATGCAGCAGATCGCCAAGCCGCACGCAATTGCTGTGTAGTCGACCCAACGCGGCGGTAGCGACGTGAATGTCTGCACGATCAGCGCGCCGCCGAGCAGACCAATTGCGGTCGATGGGCGGAATAGATCCGCGAATCGGGATAGCGGCGTTGGCGAAGGCGTGGCAGCGTTCACGGCAGCAATCGAACGCGATGGGCTTTTGGACACGGAATACTGAGATCCACACCAGCCCCATTCCAGCATTCCCATTGAAGGGGAAGGGGGGATGCACGCAACCGATCAGGTTGCGGCAGGTTCGCGCAAGGCGCCATCGGAAAGTTCGAGTACGCGATCCATGCGCGCGGCAAGGCGCAGATCGTGAGTAGCCAACATGAAGCTCGTACCGATTTCGCGATTGAGTTCGAGCATCAGCGCATAGATCTGCGCGGCATTTTTCTCATCGAGATTGCCGGTCGGCTCGTCGGCGAGCACGCAGGCCGGACGCGTCACCAGTGCGCGCGCGACCGCACAACGCTGGCGCTCGCCGCCAGACAACTCGCCGGGCTTGTGGCGCAGGCGTTTGCCCAGTCCAACGCGATCGAGCAATTCGGCGGATTGGCGATTCGCGTCGGCGATTGACGTGCCACGGATCAGCAACGGCATCGACACGTTTTCAAGGGCAGTGAATTCCGGCAGTAGATGATGGAATTGATACACAAAGCCTAGCGAGCGATTACGCACCACGCCGCGCTCGCGATCCGACAACTTCGACAACGCACGGCCTTCAACTTCCACTTCGCCCGCGGACAACGTATCCAGCCCGCCCAGGATATGCAGCAAGGTACTTTTTCCAGCACCCGACGTGCCCACGATCGCCAGCGTTGTGCCGGCGTCGAGGGTAAAATTCACATCGCGCAGCACATCCGTGCGCAGATCGCCTTCCTTGTACGTCTTGGCGACGCCGCGCGCGGTCAATACGGGTTTGCTCGCTTGCGTCATGGTTTTTCTTCCGGGCAGAACCAGGTCATGCCGATATCGTCGATCAGGGTGTTGTCTGGCAAGCGGATCCGTTGGCGGAACCGGCTTTCTTCGACAAAACCGCACTTTGTGTACAAGTTCAATGCAGCCGTGTTGCCGTCGCGCACGCGTAGCTCGATGCGCTTTACGTCTGGCGCAGCGCGTGCCCAATCCTGCAACGCCTTCAACAATACGGTACCGATGCCCTGCCCTGTAAAACCCGGATGCACGACGATGGTCAGGCTGCGCACGTGGGCCAAACCAATTATCGCTCCAGCAAATTCGAGCAAAGCATGACCGACGATCGCGCCATTACGCTCGGCTACCAGATAACTGCCGGACTCGGACAACTCGCGTATCGTGCAAGCGAATGCCGCTTCATTTAACTCATCGGGCCGCGACACCAAGCGCCCAGGAATGCGCGCGGTTTCACGCTCGGCCGCGCACAGCGTGGCGGCGTCGTCTTCGCATGCGCGACGGATGCGCAGCGCAGCGCTTGGGCCCGCGAACCCGGTGCGATTCTCTCGCGTTTGCGATTCCCGATTCGCCATTCCCGATTGCCGGCTATTCATACCGCAACGCCGCCGCCGGATGCGTGCGCGACGCACGCCATGCGGGATAGATCGTCGCTAGCAGGCAGAACACGAAAGCGATGCCGGCAATCCAGCCAACGTCGTGCCAGTGCATGTCCGATGGTACTTCGCTGATGTAGTACACGTCCGGCGAGAGGAATTCGACGTGGAAAGTGTGTTCGATCCATTTGACCAGCGCCGGCAAATTCGTCGCCAGAGCAACGCCGCCGATCACGCCCATCAAGATACCGCTCGCGCCGACGATCACCCCCTGGACCATGAAGATGCCCATGATGCTTTTTGGAGAAATGCCCAAGGTGCGCAAAATGGCAATATCCGCCTGTTTGTCGGTGACCAGCATCACCAGCGTCGAAACCAGATTGAACGTGGCCACGGCCACGATCAGCGAGAGGATGATGAACATCACTTTCTTTTCCATCGACACGGCGCTGAAAAAATTTGCATGCCCTTCACGCCAATCCTGCACCCGATAGAACTGGCCGAGCTGCTGTGCCAGGCTCTGGCCGATATCCCAGGCGCGAAACATGTCGTCGAGTTTCAAGCGGATGCCGGTTGGCCCATCGAGCCGGAATAGGCGCTCGGCGTCCTCCATGTTCATCACCGCCAGACCGTCGTCGTATTCCTGAAAGCCCACCGAAAAGATTCCGACCACTTCACAACGCTTGAATCGCGGCACGGCGCCGATCGGCGTCACGCTCACTTCCGGCGCATATACCGTGACCTTGTCGCCGAGACCAACGCCCAATTGCATTGCCAATTCATTGCCCAGGATGATGCCGAATCCACCGGGTTTGAGATCATCGAGGCTGCCCCTGACCATCTTGCGATTCAGGTCGGAAACTTTCGGTTCCTGTGCTGGCAAGACACCACGAATCACCGCACCCGTCGTGCGCGTGCCCTGCAACAAGGCCTGCGCCTGGACATACGGCGCGGCCCCGCGCACATGCGGATTTTCCTCGGCGAGTTTCAGCGCGTGCTGCCAGTTGTGCACGCTTTCGCCAACGCCAGAAATCGTCGCATGCGCGACCATGCCGAGAATTCGGTTGGTCAGATCCTTCTGAAATCCGTTCATCACCGAAATCACGGTTATCAATGCGATCACGCCGACGGCGATACCGAGCATCGAGATCAGCGAAATGAACGAAATAAAATGGTTACGGCGCTTGGCGCGGGTATAACGCAGGCCGATACAAAGTTCTAGCGGACGAAACATTCGGTGAGCAATCCGTTTGCGCCAAGCGCAGATGCGTTGATTCGCGATCCGCCCAGATTGCCCGAGCGCCATCGGGCATGCAAGCCGCGTACACAACACGGACTTTCTCGTACAGTTATCTGAACAATTAGTAAACTGGAGAGTATTGCAATTAAACGCCTAAGCCCCATCTGTTGTCTCGAAGGACGATTGTGCTTTCGCGCGGGTGCAACGACCAATTAAAAAACGCGCAACCCGATTCACCTCAACAGGAGAAATGCAATGAAACTCACCCTGATCGCACTAGCCATGGCCGCTGCAGGCCTGATCGCTACTCCGACTGTCAGTCACGCCGCCAATGGCGACAATGGTGGATTCTTCATCAATGGCAATGTCGGCCAGTCCAATGTGGACAAGGGTATCTATAACGACAACGACAACGGATACGGGCTCAACTTCGGCTATCGTTGGGCTATGAGTCCTGGCGCCGCGATTGGCATTGAGGGCGGTTATACCGACCTTGGCAAATTTGCTGTGGACAATTCGGCTGCCGGTTTTGGTCTGCCGGGCGCCAAGATCGAAGGCTGGACCGCGGGCGTCAACGGACATTTCAACGTCACTCCGAATTGGTACCTGAGTGGCCGTGCCGGCTTGTTCCGCGCTGATGTGAAGGGCGTTTCCGGTCCCTACGTTACAGCGTCGGATGGTTCCGTTACTGCCCTGTCCTTTATCCCGGTTGACGGTACCAGTAACAAGTATTACGCCGGCGTTGGTTTCGGCTACGACTTCAGCAACAACGCCAGCGTTGGTTTGAACTACGACTACTACAAGGCCAACACGAATGGATTGCAGCTCAGTCCGGACCTGGTTTCAGTCAGCGCCGAATACCGCTTCTGAACCGTTGAACCGAAGCGATCGTGCCTGATTGCGAACCTCGACAAATAGCGATCTTTGTCGGCTGCAAATTCCAGGCACACTCCCAATGCAGACCACAGGGCAAGGATGCCATCGATACCGGCCGCGGCAACACGCTGCGGCCGGTTTTTTGTTCGGATCGCCGATCACTGACCCGGACCGGCAAACCGGCTAGAGAACGTGCAGGTTGTGACTACCAACCCAGTTGCGGTTGATCGTGATCCACAAACGTGTGTCGGCGTGATCCGCATTGGCGGGATCCACGGTCGCGAAATAGTCCACGTCTGCGCTCAATGCCAAGCCATCGAGAGTCACGCTCGCGGGAAGATCTGCCGAGCGATGGTGCAGAATAAAGATCGGATTTTTTAAGCCGGTGCCGGCTGCGATCAAACTGATTGTCGCGGTGTTCGCACTGGCACCGACGTCGACATCCCATGTGCCGTAGACGCGGTTGTAGCCGACGGGTTGATAGGCGCGAAGATCGGTGCGGTTTACGCCGCCAGGACCGCTGGTCAACACCGCGCCAACGCTGGCAGACAAGGTCGACGCCATGACATTTTCCACCTGGGCCACCTGAGTGATCGTTGGTGAGATGCTATGCAACCCGAACACGATTCGGGTGCTGTAGCTCTGGCGCGGCCAGCCGACGTTGGTCGTGTTCGGATCATTGCCTTCATAGGCCGAATCGCCCTGGAAGCCGTATCCGGTTCCCCAAGTCAATCGCTTACTGCCTCCCGGGCCAAAACCAGTGCCATCGGCATTGGCCTGGTAACCCCATTGATAGTCGGCGCACGGCATCAGGTATTGGCCCGGGCATCCGATCATGGTGGCTGATGTCTTGCCCCAGAAACCGCTGGTGAATTCGCTGGCAGCATCCTGCTTGGTGATGTCTTCGGTCTGGACGATCCCCATTTCCGCATCAGGATCGGGATTCGTCGTCCACAAATACACATGGGGAATCGTGTTCAGCTGATTCCACGTCCAACTGCTGTTCAAATTCATCGGCGGCGCGCCGGTGGTGGTGAACGCGTAGTGATCGCCCCAGGCCACACCCGCGACGTTGCTGCCGAAGCCGGCCGCACTGCCCGCGCCGTCGAATGCCATTTCGCCATACGGCGCGCGACTGTCAGCTTCTATCGCCTTGTCCGGTGCGGCTGTCAGGTCGTAGCTGATGCTCCACAGCGGATGATCCTGCCCGGTAGCGATCAGCCAATCAATGGTAACCGGCACGTTGTATTTGGTCGGCACGTTACTCGCTGGAACGCCCCAACGCGGATAGTTGAGCTGGAAGCGCAAGATCGCATGATGACGGCCTTGCAAAAGTCGTGTGTAAGTTCCGCCAAAAGCATGCCCCAGCGGCGAGTCGTCGCCATCGTTGTTGATGGCGGCAAAGTAAGCAGCGGATTGATAGACCAAGTGCGAGACGACATAGCCGAACCCTCCGGCACCACCGGCCGTGAGTTCCTGCACATCGCGCATAGTGCCCGCGTCCGAGTGATAGGTGAAATCGCACAGCTCACCACGATGGCCTCCGTTACCCGCATCGTTGTGCGACAGGGTGGCCGAACGCGTCAGGCCATTCGCATCCAGCCATGTGTAGCGTTCAGCGGTCAAACCGCCGCAGGCGTTGACGTTTTGTTCGATCTGGATCGTGCCAGCTGTGGCAATCGGTTCAAATCCGTTTTTGAATATCTCGTCCGCGACGCTGACTCGCCCGATCAAGCTGACGTCGTCGAAATACACCGTGGGTTGCGGATTGGCGGGGTCATTGCCTGAATAGTCCTGAATGGAAATCTGGTTGAAGCTGCCGCTGAACTGCATCGGCGCACTGTCGAATGACGCCGTGACTTGGGCCCAGGTATTGGCAGCGATGGCGTGACCGAGCAAATCGGCCAGCGATGCTTGCGCCACAATGGTGCTGCTCAATCCAAACACCAGTTGCAGGTTTTGCCCACCCGACGGCCCACCATTCACCCAAAACGTGATGCCGCTGTAGTCCGTAGCCGCCAGTGAACTAGGCGCACACCAACTCACTGCGCCGAATTGCGCCGCATCAAAGCTGATCGCCGCACTCCCACTGTGGACAACGGTCGCTTCGGCAAAATCCGGAACCGCATTGAAACTGCAAGCGGGATTGAAGCCGTTTCGACTGGCGTCATCGTAGACCACAAGATCGGCAGCCGACGCGGGAATTCCAACGAAAAAAAAGATCAGTACGAAAACACTGCGGAAATAGCGCGACATAGCCCCAACTCCCCAGATATCAAATCACTCACGCTGCGAATTCATTGCAACAGCAATCACGGCTCCCCAGAAAATCCATCAAGGAGGAGTCGCCGCCCACATTGAAGGATGTATACCTCCCGAAGTTCGGGAGTTGCCGCTGGCAATTACACACTGATCCGAAAAGAGGGTGATAGGCGAATGCGCGCAATTCGGCGCAATGCTCGACGCGAGCGACTATACATCCAACGGCTGGTCTTCACGCGTGCGCGCCAGGCGCACGCACAGGCGACGGCGGGTTTCCGCGTCGCAGACGTCCGCTGTGAGCAGCAGGCGCAAACATTTGGCGTCGCTGCAACGTAGCGTCAGCACGATCCAGCCGGCACGCACGATGGCGTGTTGAAGCTCGGCAACCAATTCCTGGTCGCGCAAACCGAACACACGCCAATGCCCGGCTTCATACCAGCTCAGGTTGATCACCGGGATTCGCACAAAGCGCACGATGCTGGTGGTCGCATAAGCCACGGAGCACGCACCGATCGCGAGCTTGATCCACCAGGGCATGCCGCTTACAGCCAGCCCGACGAAAGCGAGCGCAGTCAGCACGCCAATGACCAGAACTACCCAGCGTGACGGTCGATATTCAAACGCTATTGCGGGCGCGGATTTCATCGATGATGCGGCACCACGCCGGATTGTCCGGTTGGTCGCGGCCGCCCAGCCACGTCCATAAATCCGGGTCTTCAGCTTCGAGCAGGCTGACGAAGGCCGCCTTTTCGTCGACGTCGGCGTTAAGGTAACGTGTATCCAGATACCAGCCGAGTAACTGATCCAGTTCGCGCATGCCGCGACGGCAATGCCAGCGCAAGCGCGATTCGTTTGGTACCGCTGCAGGATTCAGCGACACAATCCGATCGCCAGCACGATCCAGAGAATCCAGAGCACCGCGCCGCCCGTTAGGTAAGCATAAAAGCGGTGCATCACCTTGTTGTAGGTGCATTGAATCGCGCTGTGCACGATGCGCAACGCGACAAACAACCAAGTCAGCACCAGCGTCGTTAAACTGACTTGCGCGAACTGTACGGTAATTACCACGGCCAGATAGAACAGAACCGGCAGCTCGAACAGATTGCGGAAGTTGTCCGCGGCGCGGCTATCGGTGAGCTTCAGTGCGGCCTGGGCGGAAGTAGCCACGGCTTGGGGATGAATGCGATCACGTTTCATCTGCGCCACGCGCGTGAAAAACATGCGCAACCACACCACGAAAGTCAGTGCGACCATGGCTAGCGCGGGCCAGAACATCCAGCGTGGATCCATGGTTTACGTACTCAGGTTTGTCGCTCGACCAGCAGCGCCTTGATTTCCGCAATCGCCTTGGCCGGATTCAAGCCCTTCGGACAGGTGCGCGTGCAGTTCATGATGGTATGACAGCGATACAGCTTGAACGGATCTTCCAGATCGTCCAGCCGCGCGCCGGTATCCTCGTCACGTGAGTCGGCAATCCAGCGATACGCTTGCAGCAGGATGGCCGGGCCCAAATACTTGTCGCTGTTCCACCAATAGCTCGGGCACGCGGTCGAGCAACACGCGCACAGAATGCATTCGTACAGACCATCGAGTTGCTTGCGATCTTCGGGAGACTGCAGGCGTTCCTGATCCGGCGGCGGCGCACTCTGGGTGCGGATCCACGGTTTGATCGACGCGTACTGCGCATAGAAGTTGGTCAGGTCCGGTACCAGATCCTTGACTACCGGCATGTGCGGCAGCGGATGGATTTTCACGTCGCCCTTGCACTCGTCGATGGCTTTGGTGCAGGCCAGGGTATTGGTGCCGTCGATGTTCATCGCACAGGAACCGCAAATGCCTTCGCGGCATGACCGGCGGAACGTCAGCGTGGAATCGACTTCGTTCTTGATCTTGATCAGCGCATCCAGAACCATCGGCCCGCACGCCGCCATATCGACTTCGTATTCGTCCATACGGGGATTTTCGGTATCGTCCGGATTCCAGCGATAGATACGGAACGTGCGCACATTCTTCGCGCCCGCCTTGGCCGGGTATTTCTTGCCCTTGGTGATCTTGGAGTTCTTGGGGAGTGTGAATTCAGCCATGGCTAATTCCGGGAATCGGGGATCGGGAATCGGGAATCGTTAACGAACAAGAGCGGGTGCGAGCGCATGCTCACGATTCCCGATTCTCCATTCCCGATTCCCGGCATTTCAGTACACTCGCGCCTTCGGCGGCACTGCGTCGACTTCGTTCGTCATCGGCTGCATGTGCACCGGGCGATAATCAAACGTAGCCTTGCCCTTGGCATCGACGCTCACAAGCGTGTGCTTCATCCAGTTGACGTCGTCGCGATCCTTGAAGTCCTCGCGAGCATGTGCGCCACGGCTCTCGTGGCGTTGCTCGGCGGAATACATCGTACCGACCGCCTGGCCGAGCAGGTTCTGCAGCTCCAGCGTTTCGATCAGGTCGGTATTCCAGATCAACGAGCGATCGGCAATCTTCACGGATGAAAATGCATCGTACGCCTCGGAAATCCGCTTGCAGCCTTCTTGCAAGGTCTCGCCGGTACGGAACACCGCGGCATCTTTCTGCATCACGCGTTGCATTTTCAAACGCAGGTCAGCAGTCGAGGTGTCGCCTTTGGCATTGCGTATGCTATCGAAATTGGCCAAGGCCCCATCGCATACCGACGCCGGCAAATCCTTGTGTGCGGTTCCCGGCTTGATGATTTCAGCGGCACGCTCGGCGGCGGCACGACCGAAGATCACCAGATCGAGCAGCGAGTTTGAACCAAGGCGATTGCCGCCATGCACCGAAACGCACGCTGCCTCGCCGATGGCGAACAGGCCAGGCACAACGCTATCGGGATCGCCGCCGACTTTGCGCAGCATCTCACCGTGGTAATTCGTTGGTATGCCGCCCATGTTGTAGTGCACGGTCGGCAGCACCGGAATCGGCTGCTTGGTGACATCCACGCCGGCAAAAATACGTGCCGTCTCGGCAATGCCGGGCAGACGCTCGTGGATCACTTCCGGACCCAGGTGCATCAGGTTGAGGAAGGCGTGATCCTTCTCCTCGCCCACGCCACGACCTTCGCGAATTTCCATGGTAATCGCACGGCTGACGACGTCGCGCGATGCCAGATCCTTCGCATTCGGCGCGTAGCGCTCCATGAAGCGCTCGTCCTTGGAGTTGGTTAGATAGCCACCTTCTCCGCGAGAACCTTCCGTGATCAGGCAACCTGCCCCATAAATACCCGTCGGATGGAATTGCACGAATTCCAGATCCTGCAATGGCAATCCGGCGCGCAAGACCATGCCGCCGCCATCGCCCGTGCAGGTATGTGCCGATGTGCAGGAAAAATACGCACGGCCATAACCACCAGTCGCCAACACCACGGCATGGGCGCGAAACAGGTGCAGCACGCCTTCATTCATGTCCAGTGCGAGTACGCCGCGGCACACGCCTTCGTCGTCGAAAATCAGGTCCAGTGCGAAATATTCGATGTAGAAGCGCGCGTCGTGCTTCAACGATTGCTGATACAAGGTGTGCAACATCGCGTGACCGGTGCGGTCCGCCGCCGCGCAGGTGCGTTGCGCGGTGCCTTTGCCATAGTGCGTGGTCATGCCGCCGAACGGGCGCTGGTAAATCTTGCCTTCTTCGGTGCGGCTGAACGGCACACCGTAGTGTTCCAGTTCGATGACCGCCTTGGGCGCGTTCTTGCACATGTACTCGATCGCATCCTGATCGCCGAGCCAGTCGCCACCTTTTACCGTGTCGTAAAAATGGAAGCGCCAGTTGTCTTCACCCATGTTGCCCAGGGCCGCGGCGATGCCTCCTTGCGCAGCGACGGTGTGCGAACGGGTGGGAAATACCTTGGTGATGCAGGCCGTATTCAGGCCCTTCTCAGCCATGCCGAACGTGGCCCGCAAGCCTGCGCCGCCGGCACCCACGATGACCACATCGTATTCATGTTTTTCGATTTTGTACGCTTGCATAGTCATGCGTTTCCTAGAGCGATGCGCGCTACGGCGAGCACGCAGGCAAATCCACCCAGTACGCAGGCAAAACGCACCAGAACCTGCGAAGTGAGAGCCAGCCAATGCGTGTGCACGTAATCTTCAATCACCACCTGCACCCCCAACTGAGCATGCCAGAATACGGCAATGATGAATATGATCATCAGCAACGCATTGCAGGGTTGCTGCACCAGCGCGTGGGCCTGAGCGTAATCGGCGCGTACCAGCGTCAGCGCCAGCCATACGGCCCACACGACCAGCGGAATCAACGCGATGGCCGTAACCCGCTGGACCATGAAATGATGGGTCCCGGATTTCGCACTACCCAGTCCGCGCGCGTGCTTGAGCGGCGTGCGCAAATCGGCTTCGTGGAGTTCAGCGCTCATGCCGCACCTCCACAGGCAAACGCGTACACCCAGATTGCAGCCGTCAGTACCAACGAACCAATCACCGATAGCCAACTATTGCGTACGAATTGATGAATGGCGTAACCCATCAAGGCATCCTGTAGCAGATGGCGAATACCGTTGAGCAAGTGGAACGCCAGCGACCAGGACCAGCCCAACAACAGGATCAGCCCCAGCCAGGATGCGCAGAATCCACGCACAACCGCATAGGGTTCCGGTCCCGCCGCAAGGCTAACCAGCAACGCAATCAGCATGATCGTGCCGACTGCCAGCGCGACGCCAGTAATCCGGTGCAGGATCGAGGTGACCATCTGGATCTGCCAGCGGTAAACCTGCAAGTGCGGTGAAAGCGGGCGTGCGGATGTACTCATAAAACATTCCCTAATCGATTGAATGCCGGACTCAAAAATCGATGCAGCGACCGTTCTTTTCCCAGTCGCCGTAACGGGTAGGTTCCAATCCCCCGCGGCCACCAGATTCCTGGGGGCGCAACGGCTGCACGACCGCGATCGGACGATCTTCGTTGGCTTCCTCGCCCGATTTGTCGGCAGTATTTTTTGGTTCTTGCATCGCTACCCCCGCACGCATCCTACGACCACGTCGGGCGACTGACAACTGGGCGACGTGATCGCGCCGTTGTACGCCCGTGACAGATTGTCTTGAACGCCCTGCTATATTTCGTTGCTGCGAGTATAGCGCCGATAGCGCACACTTGAAGCCATGGCAATTGCATTACCCTCATTGCAGGTGATTGAACTGCGCGGTTTGGACGCAGTCGCATTTGCGCACGCGCAATTTTCCAGCGACGTGCGTACGCAATACAACGGCCAATGGCAATTCAGTACGTGGTTGTCGCCGCAGGGGCGCGTGCGCGCATTTTTTCACCTGTTGCGAGATGCCGATGACCGCTTGCGCATGGTGCTTCGCGGCGGCAACCCGGGCGAAGTCGCCGCCGCGTTGACTCGTTTCATTTTCCGCAGCAAGGTTGAGTTGCGCGTTCTCGAAGACATTCAGGTCTTCGGCTGCACACAGGCACAGGCGATCGCCGAATGCTGTGGCGACGTTGCGCAAGGTACAACCACCACAGGCAATGTTCAGCACACGAGTCTATGCATCCAAGGCGAAACATCCCGCTGGTTGTTGTTGCTGGATGCTGGATCGAGCAAACCGTCATCGACCGAGCCAGGCATGGATCGAAACCAATGGCGGCTTGCCGATATCCGCGCCGGCTTGCCGGAACTTGCGCCCGCTCTGCAAGAACAACTATTACCGCAATGGCTGGGGCTGGACCGGTTGGGTGCGATCAGCGTCAACAAAGGCTGCTACCCCGGTCAGGAAATCATCGCGCGCCTGCATTTCAAAGGTGGCAACAAGCGCAGCTTGTATCTTGTCGAGTTTGATGGCGTGGGCCCGCCCGAGGCCAACGCGCATCTTGTTAGCTGCGACGAACGCCAGGAAAGCGCAGGCCGGATCGTAATGGCCGCCCAATCCGCGGAAAATCGGATCGTGGCATTGGCTGCCCTGCACGATGAGCTGGCCAAGGCATGCCTGCGCTTCGCCGATTCACCTGGTCGCGAAATAGGCGCTCGCATTCGTTTCGACTGAAGGCGATCGGCATTGCTATTTTTGCGCAGTGCGTATCGCGTTCACCTCCAATTCGTGGTAAGACGAAACAGCAACAGAGGGGAATCCATGATGCAACATGCAACCACGAATCGATCGCGCCAACGCAGTGTTTCTCTTGGGGTACTGTGTTTGCTTTCCGGCATTTTGTGCCATCAGGCAATCGCCGCCGAATACACCTTTCGCATCGAGCCGGCATTCCCACCCGAACGGGTGAACGAAATCTATGCGCCCTTGATGAAGTACCTGGACAAGGCGACAGGCCAGCATTTCAATCTGGTGGCCGCGCGCAATTATCACTATTACTGGCGCGACATTACCAGCGCCAGCAAGACCGATTTCGCCTTCGATGAAGCACACTTGACCGATTACCGGATCCAGCACCAGCACTTCATCCCGCTGGTACGCACCGCCGAACCAACCGGGTACACGCTGGTCTCGAATATCGACATCGACAACAAGGGGTTGAGCGCACTAGTTGGACACACGATCATCACCATGTCGGCTCCAAGTCTTGGCTACAGCCTGCTGCTGGAGTTTTATCCCAATCCGGTGTCGGAACCCAATATCAAGACTACTGCCACATCATGGCGCGACGCCGTGGATCGGGTTTTTGCCGGCGAGGCCGATGCGGCCATGATCCCGAATGCGCTCAAGGATCAATATCCGAATCTGACGCCGGTCAAGTCCACACGCGAATTTCCCGGCCAATGCGTAACAGCTTCCGCCGATGTGCCGGAAGATGTACGCGAAAAGGTCAAGCAGGCCTTGCTTGACCTTTCCAGCGACGCCGGCGCGTCCCAGGTGTTGCTTGATCTGGGCATCAGCAAATTCGTTCCTGCCACCGCCAAGGAATACGCTGGCGATGAGCAAATCCTCAAGAACGAGTTCGGATACAAGTAAATTTGTGCCGCAGACAATCAGTTTTTTCCAAAAGCAGCAAAATACATCTTTTCACATTGTTGCTTATGAGGAAACGTATATTCCTGCGCAAATAACACGTTGTTTACAATTGCGGCTATTTTGCTTTCGTTCAGGAAACTGACACTTTTAGAGTGACAACTCACCCGGATATGCGATAATCCGCACCCGGCGCCACTGGAAACGGTGGCTCATTGCAAGCTCCTGAATCGCGACAATCGTTTCGCAGTTCGGGGAAAGTAATCCGGCAACGGCTCCACACCATTGCCTACGCTGCGGCCCACGGGACGTGCGCCACAGCGGGGATCGAAACGATCCCTCTACTCAATACCGGTATCGGGCTTGGTTCCGAACCGGAAAATCAACCGCGACACGAAAGGGTCGCTTGTTGCAAACCGGCGTTGGCGCGCGATCATGCTGCGACTCTCGTGCGGGCGCAGCGCGAATTTAAAATAGCATGAGGTTGCCAAATGAAACTGGCATGGATTCTTTGGATGGCGTCTATCTTCCACACCCCGGTGGCGGATCAGACCTGCCTGGCCACAACGATTTATCTGGAGGCTCGTGGCGAGCCCCTAATTGGCCAGTTGGCCGTTGCCGAAGTTGCGCTGCGCCGGCGCGACAACGGGGACCGGAGCAACTCACTGTGCGCGGTATTGCGTGCGCGGCATCAATTCGCGCTGTCCACGACGAGCAAGAACTTCGTGATCGACGATGTAGAATCCTGGCGCCGCGACTGGCTGCTTGCCGGCATGGCGATGATGGCGTGGCACTTACCCCCAAGCTGGCGGCCGTCCGTCGTGCCACGCGCCGATCACTTCTTCGCCTCGGATTCACCGCCGCCGCCGTGGGCCAAAGGGCCACCGCTGGCCGTCATTGGCGACCACAGCTTTTACCGCGCCGATTGATTGCTGTCGACCAGCTCAAGCAAGCGCGCCGACGCAGTGTCGGCGCGCTTGTGGTTAGCGGCGCAGCAATTCCAGACGGTCACCACGCAGAAATACGCGGTCGCCTGGATGCAAATCCAGATTGTCGCGCTGGGTGACACTGGCCCAGCGGCCATCGTCCATCTGCACGCGGAATTGCCAGACATAGCCGGATCTTAGCCGCCCGCCGTCGCGCTCTACGGAATCTCCTATCGCGGCACCACCGACGGCACCGATCGCGGTCGCTGCTGCACGACCGCCGCCATGACCGACGCTGTTGCCGATGACGCCACCAATGATCGCGCCCAACAAAGCACCACCACCGCTACTGCCTTGACGCAACTCGACTTGATACACATCGCGAATGGTGCCGCAACGGTGACATAGGCCGCGATCGCGGCCTTGATCACTACCCTCGTGATAAACCACACGCGATCGCGGTGCTGGCGCAACGCATGCGTTGAGTGAGAACAAGGCAATAATCAACAGAACAATTATGGGACGACTTGCAGTCATGACTCGCTCCTTTGCAGTGCTAAATTGAATAACGCATTGGTATGAATTTCGTTGTCATGTAGTTTCCCGCAGGCCATGTGAACGGCCGTGAAACCATTTCGTTGCGGCCCAATCAACGCGCGTCTCCGGTAGCATTGCGGCGTGATTTCCAGATTATGGATGGCTATGGAAACCTACACCGATATGAACTTACTGATTGACAGCCACTGTCATCTGGACGCGGCGCAGTTCGATGCCGATCGCGAGCAGGTGCTACAGCGCGCGCGTGCTGCCGGAGTCGGGCGCCTAATTGTACCTGCAGTTTGCGCACGCTCGTTTGAGAAGCTGCGCGACATGTGTCGCGCATACTCCGGACTGTTTCCTGCATATGGGTTGCATCCGATGTTCATGGCCGATCACCGGCGCGACCACATCGCCCAATTGAAGCGCTGGATAGCGTCCGAACAACCGGTCGCCATCGGCGAATGCGGGCTGGACTTTCATGTCGAAGATTCAGATGTGGATGAGCAACGGTTCTACTTTCGAGCACAACTTGAATTGGCGCGCGAATCGGGCTTACCGGTGATCGTGCATGCGCGCAAAGCGCTCGACGAGGTCATAAACGAAATCCGCAAGCTCGGAAAACTACGCGGCGTCATACACAGCTTTTCCGGAAGCCTGGAGCAGGCCAAACGCTTGTGGGATCTAGGCTTCTGCGTCGGTATCGGTGGTCCGGTCACCTACGAACGTGCGCGTCGACTGCGCAGCATCGTTGCCACGATGCCGATCGAGTTTCTGTTGCTGGAAACCGACGCGCCCGACCAGCCGTTGCACGGCCATCAAGGCACGCGCAACGAACCCGTACTATTGATGGACGTCTGCAATGTGGCCGCGCACTTGCGCAATGCCGAGTTTGGCTCAATTGCCGCCGCAACCACCCGCAATTGCGAACAAATGTTCGGCATATCGCAATAGTCATGGTCGCTTGGGCGCTTTGAGAAGGCGTTCGATCGTGCGCGCGGCCGCCACCATTCCAACCGTCGCGGTTACGTGCATGGCAGCACCGAGCCCGCCACCACAATCGAGCTTCAATCCGCCGTCGGAAGTGACCGGACGCGTACCGCAAACGCTGCCATCTGCCTGGGGATATTGCACATTTTCCCGCGAGAATACGGCCTGCACGCCGAAGTAGCGTTTCGGACTGCGCGTCCAGCCATGCTCGTCGCGCAACCTGCGCCGCACCAGCGCAAGCAACGCATCGTGATCCGTACGCGCCAGATCGCGACTCGTGATTAGAGTCGGATCAGTCCGCCCGCCGGCCGAACCCGACACGACAATGGGAACCTTGCGGCGCTTGCAAAACGCGATCATTTCGATCTTGATGCGCAACGCATCGCAAGCATCAATGACTGCATCGTAACCACGATCCAGCAGGTCAACCAGATTGGTCGTCGTCACGAACTCGGCCACGGCATTCAGACGAATTGACGGATTGATGGCGTGCATACGCGCGGCTATGACTTCCACTTTTGGACGCCCAAATTCGCCCTCCAGTGCATGCGATTGGCGGTTGACGTTGGACACGCAAACATCATCCGCATCAATCAGGGTCAATTCCCCCACGCCCGTGCGCGCCAGCGCTTCGGCCGCCCACGAACCCACACCGCCGATTCCGACGACGCACACATGCATGCGCGCCAGTCGAGCGGCCGTGCCGACGCCATAAAGACGATCGATTCCTGCGAAACGCTGATCCATGTTCGCCAGTGTACTGCTTCGCACTATTGGTCCCATTCAGCGAGTCGTTGTGCGTTTGGCTGTAAGGCGCACTCGCGCAGGAAGGACGGTTCCCTTTCAATCGGATGCAACGCGGCAGACGAGCGCACAGCGGCTCGCCCTTCGGGAGCCAGGCTCTGAATGAGACCAATAGTGCGCAGCGGTACACGGGATTGCGGGCGTATACTTTAGCGCTCGCGAGAAAGCAGCCTGTCGAGATGATCCATTCCCCGTTTGAATCCAGCTTCACCTCGCCCGACCAGCCGACCGTGCTGGATATCGATGCGAGCGAAGCCGACGGCGCACAAATTTTTGCGTCAGGACAACGTCTCGGGCCCTATCGGATCGAAAAACTGCTCGGCGAAGGTGGCATGGGTGCCGTTTATCTAGCCGAACAACTTGAACCGTTGCAACGGCCCGTTGCGCTCAAACTGATCCGCAGTCAGCTGCGCGGAGGGCTCGCCGAAGCCTATTTCCTGGTTGAGCGCCAGGCGCTGGCACGCATGGATCATCCGGCCATTGCCAAAGTCTACGATGCGGGGACGACGCCTCAGGGCTATCCGTTCTTTGCCATGGAATGGATCGATGGATCAACCCTGTCGGCATATCTCGGCGCGCATCCGTTATCACTGAACGGCAAGCTGGCGTTGTTCTCGCGCATCTGCAAGGGCGTGCAACATGCGCATCAGAAAGGCGTAATTCATCGCGATCTGAAGCCGAGCAACATACTGGTCGTGGATATCGACGGCCAACCGATGCCGAAGATCATCGACTTCGGCATCGCAGTAGGTGCAACCCAAAATAGTGGCGGTGACATGCCGCTGATGCAACGGGCCGGGACCCGAGGCTACATGAGCCCGGAGCAACTCGACGCCAAAAGCGGCGAAATCGATATTCGCAGCGATGTCTACGCGTTGGGCGTCATGCTGATGGAAATGCTGGCCGCGCCCGCTCTGATGGCTGATGCGGCCAAGCTCGGCATCGACAATCGAGGTCTTTACGCGGCGCTGCGTGCGTCTGTGGGGCGAGCTGCCGACACGGACAGCACATGCCTTCGCGCACTCGGCAGCATCCCCGTTGCCTTGCGCTGGGTACTGGCGCACGCGATCGACCCGGATCGCAGTCGACGCTATGAATCCGCCCAGACGCTGGCCGATGATCTGGATCGCTACGCTCAAAATTACCCGCTGGTTGCAGTGCCCGCCACACGCCGATATCGCCTGCAACTTTTCGCCGTGCGCAATCGCGGGCCCTTGTTCGCCGGCGCCTTGATCGCGGCCGCATTGATCATCGGCACTACTGCGGCGATTCTGAGCATGCTCAATGCACGTGCTGCAGCGGTGCGCGCAAACCTGGAAGCGCAAAAGGCGCGCGTAACGTCAGGATTTCTCACCGATGTACTGTCTGGAATTGATCCGGAACAAGCCCGTGACATGGACAAGACGCTGCTACATCTGGTCCTGGATCGCGCTGCCGCGAGAGCCGGAAAGCAACTGGCCGACCAGCCCGACGTACTCGCCCAAATTGAAGGGACGATTGGATCCAGCTACCAGAGCCTGAGCGAGTATCCCCGCGCACTGGACTTTACCCAGCGCGCCTACGATGTAGCACGCAAGCAACTGGGTCCGGACGCCGTGCCGACCCTCAAGCTTCAGGAACAACTCGCAAAGTTGCAGTTGTATACCGGCAAGCCCGACCAGGCACTTCAGTCGATTCGACAAGTCGTTGCGACATTCACACGCACGCTGGGTGCCAACGATCTGGTCACTTTGGGCGGCGTTGTCGACATGGTCGAAATCGAACGCGAACTGGGCAAGTATGCCGATGCGGAAAAGCGAGTTGCGGACGCGCTGCCGGCAATCAAGCGACTCGCGGGCAATGACGACAAGCTGACCCTCACCGCATTGGACGATCATGCCATTGTGTTAACTGACTTGGGTCGTTACGCGCAGGCCGAGCCGATCTTTCGTGACGTCATCGCCCGTCAGACCAAGTTATGGGGTGCGGATGATCCAAAAACGCTGAATACGATGAACAGCTTCGCAATCATGTATCTGGAATCGCAACGTTTTGCCCAAGGTGCAAAGATCCTCAGCGACATGCTGCCAATCTGCGAAAAACTGTACGGGCCCGACCACGGTTTTACGTTGAACATCGTTTCGAATCTGGCTGGCGCGTTACGCCAACAGGGAACGCCGGAAAAAATTGCCGAATCAGGGCCATATTACAAACGCGCATACGATGCGGTGCGGCGCAAGTACGGTGACAAGAATCAGAACTCGGTAATCGCTACGCACAACTACGCCAACTATCTACTCGAAGTCGGCGATACGGTGCAGGCTACAGCTTTGCAACGGCAAGCGCTGGCGACATCGCAACAGCTTCTCGGACGCGATCATGCAGTCACCGGAGAAATCGAGTACGGCCTGGGCAAAGCACTATTGCAAGCCAGACACTACGCAGAGGCGGAAACAATGTTGCTCGCCGCAATCAAGGAAAAGACCAAGGATTTGGGTTCCGACCACTGGCGAATGGCCGGGTACATCGATCCATTGATTCAGCTGTACGCCGACTGGGGCAAACCCGAGCAAGCCGCACAGTGGCAGGCCACTCGTGCGAAACTCAAGCCCAAGCCTGCCGGATCGCAATGAACGCGTGCACGCTCACTCGACGCTACAGACCCGATTTCGCCCGCCCTGCTTGGCCAGATACAACTGCTCGTCGGCGCAGCGCAACAGCGATGCGCTGTCCTGAATTTGTGCATTGCTGCGCGCAACCCCGATGCTGATGGTTACCGACAGTTGCTGCTCGCGCGTACCAATCGGACGTGCCGCAATCGCGGCGCGCAAAATTTCCGCCAGATTGCGAGCATTGCGCAAAGTTTGGTTGGGCCACGCCAAGGCAAATTCCTCGCCACCCAGGCGCCCGATCGGGATTCCGGAAGGCGCATTTTCACGAATCACCTGGGCGACGCCCGCAAGCACCTGATCGCCAACCAGATGACCAAACTGATCGTTGACCTGCTTGAAAAGATCCAGATCCAGCATCAGCAGGTTCAAAGCGCCACCATTGCGCAGCTTGTCGACTTCTTCATCGAGCAGGCCACGAAAATGGCGTCGGTTGAAAAAGCCGGTCAAACTGTCGTAGATCGCCAGATCGATTAGCTCGTGGTGGTATTCAGCTTCACGGCTCACGCCAACAAAAAACTTGATGGCATTGTTGCCGACCATAATCTGGTCGCCATCATGCAATTCGGCGCGCGTGATTGCCTTGCCGTTGAGAAAAGTCCGGTTGGTCGATCCCAAGTCTTCGATGAGAAAACGCGTGTCATCACGACAGACACGGCAATGCTGGCGCGAGACACTCGGATGGGGCAAAGCCAATCCGCTCTCGCTGGAACGACCAATGACAATCGGATGTTCGTGCAACGCAATCTGCAGACCGAGCATCATCCCACTGACGACAATCAATCGCGGGCTGGAAAGCCCGTCTTCCGCGCGTGTGGATTCCGGCACGGTAGCGCGATCAGTTTGCGAGTTTTGATCTCTGTTTATCGGCACGAAGGCAATCCGGGGTTCGTGACGATTGTACCGCAGGAAACGCCTGGACCAGCGCTGCATGGCGTGTTGGACTGCCAAATCAGCTAAGCTCAGCCAGTCCAAGCGCACCCGGCCAGTCCTGAACGATCAGACTCAATCGACCCGAGTTGGCGCTTCACTCCCCGACCGACCGGTACGAACTCAATGCGCAATCTGTTTCTTTTTTTGCTGGGTATTGCGATCGGCGTGCTCGCCACCGCCAATATCGTCACGGCACTTCGCCAGCGCGATGCGTATCCGCGCGGCTTGATGAACGTGATGCAACACCACTATGCAGAACTTCGCGAGCAGGTCGATGCACAACGCTGTAGCGGCCAGATTTCTGCCCATCTGGCGGTTATGCGTCTGCTGTCGAACCAGATCGAGTCCGCGATCTACGGCAACCAGCCGCCTGACTCGGGATTCCATACCGACGCAGACGATCTTCGCCAATCGCTGAATCGTGCGGAGAGCGCGTCAAAATCGCCCAATGCTTGCGTAGCCTTGGTGCCCGAGCTGAAGCGGGTCGGCGACGCATGCGACACTTGCCATCGCAGCTATCGCTGAATCGGACATTCAATTCACAACTCAAGCATCAGTTTCATCTACGGCAGCAATGCGCGGGGTGAATCGCGTACATTTTGCGAACAAAAAAAAGCCGGCGGGATTATCCCGCCGGCGCATTGAATATGAATAGATTATTCGGCAGCCGCGACTTCTTCAGCCTGGAGGCCCTTCTGGCCTTGCACAACAGTGAAGCTCACCTTCTGGCCTTCCTGCAGGGTACGGAAACCCGTCCCGGTAATGGCGCGGAAATGAACGAACACATCGGGACCGCTTTCACGGCTGATAAACCCGAAACCCTTGCTGTCGTTGAACCACTTGACGGTACCAACCTCACGATCCGACATAAAAACTCCACAATACAGACTTAGACAAGGCACCACCACACAGGACGGCACCGACTAACTGGTTTGCATGGAAACTCGGTGACAAAGCGGATCGGAAACCGGCGCTTTCGGGTCACGATTGTAAAGCGACCGTGCAGACACAGTGCGTGGACTATAACCCAAAATTTACAAAATGTGCGAATTCTGAACGAACTCCCACAGGATCGAATCCGTTGCTCGATGCGCGCTTTCGGCAGAATGTGGATCTTTTTCAAAAGAACCATATACTATTGATTCTTAATGCTTTTTACACTCGGTTTTTTGCGTCTTCAACGAGCCGGACCGGAACTCGTCCGGCCGGCCGCTGTGTCAACTCGATGAAACTCCGACCTGACATCCACAGGGGAATCGAAGCACCCTGGCGTTCGTCAGGCACTCAACGCCTGCCGCGCAAACCGCCAAAAATGAGTGAGGCAAGAAACAGGATGATGAAGATAATGAATAGAATCTTCGCGATCCCAGCCGAGGCGCCTGCGATTCCACCAAAACCCAGCACGGCGGCGATGATGGCAATAACGAGGAAAACCAGCGCGTAATGCAACATAAAGTATCTCCTGATGGGTGGTTTTGCGGCGCTCCGACAATTCATTTGCGGTCGCCGTCAATCTTGTATTTCAAGACGCATGCCAGATGGCAGTAATACGTAACTATTTGATTATATAGTTGATATAGGGAGCGAATCGGCGAACGATAATGGCTTTTTGCACGAACTTCGATAGGTCACGTTCTCGCATGCACGATCTCTGGGGTAGACGAGAACAGTCGTACCAAAATTCGTGGCAGCATTTTGGGAGCACCTTGGTTTGTCGCCAAGGCAAGCCACAACGCGATCAAAACTAAAGCCCGCTACGTCGTTGCGCCACTTCTACAGCGGTAGTGTCCAATAGCAGAAAAAGCCGACGCAAAAATTGCGTCGGCTTTGACAGCGGATATTGACTCGGCAGGATCGAGATAACCCTACCCGTTGGACGGTGCCTGGTTGGCTTTGTGCGCAGCATCATTACGGTTTTTAGCCTCAACCATGGCGGCATCGTACTTCGCCTTTGCGCTTTCCTTGCACGCATTCAATGCGTCGCCTGTCTGTGCTTCGCAACGTGCCAAGGCAACGTTGTAATCCGCATTGCCTTTAGCCTTGTCCACTTCGTACTGGGCATCAGCGGACTTGTCATTCGCCTCCATTCTCGCCTTGGCAACGGCCTCGCTGGCCGGCGGCACCGTGGCTGGCGGGTTGTCTGCGCTCGTCGGGGCGCTTTTGCCATCCGCTACCGCAGCATTGGCATCGGTGCGCGCGTCCACTTTGGCGTGGACCAAATCCTTGGTATTTTGCGCGATCACCTTGTCCATGTTGGCTTGCGCATCCGCGATGACCTTCTGGCCGTCCGCCTGTGCCTTGGTGATGTCGGCTTGTATCTTGGCACGATCCGGACCTTGTTGGCAGCCTTGCAACGCGAGTGTGGCAGTGAAAGCTGTAATCAAAATAGCCATGTAACGACGCTTCATAACGAACTCCTTGGTGGTGGAAGAATTGATTTCCGAAGTCAATGCGGTTCGCCAGCCGCGGCGGCGCTTTCGTCAACGGCGCAACTGCGATTGCTGAGCCAATCGTGATCCTGATCGCGGGATGCTTCGACGACGGTTCCGCCTCCACGCTCGTGATTTCCTGAACGCGCGCTTTGATCGTGCCCGTCGCTTGCTTGTTCGTTGCGAATGGCTTGTGCCATTTCCCAAAGAGTAGACATGATTGCCTCATATGACTGCGGCGACATCATTCGCCGAAGTTTTACCTCGCAACGAACATGCCATTGCGTTCAAAAGGAAAAAGCCAAGGAATTCACTGGAGTTGCGCGGCTAGTGCCGTGCAATTTGCGGTACACGATCCGGATGACGATGCAAAATCACATGGCTTATCGCCAATTGAAAGATTGATCCGCCCAGCACTTTGTGGATTCGTGCGGCAAACGGGAATCGGAATTCTCTTGGCATATCGCATGCTAGTCGCCTCTGATTAGCGCCGATCCGCATGCCGTCACAAGCGCAAATAGAACTGAGTCCAGTTGGTCTTTGCTTCTCGATCGACGCGGATTGAAAAGCAAAGTCCCTTGATGGCCAGTTCTGCGGCTGTAGTGGACGGCGTTTCGTCAGGACACGCGAGAATCACGCGATGGGCGGGCTTTTTTGTTGATAGCGGCCGGCCGGCTGGGATTTGAAACTTATGAAGTGTCTAATCGGGTGTGTTTGCCGACGACGCGCTGTCTTAGGCTAGGATGGGGCCAGCGCACAGCGTCGTGGGTGCATCCGCACTGGATGCCTCAAGGCTTGCGCGCAGTTGGAGATCGCTGATAGCAGACCAGAATCCAATCAGAAATTACATCGTCTTCACCAACCAAAAGGATACGTTTATGGCCACGAAAGCAAAGCGCCCCATCAAAAAGAACGCAGTGCGCAAGACGGTAACCAAGAGTGCGGTCAGGAGCAAACCGCCAACAGCAAAGAAATCCTCGAAAGCGACCGCGGCAAGCAAGGCGAAGGCATCCAAAGTCGCTTCGACCAAGAAAGTCACACGCAAGAAGCCAGCGACAAAGTTGCCGGCCAAGAAGTCTGCAGCGCGCAAATCGACCAAGAGTAAGGTTGCAGTCAATAAATCGCCCAGTAAATCCCGCAAGAATGTGGCCAAACCGGCGAAGGCTAAACCGACAAGTGCTGCTGCGCGGAAAACCGCGAAGGGCGCGATCGCGCATCAAGCCAAGAAGACAGTTGCAAAGAAGAAACCGACTGCCGTTCCGTCGAACAAAGCTGTCAGCAAACGGATTCCCGTCAGCACCAAAGCGCAGCAAAAACCGACTGCCAAACGGATTAACGTTCCCAAGAAGCAGCATCCATTGTCAGCGCAGCAGAAAAAAACGCTGGCGACCACGCACCTGTGGGCCGCGCTTGAAGAGAAGAAGCGCCGCGATGCCCAACCAGCGGCATGGCAGACAATCGTTCATCACGATCATCCGACTCCCGCTACGGCGACACCGAGCGCACTTGGCCAGACGGAAGAAACCGTTCCAGTCGATGCTGGTGCCCACCAGCGCGACCGTAGCGGCAGCTGACCGCTTGCATGTC
>CAJDUT010000052.1_pt1 | contig 33858 bp, 31 predicted proteins | sample 7390981 | NCBI WGS metagenome assembly CAJDUT01 (sample SAMEA7055681, study PRJEB34461) | soil metagenome | biome: terrestrial ecosystem; feature: Peninsula; material: soil | place: Antarctica | collected 2016 | reverse complement strand
TGATTGAGAATATTGGCCATTCGATACGATCGGTCTGGCCTCACTTCGCTTAACAAAAATTTCATTACTGCGCGCAAGCATGGCGCCCGATGCCGATCTGCCGATACACTGCGCGGGTTTTTCACCGCCGTTGGTAGATCCATGCATCATTCCCGTCTAGCTGGTCGATTCCACCTCGGTTCCCTGATTGCCCTCGTTGCCACTTCGGTGTGCTTGGCAGGTTGCAGTGCGGATCAGCCGTCGGCGCCTTCCGCCTCGGCCATCAGCGCCGCCGCCGCGTCGGAACACGACATCTCGATCGACGCTGGTAACGGCACGGGCTACACTTTCCGCATCAAGTACCCGCAATTGTCCACGCGCATGGCGACACTCACGGCTGCGCTGCACACATTCGCCAACAACGCCAAGCAGGCCATCGTCTCAGCCGGGACGGATACACGCAGCAAAGACGAACCGACCTACACCCTCGATCTGGAATTCGATGTCGCGCGCAACACCAGCGACTTCGTCAGCGTTCTGGCAACCGGCAGCGAATTCACCGGCGGCGCGCACGGCCTGCCAATTCAAGCCAGCTTCAATTGGCATCGCAGCGATGCGAAGCTGGTGGCATTGTCGGACTTGTTTGTCGATGCGGATGCGGCTTTGCGCGCCTTGAGCGACGAGAGCCGGCGCCAACTCGAAGGCCGGTTTGAAACCCGAATGCGCGACGACTCTTCCGCGATGACCGCCACGCAAAAAGCGTCCGAGATCGCCAGCATGAAAAGCTGGATCGAAAGCGGGACCGCACCCAAGGCAACCAATTTTGAAGTGTTCCTGGTTGACGGGCTCGATACGCAAGCGATCGGCCTGACCTTGATTTTTCCGCCGTATCAGGTTGCTTCCTATGCCGACGGTGCGCAGCAAATCGAAGTCCCTGCCAAAGTGTTCTACTCACTGCTCAAACCGGAATATCGCGATGCGTTCGCGATCGACACTGAAGCCGAAAAGCTCAGCCCGACAGCGCGCTGATCGCGACAACCCATGTTGCCGACGTTGTATTTCGTTCTTGCTGCGCTGCTGATCCTGGTCGGGCTGGCGGGTGCCATCATCCCCGTGCTGCCTGGTGTACCGCTGGTTTTCGGCGGTATGTGGCTGGCGGCATGGGCCGATCACTATCAGCACATCGGCACGTTCACGCTCACATTGCTTGGCGTACTTGCCCTGCTCGCGCTGGCCATCGATTTCGTCGCCAGCCTGTTCGGTGCCAAGCGCGTTGGCGCGAGCGTGCGCGCGATGTGGGGGGCGACTTTCGGCACGATCGTCGGTTTGTTCTTCGGCTTGCCCGGCTTGCTGCTCGGCCCGTTCATTGGTGCCGTGATTGGCGAGCTATCTGTCGGCAGCCGCATCGGCAAGGCGACATCGGTCGGCATCGGTACGTGGGTAGGATTGTTGTTCGGCGCGCTAGCCAAACTGGCGCTGTGTTTCACGATGCTTGGCGTATTCGTGCTGGCGTTTCTACTCTGACAGATGGGCGATGGCCGCAGTGGCTGCGGAGCGATCGTTGTCGTCGAACGCGGTGATGTCGACGCCTGCGATGGTGGCGGAATCAATGCAGCGCACATTGACGTCAATTCCATCCGGATTCGAACGCGGAACATAAAACGCCTTGATGCCGCAAACACGACAGAACCGATGCCGCGCAGTACCGGTATTGAACGTGTACTCGCTGAGCAATTCTGCGCCGCGCAATAGGCGAAAGCGCGCGGCCGGTACGATCAGGTGCAGGAAGCCTGTCATGCGACAAATGGAACAATTACACTCGATTGCGGCGATACGCGCCGGTGCATCGACTTCAAACCGTACGCCGCCGCAATGACAGCCGCCACGATGGATCACAAGATCGTTCACGCCAGCGGCAACACGTACCAGAGCACCGCAAAATACTGCAACACGCTACCGCCCAGAACGAACAGGTGCCAGATCGCGTGGTGGTAACGCAAGCTGCGCCACTGGTAAAACAGCACACCGAAGGTGTAACTCACGCCGCCGCCAAACAGTAGCCACAGTCCTGTAGGCGGCAAGGCGATGACCAGCGGTTTGATCGCAATCAAGGCTACCCAACCCATGGCGATGTACAACGCCACCATCGCGCCGCGAAAGCGCCGCAGCGCCGTGAGCTCAAAAACTGCACCCAAGACGGCCAGCGTCCAGATCACGCCAAATAGTGCCCAACTCCAAACGCCATGCAGCGCGATAAGCACGAACGGCGTGTAGGTTCCGGCGATCAGCAGGAAGATGGCCAGATGATCGAGTATGCGAAGCAGATTCTTCGACGCCGGCACGCGCGCGCTGTGATACAGCGTCGATGCGGTGTAAAGCGCAATCAGACTCGCGCCATACACCGCACATGAAACGATGGCAATGCCACCGGCACTCATGAGTCCGGCCGCGGTGATCAGGACGACCAACCCGATTGCGCTGAGCACAATGCCCAACGCGTGGGTCAAGGCGTTGGCCAGTTCCTCACCGGGAGAGTAGCGAACATGCGCTTTACCAGCGGACATAACCCCACAATATCGACTTTTGTGCGTCGCCGCAATTCAGACGTCACAAGGTGAAACGCGACGCCCGGGGACGTCGCGTTGGGATCACGCAAAAATTTCTATTTCGTTTGGGTGATCGTGAACTTGCCGAACGACACACCAAGGTTCACGCCTTCGCCCTTGCCGGCCAGCGCCAGGGAAACGTTGCCCTTGGTCAATGCCTGCGCAATGCCGGATTTGACCACGCCAGCATTGGCTTCGCCTTGGGCGTAACTGCCAAACAGTTCATTAGTGTCGTACACCGAAGAGAATGTGCCGGTACCATCGCTCACCTTGTATTTACCGGCCGTCAAACCGCCACCGACGGTCACGATATTGACCTGGAAGCGGCGCCCGTTGCTGCAGGTAATGGTGCCGTGGCCTTCCGCGTGCTTGTAAATCGCCGCCCAACCGGTAAGGTTGAAACGCATCTTGCAATCGATCTGATTGGCCGCTTGCGCGCGGGTGGAGTACACGCCCGACGCGGCCACCAATGCCAGCGCACTTAACGCGAGAATTCGACGCATTTGTATCTCCTTTCGTTGCGGAACATGTGAGTGTTGCGCACCCGCGCTGAACCTACAACAACTACACGTGAAAGCAGACGTTCAACCCGGCGCGTGCGTGATGGCCAAAGGCTGCGCCGGTTTGGACGCGCGCCGAATCAACCAGATCAAGCCGGCGATAAACAGCAGCGGGAGCAGCAAATGCGTCAATGCCACGCCCAGCGCCAAAACAACAAACCCGGCCACGAACAAGCCGAATAATCCGGCCAGACCGAATATCACGCCACCAACGCCAAGCAACACCACACCCAGCACGCGCAGCATAAGAAACAGCACCCCCACGCCAAGCATCAGCGCAAACATCACGGCGCCCAGCGCGAATAGCGCAGGCAGCAACGCCAGCAGCGGCAACAGCAACGCGCACGCGAGCACGAAAGTCACCGGCGCGAAAACCAACAACGACAATACGATCAACAATTTCAACATGATCGACTCCTCAGCAGTTGCCAGCGAACGGCTCACAGCTTAGCGCATCAACGGCGCAAGCGGATGTGCGAAAGGTCACCATGCGCCCTCGGCTGTTGCATGTCGAGCGCACACTGGTGGATCGGCACGATTCGTAGACCATAACCGTTCGCTCTGAGCGTAGTGCCGCAGGCACGAAGTCGAAGAGACGGCGCCGCCACCGTTTCGCGAAACCTGCATTGGTCGAAACCGCTGCTTTCAATCGGTGGACTCGGCCCCAACCAGCGCCCGACGCGTCGTCGATGCCGGATATTTCCCCAGTAATTGAGCCGGGCGGATCGGTCGCGACGCGAAATTTCCAGCGCAGTTCGGGCAAACGCCGTGTAGTTTCTGCGTCACGCATTCCGCGCAAAACGTGCATTCGAACGAACAGATCATCGCGTCTGCCGCATCCGGCGCCAGCGCCTTATCACAACATTCACAATGACAGCGCAGTTCAAGCATTCAATCACTTCTTGCCGGTCGACACTGCCGGCAGTCCCAGCTTTTTGCGCAACATTGCTTCGACCTGTTCCGGCGCATCGCCGCCGCTGCGCTTGTACACGATGTTGCCGTTTTCATTCACCAGAAAAAGCCCCGGCGTGCCCTTGACCCCGTATTGATCGGCAATCGCATCGCCATCGCGCACCAGGGTGAACGTCTGCTTGCGCTCGCGCAGCGCCGCGACCGGATCGCCGTCGTCCTTGATATCGATTGCATAGACATCAAGCTTGTCCGCGCCCGCTGCGTCGTATACATGCTGCAGATACGGCATCAACGCCTCGCAATACGGACACCATGTCGCCCAGAAGAGCAGCAACGCCGGACGCTTGAGGTGCGCAGGATCGAATTGGATTACCTGCCCATCCGCGCCCTTGCCCTGCCAGGCGATCGCGCGCTCTTGTGCGCTCAGCGGTAAAACAAACAACACAGCAAACAGGCTCGCGATCAATAGACGTGTGCGCATGACAATCTCCGTGGCAATCGATGATAACTGACCGCCACCGACGTCGAGTCCTTTCGCGCATCAATGGTGTCAAACTCGATCGATCTTTGCCGAAGCCCTTTCATAGCCCGCAGATTTCCTGTCGCCGCCGCGTGACGCAGGCTCCACCCTTCGTTCCAATTGCCGTTGAACGCGCTGCTTGAAGCGATCGCTGCCGAGTACCCTGGCCTTGTTGGTGGCGTTGCGGATTTCGGACAGCACATCATCCCCAAGGTGACGCTTGAACAATTGCCGGTAGGCCGACTGACGTTCGACGGCAGATCGGCCCATCGCGCGATATTCGGCGTGAGCGACAACCAGTGGGCCTTCCGCACCCTTGGCATTGGCCGCATAACTCAACCAGCGGTAGTCGGGCGGATGCGACACCATGCCGGCCCGCACCGGGTTGAGTTCCATGTAGCGCATGCAGGTCAGCAGGTACGTAACACTGTCGATCAGGGTCGCCTTGTAACGCCGTTCCCACAACGTGCCCGTGCGCCGAGACCTGCGCATTCATCCTGTTTCGCATGCTAATGTCGGTCGAAATTCCGGCCGAGAATTGCCATGAGCGCCACCCTCGCCCCGCCCCGCACCTACCGCTACTACGACTTCATTCTTGGCGCGTTCGTGTGCGTGTTGCTGTGCTCAAACCTGATCGGACCGGCCAAGGTTGCGCAGGTGCATCTGCCGCTGATTGGCGAATTCACGTTCGGCGCAGGCGTGTTGTTTTTTCCGATCTCGTACGTATTCGGCGACATTCTCACCGAGGTCTACGGCTATGCACGAGCGCGCCGCGTGATCTGGTCTGGCCTGGCCGCGCTGGTGTTTGCGTCGATCATGGCTACAGTGGTGGTGAAACTCCCGCCGGCCATGGGCTGGCACGAACAGGCCGCCTACGAAAGTATTTTCGGCCAGACGCCGCGCATCGTATTCGCCTCGATCACCGCGTTCTTTTGCGGCGAGTTTGTCAATTCGTACACATTGGCAAAAATGAAACTGTGGACAAACGGCAACGCACTGTGGTCGCGCATCATCGGGTCAACTATCTGCGGCGAAGGAGTGGATTCGATGATTTTCTACCCGATTGCGTTCCTTGGCGTGTGGGACACGAAACTGGTGCTGACGGTAATGGCGTCGAACTACGTGCTGAAGGTGCTTTGGGAGGTGCTGGCCACACCGTTGACCTACCGCATCGTCGCCGCACTCAAACGCGCCGAGCGCGAGGATTACTACGATCGCGACACGCAATTCACGCCGTTCTCGCTGCGCGCGACGTGAGCGTGACACCACCGATTACAATGAGGGTTTCAACCATGCGTACGCTCCTGATCACCACCTTGCTAGTTACGGGCATCGTAACCGCGCGCGCCGAGCAGCCCCGATTGCACGGCAATCTTGCCGCGGCGAAAAGCATTGCCAAGGCCGACACCGATTTCGCCGCGCTGGCAAAACGCATTGGCACGGCCAAGGCCTTTCGCGACAACATGGATGACGTTGACGGCGTCGTCTATGGCGGGGGCAGCAAGCCCGCGATCGGTCGCGCCGCGATTTATGCCGAAATGGGTGGCGACGTGCCGGGCAAAAGTGTCCTTGCCTGGCATCCGCTGGAGGTGTTTGCCGCCGCGGCTGGCGACATGGGTGTTTCCCGCGGGCGCTGGACCTCAACGCCAAAAGCTGGCGGGGCCACGATCGGCGGCGCCTATGTCACTGTCTGGCGCAAGGATGCCAACGGACATTGGAAAGGTCTGATCGACATTGGCAACGCCGATCCGAAGCGCTGACGCAGCAACTCAATCCAGCGCGTAGCCAAACTGCTGGCGGAATTGATCGGCGAATTCGGCATAGGTGAAGCGCTGGTTTTGGGTGCCGGGGTGTTCGACCTTGAGCGCGCCCATGAGCGACGCCATGCGCCCGCAGGTCGGCATGTCGCGGCCGTGCATCAAACCGTGAATGAGGCCGGCACGATAAGCGTCACCGCAACCGGTGGGGTCGGATACACGGCGTTCGTGTGCGGGCGGGATATCGAAGGTCTGTTTTATTGTGTGGATCAGCGAGCCGCTTGGGCCACGCGTGACGATGTACGCGTTGACCCGATCGGCGATCTGTTTTTCGTCCCAACCGGTGCGTTGCTGTAGCAAGTGCGACTCGTAGTCGTTGACCGTGACGTACTGGGCCTGTTCGATGAAAGCGCGAAATTCTTCGCCATTAAACAGCGGCATGGCCTGACCAGGGTCGAAAATGAAGGGAATTTTGCGTTCGGCAAATTCGCTGGCATGTTGCATCATTGCTTCGCGCCCATCCGGACCGACGATACCGAATTCGACATTAGGCACGTCGCGTACGTGGGTCTCGTGGCTGCGCATCATCGCGCCGGGATGAAACGCGGTGATCTGATTGTCGTCCAGATCGGTGGTGATGAACGCCTGCGCGGTATACAAATCATCGATGACCTTGACCTGGCTCATATCGATGTCGCAGCGTTCGAAATGCTCGCGATATGGACCAAAGTCCTGGCCGACGGTACCCATCGGCAGCGGATGCCCGCCAAGCAGCTTCAAGTTATAACTAATGTTGCCAGCGCACCCGCCGAACTCCTTGCGCATGCGCGGCACCAGGAACGCAACGTTCAGGATGTGGACCTTGTCCGGCAGGATGTGATTCTTGAATTGATCCTGGAACACCATGATGGTGTCGTAAGCGAGCGAACCGCAGATGAGTGCTGACATTGTTCTATTGGGCTTGGGGCTTAGGGCTTTGGGATCGATGGGTTTCGCGTTGCACAACTCATCGTACGGGGATTGATCGGTTTCGCCTCAAGGGGACACCAAATTGTACGAACGCTGTCGCGCAACGCGCACACAGCTCAACTGTTGAGTGGGTATTGTCGCATAAGCCCTCTCCCCCAAGCGCGCTTTGGGGCCGGTTGAGTGAGGGGAAAGCACTCAAGTACTACCGATGCCTGGGCGCGGTACGTTACGTCTCCCCCTCACCCCGGCCCTCTCCCCCGTCGCTTCACAACGGGAGAGAGGGGGTCATTTTCTCGCGCAACAACGCATTCAACTGCTGTGGATTGGCTTGGCCCTGGGTGCGTTTCATTATCTGGCCGACGAAAAATTGCAGCAACTTGGCATTGCCGGCGCGGTAATCGGCGCACTGGGCTGGAAATTCTGCGATAACAGCATCGACGATTGCGCCCAGCGCAGCACTGTCGGATATCTGGCGCAGACCACGCTTTTCGATGATCGCATCGGCATCGCCGTCGCCGGCCCACATCGCGGCGAATACGTCCTTGGCAATCTTGCCGGAGAGGGTGCCGTCGAGTATGCGAGCGAGCAGTTGCGCGAGTGCCTGCGCAGGCACTCGCGTCTGCTTGATGGGCAGTGTCGCCGCGTTCAGAGCCGCGGCAAGATCGCCGAGCACCCAGTTCGCGCAAAGCTTTTGCTCGCCGGGCAACGCGGCAAGCAAAATCTCGAAATAATCCGCGCCAGCCCTGTCGACGCACAACTGGCTGGCGTCGTCATCGGGCAGCCCAAGCACATCCAGATAGCGGCGACGGCGCGCATCCGGCAACTCGGGCATGCTCGTGCGAATCGCTTCGATGTCCGCGTCGGAAACCGTCAACGGCGGCAAATCCGGATCGGGAAAATAGCGATAATCGTCGGCATCTTCCTTGCTGCGCATCGGCAACGTGCGGTGCGCAGCGGCATCGTAAAGGCGCGTCTGCTGCATGATCGATTCGCCATTTTCGAGCGCACGAATCTGACGTTCGATTTCGTATTCGATCGCCTTTTCTACGAAGCGAAACGAGTTGACGTTCTTGATTTCGGTGCGCGTGCCGAGCTTCGCATCGCCCCACCGCCGCACCGAAACATTCGCGTCGCAGCGAAACGAGCCTTCGGCCATGTTGCCGTCGCAAATACCCAACCAGCGCACCAGCGTGTGCACGGTGCGCATGTACGCGACTGCCTGCGTCGCGGTATGCATCACCGGCGCTGACACGATTTCCAGCAACGGCGTGCCGGCGCGATTCAGGTCGATGCCGGTGTGCGCATGAAACGCATCGTGCAGGGATTTGCCGGCGTCTTCCTCCAGATGCGCGCGCTCGATCTCGACCTCAATGGTACTGCCATCATCGAGTCGAACTGACAAATGCCCGGGCCCGACAATCGGGCGCTCGAACTGGCTGATCTGATAGCCCTTGGGCAAATCCGGATAAAAGTAGTTTTTGCGCGCAAATACACTTTGTTGCGCAATCGGTGCGCCGATCGCCAGGCCAAATCGGATGGCACGGTCGAGCGCGGCGCGATTGGGTACCGGCAAGGTGCCGGGCAACGCGACATCGATCACGCTCGCCTGCGTGTTCGGCTCGGCACCATAAGCCGTGGACGCGCCGGAAAACAGTTTGCTTTGCGTGGATAGTTGGGCGTGGATTTCCAGGCCGATGACGGGTTGCCAGACGCGGGAATCGTTCATGCCGATGGCTCCCGAAAATGCCAATCTGTTGCTTGTTGCAATTGATATCCGACATTCAAAAGGCGCGCTTCGGCGAATGCCGGGGCGATCAATTGCAAGCCGACGGGCAGTCCCTCGCTGAATCCGCTCGGCAGCGAGATGGCTGGCAGACCGGCCAGATTCACGGCCACGGTATTGACGTCGGCCGCATACATCGCCAACGGGTCTGAAGTTTTCTCACCGAGCTTGAATGCGGTCGTCGGTGCAGTCGGCCCGGCAATCAGATCGACTTGATTGAAGGCGGCGGAGAAATCGTCCGCAATCAGCCGTCGCGCTCGCTGTGCACGCAGGTAATACGCATCAAAATATCCCGCCGACAGCGCGTAGGTGCCGACAAGAATGCGGCGCTGTACTTCCGCACCAAAACCTTCGCTGCGGCTACGTGTATACAAATCCTCAAGCGTTTTCGGATCGGCGCAACGATGGCCGTAACGCACGCCGTCGTAGCGCGAAAGATTGCTCGAAGCTTCGGCCGGCGCAATGACGTAATACGCCGGAATCGCCAGGTCCGCATGCGCCAGTTCGATATCGACAAGGACCGCACCGAGCTTTTCCAATTGGCGCAACGCCGCATGCACCTGCGCACCGACGCCTGCATCCACGCCTGCGCCGAAATACTCGCGCGCCACGCCTATGCGCAGCCCAACGATCGGTGTCGACAAGCTTGCGACGTAATCGTCGCGAGGGCGATCCACACTGGTCGCATCGCGCGCATCGTGACCGGCGATTTGCGCGAGCACATGCGCGCAGTCTTCAGCGCTGCGCGCAATCGCGCCGCCGCAATCCAGACTCGATGCATACGCGATCATGCCCCAGCGCGAAACGCGACCATAGGTTGGCTTGATCCCGGTGACACCGCAAAACGCAGCCGGTTGGCGAATCGACCCGCCGGTATCCGTCGCCGTCGCAAATGCCACGATTCCTGCGGCCACAGCCGCAGCCGAACCACCCGACGATCCGCCGGGCACGCGCGTCGGATCCCACGGATTGCGTACCGCGCCAAAGAAACTGTTCTCGTTCGACGAACCCATCGCGAACTCATCCATGTTCGCTTTGCCGATGGATACGGCGTGCGCTACAGCCAGCCGTTCGACGACCGTCGCGTCGTACGGCGGTACGAAGTTCTCCAACATGCGCGAAGCACAGGTGGTGCGGGTTGCATTTGTACAGAAAATATCCTTGTGTACAAAAGGAATTCCGGTCAATGCCGATGCATCAGGCTGCGCCAGCGCGGCATCCGCAGCGTGCGCGGCCTGCAGCGCCGCATCATCGTTCACGGTGATGAATGCGTTGAGCGATGCCTGATCGCGAGCGTGTTGCAACGCGCGTTGGGTCAGTTCAACACTGCTGGTTTCGTGCGCGCGCAATGCCCGCGCCAATTGCGCAATGGAAGCGCTCATTACGGCCTCACTCGAGCACTTTAGGTACGAGGTACAAGCCGGCGCGTGCGTCCGGTGCCAGCGCCAGCAGGGCATCTGCGCGGTCGCCTTCCGTGACCGCGTCCTCGCGCCAGAACAAGGTATGCGCTTGCGGGTGTGCCATCGGCTCAACGCCGGTCAACGGCGCGGCGGCCAGGCGCTCGGCCAGATCAAGTACGCGCGCCAATTCACCGGCAAGGCGCGGCGCATCGTCTTCGGCGACGGATAGACGCGCGAGTCGGGCGACATGACGCAGGCTGGATGGATCAATGGACATGCGTGGATCGGGGCAAAAATCGGGTTGGAGACGATAGCAGCAAGCGTGGGGCTGGGGAAGGCGCCGCAGGGTCAGCGGTCAGCAGTGACCGCACAAACCACTTCGCCATTCCCGCATGCTCTTGGCGGGAATCCAGGGACCTGGCCTTTCCCGTGCGGATCGTGCAAAGCAAAGTCACTGGATTCCCGGCTGCACGGGAATGACGAACTTTTGACTATACGATTCCCGATTTCCGATTCCCCATTACCCATTCCCATTCCCGATTTTCGAACCCCGTCTTTCCCATTCCTTAACACCATCTTCCTTGCGTAAACACCCCCCCGTTACTACACTGTCGCGCTTTTCACACAATCTTCATCCGACCACCTCACATCAGGCATCAGGCGCTTCATGTTCAAAGGTTTACGCGGCATTTTTTCCAACGATCTCTCGATCGATCTCGGTACCGCCAACACACTGATTTATGTGCGCGGCCAAGGCATCGTCCTGAACGAACCCTCGGTCGTGGCGATCCGTCAGGATCGTGGTCCCGGCGGGCCGCGTTCTGTTGCCGCTGTGGGCAGCGAAGCCAAGCGCATGCTCGGGCGCACGCCCGGCAATATCGTCACGGTACGGCCGCTCAAGGATGGCGTGATTGCGGATTTCTCAATCACCGAGGAAATGCTCAAGCATTTCATCAAGAAGGTGCATCGCTCGCGCCTGTTTCGCCCCAGCCCGCGTGTGCTCGTTTGCGTGCCCTGTGGTTCGACCCAGGTCGAACGTCGCGCGATCAAGGAGTCGGCCGAATCGGCCGGCGCTCGCGACGTGTACCTGATCGAAGAACCAATGGCTGCAGCGATCGGCGCCGGCATTCCGGTGCATGAGGCGCGTGGTTCAATGGTGCTCGATATCGGCGGCGGCACTTCCGAAGTCGCGGTGATTTCGCTCAACGGTATCGTCTACTCGGCATCGGTGCGCATTGGCGGCGACCGTTTCGACGAGGCCATCATCAACTATGTGCGCCGCAATCACGGCACCTTGATCGGTGAATCCACTGCCGAACGCATCAAGATCGAAATCGGTTGCGCGTTTGCGCAAACCCAGGTCAAGGAAATCGAGATTTCCGGGCGCAATCTCGCCGAAGGCGTGCCGCGCATGTTCACGATCAATTCCAACGAAATTCTCGAAGCGCTGCACGAACCCTTGTCTGGGATCGTCGCGGCGGTGCGCTCGGCACTGGAACAAACACCGCCCGAGTTGTGTTCGGACGTAGCCGAACGCGGCATCGTCCTCACCGGCGGCGGCGCGCAATTGTGCGACTTTGACCGCCTGATCTCCGAGGAAACTGGCTTGCACGTGCATGTCGCCGACGATCCGCTGACCTGTGTCGCACGCGGTGGCGGCCGCGCGCTGGAGCTGATTGATCGGCACGGTAGCGATTTCTTCGCGTCCGAATGAGGCGAGGGCAAGGCTGAGGCCTTAGACTTGTGCAAATCGTGGCGGGTGCTTGAAAGCATCGGCTATAGAGACTGCACTTTGACTTGTCGTCTCACGTCTCTCGTCACTCATCTCCCCAATGGCTATCGCCCGCAACGACAAAGCTGTGCTGTTCGCCGCCGATGCGGCCAACACGCTGCGCCTCGTGGCGTACCTGGGGTTGGCAATCATAATGATGGTGGTCGATCACCGCGGTGCTTACCTGTCACGCATACGCTCGGGGTTGAGCGTTGTCATCGAGCCGATGTATCGCCTGGCTGCAATGCCTTCACAACTGGCGCACCAGGCCGGCCTGGGCCTGGCCGACCGATCCAGGCTCACCGAAGAAAACGCGCGCCTGCAGCGCGAATTGCTGTTGGCCCAGGCACGCCTGGACCGTGTCAACCTGCTGCGCCGCCAGAACCTGCATCTCGAACAACTGCTCGATGTGCAACATAGCCTCGGGCTCGGCGTACAACTGGCGCGCATCATCGACGTAGATACTGATCCGTTTAGGCAACGCGTGACGGTCGACGCAGGCAGCAATCAGGACATGCATGTTGGACAGGCCGTATTGGATGCGCAAGGAGTCATGGGCCAGGTGGTGGAGACCCTGCCGAACACTTCAACCGTGATGCTGATAACCGATGCGTCGCACGCGATTCCAGTCGTGATCGATCGCACCGGCATGCGCGCAATAGCGCACGGTACCGGCCAGATCGACGCGCTGGAACTGCCCAACGTGCCCATCAGCGCCGACATCAAGGTTGGGGACAAATTGATGACTTCCGGACTCGGCGGCCACTTTCCGGCGGGCTTCCCGGTGGGCACGGTGGATTCGGTAAAAGCCGGCGCCAACGGCATGTTCGTGGTAGCGACCGCGGCCCCGAGTGCGGCGCTGGATCGCAGCGTGGAGGTGTTGATACTGCACGAATTGCCTGATCCGGTGGGCCCACCCGCACCGGCGCAACCGGTAGGGCCACCATCGGCTACGCCCGCATCGGCCGTGGCCGTGCCCGCAAAAGGCACGCGGCGATGAATCGCCTGCGCGCTGCCGGGATCTTCTTCTGGGCCAGCCTGGCGCTGTGCTACTTGCTTCAGCTGATGCCGCTGCCGCATGCAATCGTGGCATTCAAGCCCTATTGGTTGGCACTTGTGCTGCTGTACTGGGCGTTGGAATCACCCGATCGCGTTGGACTCGGGCTGGCGTTTGCGCTCGGCCTGTTCGGGGATGCGCTGAGCGGCGGATTGCTCGGTGAGCATGCACTGCGTTTGTGCGTTTTTGTTTTCATCGTGCTGCGCTTTCGTGCGCGCTTGCGTTTTTTCCCGATGTGGCAGCAGGCGCTGGCGGTATTGGCGTTGCTGCTCAACGATCGCATCTTGCTGCTGATGATTCGGGCATGCATCGGCGAACCTCTGCCGCCGCCTGATTTCTGGTGGGCGCCGGTGACCGGCATGCTGGCGTGGCCGTGGGTGTTCCTGTTGCTTGACGACCTGCGCTCGCGATTGCGCGCCCACGAATCATGAAGCGGCGGCGCGGTAATGGCCGCAGCAACACCCCGCGTCGCAGCGGGATCAAGGACGCGCATCGCGAATCGGCGCATTTTCGCGTCCGCGCCATTGCCGGTTTTGTGCTTATCGTGGTGTGCCTGGCCGCGCTGGCGGCGCGTTTTGCCTGGCTACAAATCGTACGCCACGACGAGTTCAGTGCGCGTTCGGACAACAACCGCATTTCGGTACGCAGCATCGCGCCGGCGCGTGGTCTCATCTACGATCGCAATGGCGTGCTTCTGGCCGAGAACGCGGCGGCGTTCAGGCTCGAAGTCGTGCCCGAGCATGTCCACGACATGCAGCACATGCTCGATGCACTGGGTGCGGTGGTTGCCCTGTCGGATGATGACATCGAGCGATTCAATGCGACGCGCCGGATCAAGCATGCGTTCGAAAGTATTCCGTTGCGCTTCAAGTTGTCCGAAGACGAAATCGCGCGTTTCTCAACCGAGCGCTGGCAATTTCCCGGAGTGAGCCTCGTGCCCTACCTCACGCGGGTGTATCCGCATGCTGAGGAATTCGCCCATGTGGTCGGCTACGTGGCACGTATCGACGCGGCCGAAGCGGCCAATCTGGATGCAGACCGCTACGCAGGAACCACGCATATCGGCAAATCGGGTATCGAACGCTCTTACGAAGACGAGTTGCATGGTGAACCGGGCTACGAGCAGGTTGAAGTCAATGTCGATCAGCACCCGCTGCGCGTCATTCGCAGTGTCGCACCGACCCCCGGCAAGAATCTGTATCTGAGCATCGATGCTCGCTTGCAACATGTCGCCATGCAAGCCTTCGACGGGCGTGCCGGTGCCGGCGTTGCGCTGGATCCACGAAACGGCGAAGTGCTGGTCATGGTCAGCTTGCCCAGTTTCAATCCCAACCTGTTCGTGAATGGCATCAGCCAAAGCGATTACTCCGCACTGATCAATGCACCGGACAAGCCGCTGCTCAATCGCGCCATCGCCGGTGGTTTTACACCGGGATCAACGGTGAAACCGTTTCTGGCATTGGGCGGATTGGAACTTGGCCTGCGTAAACCCGAAGACACGGTATTTTCCACCGGCGAATTTTTTATCCCCGGCCACGCACGCGCCTACCGCGACGACAAGCGCGGCGGTCAAGGCCGCGTCGACCTGGTGCAAGCGATATCGCACTCGGTCAATACGTATTTCTATTCGCTGGCACTGGACATGGGTATCGATCGCTTCAGTGCCTGGATGGGAAATTTCGGATTCGGCCAGCCGACCGGGATTGACCTTCGTGGCGAAGCCTCCGGCGTGTTGCCCTCGCGGGAATGGAAGCGCGCGCATTTCAACCAGGTGTTCTTTCCCGGTGAAACCGTGATTGCCGGCATCGGACAGGGTTACTGGGTGGTTACACCGATTCAACTCGCGCAAGCGCTGGCGACACTGGCAGACAAGGGCGTTCGCCATCAGCCACATCTGCTGCGCGCGATCCAGGACGGCATCAACGCGGCACCGGCGATGCTGCCAATCGCGACGCCACAACCGAGCTTCCTGCACAATCCGGCGAACTGGATTCCAGTCCAGCAAGGCATGGTCGCGGTAGTCAACGGCGGCGGAACTGCCAATGGGCTCGGCGACGGGTTCCCCTACACGATTGCCGGTAAAACCGGGACTGCCGAACGCTATTCGCGCACCGACGAAGCCTGGCAAAACATCATGACGGTATCGATCGAACACCACGAAGTGCTGTTCGAAGCCTTCGCGCCTGCCGATGCGCCACGCATCGCTGTCGTCGTCGCCTTGCACGCCGGACATACCGGCGCGCACGATGCGGCACCCATCGTGCGCACGATTCTCGACGCCTGGCTCAAGTACGACGACGACAAGGGTCAGGCACCATGAGCCCGGATGTTGCCCAGCGTTTGCTGCGTTGGTGGCAATCTGTGGTTTGGCGACGTTGTACAGCGCCAGCGATCTGGACGCGCATCTGGTATTCAACCAGGCACTACGCCTGATGATGGGTACAGTCTTGATGCTGGTAATCGCGCGCATACCGCCCAACACGCTACGCACATGGACGCCGTGGCTGTACGCAGCGAGTTTGTTGTTGCTGGTGGCAGTCGCGGTACTCGGCCAGGGTCGCGGCGCGCACCGGTGGCTGAACCTCGGGATCATGCGCTTCCAACCCTCGGAGCTGGTCAAACTGACCTTGCCGATGATGGTCGCCTGGTACCTGCATGCGCGCGAACTGCCGCCGCGCTGGATCACGCTCGGCGCGGTCGCCGTGTTGATCAGTGTGCCGGCGTTGATGATCGCCAAGCAACCGGATCTTGGCACCGCCTTGCTGGTGGTCGCCAGTGGCCTGTTTGCCGTGTTTCTCGCAGGGCTTGCGTGGTGGCGTATCGCCGCCTTGCTTGGGGCCGCGGCAGCCGTCGCACCATTGGCCTGGCATTTCATGCATGAATACCAACGCGATCGATTGCGCATGTTTCTCAATCCCGAAGCCGATCCGCTTGGCAACGGCTGGCACATCATCCAGTCCGAGATCGCGGTCGGCTCTGGTGGCTGGTTCGGCAAGGGTTGGCACCATGGCACCCAATCGCGGCTCGAATTCCTGCCCGAGCACACCACCGATTTCGTGTTTGCGGTGTTCTCGGAGGAATGGGGATTGATCGGCGTGCTCGCCTTGCTCGCCTTGTACATTTTCATCGTCGGCCGCGGCCTGAGCATTGCGGCGAACGCGCGCGACACCTATTCGCGCCTGCTGGCCGGCTCCATCAGCATGGCCTTCTTCGTGTACGTCATGGTCAATGGCGGCATGATCACCGGGTTGTTGCCGGTCGTTGGCGTACCATTGCCGCTGATCAGCTATGGCGGCACATCGGCCGTGTCGTTGCTGGCTGGATTCGGCGTGCTGATGTCGATCCACGGACATCGCAAGTTGTTGCCGCGCTAGCCGGCTGTTGCATACAAGACTCTCGAAACATTTCGCATGCTACCCTTCAACACCATGTTCAGACTGATTTTTCCCAACTTTCCGATGGGTAAATTCGCTGCCGCCTGCGCGCTGTTCGCAGCTGCGCAATTTGCCACTGCCGCACCCCCTGCGAATCCCGTGACCATGCCGGATGCCGCCAGCGTGGCCGCCGCGCAACAATCGTTTGCCCAGGAACTGGCGCACGAGCACGGCCTGAAATCGGCCGATGTCCTCGCCACACTGGCCAAGGCGAAGTATCAGCAAAGCGTGATCGATACGATGACGCGCCCGGCCGAAGCCAAGCCATGGAAACTATACCGTCCGATCTTCGTGACCTGGCAACGCATACTCGGCGGGATCACTTTTTATCACGACAACGCCGCGATGCTCGATCGCATCCAGAAACAGACCGGCGTGCCGGCATCGATGATCGTGAGCATCATCGGCGTGGAGAGCAATTATGGACGCACGCCGATGCGTTATCACGTACTCGATGCGTTAACCACGCTGGCGTTCTATTACCCGCCGCGACAGAAATATTTTCGTAGCGAGCTCAAACGCCTATTCCTGCTCGGTGGCCCGCAGTTTCCGTTCGCCCTCGACGAAGTCATGGGTTCCTATGCCGGCGCGATGGGTTTGGGCCAGTTCATGCCGTCGAGCATTGCCGACTATGCCCGCGACGGTGACGGTGACGGAAAAGTGGATTTGTGGAATTCGCTGCCCGACATCTGCGCCAGCGTAGCCAATTATTTCGTCGCGCACGGCTGGCAAGCCGGGGCACCGGTTGCCGTGCGTGCCAGCGTCGCAGCGAATGCCCGCAAGATCGATCCGGCCAACCTGAAACCGGTCTATCCGCTACAGCAACTGGCCGATTGGGGTTACACCACGACGGAAAAACTCGATCCAGCGACACCCGCAACGCTGCTGACGCTCGATGGCGATGATGGCACGGAGGTATGGATTACATTCGAGAATTTCTACGTCATATCGCGCTACAACAAAAGTCCGCTGTACAGCATGGCCGCATTCCAGCTCAGTCAGGCGATCGCCGCGGCGACCAGCGCGAATCCATGATGTGGATCGGCGCGCGCGTACTCATCGCGCTGGCGCTGTTGACTCTGTGTGGTTGTTTTAATCGGCACCAGATCCACCACGACGTTCCGCGAAAACCAGCCGCTCGCAACATTCCCGAACCCAACGCAGGCCGATACGCGCAATCGCAAGATTCCACACCCACCCAAATTCCCGACGTCAGCAAGATTCCCGAACCCGTGCCGAAGCTTGAGCCGCGTTCGCGCTACGGCAACAAGTCGCCCTACACCGTGCTGGGAAAAACCTATCGTGTCTTGCCGACTTGTGAGGATTACGACGAACGCGGGCTCGCATCGTGGTACGGCAACAAATTCCACGGTTACACCACATCGAATCTGGAGCGTTACGACATGTACGCGTACAGCGCCGCGAACAAGACCTTACCGCTGCCGTGCTATGTGCGCGTAACCAACCTTGACAACGGGCGCAGTGTCGTCGTGCGCGTCAACGATCGCGGACCGTTCGTTTCGGACCGGATCATCGATCTTTCCTATGTCGCGGCGATCAAACTGGGCGTTTGGCCAAAGGGCACGGCGCACGTCGAAGTCCAGGGCATCGATCCGAAACATTTGCGCGCGCCGCGGGAACCCGAGCGGCAGCGCGCGGTCACAGCGTCGCCAGAAATCGCGCACAATTCCCGCGTATACCTTCAAGTGGGCGCATACGCGGATGTGCACAATGCGCAGCGTGCGGCGATACGCGTGCGCTTGGCACAGCTTGGAGGAGTGGACGTGGTTCAATCCCGGATCAATGGCCGCATGCTGTACCGCGTTCGGGTCGGCCCACTGGAAAATCGTGCCGATGCCGAGCGTCTCATGCCGAAATTGCGCGCGCTTGGATTAGGCACGCCGCAGATTGCGGTGGATAATTGAGGTTTGCGCGTTGTCGCCGACATCCCGATGACCCGCAAACAGTCCTTGTATTTCAATCACCCCTTGCACAACCGGAATCGAAAATGAATTTTCTGCGTCATCTGAGCGTAGCACTACTCTGCTGTTTTTTCCTTGTAACCAGCATGGCGTTCGCCGCCCCAAACGGCGTGCTGCCGACGCCAACGCCGTCGCCGATACCCAAGCCTGCCCCAATCGACGTACCGATTCCGCCGCCGCCGACGCTGGACGCAAAAAGCTGGGTGTTGATGGATTACGCCAGCGGCCAGATTCTGGCGTCGGACAAACCCGATGAGCGCGTGGCGCCAGCGTCGATCACCAAGGTGATGACGGCCTACATCGTGTCGGCCGAGCTGGCCGCTGGAAAGGTCAAACTCGACGATCCGGTCTTCATCAGCGAGAACGCCTGGAAGACCGGTGGCGCCGGCACCGACGGATCGACAAGCTTTCTTGCCGTCAATTCGAAAGCGCCGCTGAAGGACTTGCTCTACGGCATGATCATCCAGTCCGGCAATGATGCAGCGATCGCGCTGGCCGAGCACATCGCCGGATCCGAGCAAAGTTTTGCAGCGCTGATGAACGAATACGCCAAGCGCCTGGGCATGACTGGCACGCACTACATGGATGCCACGGGTTTGGCCGCCGACGGCCACTACACCACGGCACGCGACATCGCGACCCTGGCGCGCGCGGTGATTCACGATTATCCGGAAGACTACAAGATCTATGCGATCAAGGATTTCGAGTGGAACGGCATCACTCAACACAATCGCAACACCTTGTTGTGGCGCGATCCGAGCGTGGATGGCATCAAGACCGGACATACCTCCGAAGCCGGTTATTGCCTGACCACCTCGGCCAAGCGCGGCGACCAGCGCTTGATTGCCGTGGTAATGGGAACGCCGAGCAGCAAGCAGCGCGCGAACGACAATCAGGCCTTGCTCAATTACGGTTTCCGCTTTTACGAAACGCACAAGCTCTACGGCGCGAACCAGCCGCTGGCGACGCCGGAATTGTGGAAAGGCGCGAACACGACGTTACCTCTCGGGGTCAGCGCGGACGTGCTGGCCACGCTGCCGCGCGGTCGCTACAAGGACCTCAAGGCCAGCTTGCAGATACCCGGTCGCTTGGTCGCACCGTTCAGCAAGGACCAGAAGATCGGCACGCTGACAGTGAGCCTGGATGACAAACCCCTGCTCGAACGCCCACTGGTGGCATTGGCCGACGCCCCCGCGGCTGGCTTCTGGGGCCGCTTTTCCGATAGCGTCGTGCTTTGGTTCAAAGGCGACGCAAAGACCGACGTATCAGCGGCCCCCACGCCGAAATGAAATCGCTCGACGACATCCAATCGCAAAACCCCGAACAGGGTTTCCAGTTTCCCGGTGCATTCGAGGTGACCGTGCTCGGCAAAGCGCATGCCGGCTTGGACGAAGAAGTACCGGCAATCATCGTCGGGCTGGGCCTGGCGGTACTCACCGGCAGTCTGCGCACACGGCCATCCAACGAAGGCCATTATATGTCGGTCAGCGTCACGTTCACGTGCCCGTCGCGGGAGAAATACGAAGCCGTGCACGCCGCGCTGCGCGCTCACCATGCGGTGAAGTGGACGATATAAATGCCGGGAATCAGGAATCGAATGTGTCTCGTAGCGTGATGGGAGTACTGGTGCACAATGGCGAAGCCAACATATCCAGCAACGCTTTGCCGCCAATGCTGGTACGCCGATTCCCCGGATTGCAGCCTTATGAGCCGGTTTGGCGTGCGATGCAGACGTTGACGGACACGCGTGACGCCGATAGCCCGGACGAACTGTGGGTACTTCAGCACGAACCCGTGTTTACCCTGGGGCAGGCCGGCAAGTGGGAACACGTGCTTCTGCCGGGTGATATTCCGGTGATTCCGGTGGATCGTGGCGGCCAAGTCACCTACCACGGGCCGGGGCAAATCGTGGCTTATCCGCTGATCGACCTGCGCCGCGTCCGCATTGGCGTGCGCGAATTCGTCGGGCGCATCGAACAGGCCATCATCGACACCCTGGCTGAATGGAATATTCAGGCGCTGCGCAAACCCGGCGCTCCGGGCGTCTACGTCGCCGGGGCCAAGATCGCCGCGCTTGGATTGCGCGTGCGTCGTGGCTGTACATTCCACGGGTTGGCGTTCAATGTCGACATGGATCTGGAACCGTTCCAGCGTATCAATCCTTGCGGTTATCAGGGCCTTGAGGTCACACAAATGCTAGACTTGGGTGGCCCGTCTAGCGTGGCCGACGTCGAATCCGAGCTGATTGCGCAACTCGCGCGGCAATTGGGATTGAAAGCCGTGCCCGCCAACCCAATCACCACGACTTCTGGCGCTGGCGCCAACCACGAACATCGCGTTAGCGTGAGTACATGAATACATCTGCGGACAAAATCATTCCCATCGCCGTACTTGGCGATGCGCCGGATGTCGGCGCCAAGCAAGTGGGGGAAAACAAGATCGCGCGCAACCGCGCCGGTTTCGACGCGAATACGCCGATGCTGCGCAAACCCAGTTGGATACGCGTACGCATCCCGCCTGGCAACGCCGTAGCGAAGCTGAAAGCAAAACTGCGCGCAAACCGGTTGGTAACGGTGTGCGAGGAAGCCTCGTGTCCGAACATCCACGAATGCTTCGGCAAGGGCACCGCCACGTTCATGATCCTGGGCGAAGTGTGCACCCGACGTTGCTCGTTCTGTGATGTAGCGCACGGCCGGCCGAAACCACCGGATGTCGAAGAACCGCGCCATCTGGCCGAAACCATCGCCGACATGGGCCTGCGTTATGTCGTCATTACCTCGGTGGATCGCGACGATCTGCGCGATGGTGGCGCCGGTCATTTCGCCGAATGCATTCGCCAGGTTCGCGCAGCCAGCCCCGACATCCGCATCGAAATCCTGACTCCGGATTTTCGCGGCAAGGGGCGCATGGAACGTGCGCTGGAGATTCTTGCCGGCGCACCTCCGGACGTGTTCAACCACAACCTGGAAACCGTCCACGAGCTTTATCCGAACGTGCGCCCGGGTGCCGATTACGACTGGTCGCTACGCCTGCTGCAAGAATTCAAGGCGCAGCACCCGGCAATTCCGACAAAATCCGGGATCATGCTCGGCCTGGGTGAAAGCATGCCCCAGGTTGAAGGCGCATTGAACGATTTGCGCGCCCACGCGGTCGATATGGTGACGATCGGGCAGTATCTGCAGCCCACCGCGCATCATCATCCGGTCGTGCGTTACTGGACGCCCGACGAATTCAAAGCGATCGAAGAGTTGGGTTACCGCATCGGTTTCCAGCACGTCGCGTCTGGTCCGCTGGTGCGTTCGTCCTACCACGCCGACCAAATGGCCCACGAAGCCGGCTACGTGGATGTGGCGTAAATGAAGAATTCACAGTGAAAGTGCGATGCTTGACCATCGCAAAGAGATAAATTAGAAACCCATTGAAGAGTGCAGTCAGGATGACTGCTCCTTGATTCTCGCGATCATGGATGATCGCAAAAGTGCAGCAAAAGCAACGGAGAAATTGAATGCGTAACCTTCTGGCCCTGATCGCACTTTTGCTGGTCGCGGCCACACCCGTGCTGGCCAAACCCGCGCCGCAATCCGGCAGCGTGCTGCTCAAACCGACCGAGAACCAGGCCCAGGCCGCACTTCTGGCAACGCGCTTCCTTACGCGTTTCCATTACAAGGCCGAGCCGCTCGATGCGAGCATGTCGCAGAAGATCTTCGATCGCTACTTCGATTCGCTCGATCCGGATCGCCTGTTCTTCCTGCAATCGGACATCGAACGTTTCAAACCGGATCGCGACAAGCTTGGCGAAGACATCTACAACGAAGATTTGTCGGTTCCGTTTGCGATCTTCAATCTATTCGAACAACGCGTGGCCGAGAGAACGGCTGATGCGCGCACGTTGTTGAAGAAGGAATTCGATTTTAGCAAGGACGAAAGCTATCAATATCAGCGCGAGAAAGCACCGTGGGTCAAGACCACCGCTGAACTGAACAACTTGTGGCGACAGCGCGTGAAGAACGACTGGCTGCGCCTGAAACTGGCCGGAAAAACGGCCACTGATATCAGCGAAACCCTCGCCAAGCGATACACGAATTACGAGGATCGCGTACGCCAGCTCAACAGCGAAGACGTGTTCCAGACGTTCATGAACGCGTACGCACTGTCGATTGATCCGCATACCAACTACCTGGGTCCGCGCTCGGCCGAGAATTTCGATATCGCCATGAAGCTGTCGCTGGAAGGTATCGGCGCAGTGCTGCAACGCGACGACGACTACACCATGATTCGTGAAATCGTGCCGGGCGGCCCGGTCGGGCTATCGCACAAATTCAAGGTAGGCGATCGCATCGTTGGCGTGGGCCAGGGCACGAGTGGTGCGATGGTCGACGTGATCGGCTGGCGCCTGGATGACGTGGTCGAAAAAATCCGCGGCGCCAAGGACACCACGGTGCGCCTGGAAGTATTGCCGGTAGATGCCGGTCCGGACGGAAAACATGAACTCATCGCGCTGGTGCGAAAGAAAGTCAACATCGAGGAGCAGGCGGCAAAGAGTTCGGTGATCGACATCAAGGATGGCAGTCGCACCCGTCGTATCGGCGTGATTACCCTGCCAACATTCTACGAAGATTTCGAAGCGCGCCAGCGCGGCGACGCTGATTTCAAGAGCGCCACACGCGATGTGGCCAAGCTGATCGAAAAGCTCAAGCAAGAGCACGTCGACGGCATCGTCATGGATCTGCGTAACAACGGTGGCGGCTCGCTGTCCGAAGCAATCAATCTGACCGGATTGTTCGTCGGCATGGGTCCGGTTGTGCAGGTGCGCAATGCCAACGGGCGCATCGAGCAGGGTCGCAACACGCAAACGAACATGATTTGGGATGGACCACTTGAAGTGCTGGTCAATCGCAATTCGGCCTCGGCCTCGGAAATCTTTGCCGGGGCGATCAAGGATTACGGCCGAGGCTTGATCGTGGGCGAACAGACCTACGGCAAAGGCACGGTGCAGAACCTGGTCGACCTGGACCGCATGAACCCTTCGGAAAAGCCGCGTTACGGCGAACTGAAGATGACAATCCAGCAATTCTTTCGCGTCGATGGCAGTTCGACCCAATTGCGCGGCGTAACACCCGACATCGCGTTTCCGATCACCGGCGATTTTGCCCAGAACGGCGAGCAGACCAACGACAACGCGTTGCCGTGGGCGTCGGTTCCCGCAGCGGATTTCACGCCCACGTCGAATCTGAAAACGCTCGTGCCAATGCTTGTAGCTCGACACGACGCGCGCGTGGCCAAGCAAAGCAACTGGCTCGCCTATGAAGCCGATGTTACCGACGTGCGCAAAATTCGAGCGGAAAAAACGATTTCACTCAACGAGACCGCGCGCCGCGCCGAGCGCGACGAACAGGAAGCCAAGCGCAAGGCACGCCATCCGAAACTGGCCGACGTGGCTGTATCTTCACCCACGGTGAAGGAGCAGGCCTCAGCACAACAGCACGATGTCAAGACCAGCCCGGGCAAGACCATCCTGCGTTCCGCTGTCGATAGCAGCTCCGGGGCCGTGACTATCGATTCCTCGGTGAAAGTGGAAAACGCATCCAAACCCGCACCGGCTGCCCACGCACATCCGCAAGACGACGGACTACAGGCCGACGAACGCAGCCTGCAAGCCGAACTAGCCGCGGAAAAAGCGCGCAAGGCCGAAAAAGATGTCGTGCTCGACGAAGCCGCGCACATACTGGCCGATGAAGTCGTGCTGGTGGATGGCGATACAAAACTGGCCGCCGTAGTCTTGCCACACCCGCAGCCAGTCAAGGATTCGGAGGACTGATTCTAACGGTTGTTGCTGTATTACCGTGACGCGGTCGCTACCGCGTCACGGTACCCAGTTTCCGCCTGCCGCCATTGGTCCTTCGCGCCTGGGCAGTCAGCACGCCGGACAAACCGCGACTAGTCGCCAGCTACCTTGCCGGCACGCTTGGGCGGATAGCACTCACTCAACATGGCAAACAGCGCGCGCAGCCCCAGCGCCTCGCCCCCGCGTGGCCGCCCAGGACGATCCACGTCGTTCCATGCGTAGACATCCAGGTGCATCCACGCAATGGAATTGGGTACGAAGCGTTGCAGGTACAGCGCCGCTGTGATCGCCCCCGCATGACGTGAATTGGCCGAATTGGTCGTGTCGGCAATCTGCGATTCAAGCATGCGCCGATACGGCTGCCACAGCGGCATGCGCCACAGTGGATCCTGTGTGTGCTCTCCGGCCGCCAACGCTTTGCCGGCGAAATCGTCGTGATTGGCAAACAACGCCGGCAATTCCGGCCCGAGCGCGATGCGTGCGGCGCCGGTCAAGGTGGCGAAATCGATGATCAGCTCCGGTTTGTTCTCGACCGCATAGGCTAGCGCGTCGCACAAAACCAGACGCCCCTCCGCATCGGTGTTGTCGATCTCGACGGTGACTCCGGCGCGCGTGCGAATCACGTCGCCCGGAAGCAGCGCATTGCCCGCGACGGAGTTTTCCACCGCCGGTACCAGCAAGCGCAGATATACCGGCAATTTTGCTTGCATGACCAGCCCGGCCAACGCGATCGCGTGTGCCGCACCGCCCATGTCTTTCTTCATCCAGCGCATCCCATCAGCGGTTTTCAGATTCATGCCCCCGCTATCGAAACACACGCCCTTGCCGACCAGCGCCAGATGTGGATCGCTGGGCTTACCCCATGTCAGTTCGACCAGGCGCGGCGGGCGATGGCTGGCGCGCCCGACCGCGTGGATCGTGGGAAAATTCGCCTTGAGCAAGCGCTCACCGACCCATTCGCGGAAATTCGCTTTGTGCGTGCGTGCCAACTGCTTGATGGTGGAAGCCAGCTCGGCCGGACCCATGTCTTCGGTCGGTGTGTTGACCAGATCGCGTACCCGGCAAACGGCCTCGAGTAGCGGCGCAATCGCGCGCGATACATCGCGATCGATGACCAGTCGGGCCGGCTCGCGTTTGGGCTTACGGTAGCGATCGAAACAATATGCACCCAGTCCCCAGCCAAGCGCGACCTGCTGAGGGTCGACGGCCGTGCCGGCGGCGTCGAGTTGGTAATCGCCTTCGGGCAAGGTTTGCGGCAAGCCGGCAAACGCGTACAGGTCGTTGTCCAGTGAAATGCCGACCAGCACCGCGCGCAATTGACCTTGTGCGTCAGGCAACAAACAGCTGCTGCCAGGCAGGCCACGGAAACCACTGGATTGCAGCCAACGCGCTGCGGGCGCGCCCAGCTTCTTCGCCACCTTGGTGAAATTGTCGGCGTGCACCGCGATCAACGCGATGGCGTTGCCCTTGTCACGCCCGAATTCAGTCAATCCATGCATACCTATTCCCTGATCTGTGTCTTGCAAGTTGATAAGTTATACCGAAAAAGCGCGGTAACTTGCTCACTCAAGCAGGGACTATGCCAACTGCTGTCGCGCCGCACCGCGGTGGGTTGAGTCAAGCAGGACATCGGCCAGTTCGTTAAGATCGCGCACACTGAAATCCGGTGATTGCGGCTGATTCCATGGCACCCCAGCACGATTGATCCAGGCACTGCGCAATCCCGCTGCGCTAGCCGCGACCACATCCAGATGCGGATCGTCGCCGACGTGCAGAACCTGTTGCGGCACCATCCCCAACCGGGCACAAGCGGCGTGGAATATCTGCGCAGCTGGCTTGGCCATGCCGAAGTCGCGTGCGCTGACCGAAAAGCGAAAGTATCGCGACAACCCAATGCGCTGCAAATCCGCATTGCCGTTGCTCACGCTGATCAAGGTGAAGCGCTTGGCGAGTCGATCGAGTGCGGGCAGCACATCCGGATAACATTCGACTTCATTGCGCGCGGCATAAAACGCCGCGAACGCGTTTTCCACGTGCGTTTCATCGTAACCGTGCGGCTGTAAAGCGCAGCGCAGGCTGAGACGGCGTTGCGCAGTGAAATCGTGCGCCAAATCCGGATTCTCGCTGGCGATGCGTTCGCGCAACACACGCATTGCCGCAACCGGCCACGCCGTAGCCGCGCGAGGACAGTTGGCAAGCAGCCAGTCGTGCAGGCATTGATCCGCGCGATCGATGACCGGCTGGATCGGCCACAGCGTGTCGTCCAGATCAAGGCTGATCGCCGCGAGCTGCATTGACGTACGCTGCTTCATCTACTTCGACCTTTCAGTGTTCGACGCGGGCGCGGACAGGTGCGGCGCGATTCTGGAGATTGCAATCCTGGCAAGCCGTGCAACGCGGCCATCGCCCGGGCGCGCGGCTCACCGAAGACGATCCGCAGAATAGGTCAATGGTGTGCAGCGGTCATGGGTCGCTGCCGTCTCCTGGCGCGGGCGACGCCTGCGCACCTGCCTTTTTTGCCGCTTGCTTTTCTGCCTTGTCTCGCTCCGCGCGGGCCTTGACCTCGGTCGACAACTTCGACGTGGACGCGATCCGCCACGCTTCGTTGGGTTCCGCCACCGGCGTGACTTGCGCCGCTTCGGCAGTGGCCACCGCAGGCGCACGCACGCGATCGTTGATGAACGCCACACGCTGAACCTGCATGCCGGCCAAGGCAGGCGCATCGGCATACGGCACGAGATCGTGCCGGCGCAAGATTGCCTTGCCGGCATCGCTGCTGGTGAAGGCGACGAACTGACTCACTGCGTCGTGTTTCGGGTCGTCGCTGCGCGAAGCCAGATACAGGGGGCTGTAAAGGGGATAGGTGCCGTCAACGATGGTCGTGTCGGTTGCCGTGACGCCTTCAACACTGAGCATCTTCACCTTGTGGTTTCCAGCGACGCCCGAAAGCGTGCTCATGCCGATGCCGCGAGGATCGAGTACTACGCCGGCTTCCAGCTGAATCGTATTGATGTACAGGCGCGGCGCGGAAACGGCTGTATCGCCGTAGTGGAACAACAGTTGCCGGGTGCTGTATTCGATTCCATCCAGCGGAGCGGCAACGGCGTACAGGTTGATCGGCCCATCCTGGCCACCGAGCTGGTTCCAGTTGGTAATGCGGCCCAGGTACAAATCGTGGAGATCCTTGAGACTGATGTTGTTGACCGGATTGTCGATCGACACGATCGGCACCAGCGCATCCCAGGCGACTGGATAGAAATTGGTACCGACCTCCTCGTCGCGGCCGGGCATCGCCGAACGCGCGCTACCAGCGACATCGGCACTGCCACTATGCACCGCGTCCAATCCGGAGATGGTGCTGAACGGCTGCACTATCACTTTGCCCTGCCCGCTTGCGTTGTAGCTCGCGGCCAGATCCTTGATCACGCGCGCCGAACAATGATCGCCGCGCCAGACGACGGCTGCACTTGTTTGGGCAGTGGCATTGGCGTCCGCGTTGGCTGCATGCGGTTTCGTGGCATGCTTGACGGAAGCCGGCGTAGCCGCCGCCACGGGTAACGCCAACAGCAGGGCGACGAGCAGCATCGCCACGGTTGGTCCGAATCGTTTGACAGGAATCGAAATGTTCACTTGGGTTCCGTGCGCAACAAGAGAATTGTCATTATCGCGCACTCAAAGGCCCACGTCTCGTCACCGATTGCCAACACCACGTGTAGCGTGCGCTACGCGCACGAAAAAACGTTTGATGCGCATCAAGCGCAACAAGCGTGCGCAAAGCACACCCTACGTTGGAAAAGCCCAACCGGGATTCTTTCAGCAGCCAGTTAGTGAAGCGCAAGGAAATACACGGCCTGCCCGCGTACGATCGAGAGCAGCGCACGCGGTGAATGTTGGGCCAGCAATGTCTTCAAGTCTTCCATGCTGTTGATGTCGACCTGGTTCACCCCGACGATCAAATCCCCCGGTTTCAGGCCATTGTCAGCTGCACGACCAGCGGCAGCGACGCGGTTGACGCGCACTCCGCTGACATTCTGGCCGCCGACCAGATCTTCGGCCTCGGACAATTGTGCACCGCCCAGCCGGGCGTCCAACGTGGTACCAGGTGCCATCGCAAAGCGGGTTGGGCTCAGGCGTGCATTAACGGTCAAGGGTTTGCCCTCGCGCAACAGTTGAATGGCGACACTGGAATCGGCCGGCAGGATGCCCACCGCATTGCGCAATCCGTCCTGGCCGCGAACCGGCTTGCCATTGATGTCGGCGATGACGTCGCCCGGTTTTATCCCGGCCGCAGCGGCCGGCGAATCGACGCGCACATTGGTCACGACAACGCCTGCGCCCGCATGGGCACCCAGCACGCGCGCAATATCCGGCGTGAGATCCTGAGTCTGCACGCCCAGATTGGCATGCGCGACCGTGCCGGTAGCAATCAATTGCTGCATCACTTCGCGGGCCATGTTCGACGGAATGGCAAAGCCAATGCCGACATTGCCACCCGACGGCGAGAAAATCGCCGAGTTGATACCCACGAGTTCGCCGCGCAGATTGACCAGCGCGCCGCCGGAATTGCCCGGATTGATCGACGCGTCGGTCTGGATGAAATTCTGGTAGCCCAGGCCGCGCAAACCGGTGCGATTGAGCGCCGAGACGATTCCTGAGGTCACGGTCTGGCCCAAACCGAACGGATCGCCGAGTGCGACCACGAAATCACCGACCTGTAGTTTGCTCGAATCGGCCATCGGCAACGCGACCAGGTTCTGGGCCGGAATCTGGATCACGGCGACATCGGTCTCCGGATCGGTTCCGACCACTTGCGCCTTCAAGGTACGGCCATCGTGCAGGGTTACCGAGATAGCGTCGGCACCTTCCACCACATGATTGTTGGTCAGCACGTAGCCTTTATCGGCATCGATGATCACGCCCGAGCCCAGGGACTGTTCGACGCGTTCGCGCGGTGCATTCTGCGAACCGAAAAACTGGCGAAAAAACGGATCATCCATCAATGGATTGCTCACTCGTACCCGCGTCTTGGAACTGATGTTGACCACTGCCGGCATTACCTGCTTGAGCATCGGCGCCAGGGAAGGCAGCGCCTGCCCGTCGATCACGCCGGGCAACACGCCCGCAGTACCAGGGGCGGGGCGCACCAGCACGGCCGCGAGAATCAGGATGAGCAAGCCACAACTGGCCCGCCAGGCGGTGTATCGAAAATTATGGATCGACATGATTACCTCGGAAGCAGGAAAAGCGAACGCTTATCCAGACCATGATTCCGGTGGCAAAGTTTCTGCGATCGACGCGCAGAACCGATTTTTCGGCCACAAAAACGGGAATTTTCGGGTCGAAAAACCGCAGTTCCAGCAATACACGAATTTGTCATCTCAACCGATTGATTGCCCGGAATAAAAAAAAGCTTTTGACATTGGCTTTGGCATGGCGTACTTTCTCTTTCGCCGCAAATCACAACATCTTGTGTCTTTTATTGATGCAATTACCCAAATACTTGGGTTCCGCGGTTCGAACAGGTGTCGGCCAGAACAGGCCTCAAGCCGGAGACAAACATCACGCAGATGATTTGATCGTTCAGCGCCAACCGTCCAAAACGCCGGACAAGCGCTGACGGGTAGCTTTTCCCCCACGTCGGGCTTTGCCTCGACGCGGCCGGGTCAAAAATAACTAGAAACGCGCACAGCTTTAGGCCGTGCGGAATTTCGGGAGGACAACAAAAATGAGCACGGTGCGCATCGCGACCCTGGACCGGGGCACCAAGGACATTCCACTGCAACCTGCGTCGTACGACATTTGGGACAAGAAATATCGGCTGAAAACCAAGCAGGGAACGGCAGTCGATACGAGCATCGACCATACCTACCAGCGCGTGGCCCGCGCTCTGTCCGATGCAGAAACCACGGCTGAGAAACGCAAACACTGGAATGAACGTTTCCTTTGGGCGCTGCGCCGCGGAGCCATTCCCGCCGGCCGCATCACGTCCAATGCGGGCGCGCTTGAGCACAAACCCGCCACCTCGACGATCAACTGCACGGTTTCGGGCACGATCGAAGATTCCATGGACGGCATTCTCGACAAGGTTCACGAAGCCGGACTCACGCTCAAGGCCGGCTGCGGCATCGGCTACGAATTCTCGACCTTGCGTCCGCATGGCGCGTATGTTTCCGGGGCCGGCGCCTACACGTCCGGGCCGATGTCGTTCATGGATATCTACGACAAGATGTGCTTCACCGTCAGCTCTGCCGGCGGGCGTCGCGGCGCGCAGATGGGCACTTTCGATGTGTCGCATCCAGACGTGCGTGATTTCATCCGCGCCAAGCGCGAAGACGCACGCCTGCGCCAGTTCAATTTGTCATTGCTGATCACCGACGGCTTCATGCACGCCGTTGCAGACGATGCCGACTGGCCTTTGGTGTTCCCGGTCAATCTCAAGGAAAAAGACGAAATCAACCTTGACGATCCGGGCGCGGTCGTGTGGCGCGATTGGCCCACGCACAAGAACTACGTCAGCCGCGATGACGGCCTGGTCGCCTGCAAGATTTACGGCCACGTGCGTGCGCAGCATCTGTGGGACATGATCATGACCTCGACGTACGACTACGCCGAGCCGGGCTTCATCCTCATCGACCGCGTCAACGAAATGAACAACAACTGGTGGTGCGAAAACATCCGCGCGACCAATCCTTGCGTGACCGCCGACACGTGGGTGCATACATCGCAAGGCCCGCATCAGGTTGGCGAACTAATCGGACGGCCTTTTCACGCGCGTGTCGACGGTATGGATCACGCAACAACCGCAGCCGGCTTTTTCCGTACTGCGACCAAAGACGTGGTGCGCGTCGATACCCGCGAAGGCTACGCGTTGCGTCTGACGAACGATCATCGCGTGCGCCGCGTCACTCGCTTGACGCGATGGTCGCTGGAAAGCGATTGGTGTGCAGCCAGCGAACTGGAAGCCGGCGATCAAATCGTGATCAACAATCACCGCGCAAATTCAGCATGGGGCGGCGAGTACAACTGGAACGAAGGTTTCCTGCTCGGCCTGCTGGTTGGCGATGGCGTCCTCAAAACGGACAAAGCCGTACTTTCGGTATTCATGTCGGCTCAAGCGGCAAATGGTCCGACCAGCACCATCTCTCAAGGTGTGCGTGCGTTAATGGACGCTGCGGAACAAGCGGCCAGAACACTGCCGCATCGCAGCGACTTCGCCGGCTGGCAAACGGTTGCGGGGCGCAATGAATTCCGCCTGTCGTTGGCGGCGATCAAGGAGTTGGCCGAACGCGTCGGCATGGCTCCGGGCAAGAAATTCGTCACGCCGGCGATGGAGCGCGCGTCCAGCGATTTCCAAAGCGGGTTCTTGCGTGGGATGTTCGATAGCGACGGTTCCGTACAAGGCAGCCAACTCAAGGGCGTCAGCATCCGGCTCGCGCAGTCGGATCGCGAACTTCTGGATGCTGCACAGCGGATGCTGCTGCGTTTCGGAATTGCCTCGACGATCTACCACGACCGGCGTTGCGCAGGTACGAGTTTGCTGCCCGATGGACACGGCGGGCAACGTGAATATTCGGTTCGCGCGCAACATGAGCTGGTTATCAGCGGCGACAACGTCGAAGTATTTGACCGGACCATCGGTTTTGCCGACAGCGACAAAACCTCGAAGCTGTCAGGACTCCTCGCCAGTTATCAGCGCCGTCTCAACCGGGAACGGTTCATTGCGACCGTCGCGCAGGTGCGCGCGGATGGCCATGAAGACGTTTACGACGTGCAAGTTCCGGGTATCAACACCTTCGACGCCAATGGACTACACGCACACAACTGTGGCGAACAGCCGCTCCCGCCATACGGCTCGTGCCTGCTCGGTTCGGTCAACCTGACCAACTTCGTGCGCGATCCATTCGGCCCGAAAGCGGCGTTCGACTGGGACGAATACAAAGAAGTCGTGCGCGTGTTCACGCGCATGCTCGACAACGTGGTCGAGATCAACGGCCTGCCACTGCCGCAGCAACGCGAGGAAATCACGCGCAAGCGCCGCCACGGCATGGGCTTCCTGGGGCTGGGCAGCACCATCGCCATGCTGAAAATGCGCTATGGCTCTGCCGAATCGTGCGAGTTCACCGAACGCATCGCGCGCGATATGGCGGTGGCCGGATGGGAAACCGGTTTGAGCCTGGCCCAGGAAAAAGGCCCGGCGCCGATCATGACCGAAGCATTCGACGTCACCGCAGCGATGCTGCGCCAGCGTCCGCAAATGGTCGCCGATGGTTACAAACTCGGTGACACGATTCCGGGGCGCATCCTGCATGCGAAGTATTCGAAATACATGCAGCGCGTGGCCGAGGTCGCGCCGGAACTGGTTGAAAAACTCGCCGAAACCGGCGCGCGTTTCACCCACCATTCGTCAATCGCACCGACCGGCACGATCTCGCTGTCGCTGGCCAACAACGCCAGCAACGGTATCGAACCGTCGTTCGCGCATCACTATTCGCGCAACGTCATTCGCGAAGGCAAGAAGTCCAAGGAAAAGGTGGAGGTGTTCAGCTATGAACTGCTCGCCTATCGCGAACTGATCAATGCCGAGGCGATGCCGTTTTCCGACGATCCGGCGCAGAAGCTGCCGGACTATTTCGTCTCTGCCGACGACATCTCGCCCAAGCAGCACGTGGATATCCAGGCCGCTGCGCAAATTTGGGTCGATTCATCGATCTCGAAAACCGCCAACGTGCCCACCGATTATCCGTACGCCGACTTCAAGGATATCTACCGCTACGCCCACGCGCAGGGCCTGAAAGGCTGCACCACGTTCCGTTTCAATCCGGCCGCATTCCAGGGCGTGTTGGTCAAGGAAACCGACCTTGAAAACACCCGCTACCGCTTCGAACTTGAAGACGGTAGCGTAGTCGAAGCCAAGGGCAACGAAGAGATCGAATACGACGGAGAGATTCACACCGCCGCCAATCTTTTCGATGCGCTCAAGGAAGGCTACTACGGCAAATTCTGATCGGCGCGCTCGCCGCGCCGGTCTTCACTCCCGTTCAAGGCAATACCATGTCCATCAAGATCGATCAGAAAATCCGCGGTTACGAAGTCGTGCTGCCTGACTCGAAGGCGATCCCGGCCGCTCCGCCAGCACCGGCGCGTGCCGAAGTCATCCAGATGCACGAGAAAGTCGAGCGTCCGGATCAGCTCATCGGTGCCACCTACAAGATCAAGTCGCCACTGTTCGAGCACGCGTTGTACGTGACCATCAACGACATCGTGCTCAACCAGGGCACCGAAT
>CAJDUT010000036.1_pt1 | contig 36025 bp, 27 predicted proteins | sample 7390981 | NCBI WGS metagenome assembly CAJDUT01 (sample SAMEA7055681, study PRJEB34461) | soil metagenome | biome: terrestrial ecosystem; feature: Peninsula; material: soil | place: Antarctica | collected 2016 | reverse complement strand
CTGAACTGGATTCCCGCGATGTACGAACATCTTGCGGAGCAGGGCAAACTGTACGATCGCGCTGCGCTTTCGAAAGTCGCGCAATTCGTAACCGCGCAGATGCGCCGCGACGACACGCCGGCACACTGGTATCTGGACAAGAATCCGCTGAACTTTCGCTATCTGGATTTCATCGCGGCGCTGTTTCCGCAGGCCCGCATCATTCACTGCCGGCGCAATCTGCGCGACACCGCGCTGTCGTTGTGGACGCAGCACTTCGCGCACGCGGATCTGGGTTTTTGCTACGATTTCTCCAGCATCGCGCAATTCGCACACGGCCACGATCGCCTGATGTCGCATTGGCGCGAGGTACTGGAGGTGCCGATTCTGGCTCTCGAATACGAAGCTGTGGCGACCGATGCGGGCAGCGCGTTGGGCGGGATCGCCAAGTCGCTGGGCTTGTCCGCGCCGCCGAGTACGCCCAACGCATCGGCAATGCCACGAACAATCGTCACTGCCAGCGTCTGGCAGGCGCGTCAGCCGGTGTACACCCGATCCATCGACCGCTGGAAAAACTACGCGGCGTACCTGCCCGAAATCGAAAGGTTATTTTGAAGAGGAATGCGCACCTTTGCGCAGTTCGATATCGCCGCTGAAGGTTTGCACGCTGATTTGGGCGTCGCCCGCTCCCAGATTTGCTTTCAGGCTGCTACCCGGCCCATGGCGCTTGTTGGCGACGCTCCCGTAATCACTGCCAACGTTGCCACTGAACGTGCTGGCATCGATGTGTGCGGAAAGTATGGTCGGCAGCTGTGCGTGGATATCACCACTCATCGATTCCAAATGCAGGCGCGCTTGGGGCAACAGCGCCACGGAAATTCTCGCGTCGCCGGAAACGCTACCGGTTTCCAGTTCCTGCACGCGGGCATCGGTCAAATCAAGATTGCCTGAAACCGTTTCGAGTTTGATCCGACCGCTCAGGCCCTTGGCACCGATGTCGCCGCTAACGCTCTGGATGTGCACACGCGTGGTGACAGCCGCAGTTGGTACCGAAAGCGCGATGTCCCCGCTGACACTGGTAACATCAATATCCGCAGCGGCACTGTCGATGTCGAGTTTGCCGCTGACGCCGGCCACTTTCAGCGATGCACCGGCCACCCCGTTCACTTTGGCATCGGCGCTGATGACGTGCAAATCTAGCCGCGCGCTTTGTGGCACATGCAGGATCAGATCGCTGGCGTGCTTGGGTCCGTTGCCGCCAAACCAACTGCTACTTTCAGAAACGACCTGCAATTTGAGTTGCTGAGAGGCTGATGAAATTTCCAGTTTTGAGCCGCCACCGAGGCTACCGCCAAGCTCAACTTCAGCGCGATCCCACCCAGTAATCACGACGCTGCCGCGCACGTTCTCGATCTCGATTCGCGCCGTGGCGGCAACAGCGAATGTTTCATGCAGACTCTTCGCCCCGTCACTTTCGGCTGAAATGCTGCGCTCGGGAGCGGCATTTGCCACGCCAAGCAGCGAAATCGCGATGCCCGCGACGGAAATCAGTAGCCCACATCGTGCGACGTGGAAACGTTGTAATCGCATGATTCGCATCCTCGATTCGATTCAACCGGTGAAGGGCTCGCGCAACAGGCGCATGCGCTGTGCATTGGTTCGATTCAGCAGCCCGACCAGAAACACGGCATCGGGATGCTGTTGCAGCGCATGCTGCAATTGCGTGCTGGCATCATCCAGATCGTGCGCTGCCGCGGCCAACGTCGGGTTTTTCGGCAGTGCCCACACCAAGGCAGTATGCGACCCAGGCGCTGTTTGGACATTGTGCGCAATCGCGATAACAGCTGGTGGAGCACTACCTCGATCGGATTGATGCGATCGGGCACGAAGTAGCAACAAGCTGGCCACGCAAACGATCGCCAGGCTCGCGGCAACCGCCATACTTGCAATTCGCACGCGCCGACGCGGCGTTTGCAACCGCGGGTCAATTTGCGGCCACAGGTCGCGTGCCGGTTGGACTGGACCGTTGAGTTGGCGCAATTGGCTGCGCCAGCGGATTTCATCGTTCATGTTTGGGCCCGTCATGATGCAGTTCCTCACGTTCCGGCCGTCAGCGCGAGCCGCAACAGGCCGCGTGCGCGATGCAATTGTGCCTTCGACGAACCGACGGCCATGCCCAGTTCGACGGAGATTTCCTCGTGTTTCCAACCTTCGATGTCATGCAGCACCAGCACCGCATGCGCACGCGGGGGTAGCGCGGAAACGGCGCGTTCCAGATCGCCACGTTCGGCCGCGCAAAACGGCACTTCGCCCAGGTCGATCGACTCCAGTTGCGCAGGATCAAGCGCATCGTGATCACGCCGGCTACGCAAATCCATCAATGCCGTATTGATGCCGAGTCGATACAGCCACGTCGAAAAAGCGCTTTCATGGCGAAAGCTGGAAAGCTTCTGCCACGCCTGCACAAACGCTACTTGCGTCAGATCCTCGGCACGTGCGCGATCCATTCCGACCAGACGCAGGATTGCACCGTATATCCGTCCGACATGATCGCGATAAATCTGCTCAAAGGCGCGCCTGTCGCCGGTTGCGGCACGCCGCACCAGCGCAGAAACCGCACTGTGCGTTGGTGCTTCGGGCAACCCCGGATTCATGCTGATCGCGATCCCGTCCATTGTGGAGTTGGATGCAGGATACGCGGTGGGGGTTTAGATGGGCGGTAACGGGACTCGTGAATTGAGACTCGTGAAGGGCAAAAGAACTTCGTCATGCCCGCGAAAGCGGGAATGACGAGTTACTGAATGCCCGATTCCCGATTCCCGATTCCCGGCTCTCAAGGCGTCCCTACCATCGTCTCTTCAGCCCCGTCCTCGGCCAGCAACGCCGCAATGCGTTGCTGCTCACGGCGCAATGCGTCGGGTAGATGATTTCCGTAGGAACCCAGGTATTCACCGATGCTTTCGTATTCGGCGCTCCAGCCTTCGACATCGACATGCAGCAACGCCTGCAGGCGCGCAGGCGACAATTCCAATCCGTCCAGATTCAGATCCTGCGCGCGCGGCACGTTGCCGATGGGAGTTTCCTGTGCACCTTCACTTCCGTTGCAGCGGCCAAGTATCCATTCGAGCACGCGCATGTTGTCGCCGAAACCTGGCCACAGAAACTTGCCGTCATTGCCTTTGCGGAACCAGTTGACGTGGAAAATTTTCGGTAGCTTCGCGCCGGGCTTTTGCATGTTCAGCCAATGCGAAAAGTAGTCGCCAAAGTTGTAGCCGCAAAACGGCTTCATCGCCATCGAATCGCGGCGCAACACGCCGACCGCACCGGTCGCGGCTGCGGTTGTCTCCGATCCCATCGAGGCGCCGACCAGCACACCGTGAGTCCAGTCGCGCGCTTCAAACACCAGTGGCAACAAATGTGCGCGGCGCCCGCCGAAGATGATCGCCGATATCGGCACGCCCTGCGCAGCCTCGGCTTGCGGCGACCAGCTCGGGCATTGTCGCGCTGAAACGGTAAAGCGCGAATTCGGATGTGCGGCCGGTCCATTGCCGGCGATGTACTCACGTCCTTGCCAATCTTTCACCGGGACGCCTTCAGGCAAGCCTTCCCACCACGGATCGTCATCCGCGGTAACGGCGACATTGGTGAAGATCGCATCGTGATTGAGCATCGCCAGCGCATTCGGATTGGTCTTCGCGCTCGTACCTGGGGCGACACCGAAAAAGCCGGCTTCGGGATTGATCGCCCACAGGCGCCCATCTTCACCCGGCGTCATCCAGCAGATGTCATCACCGACCGTCCACACTTTCCAGCCGGCTTGGCGATAGCTTTCCGGCGGGATCAACATGGCCAGATTGGTTTTGCCGCAAGCCGATGGAAACGCGGCGGCGATGTAGTGGATTTCGCCCTTCGGATTTTGAATTCCCACAATCAGCATGTGTTCGGCCAGCCAGCCTTCCGTGCGCGCCTGCCACGACGCGATCCGCAACGCGTGGCATTTCTTGCCGAGCAGGGCGTTGCCGCCGTAACCGGAACCGATCGACTTGATCGACAGCTCTTCGGGGAAATGCATGATGAAGCGCTTGTGCGGATCCAGATCGCCGGTCGAGTGCAGGCCTTTGACGAACGAATCTTCCCGCTCGCCACGAGCAGCTCGCTCGGTGCCTTCGCGTTCGATGCGTTCAAGTGCGGGCGTACCCATGCGCGTCATGATGTGCATGTTGGCGACCACGTACGCGCTGTCGGTTATTTCCACACCGCATCGCGACAACGGCGAATCGATAGGACCCATGCAATAAGGAATCACGTACAGAGTGCGCCCGGTCATGCAGCCGTCGAACAACGCGTCGATCTTCGCGTGCGCCTCAGGCGGATCCATCCAGTGATTGTTCGGGCCGGCATCGTCACGGTTCTGCGTGCAGATAAACGTGAGGTGCTCAACGCGCGCAACATCGGCCGGGTCGGAGCGGTGCAGGTAGCAGTTCGGATGGGTGCGCGGATTCAATTCGCTCAACGCGCCGCTGACGAGCATCAGCTCGACCAGTGCATCGTATTCGGCCTCGCTGCCGTCGCACCAATGGATAGTGTCGGGCCTGGTGCGTGCGGCGACGTCGGCGACCCAGCGATTCAACGCTTCGAGCTTGCTCATGCTTGTCCTTCCCGTAAGCCTGAAATAATCGATGCGAGGCGATCTTTGCCGCCTGTCTGTTGCGAAACGTTGCACTATTGCGGCCGGCTATGCCGGTATCAGCGTACCCACGACATGCTCCACATATGCTTCGAATTCGCCCTGCGCCAGCCGCGGCATGCCCAATTGCAACGCCAATTGCAGAAACCCGACGTAGGCCGCGTAGGCCAGGCGCGCACGATGGTCGGCCATGCGCTTGTCCATGCCGATTTGACGGTATGCCCGCGCCAGGAAATCCATGCGCCGTTGGGCCAGGCGCTCCATCAGCGGCCGCACCAGCGGATTGTCCAGGGCATGCAATAGCGCCGAATAAATCACATGCGATTTGGCTTCGCGCCCGCTGCGCCGGAACAGTTCGCGCAGGCGTTCGCGCGGATCGGCCAGATTTTCGACCTGACCGAATACATCGGCCGTATCCTGTACTTCCCAGCGTTCCAACGCCGCCTTCAACAGCGCGTCGCGAGTCGGAAAATGCCAGTAAAAGCTACCCTTGGTGACGCCAAGTCGGCGTGCCAATGCCTCGATCGCGAGCGCAGCCACGCCCTGCTCGGCGATCACGTCAAGCGCGCCGCGTTCCCAGTCTTCCGCGCTCAGGCGCGTGCGCTCGATTTTTTCCACGGCATGCAACATCCAGCCATGGTAACGGCTGAATCGGGCTGGGTGAAGTCCACGTTGCGCTGCAACGCAGCACAACGGACAATCAAGCTGATTGAAAGCGACACGATCGCTTGCCGTGTCGATTGACAGCTCCAATGCACGCAACCATACTCGTGAGTATGGTCGCGAATGCCGCCAGCATCAAGGTCTCCATGACGAAATCATCGGCAATGACATTGCGCAGTGTCGAAGGGTTGCACCTGGCTGTTCAAACCTGGGGCGATCCGACCGCGCCGGCCTTGGTATTTGCGCATGGGTTCGGCCAAACCCGCCATGCCTGGGGCACGAGTGCGGCTACGCTGGCCGCCCGCGGCTGGTATTGCCTGAGCGCAGACGCGCGCGGTCACGGCGAAAGTGGTTGGCGCGAAGACGGCAATTACGACTTCGCCCAATTCGTCGATGATTTGCGCCTCGTCGCGCGGCAGCCGGTGCAGCGCCCCATCCTGATTGGCGCATCCATGGGTGGCCTGCTCGGCATCATGGCCCAGGCCGGACCGGGTGCATTGGATCCCGGCCCGTTTCGTGCGCTCGTGCTGGTCGACATCACGCCGCGCTGGGAAACTCAAGGCGTGGATCGCATACTCGCGTTCATGCGCGCCTATCCACAAGGATTTGAAACGCTCGAGCAGGCTGCCGCAGCGATTGCGTTGCATTTGCCGCATCGTAAAGAGCAAAAATCACCGCAACGTTTGCGCTCGTTGCTGATGCCCAGCCACGACGGTCGGCTGCGCTGGCACTGGGACCCGCGACTGCTCGAACGCATTGCAACCGACGGACAAAGCCAACAGGCGGCGTTGCTCGATGCCGCACGCCGCATTTGTGTACCGACGTTGTTGATCAGCGCTGAGCACAGCGATATCGTCTCCGACGCCACAATCGCCGAATTCCAGCACTGCGTGCCGCATGCAAGCCACGTGCGCGTGCGCGATGCGACCCACATGATCGTTGGCGACCGCAACGATGCTTTCACCGCTGCCGTCGAGAATTTCATCCAACCGCTGCGCGAATCCGCGGGCGGCACTTCAAGGAGCAACTCAACATGACGCCCTGGTATCCGCTAATTGCTTTGCTCGTGGTCTGCCTGACCTGCGCCTATCTGCGCGTCGGTTTGCGCACCTGGACCCTGGCTGGAATCGTCGTTGTGATCGGCATCGGCTGGCTCGCCGGCAGCGGCTGGTTAGCAACCGGGATTACCGCCGTGCTTTTCGCGGTGATCAGCGTGCCGCTGAACATTCCGGACTTCCGCCGCAATACCCTTACTGCGCCGCTGCTGAAAATCTACCAGAAGATCACGCCGCAATTAAGCGACACCGAACGCGTGGCGCTGGAGGCCGGCACGGTCGGCTTCGAAGGCGAATTGTTCAGCGGCAAACCAAACTGGCAACAATTGCTGCGTCAACCGATACCGCAACTGTCGGCCGAAGAGCAGGCGTTTCTCGACGGTCCATGCGAAGAACTGTGCCGCATGATCAACGATTGGGAGATCACCCATGAACTGGCCGACCTGCCGCCGCAGATCTGGGAATTCCTGAAGAAGAACAAGTTTTTCGGCATGATCGTGCCGCATCAATACGGCGGCTTGCAGTTCTCCGCGCTGGCCCACTCGGCGGTGCTACAGAAGGTGGCGAGCATTTCGGCAACGGTCAGTTCAACCATTGCCGTGCCGAACTCGCTCGGTCCTGCCGAACTGCTGTTGCATTACGGCACCACAGAACAGAAAGACCACTACCTGCCGCGCCTGGTCGATGGCCGCGAGATTCCGTGCTTCGCGCTGACCGGCCCGTACGCCGGGTCTGACGCCACTTCGATTCCCGATTACGGCATCGTCTGCAAGGATGAATACGAAGGTGGCAACGTGCTGGGTGTGCGTCTGAACTTCGACAAGCGCTACATCACGCTGGCACCGATCGCAACCGTCGTTGGCCTGGCTTTCCGCATGTTCGACCCGGACAAATTGCTCGGCGATACCGCAGATCTTGGCATCACGCTGGCATTGTTGCCGCGCGAAACCCGTGGCATCGAAATCGGCCGTCGTCACTTTCCACTGAACGTGCCGTTCCAGAACGGACCGGTGCGCGGCAAGGACGTGTTCGTGCCGTTGTCGCAATTGATCGGCGGCCCGGAAATGGCCGGACACGGCTGGCGCATGCTGGTCGAGTGCCTCTCCGTCGGGCGCGCCATTTCATTGCCGTCGAATGCGACGGGCTGTGTACGTACCGCGGCAATTGCCACCGGTGCCTACGCGCGGTTGCGCAAGCAATTCGGCATCGCCATTGGCCGCTTCGAGGGCATCGAGGAAGCGCTCGCACGCATCGGCGGTTACACCTATCTCGTCAGCGCGCTGTCGCGTGCAACCGCGGCGGCAGTGGATCGCGGGGAAAAACCGTCGGTGCCATCGGCCATCGCAAAATATCACTGCACCGAACTGGCCCGCGAAGTAGCCAAAGACGCCATGGACGTGCATGGCGGCAAAGGCGTGCAGCTGGGCCCGAACAATTATCTCGGCCGCGGCTGGCAAGGCGCACCCATCGCCATCACGGTGGAAGGCGCGAATATCCTCACCCGCAGCATGATGATCTTCGGCCAGGGCGCGATCCGTTGCCACCCGTACGTACTCAAGGAGCTACAAGCCACCCAAATCACCGACTACGGCTCGCGCCTGCGGGCGTTCGATCGCGTGTTGTTCCAGCACATCGGATTTGCCATTTCCAATGCCGCGCGCAGTTTTGTACTGGGCATCACCCATGCAAAAATCGGGAGCGCGCCAGGCGACAAATACACCAAGCGCTTCTATCGAAAACTCAACCGCTACGCCGCAGCGTTGGCGTTGGTCGCGGATACCTCGATGCTCACGCTCGGCGGTAAACTCAAGTTCAAGGAAAAACTTTCCGCGCGCCTGGGCGACGTGCTGTCGAACCTGTACATCGCCAGCGCGATGCTCAAGCGCTACGAGGATCTCGGCCGCCCGGCCGCAGACCAGGCATTGCTCGCGTGGGCGTTCCACGATTGTGTGTGGCGCATGCAGATGGCGCTCGATGGCGTGATGCGCAATTTCCCGATGCGTCCTGTAGCGTGGCTGCTGCGCGTGCTGGTGTTCCCGTTTGGTCGGCGTGAAGTGCCGCCATCAGATCGCCTCGGCCACCGCGTCGCCGCCATACTCTGCGCGCCGGGCGAGGCGCGTGCCCGCCTGGGTGAATGGGCATTCCTCTCGCCGACGGCAAATAATCCGGTCGGTCGCATGAACGCGCTGCTGGCCGACGTGATCGCCGCCGAACCGGTAGAACGCAAATTTCTCAAGGCACTCAAGAGCGAATCCATTGGCGCGCACGACTACGCCAGCCAGCTCGCCGAGGCGGAAAGCTGTGGCGCCATCAGCGCCGAAGAACGCAAACTGCTCGAACGCGTACGCGCCGCCACGTTTGAGTTCATCAGCGTGGACGATTTCGATTCGCGCGAACTGGAATCAGCAGTCAAGCACGGCAAGGCGCCGTTACGCTCGGTGGCGTGATCGGACGGTTTTGCGTAACTGCGTAACAGCAAAAAGCACAAGCGCGTAGGCTGGGCTTGCCAGCCCAACCTACGCGAACGGGTTTGCCGGTGCAGCCTGCGAGTGGGCTCGTCGCAGGCGAGATAGAAACGACAACCTGATCAAACCACCGACGCTGGTTTATCATCGGTCGGAGCGTCGCGCAATTCCGGCGAACGCGTTACCCTCCAACCAACATATGCCGACGACGATGCCGCCAGCATCGCCAGCAGACCAAAACCCGACAGCACCACCCCCAGGCTGCGCAACACGTTGAATCCGCTGGTCACGACCAAATCACCGAACCGCCACACCGCGGTATCGATGAAGTTCTTCGCCTTGTAGCGTGCTTCGGCATCCATGCGCGTATAGATGCTGTCGGAAGCCGGTTTGAAGATGCCGTAGGCACTGGCGCGGGTAACGACGGCAAGCACCGCGACCCATGATCCCCCGACGAGGATCAGCCCGACAAACATGGCAGCCTTGACCACACCATCGAGTACCAGCGCCGCGACCGGTCCGAAGCGAACCATCAACTCACGGGTCAGAAATATCTGTAGCACGATCTGCAATCCATTTGCGTACAAATCCACGCTGGCGGCGAAGTCGATGCGCGTGGCAGCGGTGTGATAGGTCACATGGCTGTAGTCAGCGAGCAACGCGTAGACGACAGTCCCGACGCCATCGCCGAGCAACATCAACAAGGCCATGCGTCGCAGCAGTGGCGACGCCAGTGTCTGCCGCGCCCCTGCGAGAAACCCACCGCCAATGATGCGCTCATTGCGTTGCTCATCACCTACCACGGGATAGCGACGCGACCAACTCACCAACATGCCGATACACACGATCGCCAATCCGAGCAGCAATGCCGATATCACCAATAATCCCGAAACGCCCACGGCGTAAACCAACGCACGCGTCAGACCAGGTCCAAAGAGCGCGCCCAGCGGCCCACCCAATGCGATGATGGGAAACAGCCGGTGCGCTTGTTCGGCGTCGAACAAATCGGCCATGAAGCTCCAGAACACGGCCACAACGAAAAGATTGAATACGCTGACCCAGACGAAAAATGCCGCGCCAAGCAGGCGCGCGCCGATCACATCCTGCATGCGGAACAAGGGAATGAACGCCAGCATTCCGGCGACGAAGAATACATACACGATGGGTACGAATCGCCGCCGTGGAAAGCGCGCAACCAGCGCGCCAAACACTGGGGTGAGCGCGAGCGTCACGACCAGGGTAGCTGCGTAGAAAAGCGGCAACGCGATCGAACCGACTGCTGCGGATAACTGGTCGCGCACCGGCCGAATCACGTAATAGGCCGCCAGTACACAGAAAAAATAGATGAAGGCCACGATGACCGCAGGCCATTCATGACGCTTGATCGCATCGCGCGGATTTGAACGGAATGGGAACACGCGCGAACGCCGTTTGCTGCAATCCTTCAAGCCTACCATGTTGCGGGCGCGTTTCCGGCATAATCGGCGCATGCCCAGTCTCACGTATCTGTATCGTTATCCGCTCAAATCCGCTGCGCCGCTGCCGTGCGAAGCCGCTGAAGTAGAAGCGCGCGGCCTGGCACACGACCGGCGCTGGATGGCGGTCGATGCACACGGCTCGTTTCTCACTGCGCGCAAGTATCCCCGGCTCACCTTGATCCGAGCGCAACCCGACGGCGATTGGCTGATGCTTGAAGCGCCGGGGATGCCACGCCTGCAACTGATACCGGCACGCGACGACCGGCGCGAAGACGTGGTCGTTTGGGACAGCCGCGTGCCGGCATTGTTTGCAGAAGGGAATGCGCAAGCCTGGATCAGCGAGTTTCTCGGCGTGCCGGCGCAATTGGTTTTCATGGATGCCGCGTGCCTGCGCAGTGTCGATCCGAAGTATTCAACACCTGGCGATCAAGTCAGTTTCGCCGACGGATTCCCGCTGCTGCTGATCTCACAAACCGCGCTGGACAATCTCAACGCCAAATTGAGCGTTCCGATCCCCATGCTGCGCTTTCGCCCCAATCTCGTGATTGACGGCACGCAAGCGCATGCCGAAGACGGCTGGAAGCGCATCCGCGTGGGCGACATTGAATTCGACATCGTCAAACCCTGCATGCGCTGCACCATCCCCACGATCGACGTCGAGCGCGGCACGTTCGATCCAGACGGCGAACCCCTGCGCACGCTGAAAACCTATCGACGCACCGACAAGGGCGTGAGCTTCGGCCAGAACCTCATTCCCCGCGGCGTAGGCACGCTACGCATCGGCGATGCTGTGGAGGTTCTGGCTTAGGCCACGCACAAGGCCATGATTTACCATGAAAGACACAAAGGACACAAAGATTGAACTCTGAATCTTGCTTTCCTTGGTGTACTTTGTGTCCTTCGTGGTAGAACCAGCTCGTATGCTGCGCTGCGATGGAGCATCTGCTCTAGCGATGCACCTTAGCCTCAGGCACTTGGCAACATACTGTTCTCCATGACCTACGACTACATCATTGTCGGTGCCGGCTCGGCCGGTTGCGTACTGGCCAATCGGCTAAGCGAAAACCCGGCCAAACGCGTGCTGTTGCTCGAAGCTGGGCCGCGCGACTGGCACCCACTGATCCACATGCCAGCAGGTCTGGCCAAGTTGGTCAATCGCAAAGGAATTAACTGGGACTATTACACGCAGCCAGAGGCCCAGCTCGATAGCCGCCGCCTGTGGTGGCCGCGTGGCAAGGTGCTCGGCGGCTCCAGTTCGATCAACGCGATGTGCTACATCCGCGGCGATGCGCGCGACTACGACGAGTGGGCGCAACTCGTCGGCGATGAAAGCTGGAACTGGAACAACGTACTCGAATACTTCAAACGCGCCGAAGGCAACTCGCGCGGCGCAGACGAACTGCATGGGAGCGACGGTTTGTTGGGCGTGCAGGATCTGCGTTATCACAATCCCTTGTCGCAGACATTCATCGACGCCGCAGTGGCTTGCGGACATCGGCGCAATCCCGATTTCAACGGCACCGAGCAAGCGGGCTTCGGTTTATATCAAGTCACGCAAAGGAATGGCGCGCGCTGCTCCACTGCCGCCGGCTACCTGCGTGCCGCGCGCGACCGGCGCAATTTGCGCGTGCTTACCCGCGCCGTAACCCAGCATGTATTGTTCGACGGCCATCGCGCCATTGGTGTCGACTACCGGCATCACGGGCGACCCACCCGCGCCAATGGCGGCGAAGTCATCCTGTGCGGCGGCACCATCAACTCACCGCAACTGCTGATGCTTTCCGGCATCGGACCAGCGGACCATCTGCGCGAACACGGCCTGCGTAGCATCGTAGATTTATCCGCAGTGGGTGAAAACCTGCAGGATCATCTGGACATCTGCACGCTACAGCGCTGTACCCAGCCGATTACGTACGACCGACTAAATGAGCTTGCCGCCGGGCTGCGCTTCCTCTTCAGGCGCGACGGTCCTGGAACGTCGAATATTGCTGAAGCGGGTGGATTCGTGCACACCCGCCACGCACGCGACGAGCGCTGCGACGTACAGTTTCACTTCATCCCTGCGCTGCTCGACGATCACGGCCGCAACCGCATGCCTGGTTACGGCTACACAATGCATGCGTGTGGATTGCACCCACTCAGCCGCGGCGCCATTCGTCTGGGGAGTGCCGATCCAAATGCGAAGGCAGAAATCCGCGCGAATTATCTGGGCGATCCCGATGGCCACGATCTGCGAACGCTGATCGAAGCCCTGAAATTGTCCCGCGAGATATTCGCCGCCGCACCATTTGCAAACGTGCGCGGCGATGAAATTCTTCCCGGCAGCACTTGCGTCAGTGATGACGACATCATTGCCTACATCCGACGCAAAGCCGAAACGGTGTATCACCCGGTTGGCACCTGCCGCATGGGCAACGACGCCGATTCCGTAGTTGATTCACAACTGCGAGTGCGCGGCATCGACGGCCTGCGCGTGGTTGACGCCTCGGTTATGCCCTGTCTGCCCGGGGGAAATACCAACGCACCCACGGTCATGATTGCGGAGAAGGCTGCGGATTTTATTGTTGGGGCCAACTGAAGGGCTTCGCTGATGCTCGACGACGTCGAGCACGTTCGCCCGTACAAAGCAAAGCTTCCACTCGACTGCGTCGAGCGGGTAACTTTCAAGTGCAGGGCTTTCACTCGCCTACGGCGAGCGAGTGACTTCTTCTTGAGTGGCCAAGAAGAAGTCACCAAGAAGAAGGCCACCCCGGTGGGGCGGTCTCCGGACATCCTGCCCTACGACTTCGCGAGCGTGCTACGGGGTTCGCTGAATGTACATCCATGTACATGCAGCGAACTGGCGCGCATCGTGCGCGCCACCCTACGGGCTTTCCTGCGCCCACTCGCCGCCTCACAGGGGCCCCATTTAGCGGCGTTCCCTGCCGCAGAAGCCAAAAGCGAAGCGCACCGAATGCTGCGTTGACTCTTGATGCTGAAGTTGATTTTGACTTGGCTCTTGACCTTGAGTCCCCCTTAAGCGCGCCGAGTATCGCAGGCTTTGTGGACAAGGCCCGCAGGGGTGCGGCGATGGATCGCCGCACTGCGTTGAATCGCACCTCACGCCGGTGAGCGCCCGCACACGGATGTGCGGGCCGGTCGAGGCACCATGGATGGTTGATTGCGACAGACCTATACGCGCGCACAGCGCACGAGGCGCAGCGCCGGGGGGCATTTCTCTTGGTGACTTCTCTTTGGGCATTCAAAGAGAAGTTACCCGCTCGACTCAGTCGAGTGGAAGCTCTGCTCTATTGAAAATAAGTCGATCGATAAAATCGAATAAACGCACTGCAAATGTGATGGGTATCTCTGCGCTCATCCCATCTACAAAACACAAAATCAGGAAGCGTGCGTCAGGCGGCCTGATCCAGCATCGGCGGCAACGGACAATGTACTGCTGCACATATGGTGCGCAGCAACTCTGCTTCAGTGACGGTGACGACACCGTCAGCATCGATGGCGCGGGTCAATCCGCAGACCAGCAACTCCTTGCCGGCGGGTACGAGTTTATCGAGTACCGGCAAGGCGCGATCCAGGGCGAGCGCCCATTCCTGCGGTGGCGCATAAGCCGGAATTGCATCGGGCATTACCTCGTGCATGCCGAGTAGATACGCACGCTCGGCATCTGCCGGATTGTCGCTGCCATATTGGGCGATCACGGCGATGACCTGTGCGAGCTCGGTTGCGCAGGCCTGCAGTTTGGAGCCGCCGCTCGGGCGCGCCTTGGACGGATCCAGCGCATCGATGACCTGCACGCCAATGAGCTTTGCCAGGCAGTATTCCTCGATTGCCACGTGTCCATCGGCCTGGACCAATTCGTTGAGTGCGACCAGGAAGGTCTGCAACTGCGGACGCGGACGCCGACGCAGGACCGGGAAGGCGAGCTGCGCCAAAGGCAGGCGCTGCATCGGATGCAGTTGCGCGATATCACCGGCCAGAGCTTCGACGCCTGCCCGGGTGTCGGCATCAAAATATTTTTCGATGATGCCAAGCTGCCGACTACGCACCTCGGCTTGGGCGTCCAGGGTCAGTGCAAACACGACTTGCGGCGCACCGCTGGTCATGTATGCGCTGGCACGCAGGCGTTCGGGAATGGTTTTGCTGATGGTCTTGGCGCTGGCGATGTCATCATGGCTGGCCGTACCGGCTTGTTGGACGACTTGATTCGCGTCGACCTGCATCGCCGCACCGGCCAGCGGCAGCACCATGCGTGTTGTCGGCTCACCTTCCGATCGCCCTGCCGGGGCAACCTCGCGGGTCGCACGCGGCATCGAACCCGGTATCGCAGGCGCGAACCCAGCCAGCGAAACTTCCGCGCTGTCGCTTTCGCCAACGGGTATCGGATTTGACCACGCGGCGGCGATCGCGGCAAATTCACGCGGGTCGAAATGTGGATCGATGGCCTTGATGCGCTTGGGCAATGGCGGATGGGTTGCGAACATCGCCGAATAACCTACCCCATCACCGAACAACATGTGCGCGACTTCTTCGGTATCGGAACTGGCCAGTTTCGAGCCTTCGGCCAAGCCACCGATTTTTTTCAGTGCGCCGCCGATGCCGTTGGTCTGACGAGTAAATTGGACGGCTGATGCATCAGCGAGATATTCGCGCTGACGCGAAATGCCGGCCTTGATCAGGCGGCCAAAGAAAACGCCCACATAACCGATGATCAGAATTGCCAACCCAAACCACGCGGCGTTTCCGGAATCACGGCTGCGTCCTGTACCAGACAACACTTTTCGGCCGATGATGCCGATCACGAGAATACCGAACAACACGCCCATTAAACGGATATTCAGGCGCATGTCGCCATTGAGCACATGGCTGAACTCGTGGGCAATCACACCCTGCAATTCATCGCGTGTGAGTTTCTGCAGGCAGCCTTCGGTAACGGTGACCGCTGCATCCGAGGGTGTATAGCCAGCGGCAAACGCGTTGATCGCAGGCTCGCCTTCGATCACGTAGACCTCCGGCACCGGCACGCCCGACGCAATAGCAATTTCCTCCACCACGTTGTGCAGCCGCTTGCGCGCAAAATCGGTGGTGTTTGCGGGAACCAGCGTGGCACCCATCTGTTTGGCGACGACGCTACCGCCGCCTCGCAACGTCGACACCTTGTACAACGAGCTGAAGCCGATGACGGCCAGCACCACCAACGTGCTCACCATCAAGACTTGCGGCAACACGCTGCCGCCCGCGGCCATTTGGTCACTGTCGGCGGCGAAACCGCCGAATGCCAGGATCAGTACAAAGTCGACCGCCCCCACGATACAAACGACAGCCAGCGCGAATAGCAACAGCATGCGCTTGGTGTGCTTGCGTGCGAGTTCCTGTTGGGCAAAGAAGTTCATGCGGCGGACTCGGTCAACGCTCAAGGGTCAACGGAAAGGGAACGACAGCGCGCAGCGACCACCATCGCGATCGCCGCGCGACCAGCAATGCGTCACCCATTCAACTGAACGACACCTTCACCGCCTGCTTGACGTCGGGCGATTCCACTTCCCACGACGTGGCCGGGGCGAAATTGAACATGTTCGCCACGAACGAGTTCGGAAATACTTCGCGTTTGTTGTTGTAATACATGACGGAATCGTTGTACGCCTGACGCGCAAACGCGACCTTGTTTTCGGTCGTGGTCAGTTCCTCGGACAATTGCATCATGTTCTGGTTGGCTTTCAGGTCCGGATAACTTTCGGACACGGCAAACAGCGTCTTCAGGGTGCCGGTCAACTGGTTTTCGCCGGCGCTCAATTGTTGCATCGCCTGCGGATCACCGGGATTTGCCTTGGCTGCGGACAGGCCGCTCATCGCTGCAGTACGCGCCGCTGTCACGGCTTCGAGCGTGCCGCGCTCGTGGGCCATATAAGCCTTGGCAGTCTCGACCAGATTCGGAATCAAATCGTGGCGCCGCTGCAGTTGCACATCGATCTGGGCAAACGCGTTTTTGTAACCATTGCGCGATGTCACCAGGCCATTGTAAATGCCGACCAGAAACAGTACGACAACAACGATGATGACGAGCAGAATTAGCAATGACATAACATGTAATTCCTGACTTGGCGCTACTATTGCGCGGGACGAAAAAAGCATAGCACGGGTTTGGCCGTTACCGTGCAGAATCCATTCAAGAAAAGGTTGCCGTAGATGTGGTTCAAACGCACGCTGGCCGGGCTGGCGCTGGTATCAATCATCGGTTACGCCGCACCGGGTTCGGCGCAAGGGCCCCGGCGTCCTGAACTGGCAACTTCCCATGTCGCCAATCCGGGCAAGGTAGCGCGCGAGTTCAACGGCTGGCTGGATACGGTGGAGCAATCCGGCCAGGTGTCCGGACTGGCCGCAGTTATTGTCAGCAATGACAAAGTGTTGTTGCAGCGCGGGATCGGTTATGCCGATGCCAAAAAAGGATTGCCGATAACAGCGGACAGTGTGTTTCGCCTCGCCTCATTATCCAAGGCATTCGCCAGTGCGTTGACCGCGATGCTGGTCGACGAGGGTATGCTCAGTTGGGACACGCGGGTAACCGGTGTGTTGCCGACGTTCGAACTGCACGACGCCGATGCCAGCGACAAACTGACCGTGCGTGACATCCTCAGCCAGCGTGTCGGGCTACCGCACAATACCTACGACCGCTTACTCGAACACGAAGAGCCTTATCAGGAGCTGGTCGAGAAGCTGCGCGAGGTTCCGATGACCTGTGATGTCGGGGATTGCTACGGCTACCAGAACATCACCTTCGCCTTGATTGGCGACATCACCTACGCCGTAAGTGGCGACTTTTTTTATCACCTCGTGGAAAAGCGGATCTTCCATCCCCTCGGCATGCTTACCGCAAGCTACGGAAAGGGCGCGCTGGAAGCGAGCAAAAGTTGGGCGCGGCCGCACGTGCGTCGTGGCCATGCCTGGGTGCCATTTCCGATAAAGGAAGCCTATTACCACGTGCCGCCGGCCGCCGGCGTCAACGCCAGCATCAAGGACATGGGTAAATGGCTTATCGCGCAAATGGGCGGCGATCCGAATGTCCTGCCCGAAAGCCTGCTCAAGACCGTGCATACGCCGCTCGTGGAAACCCCCCACGAACGCCGTGCCACGCCGTGGCGCCGCGCACGCTTGATCGACGCGGAATACGCACTGGGCTGGCGGGTGTACGATTACGCGGGCCAGACCCTCATCTATCACGCGGGAGCCGTGCAGGGATATCGCGCAATGATTGCATTCTTTCCAAAATACCGCTTTGGTGCGGTAATCATGTGGAATTGCGAATGCGCGCTGCCAAGCGGACTGATGCCGATGCTGCTGGACCGCTACCTGGGACTCAATCCGGTTGATTGGGCAGGGCTTGCGAACCTACAAGCCCCGCACCGCATAGCTGCCGGTAGCAAACATTAGCGCGCATCGACGATGCTGATCGTTGAACATTTCTTTCTCATCGCGTGCGACCCGAACGCAGGCTTGCTGCAATGGCCGCATGCAACACAGGATCCGGCGATGCTTGCCTCGGCTGCGTTGCTGCTCGGTCTGGCCATGCACGAACGCATCGCCATCGACGGTGCCAAGCTGCGCGTCGACACGCAGCTTCCGCTTAGCCATCCACTGTTGAACGATGCCCTGCACGTTCTGCATGCAACACAAGAGCAGACCGTGGAATCTTCGCTACGCCTACTGATGCATCGCCTGGCTCCGCTACCCGAGCAAGTGCTCGATGGCTTGTATCGACGTGACCTGGTACACCGCATCGAGACCCGCCGCTGGTTGTTCAGGAAACAGGTGCGGTATCCGCTGCGTTCAGTGCAGTCGCGCAATGAGGCGCTCGATCACCTACGCGCTGCGGCGCGCGGCGACCACGAAGATCTGCACGGCCTGGCACTGCTGCTGCTTGCCGATCAGACCGGACTGCTGGCCTTGCACCTGGATGCCTACGACCACGAACGTGCAATACAACGCCTGCTCGATTTGGGTGCGCGGGAAAACCAGCCTACTGCTACGCACCGGATTTACGCGGAAGTTCGCAACGCCTTGCTGGCTTTATAGATCGACTCAAGCCTGCCGTGCCAATCGCGGCTAACCGTTTGCACAACGGCATTCCCAGCCGCATCGCTTGACCACGGTTCGCACGTATGCCCACGCAACCTATTGCGGCATCCTGCGATCCACCAGCGATGCATTACGCCATCGCGTGTTTGGACGATTGCTACAACCGGCTAACCACCCAGCTTGAATTCAATTCGACGCGTCACATGCTCCTCGGTCGCCTGTCCATTTTGCATGCGCGGCTTGAAAACCCATTTGCGGACGGCTTCAAGGGCTGCGTCGTCAAATACGCGTCGGGGTTCGGATGCGTTGACTTTTGCATCGGTGACTTTGCCATCGGCGGTGACCGTGAACATAACTTCCACCCAACCAGACTGCTTCCTTCGGTATGCAGCAGGCGGAAAGTCCGGTGCCGCCGATTTGACCAGTTCCGCAGGGTGCGATTCGCCGACTGGCGGCGGCGGGGCTGCCGGTACAACGGGAGCTGGAGTCGCCTTGGGTGGCGGCGGCGTAGCTGCCGCAGTCGGTGCTGGTGCCGGAGCAGCTGCCAACCGCGCGGCCGCTGCCGCATCGGCTTCGGCTTTGGCCTTGGCCGCCGCGGTCGCCGCAGCGGCGAGGTCCTGCTGCTTCTGCGTGGTCTCGGCCTGCTTTTTCTTCGCGTCGAGTTTGCCGCGCAGAATCGTCAGGGTGTAATTGCTCGGGTCGGCCTTGGCCAGAATGTCGATTTCGCGCGTGGCTTCATCCAAGCTACCGCCGTTGATTTCCTGTTCGACGGCACCGGTGGCAAACGGGAAGATTTCCCGCAGTGCATCCTGCGCCATCTGGTTTTTTGGATCCTTGTCGAGCACTTGGACATACGCTTCCACCGCGTTGTCTCCGGCTGGCGACACGTAGCGCTTCTCACGGAATGCCGTACCCGCCTTCTTTATCAGTTCGTCCACACTTAACGCCGGCGCCGGCGCAACTGGAGCGGCCGGTACCGGTACCGCAGCCGGTGCCGCAGCAGCGGCTTGCGGATTGACGTTGGCCACCGCTCCAGGCGCGCTTTGACCGGCCACTGGCGCGGTAACGGGGGTGACAGGCGCGCTGGCGCGGTGCAGGAACAAGTACGCCGCAATGGCGATGCCGACCAATATTACGACTATCGGGACAATCTTGATCAGTGGGTTGGAAGACCCTGAAGTGCGGGATTTTGAATTGGTGTCGGCCATAGTCTATTAATTCGCTGCTGGTGAAAGAAGGACGCCGCGCGTTCCTGTTTCCTCATGCAACTTCCCGGCCAGCCGCGTCAATCAGGCATCAAGCCTCTGACGCAGGCCGCTACGCGCAGACAGCACGGTAGCGCATTTTGTGATTGATGTCGCATTTTTTTACCTGTCCTGACAAAGGTGCCGTGATTTCACCCATCGATTGGTCCGGGCCGCAGAGACCCTTCGAGCGGCCCATCGCCGTTCATTGCGTGGATTCAAAACCATTCACGAATATTGCATCGTCATCGGGTATCACCAGCAAGCTCGCCGACAACCCAGGCAAGTTTGTCAGGGTCAGACTCGTTGCGCTGAGTGAACCACTTGCTGTCTGAGCCAGTGCCGCGGTACCACTGAATCCGTACAACTTCCAATGAGCGGAGTGCGCATGTGCAAAGCTCACGACAACATCGTGACCGATTGTGTCCTTGTTGGTCAGCAACACCATGGTGCGCTGTCCGGCGAGGTGAAAGGCATAAGCCCCAATGCGATCCAGATCGGCACTGACGGCGGCGACGCTGTCACCCATGACCCTTGATCCGGCACCGTCATAATCGAGAAAAATCGAAAACGGCCGTTCGGCTTTGCTGGGATGTACCGGTGCGACCCAACGCGTGGCCAGGTCCACGCCATTGCGCGCGAAGATAGCCAACAATTCCGCCTGTGCGATGGCGCCACTGGTGGTGTCGTCGTTTCCCCAGTTGTACTCTGTGATTGCCAGCCGCGTTCCTGGGCAATACTGATCGATCCATGCATGTGCGCGTGGAATCAGGTTGGGTTTGTTGTAATGATTCGCGTCGTTGTCACCGAGGTATTGGCCAATCCACGATTCGGATACCCAGGTTGGATCGTACAATTCCTTCAACGAGCGCAAGCGCAGCGCTGCGGTGGTCGCAGAATCGTCGTCGTTCAAGGCAACGTTCGTGCCCTGCGGGTAGTAATGCAGGTCCAGGTAATCGACCAGGCGAATGCCGTGCGCTTGTTGATACGAGCACACCTGCTGCAGATACCAGGCGACGAAAGGCAAGCCTCCATGATTCTGGCGATCGGTGCCCTCAAGACAATTGCCGGCGGCCGCATCTTTCGCTGAGGTAAACAAGTCGCAGTAGCCCCACGTCACCGGCCCCGTCACCAGGGCATTGGCATCCTGTTGCTTGATTGCGCTCGCGTACGCGACCGTCTTGTTCCAGATCTCGTCATAAGTCGGCGGCAATGGATGCACGTCGCGCTGCGTGGAGTTCCACAGCATCACTTCGTTGTCGAGTGCATACAACCTCACCCCTGCGGCGGCAGCCGTGCCGAACGTTGATTGCAGATGTGCAATCCACTGACTTTCGAACTGCGGCGTGGCCGTCATCGAAGTATCGCTGGCATCATTGCCGGTGATCGTTGTGCCATTGCCGTGGTAGCCGTTTCCGGCATCGGTGTCGTATGGATCCACTGCTTGCTGCGCGCCGTACTTGGCGACAGAGAATCCAGCGAAGTACGGGTGCTGGTGCGGGCTGTCGCTGCGCGGCGTCCATCCGATCGTGGGGATGGTTATCAGCGGCAGCGCGCCGCCGACCAGCGCCGCCGCGATGAATTGGTCCGCGGAATTGCCGACCGGAGGCGTACCCGTGCAGGACGGCGCCGCGCAATCAGGAATATTCTCGTAAAAGTAATCGCTGGCGGTGTTGTGCACATCAACCTGCCAGTTGTAGCGCGAGGTCGAATTGCCGCCCCAGCGATCCACGCTGTATCCGATCTGCGCGTTGCCGGCCGCATTGCCGTAAGCAACGCCAAAGATCAGCGGGCTGAATGGATGCACGCTGGCACCAACATCGACGCTGACGCCGATCGGCGCAGCAAATCCGACCGCCGGAAAAAGCGCAGAGATAAGCACCAGAATCGCTTTCATCGCAGACTCCGCAATCGCATCGCCAGCGAGAATACGCCCAATGGTCAAGCGTCGTCGTCTACACGATCACAACGCGCGAGCGAACGCACTGGGTAATTCATGCGCTGACAAAGGGAAAGTCGTCCGCCGCGATTGGGGCAGGGGAAACGATGAACGAGAGGACGTACGGGAGGGAGTAAGGTCTCTCCCTGCGCTGGGCAATCGCAGGGAGAGCTAATCGATTTGAAAAAAAGTCTTATTAGAGTGGTTACCGCCGCAGGACAGGCGAATCAAATTCACCTGCCTGCGATCGAATCCGGTCGTTTACAGCTCAACCGGGTTGCTCGGACCGTTCCTTCGGTCGGGATAACGAGCATTGTTGGTATTGCAGTCCTATTTCTTCTTCGCCGCAGGCTTGCGCACAGCCTTCTTGGCTGTCTTGCGCGCAGTCTTTTTGGCAACCTTGGCCCGCACAGTCTTCTTTGCAGCCTTCTTAACGGTCTTCTTCACCGCTTTCTTGGCCACTTTCTTGGCGGGTTTCTTTGCAGCTTTCTTTGTTGCTTTTTTCATAGCCATATCGCGTCTTAACTCCTCGTCAGTTGGTAGTTGCTGCCCAGTAAAAGCATGTAGAAATGCTTCGCACAGCAAATCGCTGTTCGTCGCATGTCTGAGATTGTTCACTTGTCGGCGAGTGCGCTCATCAGAAAGAAGTCTGAGCACGTGAAGCGGAATGGACACCGTCACTTTTTTTACGGCGACGGCTTTACGACCGTGCTCGATGTAGGGCTTGATGAACTTCGATGCCTGCATGGATTCCATTACGCGCTTGTTACGCCGTGGCAAAAATTATTCCCGCTGCGATTGCCTGTCAACAGGTTTGTGCGCTTTCGTCGGACCCGGCGACCGCTGTTCGGGGAGTCGACTTTCCGGAAACCAGCCAAGGGTGCAGCACTGGTCGTGGCTTTAAATATTCCTGAATATACGTCTATACGCCTATACGGCAATACTTCCAAACGGTTACATACACAAACTTTTGTTGGATCGCACTAGCAAAAACCCCTACAGATATGCGGTTTGCAGCCATGCAAGGTTTTTGTTGAGTTGTTGCAAGCAACACGTGCAACACGTTCATTCACGTGCTGCAGTCGCAACAACGATGTGGATGAATACCCTCTCGCGTCATTCCGAACGCGCTGTGGGAGCAGGTTTTTCGTGCCGCCGGAGGGTGAAAAATAAATTCGTCGTGCAGTGCCTGATCGATGCTTTCCATGCACGATTTGCGCAGATTTGCGCAACTGTTTGGCCGCAACTATTTCCCGAATCAACCAAGCACGCGCGTCAAGGCATCGGCGAAACGCACAAGATCCGAATCGGTTTTCGTTTCCGTCGCGCACACAAGCAGCGCGTTTTCCAACTCAGGATAGTCATCGCCCAACGCAAAACCGGCGACGATGTTTTCGCCGCCGAGTTGCTCGACGACTTCCTGGGCAGAGCGTGGAAGGTTCAATACGACTTCATGGAAAAACGGTCGCGAAAATATTTGCTCGACACCTTTGATGGCGCAAAGTCGATCACGCAGCGCACGCGTGTTGCGCATGCTGGCCTTGGCCGCGCGTTCGATGCCTTGCGGACCGAGCATCGCCATGGCGATCGTGGCTGCGGTAACCAGCAATCCCTGGTTCGTGCAAATGTTTGACGTCGCCTTGGCGCGGCGGATGTGTTGCTCGCGTGCCTGCAAGGTAAGCGCGAACCCGGGCTTGCCATCGATGTCCGTGGTCCGTCCGACAATGCGTCCCGGCATCTGGCGCACGAATTCCTGCTTGCACGCGAGAATCCCGAAGTACGGACCGCCCGAAGACAGCGGCACCCCGAGCGGTTGGCCTTCGCCGCAGACGATGTCCGCACCGCGCGCGGCCGAACTCGCGCTTCCCCATTGCCCGGGTGGTTTGAGCACTGCCAGCGACAGCGGGTTGACCACACCGATGACCAGTGCGCCTTTTGCATGCGCCCAATCGGTCAATGCATCGACGTCCTCAAGCACACCGAAGAAGTTGGGCTGCGGGATTGCCAGCGCGGTGAATGCACCGAAATCCTGTTGCGAAAGCCAGCTCGGCGAAATACTGCCGCCATCGCCACCTGCGGTTTGATCGTGGCAAAAATCCACTTCCACCACTTCTATATTTTGCAGCTCGACAATCGTGCGCAGGGTTTTTCGATAGGCCGGATGCACTGTTCGCGGCACCAGGACCCGACGCGGCCCTTTCTTGGTGCAGCGCTCGGCCATCAGCACGGCTTCAGCCAGCGCCGTGGCACCGTCGTACAGGGAAGCGTTTGACACATCCATGCCAGTCAACCGGGTCATCATCGTCTGGTATTCATAGATGAGCTGCAGCGTGCCTTGGCTGGCTTCGGCCTGGTAGGGCGTGTAAGCGGAATAGAATTCACCGCGTGACACGATCGCCCACACCGCCGCCGGAATATGGTGCTCGTAGGCACCGGCACCGGCAAAATTCAATGGTGTCCCGTCCTGTTCAGCACGTAGCTTCATCAGGCGTGTGACTTCCATCTCGTTCAGCCCTGGCGGCACGCCTTTGAGTTGCTCGATTTTCAACGCGGCCGGAATCTCGTCGAACAGATCCTCGATGCGTGCAACGCCAATCGTTGCGAGCATGGCCCGGACGTCGGCTTCGGAATGGGGGATGAAGGGCATGGGCTACTCGATGGCGGTAAGTAAAAGGTTACGGTGAGCGGTGAGCGGGAAAGCATTAAAACTTCGTCATTCCCGCGAAAACAAATATCGTTCGTCATTCCCAGCTCTTAGTGGGAGGCGCTCCACAACAGCCGCAGGGCTGGTCACCCACTGACTTGACCGTTCGCTCGTGCGCCCAGTGCGGAGCAAAGGCACTGGATTCCCGCCTACGCGGGAATGACGATCTTTTTGACGTCGCGACAGATCGTATCTCGAGCATCAAACCCCAATTCCCGAGTTCCGAATCTCGATTCCGATCCGCACCCCAAAATGACAGGCTTTTGACGTTACGAATCCCGAATCCCGAAGCCCGACTCTTCAATCAATGCTCGTCTTCTTCGATCAACTCGGCGTAAGCATCGGGGTCGAGTAGTTGCTCGGTGTCTTCGGCAAGATTGCGCGGCTTGAGCACGTAAATCCAGCCTTCGCCGTAGGCATCTTCGTTGATGGTCTCGGGCTTGTCGCTCAGTGCTTCGTTGACTGAAAGCACTTCGCCTGAAATGGGCGCATAGACGTCCGACGCTGCCTTGACCGATTCGACCACGGCGCTGGCATTGCCTGCCTGCACTTCATCGCCGACGCTGGGCAACTCAACATAGACCAGATCGCCGAGCAGGCTTTGAGCGTGGTCGGAAATACCGACCGTCACACTGCCATCGTCTTCGATGCGCGCCCATTCATGGGATTTCAAAAATTTCAGGTCACCGGGAATTTCGTTCATGATTGTTGTCCTGGAGTTCGATCAACGCAACGCAATTCTACACTGGACGCAAGGCCTGCAAACCCTCTCATGTGCGATGTCGGTCACGCCACGTCGATCTGGCTTTGACCATCGCGGACGAAAGGATATTTGACCACGCGTACCTGCGCCAGCTTGCCGCGAATGTCCACGCTTACGCCATCGGCTACGCCGGCAGGAACGCGCGCAAAGGCGATGGCCTTGCCCAGCGTCGGGGAAAACGTGCCCGACAGGATTTCACCATCGCCATTTTTGGTAACCACGCGCTGGCCATGGCGCAACACGCCCTTGTGGTCCATCACCAAACCGACCATGACGCGAGCCACACCATCGGCTTGCTGCTTTTCCAGCGCGCCGCGACCGATGAATTCGCGGCCTTCGCTCAATACGACCGTCCACGCCAGGCCAGCTTCCCACGGCGTAATGGTCTCATCCATGTCCTGGCCATAAAGATTCATCCCCGCTTCCAGGCGCAATGTATCGCGCGCACCGAGCCCGGCTGGCGACACGCCGGCGGAGATCAAGCTATTCCATAACGACACGGCCTGGGATTGCGGCACGATGATCTCGTAACCGTCCTCGCCGGTGTAGCCAGTGCGAGCAATAAACAATCCATCGCCCTCGACCGCGGCAAACTTGCCGAGCTTCTCCGCTTTTTCGCGCAGCGATGCGCTGAGCACGGTATGTACGCAGGCGCGCGCATTCGGCCCCTGCGCCGCGATCATCGCCAGGTCGGAACGTTCGGTAACTTTCACCGCAAACGCCACCGCCTGCTTTTCAATCCAGGCCAGGTCCTTGTCGTGGGTAGCCGCATTGACGACGACGCGGAAGAAATCTTCGTCCAGGTAATACACGATCAGGTCGTCGATCACCCCGCCGTGCTCGTTGAGCATGCACGCGTACAAGGCTTTGCCGGAGCGCTTGAGTTTGTCGACGTCGTTGGCGAGCAGGTAGCGCAGGAATTCACGCGTGCGTGCGCCGTGCAGGTCGACCACGGTCATGTGCGAGACGTCGAACATGCCCGCGTCGCGACGCACAGCGTGGTGTTCCTCGATCTGCGAACCGTAGTTGAGTGGCATGTCCCAACCGCCGAAATCCACCATCTTCGCGCCGAGTGCGCGGTGCGTGGCATTGAGAACCGTGCTCTGGGTCATGTTGATTGTGGCCGAAAACTTGGGACAACCATTATCGCCTTCGCGCGCACCGAAACCAACCTGCCTTTATCCGACCGCGCGCACCTTCAAGGTTGAACCATCCACGCCAACCACTTCCACCGCCGCGCCTGCGGGCAATTCCGGGCCTTCGACCAGCCACAGCGAATCGGCAACGCGCGCCTTGCCGCTGCCGTTTACGATGGCCGTTTCCAGCGTGTAACGCCGGCCAATGAATTGTTCGGCGCGCCGATTCAACAATGGTTGATCGCTTGGCTGGTTGGCGATGCGACGCACGAAGCGCCAGTAGCCGTAACAACTGATAAGCGCGAATACGACGAACACTACCGCCTGTCCGGCAAATGACATCTGCGGCACGAACAGCAATACCACGCCGAGTGCCACGGCAGCGATGCCGACCCAGAGCAGGAAAAATCCGGGCACCAGCAACTCGGCGCCAATCAGCACCAAGGCCAACAGCCACCAGCCATAATGCGCAGTGAAATCGACTGTCATCTATATGTTCCTCGAAAGATCGACTGCGACGGTGCGCAATCGACTCATGTCGGACCGCCTACCTGTCGAGTGTTTGGATCCAGTACCTGTTGTTCCTTCAGGCTGGCCTTGGCCAACTCGGCAATACCCGCCAGCGAACCGAGAATGCCCGTGGCTTCCATCGGCAACAGCATGATCTTCTGGTTCGGCGCGCCAACCATCGCCTTGAGCGCATCGACATATTTCGTGGCGACGAAGTAGTTGATCGCGTTGATGTCGCCCTGGCGGATGGCGAGCGACACCAGCTCGGTGGCCTTGGCTTCCGCGGCGGCCAGGCGTTCGCGCGCTTCGGCGGCACGGAATGCCGCTTCACGCTCGCCCTCGGCGGCAAGAATCACCGATTGCTTTGCGCCTTCGGCTTTGAGGATCGCGGCTTGGCGGAATCCTTCGGCTTCGAGGATGTTCGCGCGCTTTTCGCGTTCGGCCTTCATCTGCCGCGCCATCGAATCAACCAGATCGCGCGGCGGCTGGATGTCCTTGATCTCGATGCGATTGCACTTCAAGCCCCACGGATGCGTGGCCTCGTCGACCACATTGAGCAGGCGCGCATTGATTTCGTCGCGCTTGGACAGAGATTCATCCAGATCCATCGAGCCGAGCACGGTGCGGATATTCGTCATTACCAGATTCAGGATGGCATTGGTGAGATTGGAAACCTCATATGCTGCCTTGGCCGCGTCGAGCACTTGATAAAAGACCACGCCATCGACCTTGACCACCGCATTGTCCTTGGTGATCACATCCTGGGAAGGAACATCGAGCACCTGCTCCATCATGTTCAGCTTGCGCCCAACCGTGTGGTAGATCGGAATCAGGATATGCAACCCCGGTGTCATCGTGCTGGTGTAACGGCCAAATGTTTCCTTGGTCCACTCAAAGCCTTGCGGCACGAAACGCACCGTCTTGGCGATGAAAATCGCCGCGACAACCAACAGCACCAACGCAACGAACCCACCAGTACCCATTCCAATCTCCCGGGAAGCGCATTTTTGAACAAAACGTATGTGTGTCGTGCAACACCACGACCCGCTACCAAAATTTTTGCACGACCGATCGAGTTTGCCGACCGACCGCTGCGATGGTCATCCAGGCCGATGAATCACTCATTATCGCTGCGATCTGTCGCTCGCTGAATTTTCACCTTGCGCCGGGCAGCCTTGATGGGAGCCCGTTCAAATCACTGGTAGCTGGCCGAGCGGGACGCCGTATCAGAAGCGCCCCGCCCATCGACTCCGAAGATTCGCATTATCAAAATGACCAGAGTGCGCCATGGCGGCGTGACTCAAACCAACGATTTTCTGAAATTTTCAACACGCTTTGGTTGGCCCATGATCCAAATTTTAAAGTCAACCAGATCTGGAGCACCAAAGCACTTCAGCCCGCACCGTTCAAAATCGGTAAATGGCAGAGACCGAGTAGATGTCGGTCAGATCGGAGAAATCCGCAGCACCATCAATCTCGATATTGGTAAACGCCCAGCCAAAGCCAACGGAACTATGTGTCTGTGAGCCTTTCGTCCCGTAAAACAGAACCGCCAACGGAATTGCACCCACGTCAGAACCGGGATCCCCCTTGAACTGAATGGAATGACGAGGGTCATGCCAGACCCCGGCGCGCAAGCTAAAGGGGTGGCTCATTTGAGTGAACGTATACTCAGCGCCAAGATGCAATTCGGTTCCGTTGGAGATAGACAGCCGAGAAACAACCGTCGGATCGTTGCCATACAGTGACTGGATCCCACGAGTCAACTGAGAGTAGTCAATGAAGTCAGCATCGAAATTGACAACCCAAGCATCATTTGGCCGCCAACTAATACCTGCTCCGTATTGATCGGGCATCTTAAAAGAAACATTGGACAATCTTATAAAAGCAGATTGATCCACCGGCGGTATGAACGTGGCTGTCCCATCGGCATTAAATTGAAGTACGCTGTTAACCGGGCTATTTGAAGCACTATATTTAAATTCGGGGCCGCGGCGATACACTAATCCAGCACTCCACTTCTCGCTTAACACGAAGCGCGCACCAAGATTTAAACCGTAATCGTTGTCGCTACCAAATTCGGCCTGAGAATTAACAATAGCGCCGGGATTAGTGATCGTATTGTTAGGCGTAACGGGAGCAAGGCGGTTTGTCAGAGTGTTGATATGAAAATCGTAGTAAGAAACTCCAACACCCAACGAAACATTATCAGATGCCTTAAAGGCGGCACTGAACCCGTAATTGATCGTTTTCAGGTTTGCAGAAGTATCCACGGGGAAAACAGTCCCAGTGTTGCCGCCATCCACTGGTACGCCAGTTAACGACGTCTGGTAGTTCGTGTCGAAGCGCAATGCTTCATCACGATAGAAGGCGAAGGACCAGCGACCATGCGGATATACGAGCGATATGAACGAGAGGTTACTCTTCGAACTATCCTGGTTGGTGACATCAAGCCCCGATCCATTGAATGGGCTGGTCGTGGCCGTACCGCCATTTACGTACGGAATGCTGTAATCGGTTCTTCGTGCTTCTACGGAAACTTCCGGTTTTACAAGTTGGGTCAACCCTGCCGGATTGGCATAGGCTGCCGTAGCGTCGTCGGCAAGTCCGATGAAAGCCCCCCCCATTCCCATGCTGCGCGCACCGGGGTTGGCGAAGTTCAGCGGATACGATGGCGTGGATTCAGAATCAGTAATCGCAAGCGCTGGTCCACAGAAGCCCAGTAGCGTCACGGAGATTGCAAGATAAAGCTGACGTTTCATAAGTTGTTCCCCAATGTAATCCATCGAATTTGATCCACTTCCGTTCAGGAGCTGCAAGTGAAGGTCATGACGTAACCCATGACCTTGAATGAGCGGATTTGGAAGGCTTTTATACGTCAAGACATCGAAATCCGCAATCAGGCGATACGCAGTGGGAATCGGACAGCGCGACTAGCACATCCTCTGGATCTGGCTGGCCCGAAGCTTAGCGGTACTAACCGTTGCTACTGGCAAGATCGCATATCCAGGAAGCCCTCAATATATGGCTGCAAGTTTCGTGACCCGGACCCATACCCCGGGACGCTGGAATTCCACGATACCGTTGCATGCCCTGCGTCAGCAAAGGCAAACGTCGCCGTACCCCAGACATTGGTTACAGTTTGACTTGGATCGAATCGCGGAGGAAATTGGGCACCATTACCGTTAATGAGCCCCAATGTCACATCCGCGCGATTTCCGTTTATCGAACCGGCACCAACCAACCATACAGCCGATCCACCGGGCGTATAGGTAAACCAGTCGACGGTAAGAACCGAAGTGCCCCCAGAACCCGGGACAACCTCAAAATCAAACCCGTCTCCCGATTCTGAATGATCGAACCACGACCCTGAGAAGCATGCCTTCACCTGACTGTTCGGCGAATCTTCCGCTGGAATTTTGATGCCCGTCAGGCGCTTGATAGCCATGCTGCCTGAATTGAACCCCGGATAGACGCTGGTCCAGGTCATAAGGCCCGTGCTCGAATCCGTGAAGGCCAAAGACATATCGCCCCAAAGTGACGCTTGTACCGGCAACGTACCTCGCGGGAACCCGTTGCTCTTGACGATGTGCGGCTGGATGAGATCGACAACCACTTTACCTACATCGTTACCGCTACCTGCCTTCGGGTAACCCGCAGCTTGTATCCAGGTGGGTTGTCCATTCACATAGACGTACCACGTCACCAGCATGACGCGTGCCCCATTTTGATCAGGATTGGATACGTCGATTACCAACCCTTGGCCTGATTGATTCGGGTCATACCACTGACCGCTAAAGTCGCCAGTGAAGCGTGCGCTTCCAAGACCGGCAGCGTTTTCCGCATAGGTGTTGCTGTTGGTACTGTTGGTGCCGGCTTGCGGCGCGTTGCTGTCTAACCCCGTCATGGTTCCATCACCGGAAATCGTGGGGTTTTGATTGCTGCTACTTCCATTGCACAGACTGCCACCCATCTGTGCGGGCGTCAGAAAGTTGGTACTGATTGAAATCGTTCCACAGCTCTTGGGCGCTGCCATATCTTTAGCGGCCGTACCAAGGAAGTTCGTCGCGTTAGTTTGCATTACAAGCTGAGTACCATCGTTCGAGAGTTGCGGGTGCTGTGACGAGCCATTCGGTACTGTTCCGTTGCCATTGCGTGCCCGCTCCATCCTGCGCGGTGCGTCATCGGCCCCGCTCATCGCCAGGGAAATGAACACTTCTCCAGTACCAACAGGTGTTCCCAAGTCGTCCAGATTCGATGCCTTCGATGTAAACGCAATGACGCTTCCATCGCTGCTGATTGCAGGTTCCGAAGAATCGGCATTCGCGAAAGTTCCGCCTGATGATTTCGAGATCACTTGCAGATTACCAGTGGTCAGGTCTTTCACCACAACTTGCCGGGCACTGGTTCCGTAAAGACTGAGGGCCGAGACGGTAAAAGTGACCTTCGTACCATCCGCTGAGATACGCGGATCGCAACTGTCGCCTTGCAATTGCTTGTTCTGACTGTCGGTGCTCACAAGTTGAGTAGGCGTTTGCGAGTTCGATGGATCAACCAGAAATATGTCTCGGGCACCATTCGTGTCACTCGGCACAAGATTGGAGGCCGAAGAACAGAAAACGAGCTTTTTCGTTCCACTATTGCTTGCAAGGCTTGGAGCACCGCTTGGCTGTCCGTTGGGTGATTGCCCATTCATACCGGTGTCGACCGGTTTTTTGGGTTGTCCAATAGGGCCTGCAAGCATTTGACCGGAGATAGAGTCTTTGGCCTGTTTCGCCTTGCCCCCCGTGTAAGTGAACGCAACGATACTTCCATCCTGCGAGATAGTGGGCAGGCTCGCAGTGCCCATAAGTTGATGCCCGGCACTATCGATCGTTTCCAGGACCGCATGGCCATTCGCCCCTACGCTGTAAATATCCTGGCCGTTGCTGTTGGAGTTGTTTTGCACCAAGTTCGGGTCCTGCGACTCGAACACAGCGATTGAACCATTCTTATTCAAGGCAACATGCGCCGAATTTTCTGTCGTCGGTGCACCAGACACCGTTGTCGACTGCGCGACGGGCGGCTGATAGGTCTGCAGCACCAGATTGTTCGTGTTGTTGGCCAGACTGGTGTCATTCTGCGTGGGTCCAACATTGGCCGACACCGGTATGGCAGTGCTTGCCGATGCGATGACTCCTGTGATCTTGCACGACTTGGTCGCACCATGCGCCAGATTGCCGATATTCCAGGTCAACTTGCCGCCTACGGGCGTACCGCAAACATCAGACGCAAGGCTCATCAAGGCACTCGGATTGGCTACATTGAAGGTCGCCACAACGGCCGTGGCGTCTCCTGCCGTCGTCGCATCGGCCACGGTCAGCGTTATCGACACGGGTTCGCTAACCGCGTACTGATGATTCGAATCGGGAACCGACAGCATGACCGAAAGATCCGCGCCAGCGCCAATCGTGAGATGGCTGCTGGTTGAATCATTCGCGCTATTCGTATCGATTCCTGCGAATGAAATGGTCAGAAGTTCATCGACAGATGACGCTGTCGCGAGCAACTTGGCCGTGACGTTGCACGTGGCCGATGAACTCGCAGTCAAGGTGCCGACGTACCACGTTGCGCCACCGGATCCGCTAGGCAGACCACAGTCCGACGACAGAATCTGGATCTGGGGCGGCGTCGTCACCGCGACTTGTGTGTCGGGTGCATCCTGCGTGCCCAGATTGGAGGCCGTAAATTGGAACGCGAATGTTTGGCCCACGGTGACCGTAGCCGGGGTCGCGGCAGCCTGTACGGTCAGATCCGTGGTCGGCGTTGCCGCAATTACCGTAGCTGATACCGGTCCGGAACTGGCATTGCCGCCGCCATTGGTGCAAACGACAGTGTAGTCATTGGTCCCAGCAGACACGTTGGTCAACTGCACAGACACATTGCCGCAAGCACTCACGGAGTTGCATACCGTTACCTGATCCCAGCCCGGTGCGGCAGTCACACTCGATCCCATGCAGGAATCGGCGTTACTGGCGCCAAACGCGAGGGTCACGGTCTGCCCGCTCACTGTCGCATGCAGTGGTTGCAGGATAGTCGGCGGTGGAGAAGTGATATTGAATTGGTAGGACGCATTTCCAGGCGTTGGATCGAACGTCGTCGGCGGAATACTCGCCGTCGCGCTCACATTCCCCGTTGGCGTTCTGGCCAAGGTCAACTGGATATCGCAATGATCGGACTGCCCCGGCGCAAGCTGACCGCCCGCATCCGGAATGCTGGTCCAGTCAAATTCGAAGGTCCCACCCGATGGTGACTGAGCCTGCGATTGCGTACACGACGCGCTGACAAAATTGAATACGTCAGGAATAAAGACCTGTGCCTGGCCTGAACCGCCAGCCGAACTGCCGGCAGCGTTGGTCACGGTAAGCGTCAACGTCATCGAATTGCCGACCGACAGCGGCGTCGTTGGGTTCGCTGAAAACGATGCATTCAGCTGAAAATTCTGGGCACCCGCCAGAGACGGAAAGAATGCGCAAAGCAAAGAAAATAGCGCACAGAACGATACGAATTTTCTGAACATCGTGCACCCCCAAGTTAGAACTCGACTGCTGCTCAAAATCCTGATTCAGGTCAATATCAAACAACCTATACGTCACTATACGGGAATTGGAGGGATTAATTACTTTCAAAGCCGTTGTGCATCCCTTCCGCATCGTAAAATGTCAGTTTGACTACCAAAAGGTGCGCTTCAAGGGGCTGGCAAAGAACACCGCACAGATACTGATCCTGTTCGCGCTCAGCAACCTGCGGATGATGCAACGAACGTTGCTGACTTCCGCAGAGTAGGTGCGTGCGTGATTCTGGAAAACACCCCGACAAGGTGTAAAAGGCACCTGAGGGCAGATACAAAACGTACGAATTGGCCGATTTCTGAATGAGATTACTGAATATAGGTGCGCACGTTCGGACGTCCATACGATGACGGCTTGTTCAGACCATCCCTAATTGGCGTCGAAACCGTTGTGGAAAATCTTGTCGCTCGCGCGTACGACCTGCGGCGTAGCTGCGCTAAGAAAGCGACCATCACCCAATTGGCCTAAGTGATCATCGCCCCAACACATTGCTGCGCCGCTGCTCATCACCGCACAGGTGTAGTTAGCGCCTGCTCCAATCGCGGTCACGCCTGAGTCCAGGCCTTTTACCGGGACGGGAACCGTCCGATCAGTGTGCGTTCCGTCTCCCAATTGTCCAGAAGAATTGTAGCCCCAGCATTGCGCGCCGCCGTTGACGATGGCGCAGGTGTGTAAGAAACCGGCGGCAATTGCGGTTACGCCTGAACTCAACCCTGCAACTGCGATCGGTGTGGCACTGGGTGTCAACGTCCCGTCGCCGACTTGCCCAACGAAGTTGTCGCCCCAGCATTGCGCACCGCCGTTGACGATGGCACAGGTGTGGTAAGCGCCCTTTGTGATCGCTGTGACGCCTGCGCTCAACCCGGTCACGGCCAGGGGAATGGCGCTGTTGCTTGTAATCGCATTGCCTAAATTACCCATGCCCCAGCACTGGGCTGCGCCATTGACGATCGCGCAAGTATCATCGCGCCCCCCTGCCGCGACCGCCGTTACGCCGCTAGCCAGGTTCGCAATTGCGACCGGCGTCGCGCTTGAGCTTGTCGTACCGTCACCAAATTGACCGTAATAGTTGCTGCCCCAGCAATGCAGGCCGGCGCTGACGATGGCGCACGTGTGATAGTTCCCGGATGTGATCGCGGTCACGCCGGAACTCAAGCCCGTGACCGCTATAGGTGTAGGACTGCCGTAGGTATATCCCAGGCTGCCCACGAATTCACCCCAACACTGCGCGCCGGCATTGACCACCGCACAGGTGTAGAGAAACCCCGTTGCAAATGCGGATGCTCCCGAACTCAGACCCGTGACGGGTTGCGCGACACTGCTTGGCGAATGCAACCCATTTCCCAAGTCACCGAAACCGTTGTCTCCCCAACATTTCGCTGCGCCATTGACAACAGCGCAAGTCTGGCTAGCCCCCGGCCCTGTGCCGATCGCGGTAACGCCTGTACCCAACCCGGTCACCGCCGTCGGCACTGGATTCTGCAACGGCGGACCGGTGATGCCCAATTCCCCGCTTGTATTGCTACCCCAGCATTCCATTTGGGTGAGGCCGCTGCGAATCATCAGGGCACAGGTATGTTGCCCGCCCGCAGCAATTGAGCTCACGCTGTCTCCCGCTGTCAGCGTTGGAAAAAATGCAACGTCAATCGGGATTGTGCTGCTCGCGGCGGAGCTGTTACCCAACTGACCATACCCGTTTGCACCCCAGCACTTTACCGGATGCGTTGCGTCATCGCTGACCAAGGCACAGGTGTGAGCGGATCCCGCAGCGATCGCAGTCACGGCCAAGCTGAGATTCGTTACCGCCTGCGCGGTGCTGACGTAACTGCTTGTCGTGCCATTGCCTAGCTCCCCAAAAAACTTTTTTCTCCCCAACACTGCATGGCGCTGTTGATTATTACGCAATAATGCCCCTGGCCTGCAGTGATCGCAGTTACATTTGAAGCCAGCCCCGTCACTTGAACAGGTGTCGAATTGTCCGTCGTTGTGCCGTTGCCTAGTTGACCACGGTCATTGAAGCCCCAGCAGCGCACGCCACCATTGACGATTGCGCAACTACTAGCCTCGCCCACCGCGATTGCCGTCACGCCGGAATTCAAACCGAGCACCGCGACGGGCGTGCTGCTGCTCGTTGTTGTGCCGTCACCCAGCTCACCGCGAAAATTGTCGCCCCAACATTGCGCACCACCGCTGATGATTGCGCAGGAGTGCCCGCTATCCGCGGCAATGGCTGTCACCCCGGAACCCAAGTTGGTGACCGCGACCGGTGTTGCAGCAACACTATGCGTTCCGTCTCCCAATTGTCCAGAGGAATTATAGCCCCAGCATTGCGCGCCGCCATTGACGATCGCGCAAGTGTGGTAGCCCCCCGCTGTGATCGTCGTCACCCCCGCAATTAAACCCGTTACTGCATCCGGCGATGCGCTAGGCGACGCTGCCCCGTTACCCAACTGGGAGTATTCGTTTTCACCCCAGCACTGCGCACCGCCGTTGACGACAGCACAGGTGTGCGATAGCCCCGTGGTGATTTGCTGCACGCCAAGCAAAGGTGGCTGGATAGCGCGCACGCTGTGCGTAAGCGTGAGCAGCACGAAACACACAAGAAATCCGACAAACCGAGCGCAGAATAATGTTGCGGGTTTCATGCCTTTCCCCTATTCGATTGTTGCCTATACCACTAATCCACTAATTTCCATCAAACCCGTTGTGAAAAATTTCATC
>CAJDUT010000019.1_pt1 | contig 36490 bp, 33 predicted proteins | sample 7390981 | NCBI WGS metagenome assembly CAJDUT01 (sample SAMEA7055681, study PRJEB34461) | soil metagenome | biome: terrestrial ecosystem; feature: Peninsula; material: soil | place: Antarctica | collected 2016 | reverse complement strand
GTGTCTTGACGATTCAACCATTGTCCGGACGCCTCTGCGATAATGCGCGACCTTGCAATTGATCCTGGTCGCGCATGCCGGCTTTCGGTCTCGTACTTCATTTCATTCGCCGCGAAATCAGCAGCCGCTATCTGGGTAGCTTCAGCGGCAGCTTGTGGGCGTTGTTCCAACCGCTGATTCAGCTTGCGGTTTATGGCTTCGTCTTCACCTACGTATTTAAAGCGCAAGCGCCAGGAGGGCCCAATGGGCCCGGCTATGTACCATTTCTGGTGATGGGTCTTTGGCCCTGGAATGCCTTTGCTGAAGCCTTGACGCACGCGACAACCTCGATTGAGACCAATGCCGGTCTGATCCGTAAAGTAGCGATGCCGCGCGAGGTGTTGGTTATTTCCGCAGTGGTTGCCACATTCCTCTTGCAGATTCTCGGTTTCATCGCCATCACGATTGCAATGCGCTTGTTTGGCGTTCCCGTTGACTTGGCGATGTTGCCCTTGGCGCTGCTGGGATTTGTGCAGTTCGCGATCCTCGCGCTCGGTTACGGCTTCTTCCTTGCTGCGGTGCAAGTATTCATCCGCGATCTGTCCACGGCGCTGCCACAGTTGTTGATGCTGTGGATGTTCACCTCGCCCATTTTTTACGCGCGTGGAATCCTTCCGCCGAAATTCGACCATCTGCTCGCGTTCAATCCAATCACTCACCTCGTAGAATTCTTTCGTGCAACGCTGCTGCATTCGGGAACCATCAACTGGTCCACGCAGGCGCTATCGCTGCTTGTTTCGTTGGTGGTGCTTGTGCTTGGCTATGCCGTGTTTCGCCGCCTCGGCCCCCACTTTGAGGATTTCTTGTGAACGCGGGCCTTCTCGTCGAAACGCGCGGGTTGGGTAAATCCTATCCGTTGGTGTTCCGTTCGCGGGATCGACTGCGTGCGCTGTATCACTTGCTGATTGGTCGTGAAAGTGCGGACGGCATTCCCGTACTGCGCGACGTGAACCTTGAAGTCGCGCCGGGCCAATCGCTGGGATTGATTGGCGAAAACGGTGCCGGCAAGTCCACGTTGCTCAAGTTGCTCACCGGGGTGCTAACGCCAACCAGTGGTAGCGTCGTCGTCAACGGACGTGTCGGCGCCTTGCTCGAACTCGGGGCCGGATTCCATCCGGAATATTCCGGGCGGGAAAATATTGCCATGTCCGCAGCGCTGTATGGACTCAGTGCGGAGGAAACTCGGGAGAAATTACCGCAAATTATCGAATTCGCGGACATCGGCCGCTACATCGACGAGCCGGTCAAACACTATTCGTCAGGTATGATCGTCAGGCTCGGGTTTTCCGTCATTGCGGCACTGAAACCGGATTTGCTGATCACCGATGAAGTGCTTGCCGTCGGCGACGAATCGTTCCAGAAGAAATGCGTGCGCTGGATCGAGGAATACCTCGAAGGCGGCGGCACGCTGATCCTGGTTTCCCACAGCATGTATCACGTGCAAAAGCTCTGCCGTCAGGCCTGTTGGCTCAAGCAGGGCCGGGTCGAAGCCAGTGGCGACGTTTACGATGTAACCCAGGCCTATCTGGCCTATCAGGAAAGAAAATCCGGAAGCGAAACGACTTCGAGTCAACGCGCGGACATCGCCGGTCAAAACCTGGAGTTCTATGCACTTGAGCTTGGCGTGAATGGCGATGCGAGCGACTTGCCCGTGGTACAGGCGCAAGCGGATACGTTGCGCGTACGAATCGTCGTGCACTCACGCGATGGGCGAGTTCCGGTCGTTGTGTTTGGAATCGTGCGTGGAGACGGCACCCCGGTTTACGGCGTCAGCAGCGAGATGGATGGCGTCAGCGCGCAGCGTGTAGACCAAAACACCTTTAGTGCGGAAATCGTGTTCGAGAACCTCATGCTGCTGCCCGGCGGCTATATGATCAAGGCGCATCCGCTCGATCCGGAAGGCGTACGTTTGTTTGATACGCTGGAACGCGGGTTGACGATACGCGGCGAGTCGCGCGAGTTTGGAATGGTGCGATTGCCGCACCGCTGGAACAATACGCAAGATACGTCGGAGCCGACGGCCGAGCCGAAGCAATGACCGAATCCATCCCGCCACTGAAATTCACTGGAGAGCGCTTCACCCCCGAATGCGTGCGCGAAATCTGGTATGAGCACTGGCATCGATACGCCTTTGCGTGCAGTTTCGCAGTCGGCAAACGTGTGCTGGATGCCGCCTGCGGCGAGGGTTACGGCAGCGCTTTGCTGGCAGGAACCGCTGCGAGCGTATTGGGAATAGACATTGCCGACGCGGCCATCGGGCATGCGCAAGCACGCTATGCGACGCAAGCGAACTTGGCGTTCGCCCGTGGCGATTGCACCGCACTTGAAGTGCCCGCGGCCAGCTTCGATCTGGTCGTGTCGTTCGAAACACTTGAGCATGTCGCGGCTCAGGAAGCGCTGATCGCCGGATGCGCAAAGGCGTTGACCGACGACGGAATGCTCATCGTATCGTCGCCGGACAAGCGCACTTACAGCGACGCCAGCGGATTCCGCAACGAATTCCACGTGCGCGAGTTGTATCGCGACGAATTGCTTGCTTTGCTCGGAACGCATTTTCCACATGTGCGCCTGTATGGGCAAAAACTCCTGTTCCAGTCCGCTATATGGAGTCTGGATTCAATGCCGCAGCGGGTGCTTGCCCAAACCCTGGCGGCGGGAAAGCTCACCCCGCGCGCAGGTCTGGATTACGAACCGCTGTATTTCATCGCGCTGTGTTCGCGCAAACCCCTGCCGGAAGATATGCCGGAGCTGGCCGTATTCGGCGACCGCGAAGAATCGGTCTATCGGCATTACAATGACGAGGTTCGCAAGAACATGCGCGGTGGTGCGCGAATCGCAGAACTAGAGACAGAAATGTTCGCTCTGCGCGCCGCGTCGAACTGCGCGCCGGCAGAACCCCAGTCGTCGCCTGCGCACGATGGATCGAAGCGATCTTGGTGGCAGCGATTCAAGGGGCGCTAAAAACCCGCGGCACGTCACGACAATCAACATTGGAATACTCAGGATCACCGATGCAGGAAACGCTCAACTATCAAGTCACCTACGGTGCCCAGACTCCGGCACCGCGTCCGGATCCGGATGCGCCGCTGTTCGCCTCCGAAGATGGCCGGGTGGCGTCGTTGTCGAGCCAGGAATGCATTTTTCATGTGACCCGCAGCGGTGACACGCACGTCATGACCTTCCAGGTTTTGCAGGCCATGGACCAATGTCGCGAATTTCGCAGTCTGGACGAACACGCTGCTCGCATTGAGACCACGATCGCCGGTCTCGCTGGCAAGCGCGATGACATCCGTCGCGTGCTCGAAGGCCTGGTTCAGCGCGAGTTGCTTGTGGCGGATCGAATTTTCATCGAACGGCTCACCAATACGCCGGCGATTGCCCAGCAGAATTTGCGCGCCGTGTTCATTCGCGCCTGTGACAGGCCGCAACAGCTGGGTCGTTTGTTGAACAGCCTGAGCACATACGAACGCGACCATCGCGCCGGACGCCGCTATGTCGTGCTCGACGATTCGTCTCTGCCGGCGCACATCAACGAGCAGCGCGATTTGCTGCGCGAATTCGCGCGTACGACCGGCTGCAAAGTGGCTTACATCGGCAGCGCAGAATCGGCAAAAATCGCGGGTAAACTCAGCCGCGCGCTACCGCAGGCGAAATCGGCATTGTCGCGTGCGTTGTTGCGCGATTCGAATGCAAGCATGGACCGCTTCGGTGGCGGTCGCAGCTGGAACATGGCCTTATTGCTTTCGGCCGGCGCGCGCCTGGCCATTCTCGACGATGATTTGTGCCTGCCGTTGCGGCGCCCTGATTATGCTCGCGATGGCCTGGATCCGAATCCGAACGCGCAGGCGCTGGCGCGCTTTCCGGCGAACATGGAAAACGCGCTCACGTGGGGTGAGCCGGTTTCGCAGGATCCTTTCGAATTGCATCTGCAAGGTTGCGGACAGATGTTGGGCGCGCTGTCGCATGACCAGTACCCGCTCGACCGTCGTGCACTTCGCGGCCTGAATCTGGGGCGCCTGTCCGAGTTCAATGCTGACTCACGTATCCTTGCCACGCAGGCGGGAACGTGCGGCAGTTCACGCACCGAAACCGGCTTGTGGCTGTATCAGCTCGATGCTGAAAGTCGTGCCGAATTCTGGCATTCGCGCGATACCTACCAACGCAATGTTGACGCGCAACATTTGTGTCATGCCGTAGCCCAGGCACGCGTCGCCGCAATGGCCAACTTCACCCCGTTCACGCTGGACAACAGCCGGATGTTGCCGTGTACGAATCCCATCGGGCGCGGCGAAGATGGCCTCGCTGGCGCATTGATGCGTTACTGTCACCCGCACAGCGTCATGCTCGAACTGCCCGAAGCGATTGGGCACGTCCAAGAGGTTGCGCGTAAGCGCTCGGACAAGACGCTGGCGGCGTATGAACCGCGAGTCAATCATTTCCTGCGTGATTACGTGCAGCGCCAATTTGGTGCCTTCCACGCAGCGGAAACGGCGCACCGCATGCACTCAATGGCCGATGTCCTGCGCGACCTCGCCGCAGCCAGCGTCGACGATCGTATTTCGCATTTGCGCGAGTACCTGAGCTACATTCGCGCGGATATCATCGACCGCCTGCATCACCAGATCGAAGCCGTGCCCGACGCTCCGGTTTACTGGCAAGCCGACGCCCGCGAAATCGTGCAGACCAATGCGCGCGCGTTGTTGGCGAAGACGCCACCGAGACTGGGCGACTGGGCCGCCGATATTGACGATACTGGCTGTGCAGCCGCACTGGCAACCGAATTGAACGATTTTGCCGAATTGTGCGAGCACTGGCCGGCGCTGTGGCAACACGCCGCCGAGCAGGGCGAGAAGCTGTTGTCGACCGTTTGATGTGCGCGATGAGCGGTGAGGATGTGACGACTGAGACGTGAGGTGGGACTCAGGACTCGGGAAAATCAAAGGCTCGTCATTCCTGCGCAGGCAGGAATCCAGTTCTTGGTCTTTATTCGAAAGGCCCAAGAGCGAAACAAAAAGCTGGATTCCAACTTGACCAACCCTTCGGTTGTTGCCCCACGCCCCATCGAGGCCCAACCATCAAACCTCAATCCGCCAATTCCATCCCCGGTCTGACCAGCGTCATCATCGTAGCGGCGGACAGTGGCGATGATCTAGCCGTGTGCGTTGCCCGTGTTCTGGCTTCGCGCGTTGCGATTGAAGTGATCGTAAGTGACAACGATTCGGCGGATGGCTCGCTATCGGCATTGACTGGGCAATCGTCAGGCGACGCGCGTCTGCGCATTGTCCACAATGCCGCAAATCTTGGATTCGGCACGGGTTGCAATCGGGGCGCAGCGCTGGCATCGGGCGATGCGTTGTTGTTTCTCAATCCCGATTGCCATGTCGAGGTCGACACGATCTCGCGACTACGCCAAGTCGCTGCCCACGATTCTGGTATCGGCTTGATAGGAGTCAATGTCGTCGGCACGGATGGCAAGACTGAGCCGGCGAGCCGCCGCCGCGATCCGTTGTTGCGGCGTGCCTTGTCGAGCATGGCCGGCCTGCCGCGCTGGACGGCACTTCCCGGCATCGAAATGCCTGCGCCGAACGCATCAATTGCGATTGAGGACGTCGATGCCGTGTCCGGTGCCGCCATGTACTTGCCGCGCAGAGCTTTCGAACGCGTCGGTGGATTCGACGAAGGCTATTTCCTGCATTGCGAGGATCTGGATTTGTGTCGCCGCGTGCGCGACGCGGGATTACGGGTCGTCTGTGCAAACGATGTCCGAGTCGAACACGCCAAGGGGACATCCAGTCGCTCGCGGCCAGCTTTCGTTGCGCGCCACAAGCATCGAGGGATGTGGCGCTGGTTCACGAAATTCGATCCGGCAGCGCGCAATCCTCTGCTACGCACGCTGGTGTGGTTGGGAATCTGGACGCATTTCGTCGTGCTGTTGCCGACCTATCTGTGGCGGGCAGGCAAAGCTGCGCGTCAGCGGTAGCGATTGATTTCGTCGCGCAACGATTTCGCGACGTTGCGTGCAGCTTCGGAAAAATCCTCGCCGGATGAGGCGTACAGCACCGCGCGTGACGCGCTGATCATGAGGCCGGTACCGCGCGAGTTCTTGCCATTGGACACGACTGCTGCGACATCGCCACCTTGTGCCCCGATGCCGGGGATCAGCAGTGGCATTTCATCGCCGACAATCCGGCGCACGTCAGCGAGTTCTTGCGGGTATGTCGCGCCAACAACCAACGCGCAATTGGCGTTGGCGTTCCAGTCGCGGGCAATGCGCGCGGCAATGTGCTGGTAGAGTTTGCGATCAATACCGTTGGCGTCGGCGACCTCAAGCTCCTGGATGTCGCCAGCACCGGGATTGGATGTGTGGCACAGAATCACTGAGCCTTTGTCGGTGCGATCCAGGAACGGTTGCAGCGCATCGCGTCCGAGATACGGGTTGAGCGTGACGGCGTCAGCCCGATAGCGTTCGAACGCTTCGGTCGCGTAATGCTGCGCGGTGCTGCCAATGTCGCCGCGTTTTGCATCAAGTATGACTGGAATGCCCGGATGCGAGTCGTGGATATGCGCGATCAATCGTTCCAATGCCGCTTCGGCGCGGTGCGCGGCGAAGTGGGCGATTTGTGGTTTGAAGCAGCACACCAGATCGGCGCAGGCGTCGACGATGCTACGGCAAAACGCAAAGATCGCATCCGGGCCGTTTTGTAGCGTCGTCGGGAATCGAGAAGGCTCCGGGTCCAAACCCACGCATAGCAACGAATCATTGCGATCCCACGCGTGCTGCAATTGATCACCAAAATTCATGGGCGCGCCCCGTGAGATGACGCCAGGCCATGCCCTGAGTTGCGTATCGTTTCGAGATTTTCGCGCAGCAGCGGATGCCGGGGAAAACGGCGTAGCGCTCGCGTGATCAGCAATTCGGCGCGTCCGATATCACCAGTATGCAGATTCGCCATCGCGCACAGATTGAGCACGTTGGCATCGCTGCTGCGCTTGATCAATGCGCGCTCCAGACACTCCAGCGCCGCGGAGAAGTCTTTGCCATCCAGATAAAACTTTCCAGCCATCGTCAGTGCATCGACGTTGCGTAACCAGCGATCCAGGCTCGACTTCCATTTTTTCCGAATGCGTGTGACTGCTTCAATGCGAAGTTTCGGATTGTTGTTGGCGCCGAAACCGCAACCCGACGCGCCGATCTGCGCATTCCAGATACTGGTGATGGCGTCCACAAAAAGAAATTGCGTGCGTGTGGCACAGGCGATCTGGAAATCGTGATCCTCATGTACCGTTTGCTCAGGATCGCAGCGTACGCCCTCGTCAACCAGGCTACGATGAAAGCACATTCCACAAGGGGTCGAGCGACTGTGGAAATACAGTTGCACATGATGGCCAGGGTGACCAACTCGAGCGATCGGCTTTCCATGCTTGTCGTCGACGCGTGCTGTCGAATAAATCACGCGTTCCTTTCCCGGGCGCGGTGCGTTGAGCAAAGTGCTCAAATGCTCGGGCAACAATTCATCGTCGTCGTCGAGAAAATTCATCCATTCCCCGCGCGCGGCTTCAAGGCAGGCATTCGCCGCTTGCGCCATCGGCAGGTGACGGTCGGGGTCTGGATATACCAGACGCAGCGGCCGGCCCAGAAAAGTCTCCGGCAACGATCTGTGCGAACGCCCGCACGCAGCGACCACGATGATCTCGACGTTCGGCCACGTCTGCCGCGCCGCCGCGCGCACTGCACGCTCCAGCAGTGGCCGATCCATGCTACGAATCAACACTGAAGCCAATGGCACGGAAGGATCGTTGAGGATCGGCGTGTCGGCTTCAGGTTTGTTGCGTAGGCGATCAATCAGCCACATGAGCGAGTCCCGAGTTGGATGTGGCGAATGGTAGCGGGTTTGCTAAGGGTAAGACGTAAGAACATAAAGAGCATAAAAGATCTACGTCATTCCCGCCTTCGCGGGAATGACTAGTGGTCTGTAACAGAGGAAGCGGTAGATAGATCGCGCAGGGATGTTGGTGGCTGCTGCCGATCTGGAGCGAGGCCAATAGCCGAAGCTATTGGCCGAGTGAAGATCAAGCCAGACGACGACAGACCAAGCGAGGTGCTGTCGATTCCTCTGGTACAGGCCACTGGATATCGATTTCCCCGAGTTCCGAGTCCCTGTTCCTGGCTCAACCTCAAGCCAACTTCCGATACTTGATCCGATGCGGCTTGGCGCCTTCCTCGCCGAGGCGACGCTTCTTGTCTTCCTCGTACTCGCGATAGTTGCCGGCGAAGAATTCTACGTGTGAATCGCCTTCGAACGCGAGGATGTGCGTAGCGATGCGATCGAGAAACCATCGATCATGCGAAATCACCAGTGCGCAGCCAGGGAACTCTAGCATGGCGTCTTCGAGCGCACGCATGGTTTCCACGTCCAGATCGTTCGAGGGTTCGTCGAGCAGCAAGACGTTACCGCCGGACATCAGCGTTTTGGCCAAGTGCAGGCGTCCGCGTTCACCACCGGACAACTGCCCGACCAATTTTTGCTGATCCGTACCCTTGAAGTTGAAGCGGCCGAGGTAGGCGCGCGATTGCAATTCGTAGCGGCCGATGGTGATGATGTCGGCGCCGCCAGAAATTTCCTGCCAGACGTTGTTCTTGGCACCGAGCGCGTCGCGCGACTGATCCACATAGGCGAGCTTGACCGATGGTCCGATCGAGACTTCACCGGAATCGGGCTTCTCCTTGCCGATGATCATCTTGAACAGGGTCGATTTTCCCGCGCCGTTCGGACCGATGATGCCAATGATCGCGCCTGCTGGCACCTTGAAGCTCAGGTCGTCGATCAGCAGGCGCTCGCCGAACGCCTTGGACACATTGCTGAACTCGATCACCTGGTCGCCAAGGCGTTCGCCGGGCGGGATATAGATTTCGTTGGTTTCGTTGCGCTGCTGGTATTCGACCGAGTTCAGTTCCTCGAAGCGGTTCAGGCGCGCCTTGCCCTTGGACTGGCGCCCCTTGGCATTCTGGCGTACCCATTCGAGTTCGCGCTGGATCGCTTTCTGCCGGGCTTTTTCCGTCGACGCTTCCTGCTTCAGGCGGTCGCCTTTCTGTTCCAGCCACGATGAGTAATTTCCCTTCCATGGAATGCCGCGACCGCGGTCGAGTTCCAGTATCCACTCCGCCGCGTTGTCCAGGAAGTAGCGATCATGGGTGACGGCCACGACCGTACCGGGAAATTTTTGCAGGAACTGTTCCAGCCATTCCACGGACTCGGCATCCAGGTGGTTGGTTGGTTCGTCGAGCAGCAGCATATCGGGCTTGGACAACAGCAGGCGGCACAGCGCGACGCGGCGCTTTTCGCCGCCGGACAACGTCTTGATTTTTACATCCCACGGCGGCAGGCGCAGAGCGTCGGCGGCGACTTCGAGCGTACGATCCAGAGCGTGCCCGTCGCTGGCGGCGATCAGTGCTTCCAGACGTTGCTGTTCGGCGGCGAGCTTGTCGAAATCAGCACCTTCGTCGGCGTAGGCGGCGTAGACCGCATCAAGCTGCGTTTGCGCATCAGTAATCTCCGAAACGCCTTCCTCGACGCTTTCGCGCACCGTTTTTTCCGGATCCAGTTGTGGTTCCTGGGCCAGATAGCCAATCTTGATGCCTGGCTGCGGCCGAGCTTCGCCGTTGAAATCGGTATCTTCGCCGGCCATGATCCGCAGCACCGTGGACTTGCCCGCGCCGTTGAGGCCCAGCAGGCCGATCTTGGCGCCAGGAAGGAAACTCAGCGAGATGTCCTTGATGATCTGGCGTTTCGGGGGCACGATCTTGCTCACCCCGATCATGGTGTAGATGTACTGCATTGTTGACTCCATTGCGGGCGGCACGCGCGCGGCGCGGGCCAAAGGGACTGCCAATTATCGCCGATGGCGACACTGCGTGCCACGGTCGTGGTTGATCGGGTCAGTCCGAAGCTTTACCACAGTTAAGTTACGCGACATCATGCCGGCATGGCGAAGCAGAGCGTTGATTGTTTCATGAGCTACCCTACGCAGGCGCAACGATGACTACGGCGGCATCCGAAATTGACGCTGCGATGGCCCTGCAAAAGAGCGGTAAGTGGGCTGCTGCGGAACACGCTTACCGTCAATGGATAGAACGCCATGGCGCCAATCCGGGTGTCGAACACATGCTTGCTCTGAGTTTGCATGCACAAGGCCGAAGTGAAGAATCTTTGCCTTGGTTCGAGCGTGCCGCAAACACGACGGCGGGAACGGCTGCGGTTCTATGGAACAACTTTGCTGCCGCGTTGCTGGCAGTGGGCAATTCAACGGATGCCGGCAAGTACGCGCGCAAGGCTGTTCAAGCCGAGCCGGGTCGAGCCGGTGCTTGGCTTAATCTGGGGCTCGCGTGCGAAATTCAGCACGATTTCGCGGCCGCGTCGAAAGCGCTGGAGACCTCACTGCAGATACTGCCCTCGCAACCAAGCGCCATTCGGGCATTGGCGCGCTGCCAATTGCGTTTGGGCGAAGCCGACGCGGCCCTTGCGGTCCTGACGGCCATCGCGCCAGGCACCGACAAGGCGGCGGACCTGGTTCGTTGTGAGGCATGGATTGCTGTCAAGGACTATTCATCGGCTGCGGCATTTCTCAACAATCTCATTGGCGACTCGGAAGTTGCGACGGATGCGCAATTACTCAAGGCACAGTTGGCGATCAAGCGAGGGCAGGGAAACAAGGCGCTCGAATTGCTTGAAGACGTGATTCGCAGCGACCCGGACAACCGGGCGGCGACCGTACGATCGGCATTGATCAACTTGAGTCGCGCCGATACATCGCTTGGATTGAGCCGTCTTCGCAGTTGGCTGGATCGCCATCCCGAAGACCAATCTACTGCCAGTAGTTATCTGGTGGCATGCAACTACTCTGAATATTTTGATCCAGAAAGATTGCTCGCAGAGCACCAGCAATTGCGCCCGCCGCCGTTGGCAGTCAAGCCTTGGCCGATCGGTTGGACGCAGCAGCATCCGTCTGCGCCGCTGCGCGTGGCTTGGGTTTCCTCTGCTTTTAGTGTCGGTCCAATTGAGATATTTTTTTCCGAAGTGCTGCAGTCGCTGCTCGCAAACCCGGCCCGAATTGAGCATCGGCTCTATGCTATCGGAGGGGAATCCACAAATGCGCCGGCTGCCGCATCGTGGGCGGTAAACCAGATTGACGTCAGCGGCTTGAGCGACGAGCAATTGGTCGAGAAGATTCGTGCCGACGGAATCGATATCGCGATCGACATGGTCGGGCGGGCGGCTGGCAATCGATTGGGCGTATTTGCTGCACGTGTGGCTCCCGTGCAGGTCGGATGGCTGGATGTCTTCAATCCAAGCGGTATCGCGGCCATGGACTATTTGATCACGGATGAAAAATTGAGCCCACCCGGAGCGGATGCCCATTTCACCGAACGACTGATTCGATTGCCACACGGACGACTGGCCTATCGACCTCCTCCCGTTGAATCTGCGTCATTGGATGGAGTGCGCAGCAGGAAGTTTATTTGCCTAAACCGATTCTCGAAGCTAAACGATGCGGTACTCGATGTATGGGCGAAAATACTTCAATCGCTACCCGATTGGACGTTGGATCTCAAGGCAAAGGGAGGTGCCGATTCCGATCTGATTGAGCGCTTTCGTTCGAGATTTGAGGAACGCGGCGTAGATAGGAACCGCGTTCGTTTCACCGACGCGGGCCCCTATGCAGAAGCGATGGACGCCTACCAAACAGCGGCGATTGCGCTGGATCCATTTCCCTTCAGTGGATGCTCCACGACGTGTGATGCACTGTGGATGGGCCTTCCCGTCGTTACTTTGCCGCGTGAAACCATCGCCAGTCGCCAGTCGGCGGCGTTGCTCGAATTTTGCGGGTTGTCGGAATGGGTTGCCAAGGACGAAGATTCCTACCTCTCCATCGCTATTGAACTGGCGCGCAATGTGCAGCGTCGCCACGAGTGGCGTGCCGGCGCGCGCGGCCGTATGCGCGCAGCGCTCTGCGATTCCAAGCGATTAGCGTGCGAATTGCTGGATGCTTTCAATAGGATTGCGCAAAGGGCGACTGAAAAGTAGGCTTCGTGGTTGGCAACCGATACAATGCGACAGGTTCCTTTTTGCGAAGTCTGCCATGTACCCTACAAACCTGCGTATCGAAGGCTACGACCCCGAACTTGCTGCTGCCATCGCGGCCGAAAACAAGCGTCAGGAAGACCACATCGAGCTGATCGCATCGGAAAATTACGCCAGTCCACGCGTGCTCGAAGCCCAGGGTTCCGTGCTCACCAACAAGTATGCCGAGGGCTATCCCGGCAAGCGCTATTACGGTGGCTGCGAATACGTGGATGTTGCCGAAAGGCTCGCCATTGCGCGGGTGAAGGAACTGTTCGATTGCGATTACGCCAACGTGCAGCCGCATTCTGGATCGCAAGCCAACCAGGCGGTGTATTTTGCGCTGCTTGCGCCGGGCGACAAGATTCTTGGCATGTCGCTCGCGCACGGAGGTCATCTGACCCACGGTGCGAAGGTGAATCTTTCCGGCAAGATTTTCGATGCCGCTCAATACGGTGTGGATGAGAAGGGTTTGATCGATTACGACGAGGTGGAACGGCTCGCGCTGGAACACAAACCGAAAATGGTCGTCGCCGGATTCTCGGCGTATTCGCAAGTCATCGACTGGGCGCGGTTCCGCGCCATCGCCGACAAGGTTGGTGCGTACCTGTTCGTCGATATGGCACATGTCGCCGGTCTGGTCGCGGCCGGTGTGTATCCGAGCCCGCTGCCGCATGCGCACGTGGTGACATCGACCACGCACAAGACGTTGCGTGGTCCGCGCGGCGGCATCATCCTGGCCAAAGGCGCGGGCGAGGAGATTGAGAAGAAACTGCAATCCGTTGTTTTCCCCGGCATCCAGGGTGGCCCGTTGATGCACGTCATCGCGGCCAAGGCGGTTGCGTTCAAAGAGGCGCTTGAACCGTCGTTCAAGGACTACCAGGCGCAGGTCGTGAAAAATGCGCGGGCAATGGCGAAGGTGTTCATTGATCGCGGCTACAAGATTGTTTCCGGTGGCACCGACAATCACCTGATGCTGGTCGACATGATCGGCCGCGGCGTCACCGGCAAAGACGCAGAAGCCGCGCTTGGACGCGCGCATATCACCGTGAACAAGAATGCAGTGCCGAACGACCCGCAGAAGCCTTTCGTCACATCGGGTTTGCGCATTGGTACGCCTGCGGTGACCACGCGCGGTTACAAAGAATCCGATTGCACCGAACTGGCCAACTGGATTTGCGATGTGCTCGATGCACCGAAAGATGACGGTGTTATCGCCGCAGTGTGCGACAAGGCGACGGCGCAGTGCGCGAAGTTTCCGGTGTATGGGTAAACGGCCGGGATTCGAGATTGGAGAATCGAGAATAGTTGAGCAAATCAACTTTGACTCGATCGCGTCTCGATTCCCCATTCTCGATTCCCCATTCCCGGCCGTCTAAATGCACTGCCCCTTCTGCCAGCACGAAGAAACCCGCGTGATCGATTCGCGCGTGGCCGAAGACGGCAACACCATCCGTCGGCGGCGCGAGTGCGAACGTTGCAGCGAGCGCTTCAATACCTTCGAAACCGTTGAAATCAAACTGCCGGCGATTGTCAAAAGCGATGGCCGGCGCGAAGCATTTGACGAACGCAAGTTGCGTACCGGCGTCGAGCGCGCTTTGCAAAAGCGTCCCGTAGCGAGCGATGCCGTCGACCAGATCATGGGGGCAATTACCCGACAGCTGCGTTCGATCAGCGAACGCGAAGTGCCGTCGCGCTTGATCGGCGAATGGGTCATGACCGAATTGAAGCGCACCGACCAGGTAGCCTATGTGCGCTTCGCCTCGGTATATCGCCGATTCGAAGACGTGCAGGCGTTTCGCGAGGAAATCGAGCGGCTCGAACGTGATCTGCCCGAACTGGAAGGCTTGCAGTTGCCGCTACTGGGTGCGGTGGTCGCCGCGCACGAAAAGAAACGCTGATGCCGGAACCGAGTTCCGAGTCCCGGACCCCGAGCACCGGCTTCTCCGCAATCGACCACGCGCACATGGCGCTTGCCTTGCGCCTGGCCGAACGCGGAATGTATACAACCCAGCCGAATCCCCGTGTGGGCTGTGTACTTGCGCACGGCGATAACATCGTCGGCCAAGCCTGGCACGAACGTGCCGGGCAGGCGCATGCGGAAGTCTTCGCGCTGCGCGAGGCTAGCGCGCGCGCGCGCGGTGCTTGCGCCTACGTCACGCTGGAACCGTGTGCGCATTTTGGGCGCACGCCACCGTGTGCGGATGCCCTGATCGAAGCCGGCGTGACGCGTGTCGTCGTGGCCAGTGGCGACCCGAATCCGAAGGTCGACGGTGGCGGCTTGCGCCGTTTGCGCGAAGCAGGCATCGCGGTCGAAACCGGTTTGATGCACGACGCCGCACGCGAACTGAATCGCGGATTTTTCTCGCGCATCGAACGCGGTCGCCCGTGGCTGCGCATCAAGCTGGCCATGAGCCTTGATGGGCGCACCGCGCTCGCCAATGGGAAATCGGCGTGGATCAGCGGCGAAGCCGCACGCGCCGATGTGCAGCGCTGGCGCGCGCGCAGCTCGGCGATCTTGACCGGCAGCGGAACGGTGCGCGCCGACAACCCGCGTTTGACAGTGCGGTTCGACTCCCACTCCCCTGACTACGTCGGGGGAGAGGGCTGGGGTGAGGGGGCGGCGCATGCAGCTGCGTCGCGCCGGGGTGAACGCCTCCCCCTCACCCAACCCTCTCGCCCAAGCGAGCTTGGAGGAGAGGGCTTCAGGCCGCTGCGCGTCGTTCTGGATCGCAACCTGCGCACGCCACCGATCGCGCGCGTGCTCGATGGCAGCACGCCGACGTTGGTTTTTCATGCGCATGGCGCGAAACCTGGGCACGATGGGTTCGATCGAGTTGAGTGCGCGGCCGTCGAATCGGATTCAAACGGCTTGAATCTGTTGAATGTCCTGCGCGAACTGTCAGCCCGCGGCGTCAACGAATTGCAGGTCGAAGCCGGCCCGACGTTGTGTGGTGCATTGTTCGCAGCGGAACTGGTCGACGAGTTGCTGCTGTACGTCGCACCGGTTCTGCTAGGCGATCAGGCGCGCGCATTGCTGCGGTTGCCCGGCATCGATGACATGGCCAACGCGCGACGCTTGCGCGTGATCGAGCAGCGTCAGGTTGGCGACGATTGGCGCATATTGCTGAGGCCGTGAGCGAATGTTTACCGGAATCATTCAATCTGTTGGAAACATCAAGCGCTGTGAACCCATCGGCGGTGACACCCGGCTTTGGATCGATGCGAATGCGCTGGACCTGTCTGATGTGGCAATCGGCGACAGCATCTGCGTTTCCGGCGTTTGCCTAACCGCGATTGAACTCGATTCGGCAGGCTTCGCTGCCGACGTGTCGGTAGAAACGCTTTCGTGCACGACCCTGCGCGTGTTGAAGAGCGGCGATCGTGTCAATCTGGAAAAATCACTGCGTCTGGCGGATCGCCTGGGTGGCCACCTCGTTTCCGGTCATGTCGATGGTGTTGGTCACGTGCGAGCGGTAGATGGCGACGCGCGCTCGCAACGCTGGCGCATTGAAGTCCCATCCGTCCTGGCGCGCTACATCGCCGCAAAAGGCTCCGTATGTATTGACGGCGTAAGCCTGACAGTCAACGATGTCGATGCGAACGTGTTTGGCGTCAATCTGATTCCCCACACCATTGCGAATACGACGTTTCAGTACAAGGTAATCGGTGACCCGCTCAATATCGAAGTCGATGTCGTAGCCAGATACCTCGAGCGCCTTTACCCCGGCGCGCACGAGTAATTTCCTGGCAACTCGGCCCTCAGCCCAAACCAGCCATGTCCTTCGCCACTATTCCCGAACTCATCGACGAAATCCGCGCCGGCCGCATGGTCGTCATCGTCGACGATGAAGATCGCGAGAACGAAGGCGACCTGATCATGGCAGCGCAATGCGTGCGACCGGCGGACATCAATTTCATGGCGCGCGAGGCACGTGGCCTGATCTGTCTGGCCCTGACCCAGCAGCGCTGCGCGCAGTTGAACTTGGCGCCGATGGTCAGCGCCAACGCTTCGCGACATCACACCAATTTCACCGTTTCCATCGAGGCGGCGCAGGGCGTGACGACGGGAATCTCGGCGCATGATCGTGCCCATACCATCCTCGCTGCGGTGGGAGCCGATGCGCAGCCTAACGATCTGGTTCAGCCTGGTCATATCTTTCCGCTCGCCGCGCAACCCGGCGGCGTGCTGACGCGCGCCGGTCACACCGAAGCGGCCAGCGATTTGGCTGCATTGGCTGGAATGGACCCATCCGGCGTGCTGGTCGAAATTCTTGCCGAAGACGGGACCATGGCGCGGCGCCCGCAGCTTGAAATATTCGCGAACTTGCATGGCCTGAAGATTGGCAGCATTGCCGATCTCATCCGACACCGCTTGCAAACCGAAAAGACGGTCGAGCGAGTTTTTGACCGTACGCTCGAAACCGAATTCGGCGAATTTCGCCTGGTGGGTTATCGCGATGCGCTCACGCAACTGCCACATTTCGCGCTGGTTCGCGGAGCCGTGGACGATGGCGAGCCGGTACTCACGCGCGTGCACGTGCGCGACACGCTCAGCGATGTGCTGCACCTGGCGCGCAGTGACGGCAGCGTGTCGGTAACCCATGCACTACGCCATGTTGCAGACGAAGGACATGGTGTCGTCGTTGTGCTGACCGATGCCAATGAAGCGGCCACCGCACTGGATCGTCTCGCCGAAACTCCCGAGACTCCGCTGCCCGACGAAATGCACGAATGGCGCCGACACGGCGTTGGTGCGCAGATACTCGCCGATCTCGGCGTGCGACGCTTGCGCGTGCTCGGAACGCCGCGCCGGTTTCTCGGACTTGCGGGATTTGGTCTTGAGGTTGTCGGTTATGAGGAGCCGGGCATGGAGAATCGCGAATAGGAAATTGGGAATCGGGACCTGGGAGACGGGACTCGAAACTCGGGAGAATCAAAAGCCCGTCATTCCCGCGAAGGCGGGAATCCAGCGCTTTCTTTTGTCTTTTGTGCAGACAAATCAAGAGCAAGAACTGGATTCCCGCCTTCGCGGGAATGACGAGGTTGTAGACTTTCTTGTTTTCCCGTCCCACTACCTTCACAACTCATGCCCAACTTTTCCGGTCAACTCCGCATCACTCCCACCACGCGCTTCGCGATCGTCGCCAGCCGCTGGAACCCGCGTATCGTCGATGCATTGATCGAGGGTGCGCAGCGTGCACTCATCGAGCACGGCGCTAGCGAGGCAATGATCGACCTGATGCGCGTACCCGGGGCGTGGGAAATCCCCATGGTTGCAGCACAGCTCGCGGCGACGAGGCGCTACAATGCGATCATTGCGCTGGGTTGTGTGGTGCGCGGGGATACGCGGCACTTCGAGCACGTCGCGGATGGATGCGCGCAGGGTTTGATGCGCGTCGCGCTGGATCACGGCGTGCCAGTACTCAACGGCGTGCTCGCGGTTGAGCGTCACGTGGATGCGCAGGCGCGAGCTGGTGGCGTGCATGGCAACAAAGGTGAAGATGTGGCGTTGGCCGCCATTGAAATTGTGGACTTGTTTACCGAATTGGACGGCGCGAACCCGCGCGATTGCAAAGGAACCCCATGACCCAGCATCGCCGCCCGGATGGAATCGATCTCGCAGCGCGCTCGCGCGCCCGGCGGCGTGCGACGCAGGCTATTTACGCCTGGCAGATCGGCGGCAATCCGATGAAGGCGGTTATCGAAGAATTTCGCCACGAGCAGGATATGGAAATCGCCGACCTCGACTATTTCGAGGATTTGCTCAGCGGCGTGGAGCGCCACTGCGCGGCTCTGGACGAAAGCCTCACTCCGTTCCTGGATCGCGAGGTTGCCCGGGTTGACCCGATCGAACGCGCGATCCTGCGCATGTCCGCCTACGAATTGCGCCAGCGCCCGGATGTGCCGTATCGCGTCGTGCTCAACGAGGCGATTGAGATCGCCAAGCGCTTCGGATCCGAGCACGGCCACACCTACGTCAATGGCGTGCTCGACAAGGCGGCACGCGAATGGCGCGCGACCGAGTACCGGGGTAAGTGATTCGGTGCGTCGCGATTGCGCCGGGACGATAACCATTTCGACGTTGTGTGAAATTGACGCGCATGGCTGAATTCGATCTGATCGATCTGATCCGCACGCGCTGCGCCGCTGTGCGCGAAGATGTGCGTTTGGGTATCGGCGACGACGCGGCATTGTTGGCCCCGCCGCCCGGACAATTGCTTGTCGTGAGCACTGACAGCTTGGTCGCCGGGGTACATTTTCCGCATGCTGCCAGTCCATACGACATCGGCTGGAAAGCGCTCGCAGTCAATCTTTCGGATCTGGCTGCCATGGGGGCCACACCGGCGTGGGCCACGTTGACGTTGACCATGCCGCAGGCCGATTCGGGCTGGGTTGCGCAGTTCGCCGATGGTTTTGCCGCGCTCGCTGCCGAATTCAAACTCGCGCTCGTTGGCGGTGATACGACGCGCGGCGAATTGAATATCGGCGTGTGCGTGTTCGGATTCGTACCGCGTGATGCGGCGCTGTTGCGCAGCGGCGCGCGTGTTGGCGATGCGATCTTTGTCACCGGCACGCTTGGCGATGCAGCGGCGGGATTGCGCTGCATGGACAAGAGCGCCGACGACGCGCAACACCTGTTCAACGCACCGGCGGACACGCGCGAGGCGCTGCTTACCCGATTGAATCGGCCGGTGCCGCGCGTTGCCCAGGGACTGGCTTTGCGCGGGCAAGCCAATGCATGCATCGACGTTTCCGATGGCTTGCTCGCAGACTTGGGGCATATCTGCACGGCCAGTGGGGTTGGTGCTGAAATCGACCTGGAATCGCTGCCTGCTTCGCCGGCGTTGCTGCGCTTGTTCGACGCGGACGCGCGCGCGGTGTTACAGGCCAGCGGTGGCGACGATTACGAATTGTGCTTCACGGCAAATGCGCAAACATCAGGCGCCCTGCTAGGCGATATTGCGCGCAGCGGTTGCGCGGCGACACGCATTGGTCGCGTCGTGGCAAAGTCGGGGGTGCGAGCACTTGATGGCGCCGGCAGGCCGGTCACGCTCGACCGTGCGGGCTGGGAGCATTTCGCATGAGCAGCCTGACGCCCGATCAACGCCGCACGCTGCTGCGCAACCCTGCCGGCTGGATTGCATTGGGATTTGGATCAGGCCTGAGTCCGGTCGCGCCGGGTACGGCCGGCTCACTGGCGGCGTTGTTGCCGTGGTTTGCGTTACGCGAACTGCCGATTCCCGCGTTCGTATTGGCGTTGATCGTCGCGTTTGCAATTGGTGTTTGGGCGTGCAACTGGGCCGTGCGGCGGTTACAGATTGCCGATCCCGGCGCACTTGTGTGGGACGAGTTCGTCGGTCAATGGTTGGCGCTTGCGCCGTTGTTGTGGTGGCGTCGTGGTTGGGTTTGGATCGTCGTCGGTTTTATACTTTTCCGCATTTTCGACATCTTCAAACCTTGGCCGGTTTCATGGGCCGATCGCCGGCTTGGTGGAGGGTTCGGGGTGATGGCCGATGATATTGTTGCGGGGGTATATGCCGCAGTTGCGCTAAGCGTGGCATTAACTTTGTTCTGAGCGCAGAGATGGGAACCGGGAATCGTCAAATCAACGCGTCGGGACTCCCGCTAAAGCGCTAGGCGTTCCATAACGGCTGCGGAGTAGCCGTTCAATCGGTGTACTCGAACAGCTTCACCACTTTGTTCACCCCGGATGTTTCGCGTGCAATGTCGGTGACTGCATCGGCTTCTTCGTGACTTACCATACCCATCAGATAAACCACCCCGTGCGACGTGGTGACGTTGATTCGGGTGGGATCGAAACCGTGCATGCTGGTGATGTTGAGCATGCCGGTTTTGACTCGCGCCGAAATTGCGTTGTCGCCGCGCCGGCGCCAGAAGCCCTGTGGCGTGTCGGTGACTTCGATCTCGTCGACCAGTCGGATGACGCCATTAAATCCCGCCGCTGTGGAATGCGCGAGCTGTTTCAAGGCTTGCGTGCGTACCTGGCCGCACAGCAGCATGACGCCGTTGTAGACCACGATCTTGATGTTGTTGCCGTCGCGCGTGAGGTCTTTGTGCTTGTTGACCGCATCGATGGCACTGAGCTGGATGTTGCGGTCGCTCAGCACCGTGCCGACGGCGCGGCGATCGTGTACGGCATGCGCACCGGCCGCCGCACTGCCGGCGATTACCGCAAAGCAGCCATGCAGCAGCGGTAGGGTCAAAAGCAGAAAAAGTACACTCGCGAATTTGCCAGGCTTCATCGGATTCATTCCTCAGTTTGCTTCAAATGCACCGCGGACCCAGTCGAACGATGGCGTGTCCGGCGTTCCGTTGCACGCCACCACATCGAAACGACAGGGCAGGTTGGCCAAGCGTGGATTTGCCTGCAAATAGACTGACGCAGTGCGCAGGAGTTTCGTGCGCTTTGCCGCTCCGACCGAGGCCAGCCCGCCGCCACGTGCGGCAGAATTGCGGTAGCGCACTTCGACAAACACCGTACAGTCGCCTTCGTGGCCGCTGCTATCGTTCATGATCAAGTCGATTTCGCCGTAGCGGCAACTGAAGTTCCGGGCGAGGTCTTTCAGGCCGGCGTGGCGAAGATGCAGCAATGTTGCATTTTCCCAAAGTACACCTATAGCGCGCACGTTAGTGCACCAGCCTCATTGTGGTGCCGTGCTCATTTGCAAGCTGCCGTTGATCGGATGTGCGGCACCGTTGTCGAAACGCGCCCAGATAAGCAGGCGCTGGATGCGGCCCAGGCTGTCTTCGGCAAGTTGTCCGGTAGCTCCAGGCAGGTAACTGTCGTTGTGTTGGGCCAGCCAGTTCAGGTAGGGCAGCAAGGCATAGGCGTCCAGGCCCATGGCAAACAGGCGCCCGCCGGCTCCGCGTGCCGCGCCAAGAACGCGTGCGATGTCGGCATGATTGGGCAGGCCCGGGGTCGCGTCGAACAGCCACGGCGCATCACAGAATTCAACCCCGTCCAGATCGCGATCCAGCCCAGGACTGTAATCGCCCGCGTAAATATGCGAGGTGGCGAAAACGGGTATCTGTCCATAACCGGCTAGCTTGAGTTGCGGCATCAGCAAACGTGCCTGCTGTGGGCGCATGCTGATGAAGATACCGATGGTTCCGGGCGCGCTGGAATCGGTCGTCGCTGCGGCGCCTGGCAGGGCAGGCGCATACTTTGTCGTGGGCACGCCGGCGAGCACCTGACGCACCATTGTGGAAAAATTCACTTGCCCGTCTTCGATACGCCCTTCGTTGAGCACCTGGCCGTTGTGATTGCCGAATTGCGCGCGAAACGCCAACGCAGCACGTTCGGCCCAGTCTTCCGAGGCGGTGATGACAATCGCCTGATCCAGACCGCGCTGCACCATATGCTCGGCCACCTGGGCGGCTTCGGCGTCCGGTGTCAACGCAAATGCCGCGCTGCCGGGCGGGGGCGTCTGGCCATTGTCAGGCTGGTTCAATGCCAACATCGGAACGGGCAGCGCGCCCTGCGCGAACACCGCGGCTACGGCTTCGCGCGATAGCGGGCCGACAATACGATCGGCACCATCGGCCACGGCTTTTTGATACGCCGCGACCGCGGTTTCCGGCGTGCTGCCCGTGTCGTAAACCTGGATATCGGCGCGTTGCGCGCTGGTGTCGGCGAAATGCGCGGCGAAAAAACCGTCGCGGATTGGTTGCGCCACCGCGCGCAGCGGGCCGGTATCGGCCAGCAATACGCCAATGCGATGCGGCGGCAAATAGCCTTCGCGCTGCATGCCGTTGCCCTGCTGGGGCATCAGCGTGCCCACCGGCTGATTCGGATGCAGCACGACCAGCGGAAGTGCCTGGCCACTCTTGTGCAAAGCCTGATTCAACCAGGAGCGTAATGGATCGCCGGGTAACAGCGATTCGGCCTGTTGCTTGAGCGTGGCCGGAGGCAGCAGGGCCAGTGTAGCGATGATCTGCGCCTCGTTCTGGGTGCGATCGGCGCCGCCCAGCTCGCGATTGAGTGTAGCGCGGGTACGCGCACTGCCGAGGACATCACCGGTTCCAGCCTGGGCACGGGCGCGCAATTCGAGGGTACGTGTGCGCGATTGTAACGCCAGGTTGGCGTCGTCATAGCCGAGCAGTTGCAACGCCTTGGCCGGATTTTTGCGCGCCAGTGCGATGTCGGCGCCGAGCAAATCGTAGTCGATGCGTTGTGCGTCGATCAAATGCGCCGGGCGGATGTCGTCGAGGGTGCGTGCGGCGGCATCGATTTCGCCGTTTTCGTGGTACGCCTGCGCGGCGCGCAAGCGATAATAGTCGCCAGACCCGTGATCGCGTTGCGCCAGGGCGAGGAAGGTTTGTGCCGCGAGATCGAAATTGCCTTGCTTGAAATATTGCTCGGCGTTGACTGCTTCAGCAGGTGCTGGCGAATTGCGCGGCGCCCCCAAGTCGGCACATCCGGCGAACAATGCGCAGGCCGCGACCATGCAGAAAATCGGCAATCCTGACCGGCGTATTGGTCTCATGTGGGCACCTGTTGCGAACCGCCGTACATGATACCGGATCGACGCGCGCGCGGTTGGGTTAAGCTCATGCGCGCAACAGGAGATGCGCATGAACCAGCACAACATTGCAAAGCTGTGGGTCGTGGCTACGCCGATCGGCAATCTTGAAGATTTTTCCGTGCGTGCGCGCAGCGTCTTGCAGTGCGTCGATTTGATTGCCGCCGAAGATACGCGACACAGCGGCGCTCTGCTGCGGCATTTCGGCATCGCCACGCCAACCTTCGCCTTGCACGAACACAACGAGCGCGAAGCGTGCGATACGCTGGTTCGGCGCATGCACGACGGTGCGCAGATCGCACTCATCAGCGATGCTGGAACGCCGTTGATCAGCGATCCAGGATTCAGGCTGGTGCGGGCTGCGCGCGAAGCGGGAATCGCCGTGAGCCCGGTTCCCGGGGCGTGTGCAGCGATTGCCGCCTTGTCCGTGGCTGGCTTGCCATCGGATCGCTTCGTGTTCGAGGGATTCCTGCCACCGAAGGCGACGCCACGTCGTGCCCGATTGCAGCACTTGGCTGCGGAAGTCCGTACCCTGATTTTCTATGAGTCCAGTCATCGCATTGCGGAAACGCTTGATGACATGGCCCAGGTACTTGGTAGCGAACGAGCCGCAGTCATCGCGCGGGAACTGACCAAGCTGTTCGAGACCGTGCTCGACGGTACCCTGGGCAAACTCGCGCAACGCGTGGCAGCCGATGCCGATCAACGCCGCGGCGAATTCGTCGTAGTGGTTGCAGGTGCGGACGCGCAGGCCGATGACGCGCGCCTTATCGAGGGTCGACGCGTATTTGCGTTGCTGCGTGTGGAACTGCCGCCAAGCCGCGCGGCGAAGCTTGCTGCGGAAATTACTGGGGCACCGCGCAAGATGTTGTACGAGTAGCGGCAGGCGCAGACGTAGGTAAACGCTCTTCATTCCCGCTGAGAGCTTTCGGAAATGACGAAAACTTTATGCTCTTCCCGATTCCCGATTCCCGATTCCCGATTCCCGACCGCTGCCGCTGTCCTCGCGTCCCGGTCCCCTGTATCCTGCACGCGGAGTCGGCCAGACAGTCGCGAGGTGCGCAAGCGCTTCGAGGAAAGTCCGGGCTCCACAGGGCAGGGTGCCAGGTAACGCCTGGGCGGCGTGAGTCGACGGAAAGTGCAACAGAGAATAGACCGCCGAACGGTGTCGCAAGACATGCGTGGTAAGGGTGAAACGGTGCGGTAAGAGCGCACCGCACGCGGGGACAACGTCGCGTGGCTAGGCAAACCCCACTCGGAGCAAGACCAAATAGGGGAACAATGACGCGGCCCGCGTCGTTCCCGGGTAGGTTGCTTGAGCACGGCGGCGACGCCGTGCCTAGAGGAATGACTGTCCACGACAGAACCCGGCTTACCGGCCGACTCTTTTTTTGCCTGTGTTTGCGCGGGTGCTCGTTGATTCGTTGGCTGAGTTCCAACGGATCGACTCGCATCTGCGCTAGCGTCGAGTTCGCGGCACCAAATTCTGCCGATGTGTAGGATGGGTTGAGCGCAGCGATACCCGTCGCCTTACTCAAAATGCAGAGCTTCCACTCGACTGTGTCGAGCGGGTTAGCTTCAAACGAAGTGCTTTCACTCGCCTACGGCGAGCGAGTGACTTCTTCTTGAGTGGCCAAGAAGAAGTAACCAAGAAGAAGGCCACCCCGGTGGAGCGGTCTCCGGGCATCCTGCCCTGCGACTTCGCGAGCGTGCTCCGGGGTTCGCTGAATGTACTTTGCGTGCTGCGCTTCCAGCTCCACACACAAAGACCTGCCTACGCCATCCATGGCTGCGGCGCTCGGCGGCGCGAGATGCGCTTCAACGCATCTCGCTTGCTTCCGCCTCGCCCATGTACATGCAGCGAACTGGCGCGCATCTTGCGCGCCACCCTGCGGGCTTTCCTCCGCTCACTCGCCGCCCCACAGGGGCCCCATTTGGGCGGCATTCCCTGCCGCAGAAGCCACAGGAAAAAAGAAGCCTTACGTGGGCTGGGCTGAGCATCGCGATGCCCAGCGTCGGCCTGAACGTTTGCTGGGCTTGCCAGCCCAGCCTATGGGGCCAACACGTGCGATTCGTGCCAATGTCGGCGCGCCAGGTTCTTGAAAATATCCACAAGTAACAATGTATACGTCTGTTTCGGACAAAATGGCGATTTATCGCAATTTGGCGGATTCTGATCGCCACGATTTTCAAAAACCACTGCTAATTCAATCGCCTTTCTACTACACCTCAGAAACTACTCGAAATTGCTCCTTTGTCCTTGATCCACAAGCGAATTTTTCCTTGACAGGGGCATGGTCGGGGGCTACTGTTCGCTTAGAGTGGGAATTCGTGGGTTTTTGTGGGATTAGTGGGAATTACTGGGCAATTCGATGTTTCAAGGTGAAACCGCCATCTCGCTGGACGACAAGGGCCGCCTGGCCCTGCCGACGGCTTATCGCGAGTTGATTGCGAAGAGTTGTGGCAACCGTTTGGTGTTCACGTACAACCCGTTTGAGTCGGGTTGCCTGTGGCTGTTCCCGCAGTCCGAATGGGAAGCGGTGCGTGACCAAGTCAATGCCTTGTCCAGCGTGAAGCGTGTACATCGCGATATGCAACTCAAGCTTGTGGGTGCGGCGGCGATGGTCGAGCCCGATGGCAACGCGCGGCTACTGGTGCCGGCAAGCCAGCGCAATGCGGCCGGGATCGAAAAGAAAGCGGTACTGCTCGGCATGAATACCAAGTTCGAGCTGTGGAGCGAGCAGGCACACCTGAACAAGATTCGTCGCAGCATCGGCGAGGATGAGCTCAGCGACGAAATGCTGGAAATGAAGTTGTGAATGCGGCGTGCGCGCGAGAATGGAAATTCGCCATGACCATTGATCTGCATGTTGCGGTGATGCTGAACCAAGCCGTGGACGGGCTCAATGTGCGCGCGCACGGCACGTATCTGGATGGCACGTTCGGGCGCGGTGGACATGCGCGGGAAATCCTGAATCGCCTCGGCACGAATGGTCGGTTGTTGCTGATGGATCGTGATCCGGCGGCCGTTGCCGTGGCGCGGCGCGAATTTGGCGATGATGCGCGCGTTGCGATTCGACACGGCAATTTTGCCGACATGGCGCAGTGGCCGGCGACGCATGACGGCCTCGATGGCGTGTTGCTGGATCTGGGCGTGTCGTCACCGCAACTCGATGACGCTACCCGCGGATTCAGTTTTCGCACCGACGCGGACCTGGATATGCGCATGGATCCGACCAGCGGAGAAAGTGCGGCCGAATTTCTTGCGCGCGCCAGCGAGCGCGAAATTACCGAGGTGCTGTGGCAATACGGTGAGGAGCGCATGGGTCGACGCATTGCGCGTGAGATCGTGCAACGTCGTGGCGAAGCGCCGATCCGCCGCACTGGCGAACTGGCCGAGCTGATTGCCGCGATCGTTGGGCATCGCGAGTCGGGCAAGCATCCGGCTACGCGCAGCTTTCAGGCGTTGCGCATTGCAGTCAACGGCGAGCTCGATGCGGCGCAAGCCGGATTGGCCGCGGCGCTGGATTGTCTGCGTATTGGCGGGCGCCTCGCGGTAATCTCATTTCATTCGCTGGAAGATCGCGTGGTCAAGCGCTTCATGCGCGATCAATCTCAAGCGGCACCAACTCGGCGTGGCTTGCCACCGCCAGCGCAAGTGCAACTGCGCTTGCGCCCGATTGGACGTGCCCAGTTCCCGACACCCGAAGAACTTTCGCGCAACCCGCGCGCGCGCAGCGCGGTGCTGCGCGTGGCGGAGAAACTGGCATGAACAAGATTGGCGCGATCCTGCTTCTGGTGCTGTTGTCGGCCGTGATCTTCAGCGCGATTGGCGTGGTTTACGCGCGCCAGCAAAACCGCATCCTGTTTGGCGAATTGACGCACCTGACAACGCAGCAGGACGAATTGAACACCGAATTCGGCCGTCTGGAGCTCGAACAGGCGACCTGGGCAGAACCAAACCGGATTGAGCAGGTGGCACGCGGCCAACTCGGCATGGTGACGCCGGGTCCAGCCGAAACCGTTGTGGTGAAGCAATGAGCGTGGTGCAGGGCAAGCAATGCGCAAAGTCGTGACCAAAGCCAAGGCACCGACGTCGCGTGCCGACGGCGCACGGGCAAAGCCGCGCGCCAAGCCGGTGAACACGCGTGCGCGCCTTTACACCGTATTGATGTTGCTTGCGCTGGGTTCAACGGCACTGATCGTGCGCGCGGTGGATTTGCAGATCGTGCGCAAGGATTTTTATCAGCGCCAGGGCGATGCGCGCTTCCTGCGCGAAGTGCCGATCCCGGTTTCGCGCGGGACGATCTTCGATCGCAACGGCGAACCGTTGGCCGTGTCGACACCGGTTGAATCGATCTGGGCCGATCCGGGCGTTGTGCTGGAGCACGCCGATCGCCTGCCCGAATTGGCATTCGCACTCAAGGTCGATGCGCAAGCACTCAAGGACAATCTGCAACGTCACGAGGACAAGGAATTCCTGTACCTGAAGCGCCAGATCAATCCCGACGACGCGGCGGCGATCGTGAAGATGGGCATCCCGGGCATTTCCAGCCAGCGCGAATATCGCCGCTACTACCCCAGCGGCGAAGTCACCGCCCACGTGTTGGGCGATACCAATATTGATGATCACGGGCAGGAAGGCCTGGAACTGGCATTCGACGAGTGGCTGACTGGCAAGCCAGGCAGCGAGCGGGTGATTCGCGACAACAAGGGTCACACCGTCGAAGACGTCGAACTGGTGCGCGAACCCAAGCCCGGGCAGGATTTGACGTTGACGATCGATCGCCGCATCCAGTACCTGGCGTTTCGCGAGCTCAAGAGTGCGATCGTCAAGCATCGCGCAAAGTCCGGATCGATCGTGATCCTCGATGTGCACACCGGAGAAATCCTGGCGATGGTGAACCTGCCGTCGTACAACCCGAATGCACGTTCCGGAACTCCAGCTGGACGCCGCAACCGTGCCGTGACCGACGTGGTGGAACCGGGTTCAACCATGAAGCCGTTCACCATCGCCACGGCGCTTGAGAGTGGCAAATGGAAACCGGATACGCCGGTCGACACCAATCCCGGCACGCTGAGCCTGGCCGGCTACGTGATCCACGACGTGCACAACCACGGCATGCTCGATGTGACCGGTGTGATCACCCATTCCAGCAACGTTGGTGCTGCCAAGATCGCCATGACCTTGAGCAACGACCACATGTACGAAGTGTTCCATCGCTTCGGATTTGGAGAAACTACCGGTTGTGGCTTCCCGGGTGAATCGCCAGGAAATTTGCCGCCGCTGAACACATGGGGCGTGGTGGAAAAGGCAACGATGGCTTACGGCTATGGGTTGAGCGTGACCACGCTGCAACTGGCCCAGGCGTATGCGGCGATTGCCGACGATGGCCGCCTGCGTCGACCCACGTTTGTGAAAGGTGCACGTAATCCTGTGGACGCGGTCATCGATCCGCACCTGGCGCACAGCATCCTGAAAATGCTGGAAACCGTTGTTGCCCCCGGCGGCACCGGTCTGCGTGCAGCGGTACCGAATTATCTGGTCGCCGGCAAAACCGGCACGTCGCGCCAGGCTTCGGGTGGCGGTTACGGCAAGAGCTACATTTCGCTGTTCGCAGGCTTCGCGCCGGCTAGCGCGCCGCGCCTTGTGGGCGTAGTCGTGATCCATGATCCACAGGATGAATATTACGCAGCGCTTGTTGCCGCGCCGGTTTTCAGCAGCGTCATGACGTCGGCACTACGCCTGCTCGATGTACCTCCGGACAATGTCCAACACTGGTACGCCGGCGGCCCGGATACCGGAGCACCGATCCAGCAGGGCAGCAAGGCGCCCGACTATTCGACGGGCGACACCAGTTACGAGGAGGGCGTTCAGTGAGCGCCGTGCCGAAGCAACTGGCGAATCTGCTCGATGGCATCGCCGCGCCAATTGCGTGCGGCGATATCGTTGTGTGCGGGCTCACTCTTGATTCGCGCCAGGTACGACGTGGTGACGCGTTTATTGCGCTACAGGGTGGTACCACGCATGGCATTACGTTTGCCCCGGCGGCGTTGGCGCAGGGTGCTTCGGTGATTCTTGCCGAAGCCCCTGCGCCCGTCGTTTCTTTGGAGCCGGGAATCGGAAATCGGGACTCGGGACTCGAAAAAGCGAAGGCGGTGAATCCGGATGCGGGGACTGCGATTGAAGCTTCCCTTCCCCCGCAAGCGGGGAGCATTCCTTCTTCCCTTCCCCCGCAAGCGGGGAGCATTCCTTCTTCCCTTCCCCCGCAAGCGGGGGAAGGTGCCCGGAGGGCGGAAGGGGGCAGCGCCGCAGGCGCTGAGGTAATCGGCGATAACGACACCAGCCCGATCGTTTGGATCGACGGCTTGCGCGAACAGGTTGGCGAAATCGCGGCGCGGTTTTTCGATCATCCGTCTGCGGCGCTGCAAGTGATTGGCGTGACCGGCACTAACGGAAAAACATCGACGGTGCAATTGTTGGCTTGCGCGCTGCAACTGCTCGGCGCGCGCGCAGCAACCATCGGCACGCTTGGTGCAGGATTGGTCGGCGAAATCGTCGCGGCGCAACGTACCACGCCCGATGCGGTCAGCGTGCACGCGTTGCTCGCACAATTTCGCGATGCCGGCGCCAGTCACGTGGCAATGGAAGTTTCCTCACACGCGCTGGATCAGGGCCGCGTCAACGGCGTGGATTTCGACGTTGCGGTTTTCACCAATTTGAGTCGCGATCATCTGGACTATCACGGCAGCATGCAAGCTTACGGCGCGGCCAAGGCCAAACTGTTTGCGTGGCCTGGTTTGCGCTGTGCGGTCATCGACAGCGATGACGCATTTGGGCGAGAACTGAGCGCGAATCTGCCGGCAGGTGTACGTCGTCTGCGCTACGCGCTCGACGACACGTACGCGGAGATCACTGCTGCCAACGTGCATAGCGACGGCAATGGCCTGACGTTTGTTCTGCGTACCCCGTGGGGCGAAGGCAACGTTCATTCGTCCTTGCTGGGACGATTCAATATCTACAATCTACTCGGCGTTGCCGGTTGCCTGGGCACGCTCGGCTATGATTTTGCACAAATTCCCGATGTGCTTTCGCGCTTGCAGCCGGTAAGCGGCCGCATGAGCCGACTCGGCGGCAATGCAACGACGCCGCTCATCGTGATCGACTACGCGCACACACCCGATGCGCTGGAACAGGCACTGGAAAATCTGCGCAATCATTGCGCCGGACAATTGATCTGTGTGTTCGGTTGTGGCGGCGAGCGTGACCAGGGCAAGCGGCCGTTGATGGGCGAAATCGCCGAACGTCTGGCTGATTGGATCATCGTCACCGACGACAATCCTCGCGCTGAGAATGGTGATGTCATCGTCGCCCAGATCGTCGCCGGATTGAAGCGGCCGAAAAATGCCAGCATTCAGCGCGATCGCGCGGCGGCGATAGCAACGGCTGTGCGCGCAGCCGGTCCCGGTGACGTCGTGCTCATTGCCGGCAAGGGCCATGAGCCCTATCAGGAAGTCGCTGGAATCAAACATGCTTTCGACGACATCAAAGTCGCGCAAAACGCATTGGAGGCGAGGCCATGCTGAGCCTGAAGCTGGCCGATGTCGCCATGTGGACGCACGGTACGTTGCAGGGTGCGGACGTCGCCGTGCATGGCGTATTCACGGACACGCGTGCGCCGGTCGGCGGTGCCTTGTTCGTCGCGATCAAAGGTGAAAACTTCGACGCGCACGAATTCGTTGCTGCGGCCAGGCAAGCGGGCGCGGCTGCTGCGCTGGTTGCGCGTGTGCAGCCGGTCGATTTGCCGCAAGTGGTGGTCGACGACACCTTGATCGCTCTTGGCGACCTGGCCAGCGCGGTGCGGGCGCAGCGCCGGGCGCGGGTCATCGGAATTACCGGCTCCAACGGCAAGACCACGGTCAAGACCCTGCTCGCCTCGATTCTCGCCTTGCACGGCAAAACCCACGTCAATGCGGGGAATTTCAACAACGAAATCGGCTTGCCGTTATCGGTCCTGGCCATGCCGGAAGACGCGCAGTATGCGGTGCTTGAAATGGGCGCGGGCAAACCCGGCGACATCGCCGAACTGGCTGCCATCGCACGGCCAGAAATCGGCCTCGTCAACAACATCGCACCCGCTCATCTTGAGCGCATGGGCACGCTCGAAGGTATCGCGGAAACAAAGGGCGCATTGTATACATCGTTGCCGACGCATGGCATCGCCGTGATCAATGCCGACGACGCGTTCGCGCCAATGTTCGTGGGCATGGCTGGCAAGCGCCAAGTAGTGCGTTTCGGCCTGGATAATCCGGCCGACGTTACGGCGCAAATATCGACGTTGGCTGCGCAAGCAAAATTCACCTTGGTGATCGGCGCCGAGCGTATCGCCATCGATCTGCCGCTGGGTGGCCGCCACAACGTGATGAACGCGCTGGCGGCTGCAAGCGTGGCGCATGCGCTGGATGTGCCGATCGCGACGATCAAACAAGGATTGGAAAGCGCGCAACCGGTGGCCGGGCGGATGATCCGTCACGCAATGCCGGGCGGCTGGACGCTGATCGACGACAGCTACAACGCGAATCCCGGCTCGACCGCCGCAGCGATTGCCCTGTTGTCGGCTGAGCCCGGTCAAACCTGGCTGGTGCTCGGCGACATGCGCGAACTGGGCCGGAACGCACGTGACCTGCACGCACAGATTGGCGAGCTGGCACGCAGCGCAGGCATCAGCCGCCTGTACACAGTCGGCGAACTGGCGGCAGCCGCCGCACAGGCATTCGACAACGGCAAGCGACATTTTCCGGATCAGGTCGCACTTGCCGCAGCACTGCACGCAGACCTCCACGCCGGCGTGCAGGTACTCATCAAGGGTTCGCGCGGCTCGGCGATGGAACGCGTCGTACGCGCCTTGCGTGGCGACCGCGAAGGCAACGGGGGAGGCGCGCGTCATGTTGCTTGAATTGGCCGAATTGCTGCGCGGGCACCTGAGCGCCCTGCATCTGTTCCAGTACATCAGCTTCCGCACCATCATGAGCGCGCTGACGGCGCTGGCGGTTGCGCTGCTGCTCGGGCCGGACGCGATTCGCCGGCTCACCGCGGTCAAGGCCGGTCAGGTGATTCGCAGCGATGGTCCGCAATCGCATCTGGCCAAGGCCGGCACGCCGACGATGGGCGGTGCGCTAATCCTGCTTGCCGTCGCCGTGGCAACGCTGCTGTGGTCGGACTTGCACAACCGCTACATGTGGATCGCACTGGGCACGATGCTGGCGTTCGGAGTCATCGGTTTTTACGATGACTACAGGAAGCTGGTCATGCGCGACAGTCGCGGCCTGCCAGCACGCTGGAAATACTTCTGGCAATCGATTTGTGGATTGGCCGCGGCAGTGGGCCTGTACTACGTGATGCGCCAGGATTCTCCGGATGCGGTGGCGCTGTATCTGCCCTTCTTCAAGCACATCGCGATTCCGCTGGGCGCGATGTTCATCGTCATCGCCTATTTCATCATCGTGGGCTTTTCCAACGCGGTGAACCTGACCGATGGTCTGGACGGATTGGCCATCATGCCGACGGTGCTGGTGGCTGCGGCGCTGGGTGTGTTCGCTTACGTGACCGGGCACAGCGTGTTCTCCACGTACCTGCAGATTCCGGTTGTGCACGGCGCCGGCGAACTGTGCATTTTTTGCGGTGCGCTGGCCGGAGCAGGACTCGGCTTCCTGTGGTTCAACGCATATCCGGCGCAAGTGTTCATGGGCGATGTCGGTGCGCTCGCGGTCGGCGCCGCTCTGGGCACGGTCGCGGTCATCGTGCGTCAGGAAATCGTGCTGTTGATCATGGGCGGCGTATTCGTCATGGAAACCGCGTCGGTGATCCTGCAAGTCGCCAGCTACAAGTTGACCGGCAAGCGCCTGTTTCGCATGGCGCCGATTCACCATCATTTTGAATTGAAAGGCTGGCCGGAGCCGCGCGTGATCGTGCGCTTCTGGATTATTTCCGTGGTGCTGGTCTTGATCGGCCTGGCCACGCTGAAGGTGCGCTGATGTTCCGATTCTCCACACAGGCCAAGCGCCGCGACGCCAACGCAGGTCGATACGATCTGGGCCTGGCGTTGGCTGCTATTGCATTGGCCAGCATTGGTGTGGTGATGATCGCATCGAGCTCGATCGCGATCGCCGATGGCCAGCATGTCGGTCCATTCCATTACCTGTTCCGGCATCTGGTGTTTCTCGGTCTGGGCATCGGCATCTGCGCCCTGATCATGCAAATCGAGTTGTCCTGGTTCGAGCGCCATGCGTTCACATTGCTGTTGTTTGCGGTGATCGCCTTGTTGCTGGTGTTCGTGCCGGGCCTTGGCATGCGTGTCAATGGCGCGCGCCGCTGGGTGCGGTTGGGCGTTGCCGGTTTTCAATCGGTGGAACTGGTGAAGTTGCTGTTCATCGTCTACATGGCCAGCTATCTGGTGCGCCAGCGTGAAAGCGTGCAAGGCCAGTTGCTCGGTGTGATCAAACCGATTGGCGTGGCCGGCGTGATGGTGGTGCTGCTGTTGCTGCAACCGGATTTTGGCAGTGCGGCGCTGATCATCGCGATTACCATTGGCATGGTCTGGCTGGGTGGTGCGCGCTTGCGCAACCTGATCGTGCTTGGCAGCTTTGCGATGCCGGCGTTGGCTTGGGCGGCATTGACCCAGGACTACCGCGTCAAGCGCCTGACCTCATTCATGGACCCTTGGCAGCATCCGTTCGACGCCGGGTTCCAGTTGACCCAGGCATTGATCGCGATCGGACGTGGTGAATGGTTTGGCGTAGGTCTGGGCGCGAGCGTGCAGAAACTGTTCTACCTGCCCGAAGCGCACACCGATTTCATTTTTGCCGTGATCGCCGAAGAACTCGGCCTCGTCGGCGTACTTATGGTGCTGTGCCTGTTCGCGTTGCTGGTCGGGCGGGCCTTCATGCTGGGCTTGCAGGCAGTCGAACGCGGTCAGCGTTTCGCGGGATTCTGCGCGTTTGGTATCGGCCTGTGGCTTGGCTTGCAGACGCTGGTATCCATCGGTGTCAACCTGGGCGTGTTGCCGACCAAAGGCCTGACGTTGCCGTTGATCAGCTCCGGCGGCTCCAGCGTGCTGATGACCTGCGCGGCGATCGGCATGTTGTTGCGCATCAGTTACGAAGTCACGCGAAAACACGAAAGCCAGGCACAGGCGCTTGATCCGGTCACGGGATTGCACGCATGAGCGTCTCGCCCATCAACGCGCCAGGCATCAGTGCATCGACCCGGCATGCTCCGGTCATGATCATGGCTGGTGGGACCGGCGGACATATTTTTCCCGGTATCGCCGTGGCGCAGGAGTTGCGCGCGCGCGATGTACCGGTCGTGTGGATGGGCAGCGTCGGCGGACTGGAAACACGTCTGGTGCCACAGGCTGGCTTGACCATCGAAACACTCAAAATTGGTGGTGTACGCGGCAAGGGTCTGATGGCGTTGCTCGCAGCACCATGGCGAATCGCTCGCGCGTTACTCGCGGCTGGGCGCGTGTTTGCTCGCGTGCGCCCGCAAAGTGCGCTGGCGCTCGGCGGCTTTGCTTCGGGTCCGGGCGGCATTGCTGCATGGCTGCGGCGTGTTCCGCTGCTGGTGCACGAACAGAACCGCGTCCCAGGCGCAACCAATCGCATCCTTGCGCATTTCTCCGCAACGTTACTTTGTGGATTCGATGGTGCATTCGCCGACGCAACCTGGGTGGGCAATCCGGTGCGGCGCGAAATCGCGGCATTGGATGCTCCTGCGCTGCGTTTCGCGACGCGCAACGGGCCGATTTGCTTGCTGGTACTTGGCGGTAGCCAAGGCGCGCAAAGCCTCAATGCGGCAGTGCCGAACATGTTGCGCGATCACCCTGCGACGGCGTCGCTGCAAGTGCGCCATCAATGTGGCGCGAAACATCTGGACCAGACCCGGAACAACTATCGCGATGCTGGCGTTGAAGCCGACGTGGCAGCGTTCGTGGACGATATGGCCGCGGCGTATGCCTGGTCGGATCTGGTGATTTGCCGCGCCGGTGCGCTCACGCTGGCAGAGCTTGCCGCAGCTGGAGTGGGATCGATCTTGGTGCCGTATCCCAACGCGGTCGACGATCACCAAACCCAAAATGCGCAGGCCATGGTTGCAGCCGATGCGGCGCTGCTGATCGCCGAAGGCGAAGGCTTTGGCACGCGCCTGGGTGCGGCATTCGAAACGACGACCGATCGCTCGCGTTTGCTACAGATGGCGCAAAACGCACGAACCCTCGCCAAGCCCGAGCGGCACGCATTGCCGATGCCTGCATGCAGGTGGCTGCATGAACGTGCGCGCAACCTCAGCCGCAACGGCCGCTCGCGTGGGTGTGGATTTCCGACACGTACATTTCGTCGGCATCGGCGGCGTGGGCATGTGCGGTATCGCCGAAGTGCTGCACAACCTGGGCTATGTTGTTTCCGGATCGGACAAATCCGAAACGGCGACGACGCAGCGTTTGCGTAGCCTGGGAATCGAAGTTTTCAACGGCCACCGCGAGGCCAACATTGCGCAGGCAGACGTTGTTGTCGTCTCTTCGGCGATCGCGGCGAATAACCCGGAATTGAATGCGGCGCGCGAACATCGCCTGCCGATCATCCCGCGTGCGGAAATGCTCGGTGAATTGATGCGTTTCCGGCGCGGCATCGCGGTCGCCGGCACGCATGGCAAAACCACGACCACGAGCCTAGTGGCCAGCGTACTTGCCGAAGGCGGCATGGACCCGACGTTCGTGATCGGCGGCCAATTGGTAGCAGCCGGCGCCAATGCGCGGCTGGGAACCGGGAAGTATCTGGTTGCCGAGGCCGATGAGTCGGACGGGTCGTTCCTGTTGCTCAATCCGATCGTGGCCATCGTCACCAACATCGATGCCGATCATCTGGAAAATTACGCGGGCGACTTCGAACAATTGAAGAAGGCGTTTGGGGATTTTCTGCACAGGCTGCCGTTCTATGGGCTGGCGGTGCTGTGTGCCGACGATGTAGAAACCGCGCAGTTGGCGCACGACACCGCGCGCCGCGTCATCACCTACGGAATGAACGCCACGGCGGACGTGCGTGCATCGAACGTGCGCCAGGTTGGCGCGCGCATGCATTTTTCATTGCATTTGCCAGATCGTGATGACGTGATTGCGGTAAACCTGAATCTGCCCGGCCAGCACAATGTGCGCAATGCGTTGGCGGCCGCGGCCGTCGGTTGGCAACTGGGCGTCGAGCCTGTGGCCATCGCGCGGGCGCTGGATCAATTCGAAGGCGTGGGGCGGCGCTTCCAGATGCGCGGCAAGCTGGCGCTTGAACATGGTCAGGTGCAACTGGTCGAAGACTACGCGCACCACCCGCGTGAACTGGCCGCCGTATTCGAAGCTGCCCGCAGCGGCTGGCCGCAGCATCGTCTCGTCGTCGCGTTCCAGCCGCACCGTTACACGCGCACGCGCGATCTGCTCGACGACTTCGCCAAGGTGCTGGCCGATGTCGATGTATTGGTACTCACGGCGGTTTATCCGGCTGGCGAAGCGCCGATTCCCGGTGCCGACGCGCACGCCCTGGCGCGCGCGGTGCGTGCACGTGGCAAGGTCGACCCGGTGCTGATCGATCATCTCGACGAACTGTCCACGACGCTGCCTGCATTGCTTGAAGACGGCGATGTGTTGCTGCTCGCCGGTGCCGGCGATATCGGTGCGGCGGCTGCGGCGCTTCAAACCCGTGGGTCTTTGCTTGCGCAGGAAGTTGGCCAATGACCACCCAATC
>CAJDUT010000011.1_pt1 | contig 37595 bp, 32 predicted proteins | sample 7390981 | NCBI WGS metagenome assembly CAJDUT01 (sample SAMEA7055681, study PRJEB34461) | soil metagenome | biome: terrestrial ecosystem; feature: Peninsula; material: soil | place: Antarctica | collected 2016 | reverse complement strand
CCTCACGTCTTCCCGTCTTCCCCGTTTCCGTTTCCGATTCCCGATTCCCGGCTCTACGGCACCACCTGATCAATCGTCAACTCGATTGGCTTGGTCGACTTCACGTCAATCGGGTTCGACAACACTTGCAGGTCGCCGGATTGCGGCATGGCGTTGCCAGATTTGGAGATGCGTGCGCCGATGACGACTTGTGGGAACTGCGACAATTTCATGTTCGGCAGCATGCCCATGCCGTCGGTGAGCACGACGCTGGTTGGCAGTTTGCTGGCGGGCATGCGTTGGATCGCGAGCGGCATCGGCGGGCCGCTGGCGGCTTTGGCGTAGATGAACAGCACGTCGGTTGGTGCAAGTCTCGACTTCAGCTTGGGGTCGAGACTGACTGATACACGCAGATGCGGACTCGCGTCGCTTGCAGTCGACGCCGTCGCTGTTGCCTCAGGCGTCGTGTCGGCGGTTGACGTTTCTGCACCAGCAGGTTGTGCCGAATCTGCCGGCTCCGGCTTGCCATCGCGATCGGCTTGGGCGCGTTCGATCTCTTTCTGCACCGAGGCGATAACGTCCGAGCCTTTCGGCAATACGGTTTGCAGGTGTTTCCACGTCGCGATGGCGGTGTCGTATTGCTTGTTCTGGTACTGGCTGATACCGAGCAGCCACAGCCCACGTTCGTTGTCCGGTGCGGCTTTCAGCGCGGCTTGAATCAAATCGAGCGGCTCGCCTTCGATGCGGCGCGAATCGCTGGACAACGTCACCGCTTCGGCATAGGCGACGGTGATGTCAGGGTCGCCCATGGCCAGGTCATGCGCATGCTTGAGCGCGTCGCGTGCTTCGGCGAAACGCTGGGTGTTTTCGTAGGCGCGACCGAGCAACGCCCAGCCTTGCGCGTCTTCGGGATTCTGCTTTCGCGGATGCGCTGCGAGTGAAACATAAAGTCCATCACCCACACCTTGCTGCCCTTCGGTCTATAGATTGACATAATTCATTTCTCCTTTTGAGTCGATTTCACTGCCCCGGTTTCGGTGAAATTACGGGTAAGAAATCGCAGGTCAATGCCTGTTGCCTGTGCGACCCAGCGTTTCCAGTCCTGTTGAGTCTTCGCGCGTTTCCACTCCTTCATTGCCGCTTGCGCGCGATTCATCCAGCAACTTCAGTAAATTTCGTGCTTCGGCTGCCGGTAGCGTGCGCGCAGAAGGGCCGCTCAACAGTGGCCACAGCACAAACCCCAGCGCCGCAGCAAGCATCAACGCGACGATCAAGATGAAAAAAGTCATTACCAGTCTTCCTCGGAATCGGTGGTCGGCAACGGTTGTCGAGAGCGTCGGCGCAAGATACGCCATAGCACCATCGCACCGATCAACACCAGTAGCAACGGCGAGAACCACAGCAACCAGGTGCCGGGCCTCAGGGGCGGGTCATAGAGTACAAAATCGCTGTAGCGCGATGTCAGCCACACCTTGATTTGCGCATCGGTTTTGCCCGCCTGCATCTGCTTGAAAATGTCGAGGCGCAAATCCTTGGCGAGAAACGCGGTGGAATCGGCCAGGCTTTCGTTCTGGCACACCATGCAACGCAATTTCTGGGTCAGTTGCTGAAAGCGCAGTTCTTGTGCGTGATCCTTGAATGGCAGTGCATCGATGGCGTATGCCTGTGGTGCCATAATCGCACCGAGCACGACGATGGAAAGCAACGCGGCGACGATGCCTTTCAGGGGTTGGCGCTTCACGGTTTGTCTCCAACCAATTCGGCGATGCGCGGCTTGAGTTCTTGTTCGATCACGCGCGGCGTCAACACGCTGATGTGCTTGTAGCGGATGACGCCGTTGGCATCGACGAGAAAAGTTTCCGGCGCGCCATAGACGCCGAAATTGATACCGATATGTCCTTGTGCGTCGGCAATGACGGTCGAATACGGATTGCCGAACTGCGCCAGCCAACGCTTGGCGTCCTCCGGTTCGTCGTGCCAATCCAGACCGATCAGGCGGATGCCGAGCGATTTGCCTTCGCTCATCAGGAACGGATGTTCGTCCTGGCAGGTCGGGCACCAACTTCCGAACACGTTGAGCAGGTAAGGTTTGCCGAGCAGGTCTTTGCTGCTGAGCGTTTTTGTCGGATCGAACAGCAACGGCAGGGTGAATTCGGGTGCCGACTTGTCGATCAATGGCGACGGCACCTCATTCATCTCGTGACGTGTATTCCAATGAATACCGAAGCCGAGCAGGGCCAGCAGTGCGACGAAGCCGATCAATGGCAGCAAGCGTGCGCTCATGCGTTGGACTGCGCTGGGGGCGTTGGACTGGTGACGGGCTGTGTCGAATTCGCGGGGGCGTAGTCGGCGCGGAAACGCCGATCGATCGCCGCGACCATGCCGCCGAGCATCATGCACAGCCCGCCAAACCAGATCCATCGAATGAATGGTTTGACGTAGATGCGCAACGACCACGCACCTTTGGTCGGACCGGCTGCGTGCGAATCATCAAGCGGTTCGCCGAGCGCGACATAAAGATCGCGGAAGATGCCGGCCGAAATCGCGGGCTTGGTCTGCATGGCTTGTTCGCCACCGGAGTACTGGCGCTTCTGCGGATGCAGCATGGCGATCACGCGACCGTTGCGCAATACGGCTATGTTGCCTTGCTCGGCGATGTAATTCGGGCCGGGCACGCGTTCGACGCCGTCAAAACGAAAGTCAACGCCACCGATATTCTGGGTTTGTTTCGGCATGAAGCGCACGTCACGTTCGATGCTGGCCGCGGTGGTGATCATGACTCCGGCAACGAAAATGGCCACGCCGAAATGCGCGCAAATCATACCGAGCATTTCCGGGGTGAAGCGCCGCCCGGCTGGCGCCGTGCGCCAGCGATGCAGCGCGTATGTGCAGATGCCGATACTGACCCAGAAGGCACCCGCCACACCTGCCAATCCACGTAGCGACAAGCTGCTGAACACCAGCTTCGCCAACACGACCGCAACGATCGCGGTAATAAACGCCGGCAACAGGTGGCGCAAAGTCTTGCGCCAGTCTGCGGCGGCCCAATGAAAGAACGGTCCGAATGGCACCAGCAACACGATCGGAATCATCAGCAGCACGAACATGAAGCCGAAATAGGGCGGCCCCACCGAAATGCGGCCGATGCCAAGCGCATCGCCGAACAGTGGATACAAGGTGCCGACGAGCACCATTGCCGCCGCGCACACGAACAGCAGGTTGTTGATCAGCAGTAGCGTCTCGCGCGACAGCATGCGAAAGGGTTTTCCGCCGGAAACCTTCGGTGCGCGCAACGCGTACAACAGCAGCGAGCCGCCGACGACGATACCGAGAAATGCCAGAATGAACACGCCACGGCGCGGGTCCGAAGCAAATGCGTGCACGCTGGTCAACACGCCCGAGCGCACCAGAAATGTACCCAGCAGCGATAGCGAAAAAGCGAAGATCGACAACAGCAACGTCCATGGGCGGAAGCTGCCGCGCTTTTCCGTCACCGCCTGCGAATGGATCAGTGCCGTGCCGACCAGCCACGGCATGAACGAGGCGTTCTCGACCGGGTCCCAGAACCACCAGCCGCCCCAGCCGAGCACGTAGTAAGACCACGCGCTGCCCAGCGTGATGCCCAGGGTTAGAAACGCCCAGGCGACATTCGTCCACGGCCGTGCCCAGCGCACCCAACTGCCATCGAGTTTGCCGCCGAGCAAGGCCGCAATGGCAAAGGCGAATGCGACGGAAAAGCCGACATAGCCCATGTACAACATCGGCGGATGCACGATCAGGCCGGGGTCTTGCAGGATTGGATTCAGATCGTTGCCATCAGGCAGTGCCGGCAGATGCCGGATGAATGGATTCGAGGTCAGGATCGTGAACAGCAGGAATCCGACGCTGATGAATCCGAGCACGCCGAGCACGCGCGCCATCAAGGCTTCAGGCAAGCGTCGGCTGAGCGCAGCTACCGACACCGTCCACACGTTGAGGATCAGAATCCACAACAGCAGCGAACCTTCGTGCGCGCCCCAGACTGCGGGAAAGCGGTAATACCATGGCAGCGACAGGTTGGAATTCTGCGCGACGTAGACGACCGAGAAATCCTGCGCGAGGAATGCGTAGGTGAGGATTGCGTAGGAAAGCACGATGAACAGCGCTTGGCCGGCAACGGCAGGTCGCGCCACGGCCATCAACGTCGCGTTGCCGCGCCATGCACCATAAATGGGGACGATGCATTGCACGCAGGCAAGCAGCAAGGCAAGGATCAGGGCGAATTGCCCGAGTTCAGGAAGCATACGAAAAGGCCCGGCTGGACACTCGCGGTGATGCGAGATTACAGGTTAGCGCAGACATCGCGGTGCGGCGATGCCTGCGTGACGAGACGAAATCAGGCTTTCTTGGCGTAACCCGAACACCAGCCCTTTGAGTGGACGGACTTGCCCGGATACAACTGGCACGGGCCAAACCCGGTCGCGCCACCCTTGTAGAAGTTGCAGTTGCTGCAATCCTCGCCGACTTTGTACGTCGGATATTTTGCCTTGTCGACCTTGGTCGCATCTTCGACGTAACCGAGCGCTTTGGCGGTGGCGTCGTCTGCTATGGACAGATGCGGCAAGTCGGCTGCATTCACGTAGCGAGGCAACATCGAAAGGGCTGCCGCGGTACCGACAGCGGTTCCGGCCAGCGCGAAAAAGCGGCGACGATCAAGATTGGTGTTCTCGGAATTTTTGCTCATGACGGACTCCTCAGTAGACGTAGCAATTTCGGTTCGCAGCAAGCCGCCGCGCCGGTCGATTATAGGACGATGCCAAGCGATGCGCAGGTCATTGCGTCAAGGTTGCGCCGTGTGCGGCCCGGAAGCGCCATGCTGTGCCGCTTCCATTGTCTTGGCTTTGGCGATTGCCTCGGCGACTTCTTTGGGCATGTAGGTCTCATCGTGCTTGGCCAGTACTTGGTCGGCGACAAAATGGCTGCCGTCCATTTCTCCTGTGGCGATGATGCTTTGTCCGGCACGGAACAAGTCTGGGAGCACACCGGTATATTGCACCGGCATATTATGAAAGCGGTCGGTGACAACGAAATCCACTTTCAGCGAACCTGATTCGCGGTTGACCGATTGTTCCAGCACGACGCCGCCCAAGCGGAATTTCGCGCGGCCCGGTGCGTGCCCGGCAAGCACTTCGCTGGGCGAAAACAGATAGGTCATGTTGTCGCTGATGGCCAGCGCACCCAGGGTGGTGGCAATGGCAACGGCGGCCAGGATCAGGCCTACGGCGATAAAGCGGCGTCTGCGTGTCGGCGTCATGATGATTTACGCGCCTGTTGGCGTTGTGCGCGGCGTCGTTGCTCGCGCAGCACGCGGCTGCGTTGACGCAGCGGAGCCACTGCATCCAGCAGCAGGACGATGAAGAAAATCGCATACGACGGCCAAACGTACGCAGCGTAGCCGCCCATCGCAAAAAATTCAGACATCGGATATCTCCAGCGCCGCCTGATGGGTGAACAACGCGCGTACCCATTGCTTGCCGGCTTCCAGTTCAATCAATTCTACGCGCGCGCGCGCCAGTACGCTTGCGAAAAAATACATGTGTGTCGCGAACGCCATCGTCAGCAGTGGCCATAGCATGCGCGAATCGATACGCGATGGACCCAAAAGACTGACTGTGGTTCCCTGGTGCAGGGTATTCCACCACTGCACCGAATAATGCACGATCGGCAGATTCACCACGCCGACCAGCGCCAGGAATGCCGCTGCGCGCGCGGCCTGGCGGCGATCCTCGATTGAATAATACAAACCGATCACGCCGAAATACAGGAACAGCAAGACCAGTTCTGAGGTCAGGCGCGCATCCCATGTCCACCAGGTTCCCCAGGTCGGTTCGCCCCACAACGATCCGGTGACCAGAGTAATGAAGGTGAATGCCGCACCGACTGGTGCGCTCGCCATCGCCAGAGTTTCCGACAACTTGATGCGCCAGACCAGCGCGACAAAGCCATTCGCTGCCATGAATGCGTAGGCGAACAACCCCATCCATGCGCACGGCACATGCACATACATGATCCGGAACGAATCGCCTTGCTGGTAATCCGCCGGCGCAACCACCAGGCCACCGTACAAACCAATCACTGCGCTCACGATTGCCAGCGTATACAACCACGGCAGGCAACGCCCTGCGAACCGATAGAAGTACGGCGGCGAACCGAGTTTGTGGAACCAGAGGAGGATAGGGTTCATGCGTAATTTGCTGTTGGAGCGGGGATCGATGAAATTCGGCAACCGCTAGGCGGGATTGTGGCAGTTTCTGCCGTCGTGAAGTATTGACGCATGTCAACGAAATCTTCAATCCGGCAACGACTGCCAGTGCAGTAGCGTGCGCTTCGCGCACGAATAGAAACAATCGTGCGCACAGCACACGCTACCAAGGCGACGTCTTGCACCTTGGGGTTGGCTGCAGCCTTGACCGGATTCCAGATAACGTTCATGTGAGGGAAATTTTCAGCCCTGCGGCAGCAGCCAAAGGCGCCAGCACCAAGGTCAGCACCAGCCACGCGCCGAGCCAGAGCAACGGTGCGCTGTAGGACAAGCCTGCTTGAGCTGCGTTGCAGGCACCAGCACCAAATATCAACACTGGCACGATCAGCGGCAGCACGAGCAGGGTCAGGAGCATACCAGAGCGGCGCATGCCGATCGTCAGGGCGACGCAAACCGCGCCGATCAGGCTCAGCAACGGTGTCGCCAAGCATAGCGCGGCCAACAAAATCGGCAGGCTGACCGCCGGAAGGTGCAACAGTTGCGCGAGCAACGGCGCAGCAATGATGAGCGGTAGTGCCGTCGTGAGCCAATGCACGAGAATCTTGCAACCCAGCAGCAGCGACAGCGGATGCGGGCTGAGCACGAGTTGCTCCAGCGATCCGTCGTCCAGATCGCTGCGAAACAGCTCATCCAGCGACAATAACATCGCCAGCAACACGGCCACGAAGATCGTACCCGCGGCGATGCGTTGCAGCACGGCTTGTTCCGGGCCGAGCGCAAACGGAAACAGCGCGACGACGATGATGGCGAACAACAACGGATTCAGCGCATCGCCACGGCGACGCCAGACCAGGGTCAGGTCGCGGCGCAACAGTGCGACGCATGCCGATGGTGTCGTTCCCGGTTTCATGCCGTGGCCTTGAGGACGATTCGGCGCGGTGTGCCTGATGTGTAGGCATAAGCGCCGTGCGACGTAATCAAGGCTGCGCCGCCACGGTGCGCATGGTTTTCGAGCAGGCGATTGACCAGCTCGATGCCGTCACGATCCAGATTCGCATACGGCTCGTCAAGCAGCCACAACGCGGCCGGTACCAGCAGCAGGCGCGCCAGTCCGACCCGTTTGCGTTGCCCGGCCGACAGCATGCGTACTGGTTGATCTTCATAACCTTCCAGGCCCACGCTGGCCAAGGCGAGTTGCGGGGTGATGCCGCGCCGGATTCCACCAAGGCCGACCGCAAAGCGCAAATTTTCCAATGTGGACAATTCCAGTTTCAACCCGAGCAGATGACCGAGCAGGGCGACCTGATGCGAAAGGCGCGCAAGCGTCAGCGGCGTACCATGCAACAGCACTTCGCCGTCGTAGGGTTCGAGCAAGCCGGACAACACCTTGAGCAGGCTGGTCTTGCCGGAACCGTTGTCGCCTTCGATCAGCACAATATCGCCGACATCCATGCTGAAATCGAGCGGGCCGAATATCGCTTCCTGATTGCGGCTCAATCCCAGGCCACGCACTTGCAGCAGCGGGGGGCGTGTTGGTTCATCCAAAATAACGTGGTCGACATCATTCATAGGGCGCGCGTGTAGTGTACTAATGCACTCTTGCCGTCCCTTCAGAGTCCACCGGACAGGGCAGCACAAGGCGCAGTGCCGCCGCCAAGCGTTGTTCCCTTGGCATGCGCTGCTAGCCAGGACTGGCCTGTCCGGTGGACTCCCGCAAGGCGAGTTGCTTGGCGCTTGTCTGCTGCGTTGCATCCGCTTGAAAGGGGCCACACTTCCTGCGCGAATGTACCTTGCAGCCAAGCGCCCAGCAACTCGCTGAAGGGCCGGAAAGAGTGCAACAGTACACTAACCGGCAATCCGCCGCAGCGCCATGCGCGAGGGCAATTCGATGCCATCTTCACGATTTGAGCGGTTACAATCGCGCTATCTGAAAGCCGAAGAGTTGTCGACCATGTTTCGAATTGCTCCGATTGCCGCCGTGTTCGGTTTGATCCTTGCCAGCGCCAATGCCAGCGCCAGCACTACTCCCGCCGACGCGCAACGCCACGTGTATATCGTCACACTGCGCGCTGCACCCCTGGTGGAACACGCCGAGCAACGCGTGGCCGCCCGCGGACTGGCCAAGTCCCTGGGTAGTCACAAGCAGGCCATGCGGGTGCAAATGGCTTCAGATGATGGTGCTGCCTATCTGCGCACGCTTGACGAGGCGCGCGAATCGATCGTTGCCGCGGCATCGATGTCTGCAGGCCGGGCGCTTGCGCCAACGCACGTATATCGTTATGCCAGTAACGGATTGGCGCTCAAACTCACTTCAGCCGAAGCAGCGCGCATGGCCGCGTTGCCCGGCGTCGTTTCGGTGCGGCCCGAACGCATGCTGCATGTGCAGACCGATGCCGGCCCGGAATGGATAGGCGCCGACAAGTTGTGGAACGGCGACGTACCGGGAATTGCCGCGACCAGGGGCGAAGGCGTGGTCGTCGGCGTGATCGACACCGGTATCAATCCCACGCACCCGGCGTTTGCTGCGACAGGCCCTGATAGCTATGCCATCGTCAATCCACGCGGGCATTACTACGGGCTGTGCGCCAGTTTTCAGGCGACCTGCAACGACAAACTGATCGGCATGTATGACTTCACGGATGAAGGCACCAAGGGCGTCGACAGTGTTGGCCACGGCAGTCACGTTTCCGGCATCGTTGCCGGCGACGCAATGACCAATGCCTTGCCCGGGAACACCGTTTCCCTGCCGCGCTTTGTTTCCGGCGTAGCGCCGCATGCCAATCTGATCATGTACAAGGCGTGCAAAGCGGTAACAACGGGAACCTCCGGTGGTTGTCCGGAATCGGGTTTGGTCGCCGCGATCAATCAGGCGGTTGCCGATGGCGTGGATGTGATCAATTACTCCATCGGTGGCGATACCGTCGATGCGTGGCAATTACTGCGTCAGTCGAACAACGACGCCTCCGCGTTTTTCCTGGCGCGCTCTGCCGGAATCGTGGTGGTGGCCGCGGCAGGCAACGAAGGCCCGGGGTCCAATTCGATCGACGAGCCGGGTAATGTGCCGTGGGTGATCGGCGTGGCCAATGCCAGCCACAATCGCCGCTTTAGCGATTCGCTGGGCGATTTTTCCGGCGCACCGAATGCGCCGCCCAAACTCAACGGCGTGGGTTATACCGCCGGCTACGGACCGAAACCGATCGTGTATGCCGGCGATTACGGCAATGCTCTATGCGGTACAGGCCCCGACAATTTTCCACCAACCGGTGCCAGCAACCCGTTTCCACCCGGAACGTTCCACGGCGAAATCGTCGTCTGCGACCGCGGCATCTATGCGCGCGTGGAGAAGGGCTACAACGTCAAACTTGGCGGTGCAGGTGGCTACATCCTGGCCAACGCGGCCAGCGATGGCGAATCGATCGTCAGCGACGATCATTACCTGCCCGCCGTGCATCTGGGGTACAGCGAAGGTCAACAGCTGGAAAACTGGTTGAAGGTACCCGGAACGCACTTGGGTACGATCAGCGGTGTGACCGCAGTGCTCGACGACCGCTATGGCGACATCCTCGAAGCAAGTAGCTCGCGTGGGCCTTACGGCTTCGGCGGCGGTATCCTTAAACCTGATATCACCGCGCCCGGCACGAACATCCTGTCTGCGGCACAGACCGGCAGCGGCCTGGCGCTGTTGACCGGCACCTCGATGGCCAGTCCGCATGTTGCCGGGGCCGCCGCGTTGCTCGTGGCCGTACATCCGGACTGGTCGCCATCGCAAGTGGAGTCGGCATTGATGGGCACGGCCCTGAGCGGCAGCGTTCGCAAGGAAGACGCCGTGACGTTGGCATCGCCACTGGGTGCCGGCGCCGGGCGCGCGCAACCGGCTGCGGCCGCGCTGGCTGGTCTGTATTTGCCGATGAGCGCCACGGAGCTGCGTAGCGCCGATCCAACCAAGGGCGGTGACCCGGCCCAGCTCAATCGCACGGGCATCGAAAGCGAGAACTGCCTGAATCAATGCAGCTTCACACGCAGCGTGACCGATATGTCCAGCGGCGGCACCTGGCTTGTGACAACAACTGCGACGACGGGCGCCAAGCTTGCGGTGACTCCGACCCAATTCACCCTGGCGGCGGGCGCATCGCAAACCTTGAACATTGCGCTGGACGTCACCGATCCGCGTCTGCCCGGCAGTTGGGTAGATGGCCGCGTCGTGCTGCACAAGATTAGTGGCAAGGCCGCCACCGACACGGCATTGACCGTCGCGGCCTATGTTGCGGCTGGTACCGCACCGGGGTTTCGCCAGTTCAGCGCGAATGCGCCAAGCGGCACCACGCAATTTTTGGTCGGCGGCCTGACGGCACTGCCGCACGCGACATTTGCCACTACATCGCTTGAAGCTGCCGCCGCCAAGACGCTCAGCCTGGGCGTCGACACCAAATCCGGCGACCTGTATTCCACGTTCCCCGGCGACGGCAAGGACTTCGTGCTGTATCCGTTGGATGGCGTCAGCGGCGATGCCGTGCCGAGCGGCGCCAGCAGTGTGCGCGGGCGTATCTTCGTGGTTGAAATTGCATCGAGTACGGCCACCCAGGCGCATCTGTACGCTGGCATCGACAGCAATGGCAACGGCCAACCCGATCAGGTCGAACAGGTTTGCGAAAGCAGTGGCGCACTTGCGCGCTGCGTAATTGATTTGCGCGATGCGCCGGCCGGCGCAATCAATGCCTGGGCACTGGTCGACATTCCCGGCAGCAGCACCGGTGCGACGTATTCGGTGACGCTCAACGCGGCCGTACCGTTGGTCGGCATGCCGGTGAATTCCGCCTACGACAACAGTACCGGCACGCTGGTCGTCAGTGGCCCGGGGCACGCTTCGCAATCGGTGCAGATTCCATTGCGCTTGTCGTGGGGTCCGGTACTTGATGGAAAAAACCAGGCGATCGCGCCCGAAAAATACTACGGCGCTGTCCTGATCGATGCCGAATCCGGATTGAATGGCCAGACCGCCTTCGTGCCGTTCTCTTTCATCCGCAGCACGGGCAATAATGATGTGGCCGATGGGTTTGAGCCCGATGCCACTCGCAATTACGCGATCGAAGCGGGTGAATTGCTACAGCATCAATTCATCGACGTTCCCGGCGCCGGCACGCTGTTGCTGTCTACGCAGTACAGCGACGCCACAAATACCAGTGCGTTGGATTTTTACGTGCAACGCGCGGACTTTCCTGCGGGTTCGTCATCGCCGCAGGTCGCTGCTGCGCCTGTAGCAACGAGCGGTTCGGCGCGCTGGTCGCTTGGCGGTGCAACCAAGAGCAAATCCGTTACCGTCCCGGTCAGTTCAGGGCGCTGGTACATCGTGGCGAAAAACAGCGGAACCGGCCAGGCGCGGTACGGGCTGCACGCGCAACTCAATTCCACCCAGATTGCCGCGTTGCCGCCGCCGGGCGCGTACTACAACCCACAGCGATCAGGTCACGGAATTTTCGTCAGCCAGGCGGGCGGCTTGCAAGTCATGTATTGGTACACCTATCTCGAAGACGGCACGCCAGTCTGGTACGGAGCGTCAGGTCCACAGCCCACTGGCGCTAACCCGGTCTGGAAAGCGCCGTTGTACAGCGTCAACTGGGATGGTGCGGCGGTGAACAAGGTAACCGTGTTGGGTGATGTCACGATCACGCCCATCAGTTCCACCGAGTTCACTTACTCATGGCATCTCAACGGCAGTGCCGGTAGCGAGCGTTTCAGCCAGCTGTCCGCCGCGAACCTGTGCACCACGCTCAACGGCCAGCCTGCAAATTTCAACGGCCAGTGGTACGCGCCGACGCAATCCGGATACGGCATGGACGTGCTCGCCTTGAGCGGATTGCAGAACGATACGTTCTATTTTTATGATGATCTGGGCATGCCGCATTGGGCCGTAGGTTCCGCCAATCCGTTCAGTGCCAGCAGCACGCTGAACATGTACCAGTTGAACGGCTTCTGCCCGGTATGCAATTTCGTGAATGTCGGCAACCAGGTCATCGGCACGATGAAGGTCGATTACTCCAGTGCTACTGCAGGCCACTATTCCACCGACATGAACCTGATGGCGCCGCTGTCTGGCGCGTGGAAGATCAATCAGCCGATCGTGCGTTTGACCGGCTCGCCGGTGTGCAGTCCGTAGACTGGGCTGAGCGCAGCGATGCCCAACATGTGCGCACCACTCTAGTCGTTGAATGTTGGGTTTCGCAGGCTCACCCCAACCGACCTGCTGGTTTGTCAGTAGTCGACGGGTAACGGTGGCAAGCGTGCGTCGATCAAATGATCGGCGTGCGTCCAATCGATGTCATCGAGATCGATTTTTTCGACCGTGAGCTCGCGCAGGATTTGCGCCTGGATCTTGCCGCGTTCGAAAGCGGTGGAATAGGGCAGACGCGTGAACGTGACCATCCAGTAGCGCGGCACGAAGCGCTTGGGGTGACGTTCGGCAAGTTTGCGTTCCAGTGCGCGCATCAACAGGAAATGCGCGTCGGCAACGCTGTCGCGCATCTCGATGTAATTTTCCAGCGCCATTGCTGCGATCGCATCGGCGTTGGGTTTGCGCCTGCGCTCAAATTCCGCAAATGCGTGGGCGGTATCTCCACGCGCATCCTCAAGTAGCTGAGCCAGATCGACCGCGTCTTCGAAACCGCAATTCATGCCTTGGCCATGGAATGGCACGATTGGATGCGCGGCGTCGCCGAGCAGCACCGCGCGTCCTTCAAGATGCCAGTGATCCAGATACAACGTGCCGAGGACACCCGTCGGGTTTTGCATGAAGTCCTGTCGCAAGTCCGGAATCAGCGGCAGCGCGTCGGCGAAATCGCGCGCAAACAATTCATGTACCGCATCGGCTGACGCGACGTTGGCGAAGCTGGGCTCAGCGGGATTTGCGCTGGTGCCATTCGGCATGAACAACGTCACCGTGAAGCTGCCTTCGGCGTTCGGCAACGCGATGCACATGTATTTGCCGCGTGGCCAGATGTGCAGGGCATTGACCGGCATGGCGAAGTCGCCATCGCGTGTCGGGATCGCCAATTCCTTGTAACCGTGTTCCAGTGGTTCGTAGCGTTCGCCGAGATCGCGCTGGCTCGCCATTGCAGCGCGCATTGCGGAGCCTGCGCCATCGGCACCGATCAGGCAGGTTGCGAGGCGTTCATGGGTGACGCCTGCGGCATCGCAAAGCTGCACGGTCGATTTGTTCCAGTCGACTGAAACCAGGCTTTGGTCGAATAGCAACGTGACGCCAGCGCGTTCGCCGGCGTTGAGCAGCGCAACATTCAGATCGCCGCGACCGATCGACCAGATGACCTCCGTGTCGTCGCGACCGTAACGCAACAGTTCGGTATGGCCATCCAGATGGTGCACCATGCGCCCGCGCATCATCACTGCAAGCGGACGCAGGATTTCCGCCAGACCGGCCAGGCGCAAGCCATGCCAGCCGCGTTCGGCCAACGCCAGGTTGATCGAACGTCCGCCAACGAAGCCTGCGACGCGCGGATCGGGCCGGCGTTCGATCAACGTGACAGCGAAGCCACGCTGAGCGAGCAGCGTCGCAAGCAGGGCGCCGACGAGGCCGGCGCCGATGATGGTGATGGGCTCGCCGCGGCTCATGCGGCAAGCACTCCAACGGTACGCAAGTTCAGCGCTTTTTCGCCGCGGCCTTGGTCGTGCTTTCGCCCAATTCGTCGAGCAGGCTGTTCAAGTCCTCGGCATGCTCTTCTTCATTGGCGAGAATGGCTTCGAGCATGCGGCGCGTGGTCGGGTCGTCGTTGCCAAGATAGCGGATGATTTCGCTGTAACTGTCGATGGCGATGCGTTCGGCTACCAGGTCTTCCTTGATCATGTCGATCAGATTCTGGCCTTCGACGTATTCGGAATGACTGCGCGTGAGCATACCTTCTGGCGAAAGATTCGGCGCGCCGCCCAATTGCACGATGCGCATGGAAATCTGATCGGCGTGGCCTTGTTCCTCGGTGGCATGTTCCTGGAATTCCGCAGCCACGCTCTTGGCATTGATGCCGCTGGCCATGAAGAAATGGCGCTTGTAGCGAAGCACGCACACGATTTCGGTGGCCAGCGCTTCGTTGAGTAGTTTCAAGACTGTTTTGCGATCCGCCGCGTAGCCCGCCGTCACCGCACCTTCGCGCATGTGCTCGCGCGCGCGCTTGCGAATCGTCTTGATATCGGTGAGGAATGAAGATGCCTTGGCCATAACCTTGCTCCTTTGAAGTCATACGATGGAATTGAGAAGTTTGCACTCAACTTTTCCAAGTGTACCGCGTCGGAAGCTGTAGGTAACATGACTAATGGCGGATTGGCCGATTCGTTTCCTGTTCGTAGGATGCACGCACTCACAAGCAGAGATTTGGCCGATGCGTAATTTGACGATCATGATCGTGGCGGCGTGCTGCGTGCTTTGTGCACCGGCATGGGCCGATGGCGAAAAACCGAGCGCGGACAAGCGTGCCACCGCAGATTCCGCGGTGCCGAAATCCGAACACGTGACCACTCAGGGCAGCGTCAGTGTTGAAGGCAGCAAGATCGATTACAAGGCCGTTGCCGGAACGATCGTGCTGACCGGCAAGGATGAGGACAAGGACGATCCCACCGCCAGCATTTTCTACGTCGCCTATTTCAGACAAGGTGTGGACGGCACGAAACGTCCGCTGACTTTCCTGTACAACGGCGGCCCTGGCTCATCGACGGTATGGTTGCACATGGGCGCGTTCGGCCCGCGTCGAGTGGTTACGCTCGACGACAAACACACGCCAGCGGCACCGTATCGTGTGGTCAATAACGATTTCAGCCTGCTCGATGCCAGCGATCTGGTGTTTATCGACGCACCGGGCACCGGGTTCTCGCGCCTGCTCGCGATCGATAAGGACAAGGCCAAGCAAGCCGAAAAGATGAAACAGCGGCGCAAGGAATTTTATGGTGTGGATGAAGATGCACGCGCGTTCGCCCAGTTCATCAACAAATTCCTGTCCGAATACGGGCGCTGGAATTCGCCCAAGTATTTGTTCGGCGAAAGTTACGGCACCACGCGTTCGGCGGTCCTGGCAAATATGCTCGAAACCGAAGACAGTATTGATCTTAACGGTGTGATCCTACTGTCGCAGATCCTGTCATTCAGCAACGACATCGATGTGCCGCCGCTGCTCAATCCCGGTGTTGATCAGTCCTATGCGCTCGCATTGCCGACCTATGCGGCGACCGCGTGGTATCACCACAAATTGCCGCAACAGCCGGCTGAACTCGATTCATTCCTCAAGCAGGTCGAACAGTTTGCGCTCACCGATTACGTGCAGGCACTGGCCGCAGGCTCAACCCTGGACGCTGCCACCAAGCGCAAGATCGCTGAAAAACTGCACGACTTCACCGGCCTGCCAGTTGCCTACATCGAGAAGGCCAACCTGCGTGTTTCCGGCGGAGAATTCGAAAAGACCTTGCAGGACGACGCTGACATGACCACCGGCCGTCTGGATACGCGCTTCTCCGGTCCGAGCATGGATCCACTAAGCCAGACTTCCCAATACGATCCACAATCCGCGGCAATCAGTTCGGCATACATCTCCGTATTCAACGATTACGCGCGCAAACAATTGCAATACGGACAAGGTTTGACCTTCCATCCGTTCGGCGATGTGCATCCGTGGAACTGGCAACATCAGCCGCCCGGTGCAGAATCGCCGTTTCCCATGTCGACCAATGTGATGCCGGATCTGGCCACGGCAATGAAATACAACCCACAGATGCATGTATTGCTCGCCGGCGGCTATTACGATCTTGCCACGCCATTCTTTGCCGCTGAGTACGAGATGCATCACCTGCCGATTCCGGCGAAGTTGCAGGACAACATCGAATACGCGTTCTATCCGTCAGGGCACATGGTGTATGCGCATGAGGCGTCATTGAAGAAGCTGCACGACGATGTTGCCGCGTTCATGAGGCGTACCAACAACCTCAGGTAATGATTGCCCGATGCAGTCGAGCAAGTGGCGCCGCGAGCGCCCTTGCTCAGCTGGGCAGTATTTGCTTGAGCCGTGTTTCGAGGTGGGATTTCTCATAGCCCAGCTCGACCGTAATTTTTTCCAGCAACGTGCGCTCACCGGGGCGGATGCGAGAGTCGGCCGCAGCCAAATGCAACAGATGCTCGTACATGCGATCCGCTTCAACGGAGCCGCGCGGGAAGGTCTGTACGAACATCTGGATTTCGGTCTCCGGATCCAGCTCGCGTTTACAGCCGCGCGAAAACGCCTCGGTGGCCAGTTTGCGTGCGGCCGTACTCAGCGCCAGTTGATCCATCAGAAGGTTGGTGTATTTCGCCTCTTCACTGGACACGAGCCAGTCCGAGCGTGCCACCGCACCAAGTAATCCAAACAGCACCTGCACGTGCAGTTCCTGCTTTGGATCGAGCTTGCCGCCACCAAAAAGGCTTTCCAGTGCCGTGCGCACCTCGCTGAACATGCCACGCCGAAGCGTGGGCGGGTCAATCCTTTCGCTGCTTGCCATAACGTGGCTCCCCGTGGCGATAGCCAATCTTGCGACAGAATTCGCCGAATGGAAAGAGGCGCAACCGATTGCGCCTGCGACGATCAGCTTCAAATTAATGCGTCAGCGATTTTCCGTGCGGTTCCAGTGCTCGAACTGGCTCTTGGATATACGATTGGCATGATGGGCGATATAGTCGTAGTCGTTGAGCAGCGGCAGGTACGCAGCCGCTTCATCACGGCTAATCCAGCCATCGTGATTCGTATCCAGTTGTGCAAACGGTGGCGCGGGGCCGACGTTATCTGCAGGCGGCTGGCCGGACGTCAGCGTGACCTGAGTGCCATCACTGGAAGTGAAGTGGGTAACCTGATCCTGGGCTTGCGCCAGACCGGCGAATGCGAGAAATGCAGTTGAAGTGGCGATGATGAGTAATGTTGGCTTGTGCATGTTCATGTCTCCTGATGCATCCTTGGCCGAATGTCGCGTCCAGCGATGCCACGTCGTGCGTGAAGCAATCACATGGACGCGCTTCGCCGCGGCCACGAGCGAAGTAAATGACTAGACCGAAATCCGTTGGTCAAGTTCGATCAGACTACGTGATATCCGTGCAGCAAGTGCGGAATTTGCACTTGGCCGTTCAGGGACTGCTCAGGCCACCGCGAGCGCATGCTACCCGTACACGCGTATGCGCTGCGATTGCGCGCATGCGGTTGCTGCAAATCGATACGATTCATGTCGTCGCGCGCAGTCCGTATCTGGTCTTGTTTGCCCGCCTTGGCAGTTACGATCCGCGTTGGCTGGACGAACTGCTTGCGCGTGGCCGTATTTTCGAATGCTGGGCGCACGAAGCTTGTTTTGCCGTAATGCCGGATTACCCGCTGCATCGCGCCCGATTGACGCTGCGTGCCGGCCACTGGGCGCACAGGCACGCGCTGCGCATGCATCGCGACCAACGCGCTGACATGGATCGTCTGCTTGCGCATGTCGCGTGCAATGGCCCGGTCAAATCATCCGACTTTGAGCGCAAGCAAACCGGCCCCGCCGGCTGGTGGGGATGGAAAGACGAAAAGCGCTGGCTTGAAGCCTGGTTTGCATTGGGTGAATTGATGATCGCTCGGCGCGAGAATTTTCAGCGCGTCTACGATCTGCGTGATCGCGTGCTGAAGTGTGCTGGACTCAGCGTCGAACCTTGCGCACTCGATTCGGAACTAGCACAACGTGAATATTTGCTTGGTGCCGTTCGCGCGCTGGGCATCACGCAAGCCCGCTGGATTGCCGACTATTTTCGTACCGGCAAAAAATTAAGGGATTCCGACCTGGAACAGTTCATCGTCGCAGGCGACCTGATCCGCGTTGACGTACGCGGATGGGAAGTGCCTGCCTACGTGCATCGCGACAACCATGCGTTGCTGCAACGTGCCCAACGCGGCGGCTTGCGCGCGACCCACACGGCACTGCTGTCGCCATTTGATCCGGTCGTCTGGGATCGCACGCGCGCCAGCGCCATGTTCGATTTCGACTACCGACTGGAGTGCTACACGCCGGCATCGAAACGACGGTTTGGCTATTTCGTATTGCCGATCCTGCATCGCGGACGCTTGATCGGTCGCATGGATGCAAAAGCGCATCGGGCCGAAGGGATGTTCGAAGTGAAGACATTGTTTCTGGAAAAAGGTATCGACCCGACATCGATTCGAATTGACGAAGTTGCGCAAGCGATCCAGGCGTTCGCGGATTGGCATGCGACGCCGCGTGTTGTCATTCGGCGCAGCCAGCCTGCGGCATTCGGAAAAAGTGTACGTTCGATTCTGAAAGATAGAATCTGAGCAACTCTAAAGCCCTCTTCCCCAAGCTGGCTTGGGGGAGAGAGTTGGGTGAGGGGGACGCCAGGTGCTGCGCGTGCGCTTCAGCGACTCGATGCGCTGCCCCCTCCCCCAGCCCTCTCCCGCAACGATGAAGCCGTTGGGTGAGAGGGGGAAAGCATGCCGACTCGCTGCGGAGCACGATCCGCATCGTCTATCATCGACCATTACCAGCAGCCGTGCTGTCGCAGCCGGTGCGCGGCGAACATCTTTTTCGGAGCACCAAATGATGCCGGCACACCGAGGTAGCCCGTGAGCACACTGCTGCTGCTTTTCGTCTGCCTCGTGCTCGGCATGCTGGTTGCGCGCTTTGCCAATCCGCCGGCGGGCATGGCGCATGGCCTGAACTGGTGGATACTTTACGTCGCGTTGCCCGCGATCGTGCTCGAACTGATTCCACGCGTGCACTTCGATGCGCAATTGTGGTTCCCGATCGTGTCGATGTGGCTGGTCTTTGCCGGCGCATGGCTGCTGTTTGGCACACTTGGCCCGCGCCTGGGCTGGTCGCGGGCGCGCACGGGCGCGTTGATTCTCGTTTGCGGTATAGGCAATACCACGTTCATGGGTTATCCGATGATGCAGGCTATGTACGGCCAGCCAGGTTTGGCGATGGCCGTCGTCGCCGATCAGCTCGGCAGCTTCCCCGTGTTGATCATCGGCGGCATCGTGGTGGCTTCAGTGTACGCCGGACGCACGCCCGATCCGCGCCTGATCGTGCGTCGTATCCTCACGTTCCCCGCATTCATTGCGCTGATCATCGGCATCGTCGTGGGCTGTTTGGGCGGCTGGCCGAAATTTGTCGATGGCTTGTTCGGCCCGATCGGTTCGACGCTGACACCGCTGGCTTTGTTTTCCGTCGGCTTGCAGTTCAAGTTCCATCCCGGTGAACGTCAAATTGGTGCGGCAACGTTGGGTCTGGCCTGGAAACTTGCGCTAGCGCCCGTGCTGTGTTGGTTGCTCGGAATCGCCGCCGGTATGAGCGGATTGACGTTGAGCGTGAGCGTGCTGCAGGCAGCGATGGCGCCAATGGTGTCGGCAGCGATCCTGGCCGACGAATACGATCTGGACCCGACATTGGCCAACACCGTGCTCGGCGCTGGCATTTTGCTGTCGATGCTGACCTTGCCGCTCGGTTATTGGCTGCTTGGCGGGTGAACGAATGAACGATACAGGCAGCGTGCGCGCGGACATCTGGTTGTGGGCTGCGCGATTCTTCAAGACGCGCAGCCTGTGCCGTCAAGCTATCGATGGCGGCAAGATTGCGCACAACGATGCCGCCTGTAAACCGGCCAAGCCGGTCAAGGTTGGCGATCGCATTCGCATCACTCGTGGCGAAGAGACGATTGAAATCGACGTGCTGGGAATTTCCATCAAACGTGGTTCGGCCAGCGTGGCGCAAGCCTTGTATCGGGAAACCGATGCCAGTATGGCGGCGCGCGAAGCAGCACGCGAACAACGGCGGCTGATCGGTAACGTCGGTCCGGACAAGCGCCCCGACAAGCAGGATCGGCGCGCATTGCGCCGACTAAAGGGTTGGCGTTGATGGATGGCGATTCAATCGCCGACGCGGTCGTGTATTTGGTGGAGCGGAAGGGGATCGAACCCTCGACCTCTGCATTGCGAACGCAGCGCTCTCCCAGCTGAGCTACCGCCCCACACGAACCAATGCGCCGAGTGGGATCGGCGCGAGGGCGCGAATGATACATCGTGGGCCCGTGCGCGCCAAGCCCAGATCTGGATGCAGCACGACACCGGCTCCGATGACGCACACTTGCCGTTCGAGTTGCAATCAAGATTCTGCGAGTAGCAAGCGCAAAGCAGCGTAATCCACGCCAAGCGGCCGCGCAGTGCTTGGAAGTGCAAGCAGGCTGGCCAATGCCGGTGGGATCGGCACGGGCGCGTCGATCAAGGCTTCGACGATGCTGTCGAACTTGGCTGGATGCGCCGTGGCGACGGCGACCCAGTCGCCATCCGCACCTTCCTGTCGCAGCCCCCGTAAGGTCCGGATTGCGGTCGCCGTGTGCGGGCACACGGCTTGGTCCGATGCCTGATGGAATTCGCGGATGGTGGCCTGGATGGCGGCGTCGCCGATGCAGTCGACCGCGAAAGTGCGGCGCAGTTGTTTGGCGTCGGGATACAGCCAACGCAAGCGTTCGAAATTGCTCGGTGCGCCGACATCCATGGCATTGGCCAGCGTGGCGATGCTTGGGCGTGGCGCATAATCTGCGCCCGAAAAGAAATCGTGCAGCGTCGCGTTGGCGTTCGTGGCCAGCACGATGCGTCCGGTCGGCAGCCCCATTTTGCGTGCCATCATGCACGCCAGCGCATTGCCGAGATTGCCGGTTGGCACGACGAAGTTCAAAAGTGTACTTTGTTCGCGGTAATGGGAGAGCGTGGCCTGCGCGTAATACGCCATCTGCGGCAGCAGGCGGCCCAGACTGATGCTGTTGGCCGAACTCATCGGCACGTCGTCGCGCAACGCGCGGTCGCCTAAGGCCTGTTTGACCAGGCGTTGGCAGTCGTCGAAGTTGCCGCCGACGTAAAACGCCTGCACGTTGCCGCCGAAACAGCCCAGTTGGTGCGCTTGGCGCGGCGACACGCGGCCGTCGGGATAGAGAATGACGACGCGAAAGCCTGGAACTTCATGGAACGCAGCGGCGACTGCAGCACCGGTATCGCCGGAGGTAGCGACCAAAATCGTCAGCGGGTTGTTGGATGTGCGCGGAATGCGGCGCAAGCATGCGGCGAGAAACTGCGCGCCATAATCCTTGAATGCCGCGGTTGGACCATGGAACAACTCCAGCATGAAATCGCCGGGTGTGCGCAACGCCCGCAATGCAGCCGGAAACGAAAAGGCTTCCGCGCAAATGGCGGGCAGTTCCGTGTCGAGCGCATCGTCAGCAAAGAATGGCGCCAGCAGTCTTGCGGCGATATCCGGCAGCAATTCGCAGCCATTGAAGTCGTGCGCGGACATTTGCGGCAACGATTCAGGAACGTATAGTCCGCCATCCGGAGCGAGCCCCGCAGCTATCACATCACTCAAACTGGCGGGCGGTGACTTAGCTCGCGTACTGCTGAACTTCATGGCAGCAAACTCGCGGCTGGGCCATTGAGAGACGTGACGAAACTCTCGCTTTCCAACCCGACTTTGGCGAAGCCGGCGCGCATCGATGTCGTAGCAGACTGGGCTAGTTCGCGCGACTCGAACCAGGCAAACACGCTGGGTCCGGCGCCGGAAATGCTCGCGCCAAGTGCGGCGTGATCGAGCGCGGCCTGCTTGACGTGGGCGAAGCCAGGAACAAGTGAAGCACGACGCGGTTCGATCAGCACGTCGCGCAAACCGGACCGCACCAGATCCGCATCGCCCGTGTGCAAGCCACACAACGTCATCGCGAGATTGCCGCTTTGCGCAACGAATTCGTTGAGCGCGTACGCGCCTTTCAGCGCTTCGCGCGCACGCCGGGTTTCCAGCGTAGCCTGAGGGTGTACAAGTACACAATGCCATGCTGCAGGCGCGGACACACGCACCAGCCGGTGCGCCGTGGCGAGCACGATTCCGCCAAGCAGCATCGGGCCGACGTTGTCGCCGTGGCGCCCCCCGCTGGCGACGGCTTCGCCGGTCAACGCGTGTGGATACAACTGCGCTGTCGACAAAGGTGATTCCAGCAGCGCATTTGCGGCCACGAGCGCGGCAACTGCCGAAGCCGCCGAGCCACCCATGCCGGAACCGAATGCGATGCCCTTGTCCAACTCGATCTCAAAGCCAAAAGACAGATCGAGGAAGTCGCGTAACGCGATCAACGCGGCACCCGCAGTGTTGAGTTCGGCGTGCATTGGCAGTTCGACGGCATTGCCACGAATTGCGCCGATGCGAACTTCGCGCGTTTCGATGCGGCGCACGGTAGCGCGGTCTCCGGGCCCGGCGAGCGTCATTCCGAGAATGTCAAAGCCCACACCGAGATTACCTATCGAGGCGGGAGCGAAGGCGGTGGCGGTTCGTTGCGAAAGTTTATCTGGCATGCGGTTCATTGTAGCGATGAGGGAAAAAGACGCGATTCTCAAACGCCCTCTCTCCCAACGATCGAGCTTTTGGGGGCGACGGGGCAAGAGCGAAACCCAAGTCTAGACTTGGGCACCGAGTGCGCTGGCAACGCGCAGCAGATCGGAAAACACGCCGGCTGCGGTTACTTGCGGCCCGGCGCCGGGGCCTTGCACGATCAAGGGATTATCGCGGTAGCGCATGGTCGTGAATTGTACGATGTTGTCGGTGAGCTTGATGTTGGCGAACGGGTGATCGCAAGGCAGTTCGACGAGACTGACACGAGCGACTCCGTCGCTTTGCAGATGCGCGACGTAGCGCAGCACGCGTTGTCGCGAGCGTGCTTGTGCGAGGTGCTGTGCCATCGGCGCATCCAGTTCGTCGAGACGCGACATGAAGTCGTTCGCGTCGGCATCTAGCAGCATGTGCGGTACGAGATTTTCCACGTCGACATCGGCCAGCGACAATTCGCATCCAGCCTCGCGCGCGAGGATCACCAGCTTGCGCGCAACATCCGTGCCGGACAGATCATCGCGTGGATCAGGTTCCGTGTATCCGAGCGCATGTGCCTCGCGCACCAGCACGGAAAACGCGACGCTGCCATCGAATCGATTGAACAACCAGGCCAGTGTGCCGGAAAGGATGCCATCGATGGCGATGAGTTCGTCGCCGGTATCGAGCAAGTCGCGCAAGGTCTGGATGATCGGCAGGCCTGCACCAACGGTAGCCTCATAGCGAAAGCGTGCCGCACCGGATGCGCAGGCGTCACGAATCGCACGATAGCGATTCAGTGGCCCCGCGCCGGCATGCTTGTTTGGCGTGATGACGTGTATTCCTGCTGCCAACCAGTGCGGATAGTGCGCGGCCACGGCATCGCTGGCGCTGCAATCGATGATGATCGCGTGCGGCAGGCGGGTCGCGTTGACGTGCTCACCGAGGGCAACCAGATCGCAGTCGAGTTGCGCACCTTGCGTCCAGTTGCGCCATTGCTCGCCAGCATGGCCGCGCTGATCCAGCCACATGCGCTTGCTGCCGGCAATGGCACGCACGCGCAGGTCGAGATTGGAGTTGAGCTTGAGGCGCGCCGATGCCGCCGCAATCTGGTCGAGCAACGCCGCTCCGACATTACCCGGGCCAATCACGCCAATCGATATAGTCTGTGCAGAAAGATAGAATGCCGCATGTGCGGCGCGCAGTGCCCGCGTCGCATCTTGTGCATCGATCGCAATCGAAATGTTGCGCTCTGATGCGCCCTGGGCGATGGCGCGAATATTCACCCGAGCACGCGCCAGCGCACCGAACAGGCGCGCTGCGATTCCGGGTTGCCCGGCCATGCGATCGCCGACCGCGGCCAGTACGGCAATACCGCCGCAGCTCTGCACGCCGTTGAGCTGGCCGGCGTCCAATTCGCGCGCAAACGCGTTCTCGATCGCGACCTTGGCAACGCTGGCCTGATCTGCGCGCACGACGCAACAGATTGAATGCTCCGAGGATCCTTGCGAGATCATCATCACCGATATTTGCGTGGCTTGCAGTGCGGCGAACAGGCGCTGCGCGGTGCCCGGAACGCCGATCATGCCGTTGCCTTCGACGTTGATGAGCGCCAGGTCGTGCGCCAGGGTGAGTCCCTTGACCGGACCGGCGTCGTCGCCATCGGCGTCGATGCGCGTTCCCGCAAGTTCCGGCCGAAATGTGTTGCGAATGAAGATCGGCAGGCCACGCGCGATGGCTGGCGCCATGGTTTGCGGGTGGATGACCTTGGCCCCGAAGTAAGCCAACTCGCAGGCTTCCGCATAGCTCATCGCGGCCAGGGTGACGGCTTCAGGCTCCACCCGCGGATCCGCGCTGAGCACGCCATCCACGTCGGTCCAGATATGCAGTTCTTGCGCCTGCCACAATGCCGCGAAGATAGCGGCGGAATAGTCGCTGCCGTTTCGGCCGAGCACGGTTGCGCGACCGTTCGCTTCGCGGGCAATGTAGCCGGTGACGATGATGCGCGATTGCGAATTGGATTCGCGCCAGCGTGCAAGCAGTGCCGAAGTGGCTTCCCAATCGACAGCGACTCCGAGTTCTTCGTGGCGTACGACCAGTACTTCGCGTGCATCAAGCAACGCATAGTTGATGCCGCTGCCTTGAAGCACGGCATGAAGAAGTTGCGCACTCCAGATTTCGCCTTGGCCGCTGATGGCGTCGGCCACATTGCGTTCTACACTTCTCAACACGGCAATGGCGTGGAGCCGGTCGGCGAGTTCCTGGAAACTACACTCAAGGTTCGAGTTGATCTGCGTGGCTTGATCGCCAAGCAACTGCTCGGAAGTGGCAAGATGCTGTGCGCGCAGGGTTTGCCATGACGCTTGCCAATGCGCCCCGGTCGCCGCTTGCTGCGTCAGCGCGATCAGCGCGTCGGTAACGCCGTGCATTGCGGAAACGACGACGATTTGAACTTCGTCTCGTTCGCGCAGCAATGTTGCGACATGGGCGATGCGTTGCGCATCGGCAAGCGAGGAGCCACCAAACTTGTGCGCGATGATTGCCGTGCCCGCAATGGCTGCAGAGCTGACTTCCGGTGAATTGGGTTTGTTGCGTTCGAACGTTTCCATGGAAGCTCCGATTCGGGGCTCCGCGCTCGTTGAGGGTGGGGTCATTTGCGCCCGCATCCTCGTTGAGGTGCGGGGCCGATGCTGAAGAACTATCTGCGCACAGGCGACCGCACCACAAAAGTCGTGGTTGTCGTCATAGTCGTCGTGAGGGTGATTGCGGTGTGCATGGCGGCAGTGGAACCGATGGGCGGGGGCCGTGTCAAGTTTTTAGGGCAGAGTGCTGCGGGCTGATCGGACTCGGGATCCGGGAACTCCCACACCCCACCATTCCCGCGAAATCGGGAGACGCTCCATAAACGCCGGAGAGCTGGCAATCCTGTTTTCGCTTTTGTCTTTCACGCCCGGAAATCAAGAGAGAATTGAATCCCCGCCTACGCAGGAATGACGAGAAGGAGAGTTTCCATTCATATTTCTCATGCGTCGTGGCATCTGCCTCGCCACGCCCCAATCACTCCAGCCGTTCCATCAACACATCGTGCAGCAGCGGCCTGCGCCAGCCTTCGAGTACGGCGGGCCATGCATGTTCGCCGACCAATACTTCCAGATGCTTGCGCGGACATAAAAGACCTTCGGGCAGATTCAATTCGGTGGCAACGCGACTGATTTCGTCGCGCAACGAAGCAAGCGTTCGTTTCTGTGCGCTGGTCAGTGCCGGTGGAATCTCCGCGATATCGAGTTCCTCTGGTTGCAGTGGTTGCAGCAGCAGTTCCAGCAACTCGGTGCGTTGGGCTCCGCGCAATGCGCGCAGGCCTTTGCAGCGTTCGAACAACTCCGTCGCGTCGGCAGGTGGTTGGGCCGCGAGCGACAACGCGTGCGCATCGTCGAGCAGCCACGGACGTGGCTTGTCGAGGCTGCGCGCGCTCACATCGCGCCAAAGCAAAAGGCGGCGCAAAACGGCCTGACGTTCGCGCGGCCATTCGCTGGCACCGCGAAAACTGCGTTGCGGTTGCGGGTCGGGCTGCGTGTTGCAGATGCGCTGGACCATTCGCTGGCAATCTTCAGCCAGCCAATCCGCGCGCCCGAGTTCAGTCAGCTTGTCGACCAGAATCGCATGCAGTGCTGGCAGGTGCAGCACGTCCTGCGCGGCATATTCGAGTTGCGATTCGCTCAGTGGACGCTGCATCCAATCCGAACGCGTTTCGGCTTTCGGCAGGTCGATTCCCAGCAGTTGCGCGACGAGCTTCTGATAACTCAGGCCGAACCCGAGCCCAGCCATGGACGCGGCAATCTGGGTGTCGAACAACAGCGCAGGGCCTTCCGGAACGATATTGCGCAACGCTTCGAGATCTTCGCTGGCACTGTGCATGACGCACTGGTGCTGTGCATTGCGCAGGCGATTGGCCAGGCTCGTCGCGGCGCCGAGCTGCGGTGCGTCGAGCAACGCGATTTCCCCATCGACGTTGATTTGCACCAGCGCCAGGCACGAGAAAAACGTGTTGGTGCGCATGAATTCGGTGTCGAGATACGTCGCACCGGCAGCGTTGTGCGTGTCAAGCCACGCGTCGAGTTCGCCATTTGCGGCGGTCCATTGATGCACGTTGGAATTCCTGTGGTTGCGTAATGTCCCGGACGAAACAGTACACTATTCACCATTCACTACTTTGCAAACGCTCACATGCCGGGAACCGAAGTCGTCCGCAAGCAAACCGTGCTGGGAGGTGCGGCAGGAATCGCGTTGATTGCATTCGCCTTGATCTGGCGATTCTACCCTGTGAACTTCGCCGACAGGACCCCGACTGTCGTACCAGCTCCGACTCCGATCGCCGAGCCGACCATGACGATTGCGCAAAACCCCGCAATTCCGAAGCCGCCAACCGTCGCGTCTGAATTGCCGAAGGGTGAGCCCGAAGCCGACTCCACCGCGGCGCAAACTCCGGCCGTACCGCCCAGCAAGGCGATCGCCGCTTTGCTGAAAAAGGCGGATCAGGCGATGACCAAGGAACACTATCTGGAGCCCAAGGATGGCAGCGCGTTGGCGTTGTTTGGACAGGTACTGGCCCAGGACAAGGAAAATGCCGCGGCAAATGCCGGCATCGAAAACATATACAAATCCATTCTGCAGCAAGCTGACGCGGCACTGGATCGCGGCGACGAACGCGAATCCGCGCGCCTGATCGCGCAATTGAGTGCGCTGCCTCACCAGAGTGAAGAATTGGGACCGTTGCAGGCTCGCTTGAAGACCTTGACGGAGGTTCTACCGTTGCTGACGCGCGCCGCGGATGCACTGCAACAAGGCCACGCCACTGCGCCGCCGCGCGACAATGCGCTGGAAATCTACCGTCACGTGCTTGAACTGGATCCCGGCAACAAGCTGGCCGACCAGGGTTTGGGCCAGATCCAGGGCAAGTTCCTGGATCGCGCACTGGCGGCCGCGGCACAGGACGATTTCACCGGAGCGGACAAAATTCTGAGCGAGGCTTCGCCGCTTCGACCCGGTTCGCAGCAGTTGCTCGATACGCGCACGCGGATCGAAGGCATTCGTCGCGAAATGGCGTCGAACATTCTCAGTCAGGCCAACTCCGCACTGGATGCCGGCAATCCGGATTTGGCCGAATCGCTGGCCAAGAAAGCGCTCGTGCTGAGCCACGATCTGGCTGGCGTGGACAAATTCAACCAGCGCCTGCGCAATGCGCGCCTGTATGCCAGCTTCAGCCCGGGCCAGATCATCACGGATAAATTCCGTGACCGCCATGGCACTGCGCCGGCGCTCGTGGTGATTCCGACGGGCAGCTTCGTGATGGGATCCAGTCCGAACGAATCCGGGCATCGGCCCAGCGAAGAGCCCGCGCGTGATGTGGTGATTTCCACCGGTTTTGCGTTGGGTCGCGACGAAGTCAGTGTCGCGCAATTTCAGACCTTCAGCGACGATTCCGATTACAAAACCGATGCCGAGACCAGCGGCACATCCAGCATCTACGACGAGCGCACCGGTCAAATCATCAGCCGCCGCGGCGTGACCTGGCGCGATGATTACCTCGGCGACAAAGCCGCCGACAACCTGCCGGTCGTACATATTTCGTGGAACGACGCGCAGGCCTATGCAAGCTGGCTCGGTGCGCGGACCGGCAAACGCTACCGCCTGCCCAGCGAAGCCGAATTCGAATACGCACTTCGTGCCGGGTCAAAAACCCCGTATCCGTGGGGTACTGGAACCCCGCCCACGGTGATAGACAACGTCACCGGCGATGGCGACCGATCCCCGCGCCTGCGCCGCAGTTGGGCCAAGGCATTCAAGAAGTACACCGATGGATTCTGGGGTCCGGCACCGCTCGGCAAATTTCCGCCCAATGCGTTCGGCTTGCTCGACATGGACGGCAACGTTTCGGAATGGACGGCCGATTGCTGGCACGACAACTACACGCGCGCACCCGCTGACAGCAGCGCATGGATCAATCCCGGTTGCGCCGCGCACGTCATCCGCGGCGGCTCGTGGGGCAGCGCGCCCGAGCAAGTGCGCTCCGCGTACCGCATCTCCGCACCTGCGGCAACGCGCAGCCCGCGCGTGGGCATGCGCGTGGCGCGGGATTTGTAGCCGGTTTGTGATTGCGCCGTGTTGGCGCCGCACTTATAGTCGCAGCCATGCGCATCCAGGCCAATACTGGCCTCGTTGGTGTCAATGATCACGGCGGCCCCACTGCTTGAGAACGAATCCGGCGAATCGCCGGAGCACCTGTTCGCCCTGGTTTACGACGAGTTGCGCCATGTGGCGCGTTGTCAGCGGCGCGCGGTAGGTAGCACACCCACGCTGGACACGACCGCGCTGGTTCACGAGACCTACCTGAAACTGTCGCCCACGCCGGCCGCGGCAGGTCTTTCGCGGGCGCATTTTCTTGCCCTGGCTGCGCGCGCCATGCGTCAGGTGCTAGTCGATCATGCGCGTAGCCGCGCGTGCCTCAAACGCGGCGGCGAGATCGTCTTCACCGATCCGAACGAAAACAGCGCAAGCGTTGCTGGCGACATGATCGACGTGCTCGCGCTGGATCAGGTCCTCGTCGAGCTGGCTGGGCTGGATGCGCGTGCGGCACAAGTCGTGGAGTGGCATGTATTCGGCGGTCTGGGCATCGAGGAGATTGCCAGTCTACAAGACCTGACCGTGCGCACCGTGTATCGCGACTGGCGCCGCGCACGCGCCTTTCTCGTGCAACAACTTGGTTTGTCCGGCACACCGGGAAGCTGATATGGACAGCGCACGCTGGCTTCGCATCAGCGCGGTGTTCGACGCGGTCGTCGAAGCCTCCGAAGCTGATCGCGCGGCTTTGTTGACTGATCTTTGCGCTGGTGATCGCGATTTGCGTAATGACGTCGAGGCGTTGCTCGCAGCCGATATTCACGGCGAGTTTGTCGCCGCGCAAGCCGCCGACATGCGCGCGCTCGCGGCGGCGACATGGATGCGCGACCAGGATGTCGCGGCAGCAGAAGGAACGTTGATCGGCGCCTGGCGCGTGGTGCGCGAAATAGGGCGAGGCGGTATGGGCGTCGTGCTTCTGGTCGATCGTGCCGATGGCCAATACGAACAGCGCGCTGCGCTCAAGTTGATCAAACGCGGTATGGATAGCGAGGCGGTTGTCGCGCGCTTCCTGCGCGAACGGCAAATTCTGGCGCGCCTGTCGCATCCGAATATCGCGCGCCTGCTCGATGGCGGCCTGTCTGCGGACGGACGCTCGTATCTGGTGATGGAATACATCGAGGGCGCGCCACTGCTGCACTATTGTGCGCAGCATCAGCTCGGATTGAGCGCCCGCATCCATTGCGTGTTGCAGATTTGCGCGGCGCTACAGTTTGCGCACCGGCAACTGGTCGTGCATCTGGACATCAAGCCGTCCAATGTACTGGTTACCGAGAGCGGAGAAGTCAGGTTGCTCGACTTCGGTATTGCCAGACTGCTCGGCAGCAATCTGGCGGACGCGGTAACCGAGCCCGAACGCCTTCACGGGCCACTGACTCCAGCCTACGCGGCGCCGGAGCAACTGCGCGGCGAGCCGGTGAGTACCGCGACTGACATCTACAGTCTGGGCTGCCTGATTTACGAATTGCTGGTTGGACAACTTCCTTTCGATGCCAGCGCTGTTGTGAACCATGATGCGTCGTGCAAGGCGCCAAATCGCACCCAACCCGAGGCGCCGAGTCGGGCCATGCTCAGCGGCGCAGATACCAACACGTTGGTTGCAGCGCGCTCTTTGCGCGGTGATCTGGACGTCATCGTGCTCAAGGCGATGCAACCCGAGCCGGAGCGTCGCTACGTCACCGTCGAGGCTTTGGCGCAGGATTTGCGCAACCATTTGCAGGGTCGCCCGATTGCCGCGCGACGTGACAGTGCGCTGTACCGCACCGGGAAGTTCGTGCGTCGTCATCGTGTTGGCGTGGCACTCGCCGCTGTGTGCGTGCTGGCCTTGCTGGTCACCACCGGTGCTGCGTTGTGGGAAGCCGCCAATTCACGTGCGCAGGCGCGTCGCGCTGAAGCGGTTACTGATTTCGTGGTCGACATTTTTCGCGTTGCCGATCCGCGCGGCACGCCAGGCGGCAATAAGTTCAGTGCGAAAGACGTGCTGGATTCTGGCGCCAAACGTTTGGACGCCAGCCTTGTCACCCAGCCGCAATTGGCTGCGTCGCTGGCCGAGGTGCTCGGCAAAGTGTACCTGGAACTTGGTGAGTACGATCGCGCGATTGCCTTGCTGCGGCGTTCGTTGCGCCTGCGCGAGGATTCGGGCCAAGGCGGCGGTGTACCTGCGGACACGTTCGCGATGCTGGCCCGTGCGCAATATGAAAAAGGCGATTACGCGGCCGCGCTGCTAAGTGCCAAACAGGCGCTCGATGGGCATCGCGTGCAGGGCAAAGCCGCTAGTCCGGCGATTGCAAAAGACCTTGCCTTACACGGGGAGATTGCACGGCGTCAGGGTGATTTCCCCAACGCTGAACTTCTGTTGCAACAGGCGCTGGCCACATCCCGTGCGACGCTGGTTGCGCCGCATGCGCAGATTGCCGCGCAACTCAACCAACTCGCCACGCTCTACAGCGATATGCATCGCTTGCCGGATGGTATCGCCTTGACCAAAGAGGCGCTGGCAATGTTTCGCAGTCTGTACGGCGAAAATCATCTGGATGTGGCCGAGAACCTGGTCAACCTCGCCGTATTCAACATGCAATCCGGCCGTGTTGCCGAAGCGCTGCCATCATTCGACGAGGCGATCGCGATCTACCGGCGCTTGCTGCCAGCGGATCATCCAATGCTGGCCGAGGCGCTGGCCGGCAATGCGCGCGCGTTTGATCGCCTGGGTCGCTATCGCGAGGCCGAACCGCTGTATCTGGAAGCCCTGGCCATGCAACGGCGCGTGCTCGGCAACCAGCATCCCGCACTGGCGGCGACGCTGAACAACCTGGCCGTCTTGCACTTCCACGAAGACGATTATGCCGGCAGCGCCGATTACAGCCGTCAGGCGATGGCGATCTGGGCGGCGCAAGGCAAGCCCGAGCACCCGTTCGCCTTGATCTCCAAGTCGCATCTTGCGGTAGCGGTACGCGAATCCGGCGATCTGGTTCAGGCCGAACAAATTGGCCGCGAAGTACTCGATGCGCGCCGCCGGTTGCCCGGTGAAAACCATCTCGCGGTGTCGCTTAGCCTGGACGATTTGGGCGTCACCCTGCGTTTGTCAGGCCACGCCGGTGAAGCGGTTGCGTTGCAACGACAAGCCCGGGATATGCGCGCGAATGTCCCCGGCTTGCCGCCGATGGAATCCGCCATCGCGCAAGTCCAGTATGGATTGAGCGAGTCGGCGGCAGGAGATCAGGCAGCCGCGCGCCAGGATGTCGAGGCGGCTCTGGCGGCTTTGAACAAGTTGAAATTGCCTGACCAGACCCGGATCGCCAGCGCGCTGATTGCCAAGGCACAGATTGCCCTGGCGCGACACGATGTGGCGACAGGCTGCATCGCGGCCAGACAGGCGCTCGACTTGCGCCTACCCGAAGAGGCGGCCAGTAGCTGGCGCCACGCCGACGCGCAAAGCGTTTACGGCGAATGTCTGGCTGCGCGCGGTCAAACCAGTCAGGCCCGCTATCAGCTGCAATCCGCGTTGGCCACGCTGGAACGGGTGCGCGGCGTGGATCACTGGATGACCCGCGCTGTCAGCGAAAATCTGCGCGCGTTGCCCAAAGCCTGAAGCGTGTGACCTGTTCAAGCCGGTGCACGCGTTTGCAATAGAGCGGGTGTCAGTAATCCGTGGTGGATTGCGTATTCCTCAAGTAAGCGAACTTTCATTCAGTCTGCGCGCCAGCGCGTTGACGATTGATTTTGGAATCGCCAAGGCAACACGGCCAAATCGCACGGACATTCTCCTATCGTCAGAGCACATGATGAACATTCGATCGGCAATGCAAACGAAAGCGTTGGGCAGTTTCAGTATCGCGCTTGCAATCGGCGTGCTGGCAGCATGCAGCAGCAGTACATCGCCATCGACCAGCGCCGCTGCGACGCCTGCTGCCGGCGTACCGGCCAAGCCCGCTGATTTCGACGCTGCCACGGCGGCGATTCGCGCCAGCGGCATCGTCACAGCGCGCAAGGCCTGCGACCTGCTGATGCGGCCGGATGCGGAGGCTGCTGTCGGACAACCGCTGCCGCAAAACACCGTGAACCTCACTCTGGGCATCTGCGATTTCAACGCCGCCAATTTTTCCGCCGGCGCCAGCTTGACCGTGGGGAACTGGGAGTCGATGAAGGCTGCGGCGACCGGTGGAAAAACGATGCCCGCCGCGATCGCCGGTGTGGGCGATGAGGCATTGAACCTCAACGGCAGCAATGGCTCGAATCTTTATGTCCGCCGCGGCGACGAAGGGTTCCTGCTCACATTGAATGGGCCGAAGATCGATCCGCTGCCCGATCATGGCTTGGCACAGGAAAAGACTCTCGCGCTGAAGGTTCTCGCGAGATTCTGACCTGAAGTTCCGGTTTGCTTCGCGCGAAGGCTGGGAATTCTGCAAGCCGGAGCCCAATCCTGCTGACTGTTTCAGAACAGCACAGCTGCGCCGTGTGGCATGGAATCGAACTGCGACCACGACGAATTTCAGCAATTTCCGTGGCATCTCATATGAACCGGTGAGAGGCAAACATCTCGTTTCCACGCGGCATCTATTGTCCGTGTCCTGCGCATCATCGGCTTCGTTGCCTTGCTCGATCACCGGGGCAGAAATTATGCAACGACAATTATCGCGACGGCTGAACCTGCAACATATGCGCCTGACCGTGCTGATCCTGCTGCTCGTCGCAGTGCCGATCGCCGCGTTGCTCGGTCTGTTCCACGCTCACGCCGGTATCTGGACATTTGCGTTGGCGGTGATCGCCGCGCTGAGCATGAAAGTCGGGCTGGTCGATCCGTTCGCGACCGTCGCGCTGATCCAGGTTTACGACACGCTCACCTCAGGGCAGACCCCGAATCCGGAGTGGATCGCCAAGCTCGAATCGATGTCAGACTAATTTCGGGAATTGACGCAAAAAGCGCGTACAGCAGGAGCACTACCGTCCGCTGCACTACCCGTCGTGCCGGTGCGTGCATGACGACGTCCAGACGCTGACAGACCATGGCGCGCAGGCAGCCGCGCCAATTTCACGTGCCGCTGTCAGCAATCGGCACGCAACCTCGTATTCCCTAGTGAGCAGCAAATTCGGCCTGCCTGTCGCAGCCGAAGTCGAGCCAGGAGCAAGCCATGAAAGCGATACAGCGTGCGAATGCCGCCCCGAGCGGTGGATCAGATCACCAGAAATCTGCGTCGCCGGCGCTCGGTGTTGGAGAACGACTCTCGTGCAGCCGGTTCAGGCGAGTACTTTTATTGGTTTGCATGGGAGCGTTGGCGGCGGGAACTGGCGCACCGGTATGGGCGGCCATCCCGACGAGCGAACGGCAGGTATTGCTGAATCTTTACGTCAGCACGAACGGTGCGGCGTGGGGCAACAACACCGGCTGGAACGGCGCCGCCGGGAGCGAGTGCGGCTGGCAAGGCATCACCTGCGACGCGAGCGAAACTCATGTTATCGAGGTCGCGCTCGGCTACAACTTCCTGAGCGGGTCACTGCCGGCACTGGACGGATTGACCGCGTTGCAGACCTTTCATGTCAACGACAATTCGTTGACGGGTCCAATTCCCGCCCTGCAGGGGCTGACCGCTTTGCAGTTCTTCGACGCCACCGGCAACTACTTGACCGGACCGATCCCCGCGTTGAGCGGGATGACCACGTTGATTTCCTTCCAAGTCACCAGCAACCAGTTGAGCGGGGCGATTCCCGCGCTCCGCAATCTGCCCAACCTGCAACTTTTCTACGTCAACGACAACCTGCTGACCGGATCGATCCCGCCGCTCGACGCACTCGGGGCATTGAACATTCTCGAAGTCAGTTACAACCAGCTGACGGGATCGATTCCCGCCCTCGCCGCGCTCACCCAACTCAGCGTTTTCGAGGCCGAATTCAATCATCTCGATGGCACGATCCCGGCATTGACAGGGCTGAGCCAACTGGAGTTCGTACTTCTCGATCACAACCAGTTGACGGGTCCGGTCCCGGCGCCGCCGATCCCGAACCAATTACTGGATGGAAGTTCTACTTTGTGCCCGAATCCGCTGACTCCCAACGCCAGCGCGACGTGGGATGCCGCGACCGGAATCACGCCGTGGTACAGCGCGTGCGATCCGATTTTCCAAAATGGGTTCGAGTAATCGGATCTGCACGTCGATCTCGCTTCAACGCACAACCGTGCGCCGCGCGGATGTCAGTGATCCGCGCGCAACCACGTATTCATCAGTGAGCTGCGATTTCCGCCGATTCGCGTCGCATACGGGCAAGCAAACAGTTGCCCGCCGCGATTCTCGATGGCTGGACAGCGCAGACGTGTTCGTCGACCGCACTGGAAAGGAACCGCCCATGCACCCCTTCAACTGTTTCCATACTGCGCGCCAGATCGGCGCACCGAGAAATTTCCGGAAAGCTCGCAGTCGTCTGTTGACCGCCGTTGTAATGCTGGGTGTTGGTCTGTTGAGCGTTGCCGCGCGCGCGCAGAACTACGACGGCAAACCGGATCCGGCCTTTGGAATCTCAGGCGCTGGTTGGACCAACTATTACGTTGGAAATTCGAACTTTGCGACGGCGCTGGTACGCCAGACCGATGGCAAGATTCTCGCCGCGGGTACCTTGATCTCCTCGGGCGGCCACACCAGCGCCAGCGTGGTGCGCCTGAACCCGGATGGTTCCGTCGACCCCCATTTCGGTTCCGTCATACCCGGCGTCGGCGCCTATTTCTTCACGTCCACCAGCTTTCCGGCGCCCACAAGCGAATCGGCGAGTGCGATCGCTGTGCAATCCGATGGCAAGATTGTCGTTGCCGGGAGCTTCACCGGAAGTGCTCCGAGCGGTGAACCCAAGGGCACGCTGTTATTCCGCCTGATGCCGAACGGTGACGTCGACACCACTTTCGGCGAAGATCAGGGCGCGCATTTTCTGGATTGCGAGAAGCACGCTTCGCTCGCCGCGATTTGGGTATTGCCGGACAACCGCATCCTGACCGCGGGCACCGGCCAGAGTTTTATCGGCGGCACCAGCCTGGATTTCTGCGTCACGTTGCACGATGCCAACGGCCACTCGCTGATTCAGCGCTACGCCGATTTTTCCGATGGCACCGTCGGGGTCAATGATTATGGCAGCGCTATCGCCGTGTCCGGGTCGCGCGTCATCGTGGCTGGATCGGCCGAGGGTCGTCCGCAACATCTCGGTGGCGCAAACGACACCAACTTTGCCGCGGCCGCGTTCACCTTGCCCAATCTCGATATTGACGCGAGCTTCGGGCCGAATCCGGCAACGCAGCCGGGGATGGCTATTGTCCCGTTCGACGCGCATTTCTCGACAGGCGAGAGCGCCGACGCGTGCAGGGCGGTCGCGATCCGCTCGGACGGCGGCGTCGTGCTCGGAGGCGAGTCGTATGTCACTGCGCTGTCGGGAACGATCAGTTTCTGGGCGGTCGCGCGGTTGCAGGCAAACGGCACGCTGTCCTCGAGTTTCGGTTCCGTGTCGCTCCCTGGCACAAGGATCGGCGACTACCAATCGGAGGGGGCCTACAACGGCATCGACAGTCTGGTGTTGCAAAGCGCGCCCGCAGGTTCCAACGATCAGGTGGATGAAAGCATCCTGTTCGGAGGCAATGCCTTCAGTGCCGCTTACGGCCACGCGCCGGCCGATTTCGGCATCCATCGCATGCTGTCCAATGGCGTTCCTGATTTGACATTCGGCAATGCCGGCGATGTCATTTTCAGTCCGGGTGGCGAAACGGGCGACGGCTCGCCGCAGTACGTCACTGCGATGCTGCTGGACGCGAACCGGCCGCTGGCGGTGGGTGTCAACTACACCGCGAGCAGCGTCGATTTCCTGTTCCTGCGGCTGCAGAACGATCGCATATTCACCAGTGGTTTCTGACAACGGAGATTCCGATGAACGCTTTGATCAAATGTTGTGCTGCGGCGTTGATGTTTTGCGTGGCCGCTTCATGTTTTGCCACCAGCGAAGATGGCAAAGACTGCGAAGGATGCAGCGATAGTGGGTTGTTCGCGCGCTATCCGGGGGCGATCCTGTTCGGTGCCGACCAGAAGGAATTTGAAGAAGCGATTGTGGCGGTCGGCCCGGCAAGCAAGAACGACGCCGGCGACAAGATCGCTCCCCAAACGCTCACGCTGACCGGCAAACGCACGCGCGCGTTCTACCTCGCGCCGGCGCAGCGTAGTGGTCTGGAAGTGTTCGCGAACTATCGCGCCGCTCTGGAAAAGGCGGGCATGAACGTGGTTTGGAGCTGTTCCAACGACGACCAGTGTGGCCCCGAATTTCTCGACGCGGCCACACGGGCGATGCATCTGAATCTGACCGGAACTGTGGAGGCGCAGAATGGTCTTGCGCTGGGCGAGGCGCCGCGTTTCCTGCTCGCGAAGCAGGCTCGCCCGCAGGGAAGTTTGCACGTCGCGGTGTTTGTGGCCGATATTCCCGCCAATCAGCGCGCCGGAATCTATGTCATACAGATCGAGGAAAAGCCGATGGACAACGTTATGGCGGCAACCCAGGCGAATGCCGCCGTGAGCGAGAACAAACAGGCGGCTGGCACGAGTGTGCCGATGACCGATGCACTGGTGCAAGCCGCCGCGCTCGGCAGCAACTTGGCCAGCACGGGACAGGTCAACGTCTACGGTATTCATTTCGATTTCGACAAGGCCGAAATCAAACCCGAGTCGAAACCGCAGCTCGACGAGATAGCCAAGTTGCTGGTCACCAATCCGACCCTGAAACTTCGCGTCACCGGACATACCGACAATATCGGCAGTGTCGATCACAACCAGACGCTTTCGCAACGCCG